>Ga0164242_10002065_pt1 | contig 23395 bp, 27 predicted proteins | sample OricomgcompostMG_FD_108783 | JGI IMG/M metagenome (GOLD analysis project Ga0164242, IMG submission 108783) | Miracle-Growth compost microbial communities from Emeryville, California, USA - Original compost - Miracle growth compost (MG) ... | reverse complement strand
CACAACTTGCACAACTTGCACAACTTGCACAACTTGCACAACTTGCACAACTTGCACAACTTGCACAACTTGCACAACTTGCACAACTTGCACAACTTGCACAACTTGCACAACTTGCACAACAGAAAATAGAAAATAGAAAATAGATTTATGGTTCGGGTCGGGGACATCTCACCTATCTCACTTTTAAAATCATCTCAGTAGCTATAGGATATCCTATAGAAAGGGATTGAACAAATAAATATTCTTTTATTTAATTAAAAATTCAGATATAAAACATAATATTTTATATGTTCAGAAAAATCTTTCGAAATCAAAATCCATTATTTTCTCAATTGAGAAAATATTTATTATTGAATTTAACATCGAACCATTTATAATATTGTTATTCCTTTCGAACCCTTTTTTGAATTAATTCAACGCCCGTTTTTATTCCATTTTCATATGTTTCAATCATCCACAACGTCCCGTTCTCTTTGAAATAATACCATTTGCCCACGATAATATTATTCTCATATTGCCCTAATTGTTTAACTTGTTTATTCGGATAATAAATAGCAAAAAATCCATTCCGGATCCCATTTTCATAATTTATCTCTTTTTGGATTCTACCGTTGTCATAAAATAAGCGAAAAATACCATCGAGTTTTCCTTCAACATAAGTTGATTGCTCTTTAATAATACCGTTTTCATACCAAATACTTTCATCGCCATTTTTTAGATTTCTTGAATAATAAACTGTTGATTTTCGCATTCCGTTTGGATACCAGTAAGTCCAAAGTCCATTTTTCAATCTAAAATCACCAAAAAATCCTTCTGCTTTCTTTCCTCCGGTTGGATAATAGGTAATTTTGTGATTATTGTCATTGTCGATAACTTCTTCGATTTCGCCATCTTCGAAATAATGAGTTTCGATCCCAACGCCGACGTTGTGAAGAAAATAACGTTCATAATGGACTGCTCCCGAAGGATAATACATAGTCCAAGGCCCTTCTTGCAAATCATTGACAACTAACCCACGAGCCGATAAATTATCTTCAGTGTATTCGTTCCAAATTCCTTCTTGTTTTCCGCCTCGATAAACTCCTTTCGATATTTCGATTCCTAAAAACTTCTTTAAAATCTGATATCCCTCCATTTTGTCATTCATCATAATACCTTCAGCAACGCCAACATCGTCATCAGGAACATCGAACGAATTTTGATAAGCAAGTTCGTCAACGACATAAATGTCTTCTTCATTCGCAAAAAATATTGGTTCGATCCTAAAAATTAGGACCAGATTTCGAAATGAGTTGAGATTTGACAAATGACCGCCAATAACATCTTCCATTCTTTTAATAAAAAAATAAGTTTTAGACAAACCAAGATTCACGTTTCATTAAAAAAGGGATACTATCCCCAGGTTTAAGGTTAAGTAAATCGAGATCGAGTAGAAGTTTTTCGATATTGAAACGATCGAAAACAAGTGAATGAGGAAAAATGACGTTATATACCGCATAGGTTTCTGTTTCAAAACCAGGAATTCGGATCAACTCATTCGAATATTTGATTAATTCAGTCATTTTTTCCATTGTCAAGGTCCTGATTCCTGGGATTGTTAAATAAGAAATATCGTCAATAATTGCCCTTAAAATCCGATTGATAATCATCGCTTCGGAATAACGAGAAGCCCGAATGACGATTGCGCCTTCGTCCATCAATTGCGTATATCTCGAAGGTTTCTTTCTTCCATAGGAATAACGGTGAAAATAAAGAACCTTGTTCAGTGGTTCGATCGTTGAAAGGAGGGTCAAAGCAACTTGATAGAACCAATATTGTCGATTGTCGGTCAGCCGACGTTCTTGCTCCGGTTCGAGATAAAGGACGGTTCGACCTTGAAGATACGCGATTAAATCATTAAAATCGGTTGGAACGTTTTTCATTTTTCGGATCATTTCAGCGGTTAAAATCCAAGTGTCGAGAATTTCATCACCCATAATTTCGAATGGATCGTGATGGTTGACAAACGGGATTTCTTCAACGGTCGTTTCAATCTTCAAATTCTGAACGTATTGTTCGATTGTCATTTCATCTAGATAATAGGACAAAAACGGCCGTGTTTGATTTTCGATAAAAGATTGTAGGATAAGATTAAGAATCTTTGCTTCCTCAACGGTTGAAACATCATAAACAATATTTTCAAATTGAGAAAAAATTCCCTCGTTCTTGGCGACATAAAATTTTGTTGGTGGTCCAAAATTCTTCGTCATCGCCGGAATAACCATTTCAATCCAATAATTCAAGGGTCCTTTTGGATCAAGTTTTTTCTGGGCATAATATCCCTCCGGAATCTCAACACGAATTGATTTCTTTTTCGACATTTAAAATATAATTTTTTATTTTAATTGAACAAAAGAGCTAATCTCTTTCTTTTAATTTTTATGTTATAAACATTTTTATAACAATGAGGGTTGTTGGAAGTTTTACGATCACCGAAGAGAATTTTTGGGGTGATGAATTGATCTCAAGTCGGTCTGTTCGGTTCGCGGATTACGACATTACTGAACTCATTTATCGACAAATCGACCCCGTTGTCGAACGATCGATTTTAACACCTTCGATTTCGATCAAGAAAAGATTCGACGAATTGGGCTTTCACGAATCAGATCGAAAGACAGTTTTGGTCGATTCAGCCCCCTATCGAAACGACCTCGGCGACACGGCTGACATTACCCGCGACAACGTTAACCTTGAGAATATCCTTAAGATAAATGGTTGTCGATATCTTCGTTATCTTCTTTCGAGCTCAAATGAAAGAACTTTTGTTTTCGTTTTTGTCAACGAAAAACATTTCAAACTTCTGACTTTGACCGAAATTGAAACCGAGAAATGCCACGTAATGACCGGAACATATCGGTGCTTGAGAAAAGCCGATTTTTTCTGTGGAACTCACACAAAAATGATCTAAATTTTGATCACGAGACACCCTTTTTTAATCAAAAAAGAGAAAATTTCTTAGTCTTTATCCCATTCAGAACAAAAATGACTTCGCCTCGGCTTTTGCCTCACCAAGAACCCCATTGCGAGCGTCTCGAAATGCTCCTGAAGCGTCAACGGGCCGCTCTTGACGGTTCGCCTCCTGGAACTGGCAAAACTCACATTGTTTCGTTCATTTCTGACAAATATGATATGCCCGTTGTTGCAATCGGCCCCGGTGGTGTTGTTGAAGAGATTTGGAACCAAGCGATTACCGATTACGATCTTCTTCACTACGATCTTCCTCACGGCGGGCCTTATATCACTTATGAGAGTCTTCGGGCGACTTCTCGCCGTCAACCGAAACACGGACTCCTGATGCGCCGAGAAAGTTCATTCTACCCGACCCCCCTTCTTGATGAACTTATCAAGGGTGGAACGCTTTTCGTTTTTGACGAGATTCAAGCGCTGAAGAACAAAACGATGACCCTCGAAGCGTCAGTTGCGATCGTTCGACGGGTGATGGCGAGCGAAAACAACTCTTGGGTGATGTTTTTGTCGGGTTCGCCGTTCGAAAAAGAAGAACACGTTCAAAATCTTCTTCGGGCGTTTCAGATTATGAAGTCGGACTATTTCTACACGAACTATTTCGGCAATCTGGAGACGGACGGGTTTGATGAAATCGTTAATTGGGTTTCGCGTTTCGATCGTGAAGGAATGGACGCGTGGCTTGCCGAACATCCCTTTGTCGCAAATGCAAAAACGGCAAAACATTATCTTTATCGACTCTATGCGGATATGGTCAGCAAAGAACTGATGTCGATTATGCCGAAAGTCCTCGACACCGACGAAGACGGGAACCCGAAAGCTTCCCTCGATATGAAAAACGGTTTCTACAAGATGAAGCGTCGCGAGATGATTTGCTATACCGACGTCGTCAAAGGTCTCGGGGCTCATATTCATTATGACCCTGGAACAAACGCGATTATGATCGAGGCTGGCGGGATGGCGGGAATCGTTAACCGACTTCGAAAGGGACAAGAAGCGAAAATCCCGATCATCGTTCGGCTCGTCGAAGCGGATCTGAAAGACTCACACAAGAAAGTCGTTATTTTCAGCGACTATTTTACGGTCATCGACGGTTTGATGGAAAAACTCGCCAAATACAACCCACGACGCCTCGTCGGGAAGGTATCGAAGAAAGATCGGAACAAATATATCGCCAAGTTCAACGAACCGAACGATGAGAGTCGAATCTTGATCATCAATACCAAGGTCGGGGCAAAGTCAATCAATCTTCAGGATCTGACCGGTAAGTTCCCACGGATGCTCTATCTGATGCCCTCTTACAAGATTAACGACCTCCATCAAGCCTCACTTCGGACGTTCCGAATCGGGTCGGTTGGTCTTTGCTTTGTTCGGTTCATTTACGGGCTTGGTTTGACCGGCGAGACAGAACAAAAACTTCTTGACGCCCTCGCGAAGAAGGGTCAGATCCTCGGTGAGATTATGCGAGACCAAAACGTCATTTTCCCGGGTCAACACGAGAACGAAGTCGAAGAAGCCGAACTTGAAGAGGACGAAATCGAATTCTCCGACCTTGAAGATGAAGAAGATGATTGATGAGGTATTCTTATTTTTCTATTTTGCCTTTCATTCCACTTAATCAAATGGATTGTTAATAGAATATCTTCTTATTATTTTTAATTAAAAATAATGGTAAAATAAAAATGTCATTAGATGATCCTAAACCTCCCGATCTTGATTATAAATGTATCAAAACTTCTTTAAAATCTGTTGTCAAAGATCCATCAATAATACAAATTTTAGATGAACTCGTTCTAAGATGTCATAAAATTGTTATCAATGTTCTTCAATTTATAAAATTAATTCAACTTTATCGTTTTGATTTAGGAATAGAACTTTATAAAATCGATAGACCTTTTATTATGGAATGCTTAAAAACTATATGTATTCCACTGAAAGTCCGTAGAAAACCAAATGAAAAAACTATTGAATTACGAGATGAGCTTAGAACTTTTTACGATATGGAATATCGACAAATTCAAACCGAAGATTTTGAATATTCAAATCTTTCAGGTATTTTTGAATATCTTTCTATCGATATCCAGACTCATTTTGAGAAAAATATTAGGCAAAATTTCGTTTCTTACGTTGAACGATATGTTAACGTTTCATATGATAAAAAGAATCCTCCACTAGATCAAGAAGAAAAGAAAAAATTTTATTCAGATATCCGAAATATTAAACACGATTTAATTTTTAATGAAAAAACATCGGATTCATCATATCACGAATGGATAGATTGGTCAAGGAAAAAAATATTTCCCGATAGGCCATATAACAAAAATTTCTTTTATGATATCGTTTGTAGTCCTCAAGATTATTTTAAGGGAATGGTTTTTATGATGAAAAAGATAGAAAAATTATGTGAAAAAATTTATAATGTGTTTCCAATGAGAACCGATGTTATTCCCAAACATCTAACATTTGACACCGAAGCAATTGCTAAACATCTCATCATTGACAAAACTAAAACGACATATCTACAAGGAGGATTTTCAAAGAAAAAGGATGAAATTTGGTCAAAATTTTTTAAGACTGATAAAAAATGTTTTCGAAAAACAGGTTATAATTTCCATTATATGTTCTCAACGGATGGTATTGCTTGTTCATTGCTATTTGAAAAGATAGGAAAACCAAGAAAAGAATCGTTAATTTCTAAAGAAAAATATATCCAAGATATTGAAAACTATTCAATGTTAAAAAATAAAAATAAAAATATTGTTGGAATCGATCCGGGAAAATCTGATCTAATTTTTTGCTCCGATGGAAATAAAACTTTCCGATATACCCAAAATCAAAGAAGAAAAGAAACTAAGTCAAAGAAATTTCGAAAGATTCTTCAAAGAGAAAAACAGGGTCTTTTTCCATTGGAAGCCGAATTAAGTCTTCATAACCATAAAACCCTAGATTATCAGAAATTTAAGGACTACATTAAGGCTAAAAATAGTTTTAATAATCAAGTTTTTGATTTTTACAGTCAAACATATCACCGATCTTTTAAATTCAAAACTTATATCAACACTAAACAGTCGGAACAAAAGATGATTAATAGGTTCAAGGAAAAGTTCGGATCTTCTAATGAGACTATTATTGGTTTCGGAGATTGGGAACAATTCAAAAGTTCGAAATTTCACGAGCCGACAAAAGGAAAAGGATTTCGAACCCTCTTTCGAAAAGCAGGCTACCAAGTTTTCCTCGTTAACGAATTTCGAACAAGTAAAAAGTGTTTTAAATGTGAGGGAGACTGCCTTACTTTCCGAAAAGTCAAAAATCCGAGGCCTTGGAAAGACAATATTATCAAACGACACGGGCTTATCAGGTGTAAAACTTGCTCTCGCCTGTGGAATCGGGACGTTAATGGTTCTTTAAACATCCGTAAGATTGTCAGTTTCACAATCGAAGGAAAAGGAAGACCTGAATACCTCCAACGAACCTTAGGTTCTCACTGATATTAGGTTTGAAAGGACCAATCGATATCAGATAATGTCCAATTTTTTGGAATGCAACGTTTGTTTTAGCGAACCAGGGAAATTCTCGTGCCCGAGATGCCACACAACCGCTTGTCTCGCTTGTGTCAAACGTTGGATTATGACAACGGAAACAGCAACCTGTTTTTCTCGCGAATGCAACCAGGCTTGGAGTCTCGAATATCTTTCTGGCTATTTCCCGAAGAGTTTCTTTCAGAAGGAATATAAGGAAAGAATGAAAGATATCATTTTCGACCGCGAAATAGCAATGATCCCGGCGACTCAAGAAAGCGATCTTTTCACAAGGTGCCGAATCCAGAAATCTTATGGTGGAACCATCTTAAACATCCCTTTCGTCCCAATGAACGCCTTTCAGCGACAGGAAATAATGGTTGAAATCAGGATGGACGTTATCCTTCAATATTTCCCTCGGATTCGAGAACAACTCATTTCGAGTCTTGTTGTCGACTCTTTGATTCCTTGGAGTGAAACGGCGCTAAACGAAAATCACCAAAAACTGATTCGGTACATTCGAAAAAAGCTCGCCCCGATCATTTCAGTTTTAGGGAACAAAGAAAAACCAAAGGGTGGATATACTGGTCATCGTTTTCATTGTCAAGTTCCAAACTGCGCCGGGATTTGCACGAAGAGTATTTGTCTCGTTTGCCTGACCGCTCATTGTCCGGATTGTGAGGAAATACCAAAAGAAGATCACAAATGCGACCCTGACACAATCAAGGCTCTTTCAATGATTCGGCTCACATCAAAACCTTGTCCGAACTGTTCAACGATGATCCATAAGTATCAGGGATGTCAGCAAATGTTTTGTGTCCAATGTAAAACTAGATTTGATTGGGAAACCTTGAAAATCTATACTCCAGATGCAAGATTCTTTCACAATCCCCACGAACTTCCCCGACCGAATCAACGACCTGACGAACAACCACTCCCAGAAGCGAACCTTTGTCATCAAGGTCTCTCAAACGAAGTTCACAGTTTCTATAATGTGTCCCAAGAAGATAGAGAAGATTTGAATGAAGTTCAGAAGTATTATCGTCTTTATACTTCGATGACTCATAAGATCGAGACTGCCAATCACACCCGAAACAACGACGACCTTCGAATCAAATATATTCTCGGTTTGATTGGCAAAACCCGATTCCGAACAGAAATTTATCGCCGTTGGAGGTCTGATCAGATCAGATTCGAGGAGGTCCCGATTCTTCACGCTTTTATGACTCTTCTCGGCGATGAATTGAGTCGAACAGTCAGCGCAAGGATACCAAAGATCCAAAAAATCATCGCCGAGACGAACGAAAAACTCGCCGAAGTCGGAAATCGGTATCAAATACAGCCCCGAGTCGTCAACGAACATTTTGTCAATCGATTTATTACAGTTCATAGTATCAAAGAAATCGACGATATCCTTGAACGCGAATAAATCATTATTTTCGTTTTCTATTGATTAATAGAAACATTATTCTTTCTTTGATACAGTCTTTTCATAAAACTTTTTCGAGATAATTTAAGTTTGAGAAGATACATCAAATCAAAATTATTCTTGACAATTTTAAGTTATTCTTCTAAACTTTTGGTGGTGAAATTGAGTCAGAAGAAGGAAGTCGTGAATCAGTTCGAGCAAGACTTTCGAAAATAATCTTCCATTCAGCGAGCATATCAGCAACAATTGACAATAAAGCCTCGGATGTTTTCGTTGGAAAATAACCTTTGTCCTGTTTTGAAAGTCGCTTAAATTGGTTCTTGAGTTTCAGGAATTCACCACTATAACGATAATATTTTGTTAAGAAATCATTCTTATTCATCCGAGTTTTTTCAAAACGCTCTTTTAACCCCTCAAAAAGATTTTCCAATTCTTCGACAAATTCCATTGTTTCATCAGCCCAAATTGGAGCTTTTCCGATCGCCTTTTTCAACTGAACCGCGACTTTTTGTTCGAATGAATTATCGGGTGTTTTAGGTAATGAAAGGCCATAACGTTGATAAAAATCTTCCGGGGGGTATTGTCCGACAACGTGAAGATTAGTGTCTTTCGTTTCGAAGAATGGGATCAGATCCTTCAAACTTTTCACATAATCACCAATCGTTGAATTATAAAATCTTTTTGGTAAAACAAAATATTGATTTTCAAGTTTGAGTTGAGAAAAATAACCTTCTTCACTACTTCCTGGTCCAAAGAACGCAAACAACGTTTCAACGTATAACTTCGGATTATGATAAACAGCGAAATGAATAAATTTGTAAATATCAAACAACGGGCGATAAGAGTCAATTAACCCGTATTTCGCATTAATCGGACCCATCAACTTATTCTTTCCGACGATTCGAGCGAAGCCATAATCGATTATAGTTGGATAGGCCGACGTTTTAATCCTGAACGGAAGAAGATTAGGAAGGTTAATATTGACAAGAACCGGGCTTTCGAATTTTCGGATCAAAACGTTCTGATCGTGGAGGTCATTGTGGTTAAACTGTAATGGAGCCGATTTATAAAATACGTCAAGAAGGATTAAAATACACTTCACGAATTCATCGCGGGTTAAGATTGAAACATTGAAGCCGGGGACAAATTGCGAAATTAACGTTAAAGCGCTGTCGGTTTGACAGAAAGAAATCGCTTCGTTGTCAACACTCAAGAGTGGAGAACAAGGAACGACCGCGAAATTATTTGAAAAGACCGGTGAGATATCCTTTAACGTTTGAGAAACCAAAAACTCGTGGAGGACCGTTTCCCGACTTGAATTTTTGATGGTCAAAATCCCTTTTTGGTCCAACAACGACGCTTGAGAAACAACGCCTTGAACACCCCGGCCTAAAATTTTAACCAATTTGAGATAATAATGAATTACTTCTTCCGGACTTGTTTTCTTCGAATAAGCAACAATATCATCGAAAATTTCCTGGAGAAAGTTTAAAAGTCTCATATTATCCCATTGTGTTCGAAGATCGTTAGTTAATTCTTCATCTGGAATATTGTTCAACCCGATCAGAATATGATAGGCTCGCTCTGAACCGATGTTAACATCTTTGACATAATTGTTATAAAGTTTTTCAAGATTCTTCAACGACATTTAAGAAAGAAATTTTTCAAATTTATCAATCGATAAATTTTAATCAGAGAGCCATTCTCGGTTTTTAATTTTCCCAATTGAAATTTGATTTCTGATATCTCGATGATTAATCGGACACTCCAAAAACTTTCTCCACGTTGATGTTCATTAACGAAGATAGCTGATCCCTTTTCCTTATTACTCCCCGTGTCCTTGCACAGTTTTATGAAAAATCGAGGATTCCAAGAATTAAAGATTATCCGTTGAATTACATTTCTTTCAATCAAAACTCATAATTTTGATTGAATATCAGATCTATGTTAAATTTCCTCGAGTTTCGTTCGGCCGTCATTGATGGGAGATTCTCATTCAAGCGATCACAAAATGGTTTATTCTAAAGCTAACGGGTTGTTAACTTTGGATCTCAAAGATTATAATTTTCAAATTTGAAAATTATTTATTATTAAATGCCAATTCATCTCTCGTTTGATAACGAAAAAGGTTTTTCCTATCAATACGGGATCCGTGGTCATAAGTATCGATTCAACCCGAAGATTCAAGGAGAAGATCTAAAAGCATATAAACTTTCAGCGAAACAAGCCGGAGCAATCCACGCCAGAGGATATTATGAATCACGTTAGAATTTATATGATTGTTGATTGGGACGCGTTTGACGCGGGTCAATACGAACACGCGTTTGAATTTTTCCACCAAGAAATAAAAGATTCAATCCCGATTATCCTCGAAGAAAAGATTCGTGATCCGAAATATGTTGATGTCGCCATTACTCATAACGGCTTTGACGTTTTTGTTAATGATCGTCGCGACGCTCACGAATTCGCGGTAAAATCAGGAATTGATGGCATTTTTGCTTTTGGGATTAATTAAAGTTGAGAATACCATTCGGGCTTCATAAAAATCTGAAGAGTGTCGTCAGGAATAACCGCTCGATGTTTCCGAACAAAAGAAATAATAGTATTTGGGGAAAGATCTGAATTGAGAACCAAAATAATTTGTCGTTCCTTAATTTCACACGAATAGGAAAGACCTCGACCAAGGTTGTCAATCAGTCCAAACTCGTTCTCCTCATAGCCAATCTTTTTCATAATCTTGCAATAATCGGGATGAGAACGGAAGATACGGACAAAAGAATGCGAATTCTTCATTAAAGGATCAATCTGGTCAAGATATGCGTCAAAATTCTTATGTGTCGTCGAATTAATCAAGAGGAGAGAATAAACAATCTCGTCCGCGCAACGATACGACATCAACTTCTTGATATACTTTGGATCAAGGTCAGCCTTGATTGACTGATAATAGATCTTTGAATCCTTACAAATTAACACATCAAACAAATTTTCGTTTAACTTCCAACATTCGTAAAATTCCAACGCTGACAGATTCGGAAACTTCCGAATAATATCAGTCGCTTCCATTGCGGACTTCTTGTCAGGCTGATGTTCTTGACAAGAAGTCGCTTCCATTGCGGACTTCTGACAAGAGGCCTTTTGTAGAGGGCCCAGACTAGGGAACCTCAGACCCCCGACTGACTCGACCACCTTCGGGACCTCAGCCACCTTCGGGACCTCAGCCACCTTCGGGACCTCAGCCACCTTCGGGACCTCAGCCACCTTCGGGACCTCAGCCACCTTCGGGACCTCTTCTTCGTCAATATCGTCAGGGACAGGCTCAGCAAGCCTCTTCTGAATAGAGACGATGGTTTGAGTCAAAATATTTTTGATGATCTCCTCAAGATGATCGGCCAACTGCTTTTCGACCATCTCAAAATTCGAAGCGCCTTGCATTTTTTTCTCGCTAAATTTTAGCTAATTAACTAAAAAGAGATAATCTATTCCAACAGTTCCAAAAGTTTTTTGGTCTCCTGTTGAAATTTTTCGGTTTTTTCCTTGAGGTTGTCATTGACGAATTGCTTTTCATTATCATTCAGAATAAGACCAATGTTCTTAAAACGATGAAGAACTTCAAGAATTGTCGCATCATATATTAGAGATGAAATATACTCTTCGCAAAGATAGCGAAGATATTCTTGTTCATCTTCGTTAATCTTAAAATTATCAATACGTCCTTTGGTCGCTAGACGGATTTTATTTCCCCGTTCAGTTTCCTTAAATCCTTCACATTTCAACTTTCGAACCTTTTCCTTCGAAATTAAATTTTCTTCGAAGAATTTCTTCATCGTATTCGAACATTGGTCAAAAACGAAGTTTTTATCGAATCTTTCGATTCGGTCAAAAACGAAGTTTTTATCGATCCTAAATGGAACAGATTATTGGCGAACATCTTTCTTCTCTTGGGAACTTTCGATCTTTAAGTTTAGTTTTTGATCTTGAACCGCCTTTCATCAAAAATTCGATCTTTGGAATTAAAACATATTACAATGGGGGGATTTGGTTAAATGGAGAACAAGAAGGTTTATTGGTGGCCAAATGGTCGAAAACAATCAGAAGGAAATTATGTTAACGGAGAACAAGAAGGTTTATGGGTTTATTGGTGGCCAAATGGTCGAAAACAATCAGAAGGAAATTATGTTAATGGAAAAGAAGAAGGAAGCGGAGCTTACGGCAAAGCCGGATTATGGAAGCGAAGCTTACGCCGAAGGCGGATTTATTGACATCGCAACGGTCAAAAATCAGCAGAGGGAAATTATCGAAATGGAGAATGAATAGGTTTATGGAAGCAAAATTTACGCCCGTAGCGGTCCGAAGGCGGATTTCTTGGTATGACAATGGCCAGAAATATTAATCCATTTTCAAAATCTTTCGAACTTCTTCAATAGAAAGGTTGTTTTCGTTGATAAAATCACGAAGATGACGACCTGAATTACCGTTGAAAAGAAAGATATTCTTCGTTAAATAATATTCTTGAGAAAGACTTTGGCGAGGATTCATCGGGACAAAATTTAACCAAATATTGTCTGTCGTCGTTTGATGTTCGATAACGATTTCGATAATCATCTTTTGAAGTTCATCGGGAAGATAGGATTTGAGATTGTCCTGACAGCGAATTTCACGAAGAATAAAATTAATCGTGTCTGAGAGAATCGTTGATGATTCATTAATGAAATTTCTTGACTTTCGCATTGACGAAATAAGCCCGAAAATGTTCTTGACCAATCGAACAAGGAGATGTCTAGCGTCTAATTTTCCATAAAGAATTTCGTATTCTTTCAAGTCAAGGTCATTCGGATATGATGGATTTTGAAACCTAATTAAAAGAATGATTTCATCAGGGTTCAAAACTTGTTCAATTGGGATTTGATATGAATTCAAAACCCGATCGTAAATATTCTCAATCTCTGAAGAACGAGAAAAAACTTCAAGTTCGCGTTCGAGAATCGGTGTCATTTTTAATTTGATGATTTTTGAAATTTTGAAATGACGATAGACTCTCATTGGGACATCATCTTTCTATGATTATCTATCGGGAAGTTCCAGTTTTCTACGACGAACGGGTTAACAATTACGCCTAAATCGAAAATGGTCAAATAGGATATTATTAACTGAAGAATATTTTCTTCAATTTAAAATGGAAAATATCATTGCTGAACATTTCAATGAAATCAAAGATTTTCGAACATTAGCCCTTATCTTTGATATTGAACCTATTTTTATTAAATCAATCCAAAAGGTGTCATTTTTTCCTGAAACTACCCTATTATGAATGAATATTTCTAAAAAGAGGGATTTCTTGGTATCCAAATGGTCAAAAAGGAGAAGAAGAAAATTGTGTTAATGGGAAAAGAGAGGGGTTGTGGATTTCTTGGTGGACAAAATGGACAGAAGGGAATTATGTTAATGGGAAACAAGAAGGAAGCGGAGCTTACGGCGAAGCCGGATTATGGATTGCTTGGTATGAAAATGGTCAAAAACGCTCAGAAGGAAATTATCGGAATGGAAAAATTGTTAGTGAGACTAACTTTTAAATTTTCTGATCGATAAATTTATCGATCATAAATGGAAAATATCATCGGAGAACATCTTTCTTCTCTTGAAAACTTTCGATCGTTAAGTTTAGTTTTTGAAATTGAACCACCTTTCATCAAAAAATCGATCTTTGGAATTGAGACTTATCAAAAAGGAGGAATTTATCGAAATGGGAAACGAGAGGGATTATGGATTTCTTGGTGGGAAAACGGTCAAAAATCAGCAGAAGGAAATTATCGAAATGGAGAAAAAGAAGGATTATGGATTCGTTGGTACGATAATGGTCAAAAACAATTAGAAAGAAATTATCGAAATGGAGAAAAAGAAGGATTATGGATTTCTTGGTATCCAAAGGGTCAAAAATCAGCAGAAAGAAATTATCGAAATGGGAAATTAGAAGGATTATGGATTTCTTGGTATCCAAATGGTCAAAAAGAATCAGAAGTAAATTATCGAAACGGACAACAAAAAGGAAGCGAAATTTACGGTAAAGCCGGATTATGTGCTCGTTGGTATCCGAACGGTCAAAAATTAATTTAAGTCTGTTTCGACGAATCGTGAATCATATTCTTCTTTATTAATTAGGCGATATTGTTTTGGTTTATTCAAGACCCGAATATTATAAGTTAAAATAATAGGTTCATTTTTCTCATCCAAAGCATAAATAGTTTCTCGGTCAATAATATCATTCATAACCTTTTTAATTGAGACCCGAACTTGTGTTCCTCCATTTTGTTTTACGTAATCGATGATCTCATCAGTTAATTCCTTATCATCGAGAAATTCACCCGAAGGCCCACAACAATCACGAATAAAATTCTTGAGATGTTCAGCGATTGTTTTCTTTGTTTCAACTTTTTCTTCAGAATGGTTTTGACAACGGACTGTTCCTTTAATGACCTTCGCTCCACAAACCTTTGAATCAAAAATATTTTCACAAAACATTAATTCAATTTCTTCAAATTTTATCTTTTCAAGTTCTTTAATTTTGACTTGATATTCTTTAATTTGTTTCTTAATCTTTTCTTTCTCCTTTTCTTGAATTTGTTTCAATTCCTTTCGTTTATTTCTTTCAATCTCAATTAACGATGGTTCTTCGGGTTTCTTTATAAAATAATTTTTCTTATAATCGAAAAGATTCATTGTCCCCATTGATTTATTACACGAAGAACAAATTGATTTGAGATTATCAATGGTATTTGAACCTCCAACTGAGACAGGAATAATATGTCCAACCTCCATTTGAGTAAATGTAATCGCTGTTTGACAGACAAAACACATTCCTTTAAACGCATCTCCATTATCGCGCATCCAAACTTGTTCTCTTAATTGGGGCGGGATCGCTTTTCGAGCCATTTTAAGGGAACAAAAACAAAGTTAGGTCATTTAAAATTTTCAGCAAGATAATCTCTTTTAAAGAAAAAATTGTTTTTCTTCGGGTCTAATATCGAGAATGAAGTTCAAGGTTGTTATTATCGGTGATTCGGGGGTTGGAAAGACGGCGTTTGTTTCCTCTTTCTTTAACTCGGATCTTCAAAACACTGTTCCAACGATTGGGGTCAACGTTCATTCGATTCAGTTCAACACAAATCAGGGACCGATCCAAATTGACTTCTGGGACTGTGCCGGAAAAGAAGAACTCGGAGGTCTCCGAGACGGCTATTGGATTGACGCTCACTTCGCGTTTATTTTTTGTGATTACACAAAGATTAGTTCGAGGTCAAATCTTTCTCTTTGGTCAACCGCGTTTAAACGGGTCAATCCAGGATCGCCGATTTTCTTCATCGGGAACAAGTCCGAAACCAATCATCCACAATTTACTCCCCAAGGTTTGATTTCAATTTCGGTCAAGAATCGATCGAACATTTCTTCCCTGATTATTCACGCTCTCCGCAAGGTGATTCGCGATCCGACCCTTGAGTTGATCTAAAACATTATTTTGAGTGATCACTCAAAAAAAACTATTTAAATGGAAAATCTTCCGAACGAAGTTTTAGCGAACGTCTTTAAGTCTCCGTTGGAGCTCCTCCAAGTGATCGAAGCTTATGAAGGGACTTCTTTTCAAATTCGACTTCGCCAAATTTTCAATGATTTAATCAAAAAATACACGACCCGTGGGTTGGTTCTTTTGACGTTGAAATCGGGAGTTGTTTTTGACAAACCGATCGAAGATTACGATGTTGATCAGTGGATTCAAGATACTCTTCTTGGTGGTCGTGAATTTGACTATGATTTTATCCGCTATTATCTTAACACTCGAAACTTTGATGAGTTAAAACCGATAATCTCCAATCAAGAAACGACCTATTTTCTTTTCGATTTGATCCGACACGATGAAAATTTGATGCTCGAGATCTCAAACATTTTTGATAACAATCTCATTACCTTCTTAATTGATTATCAATATGCCCTTAATCACGATGAAGATTTTGACATTGAACCTTATCTCAATTTTAAGATTTTTGATCTTTCGGTTTATTCGAAGAAAGAATTATTTAAAGAATTGATCGCAAAGATTAATAATGATGAAAATCTGACTGAAGTTCCGATCGAACCCCCGGTTGATGAAAAGAAAGAAAAGGAGAAAATCCGAAATCATCTTCAAGAATCAGCGATTGATATTGTGATGGATCGCAACGATGTCGATCGAGAAACAGCTGAAAGGATGATTAACACTGAACCGTTGGACAAGTTTTATAGTATTTCCGAAGATACGTTTTTGGTCTTTTATCCCGATGTTGAAAAATTCATCATCGACGAATCAGACTTTATTGATTATCCGAGCTTATATTTCAAAAAGAATCTCCCGAAACGAGATAATCTTGAACGATATCTGAGGGCAAATTATGATTTTGGGATTTTTGTTTTTGAAATTAGTTCGGGATTGAAAGAATCTGACTTCAATTAAATTTTTCTCAATTGAGAAAAACATTAAATGGACCAAATTATTTCTGAACATCTTCATTCTCGCTCTTTTAATCTTCTTTTTAATGTTGAATTAATTTTTATTGGGACCAAATCCGAGATTTCGATTTTTGGTGAAGAAATGTTTAGAAAAAGCGCTTATGGCACCGATAAATTTTGGGAATATATCATTTTAGACAAAAAGAAAGAGGGCATATCAATTTGGTATTTTAACACTGGTCAATATTGGTTGAAAGGAAGATATCGAAAAGATGAAAGAGAAGGGTTATGGATTTCTTGGTATAAAAATGGTCAAAAGCACTCAGAAGGAAATTATCGAAATGGAAAAGAAGAAGGTTTATGGACTTATTGGGGCGAAAATGGTCAAAAATTAACAGAAGTAAATTATCGAAATGGTCAACGAGAACTTATTTAAACTGAATTCAGTTTAACTTAAATGTCTTTCACGAAGGTTTTTATTCCATTCATTCCAGAAGATATTCCTTTTGACGTTCAACTCTATGAAACGAGAAATTATCTTTATCACATCGTTGAATTGTATAACAATTTACTCGAATATCATCAATTTGAAATAACTAAATATGCCCACGAATTAGAAAAATTAAATGTTGAAACAAAGAAAATCAATGGTTTGAGGGGTGAAATTGGAAGAATGAAGGTTGAACAGAACAACCTCAAACTTGAAAATTGTTCGCTAACGTCAGAAACAAACGAACTCAAAATTGACAATAATTTGTTGAAAGGAAGAGTTGAAAATCTCACCGTTGAAAATGACACGCTGAGATTTGACACAAACCATTTCAAAGAAGAAAACGAAAGATTAAAAGCTGAAAAGAGTAAATTGAGAACCGCTCAACACGAACTTAAGATTGAATTTGAAAAATCGTTGATAGAAATCAAAGAAGAGAACGACAAATTCAAGAAGCAAGAACAAATTTTGAACAATGAATTAACGTCGACAAAGAAAATCTTGAATCAACCATTCAAAACTTTGACTCTTGAACCAAATGAAATCTTGAAATATCAAGCGATTTTAATCTATGAAAAACGTTATTCGTTCAAATTAGATCGAATTATTTTCAAAGATAAAATTCAACTCAAAAAGAAGAAATATCAAAATTATGATCTCTATTCATTTTCTGACCAAGGTTATAATCTAATTTTAGATAAACCATTTGAAAAGAAATCGCATTATTTAATCGTTTATTGGAAAAATGGTTCATTTTATGGAACCGAATTCGCCTTTTTAACCGAATTCGCTTGTGTCCGAATGATTGAAATCCTCAAAGGTTCATATTCGATTTTAAGTTTCTTTCAGAAATCATTTATCGATAAAATCAAGGAAGATTCTTTCAAAAATTCCATTCGTCCAAACTAAATATATCAACTCTTGTCTATTCTCAATTTCTTTCGATTGAAAGGTTATTAGCTAAATTATACCATTCTTTCCTAGTAATTCAGTAAGTATTGAATAATAAATCAGTTAGTGGTTTTCGATTAACTCTCTTTCGTTCTTCAATTGATTATTGAAGGTGAAAATTGCATCTTCATCTTTTAGTTTTCTAATTAAAATTATCCTAACGCGGTCAAGACAAGAATCCGTTCTTGACTCAAATCTTCCTTCAATAAAACGATATCGTTTTTAACACAATATTATCAGTTTCAAGTTGAGAAATTTGTTGTTCGATTTTATCAAATCTCTGATTTGATCAAAACAAAGTTTTATCAAATCAGAGATTTGGGTAATAATGTCTTTGGCAAATTCGATTGCAATTTCTTGTTGTTTAGGATTATTATAACTTGGTTTAACTCTCTTTCTACCTCCAATTATTGGTTCAACCATAATCGTTTTTCCATTTCTAACTGGGTTAGATCGGTTTCAACAGTTGCCATTTTATCTTATTTATAAAAAATAAAGAAGCAATCTATTTTATTAATTTGTTTTTCTTCAAAGAATTGAGATATTCAATTTGTCGGTTAATCTGTTCTTGTGATGGTAAGAACCGTTTCACAATCCTTTCTAATTGTTCAAGTGGATATAGATTATTCGATGTTTCAAATAGAACGACGAAATGATCGAAAAGTTCATTGATACGATCATTTTCCATCAAGATTTCGAGAATTTGAAAATTGGTTTTAGCGTCATTGTCAAATGGTTCATCAATAATTGTTTCAAGATAATCATTCAAATCATCTTCAATTTCCTCCGCATCAACATAATATTTTAAAATCGGATGAATCTTTTCATAACGTTCTAACGTGTTCATTTAGAAATATTTATTTCTTTTCTAATTAGAAAAGAAAAATAAATTAAACAATTCTATATTTTTTGCAATATTTGTCGAATTTGAGATAACAATCTAAAAAGAAATTATAAGAAGGATGATTGCTTTTTATGTTCGCCAAATTTGAAATGATTAAACCGAAGATTTTAAGAGCAATTTGTTCAAATTTCAGCCTATTACCGAAAATGGTTGGATCGGAATTTAAGATTTCATCAATGCGATCCTTAAGCGAATTCTCAAATAGCGTTTGGATTTCCGTTGATAGGGGAGTTTTTGATAGATTAGCAATCCAATATTCAAAGATATCAGTCTTCTCCATTTATTTAAGATTTTAAAAAAAAGATTAAAAATTAGAGTTAATCTCTTTATTTTTAATCTTTTTTAAAATCTTAAATAAATGGTTCTCAATATTCTATTTTCGGCGACATCGGCTATTTCGATTATTTTCATCGTCGTTTTTTGGTTAACCCCGAGTCTTAATCAAATCGAATTGAATGAAAGCCTCGATTGTCAGTTTGACGAAAAGATAATCAGTGTTGAATATTCTTGTTTAAAAAGATGTTATTGCGAAGAATCATTTTTGAATATTTCTTGTTATGATACAATCGCGTTTTATGAACAAATTCCACCGGTGAATTGTGTTGATAAAAACTGTCCACCGAATCTTTTCAACCTAACCGAATGTGGAAATGGTTATGGTCGATGCTATGGATCCGATCCGTTTGAAAATCAACTGTGTATTTTGGAATGCCCTTTCCATTACACTTTGACTCAAAATTTCTCATATTTCCTCAACGGTGAAAGACACAACGGTGTCGATTATTGGTATTACGACAGCGAAAAACAAGTTTTTAAATATTACGATAGCAAGGTTTATTGTCATTATGACGGTAATGTTTATCTCAGCTTTTCATCAAAAAAGATTTCAATCGCCTGGTCAATTGTTTTTCTCGTTCTTTCTGCTATCATTTTCTTGATCTCTTCGATTTCTTTGGTCTGGGGACAATTTAAAAAGAAGTATGAAAAAATTCCTTCATCTGCTCCGGCGATTACATCATATTATTCGGTCAATGAATCTCCTCCCAAATATGATTCTCCCATTTGAAAAAATTCTCAATTATTTTACACTTTGATTAAAGTGTAAAATGAGTTCATCTCTCAGAAATTAATTTTCCGTGAGAATATTCTTTTTTATCTATTTGTTGACCGTCTTCGTTCCAAATATTCATTATGCCATCCAATTTTCCTTTTTGAAGATAATATTGTTCCTGTTTTTGACCATTATTATACCACAAAGTCCATAATCCTTCACCGAAACCATTTTTATATCTCTTTTCATAACTTTTTCGACCGTCCGAATACCAAGATATCCATAATCCTTCGTGCTTTCCATTTCGATAGTCGCCTTCGCTTGCTTTTTGACCATTTGACCACCAATTAATCCATATTCCTTCATCCTTCCCATTTCTTTTTATCCCTTCCCAAATTTTCGAACTGAATATCAATCGATTGAATAGGATTATTTTATCTCCATCCTTTAAAAAGGGCGGGTCTAAAGGGAAAATTAAAGCAAATGATTGAAAATTTTCATTTAAATTAAGATGTTCAACGATAATCTGGCTAAATTCTGACATTTAATCAAAGGTCAAAATATTTTATCTGAAAATGGAGGTTATACAAAATTCCATTTTTGATTGGTTGATGGATAGACCGAAGGGTCATAATAGCGGTTTGCAATAAAACAATTCTTAACCTGGGTTTCAGGAAGGTTAAGGTAAGACGCAAGGCAAAAGAACGAACTATCACTCAGGTAAAGTTCAGACGCGTTTTCAATCAGAGAACTAAAATTAATCAAAAGAATATTTTGATATTCGATCTTCCATTGTTTGAACCATCGATGACCCTCCGGATAACGATTTTGACTAACGTCAAAGATGAACAAATCGCTGTTAATCTCGAATGAAGAACCGGGTCGAGTATGGGCAAAAACATAACCTGAACAATCCTTGGGAATAATTTTTTCCATTAATTCTCGCTCAATTTGAAAATTTCGGGGCAGATGATGATAGGAAAAACGAAATTCAGGATTAAGGCCAATCGACGAATAAAAGTCATTATAAAAATGAGCCAGGTTGAGTTTCTTTTCTCCAAAATTTCCTGTTGCAACAACGTTTTCAAAGACAAAATTAGGTTTCGTTGAATAATCGAGAATCATTTCAATAATATTAATATTGTCATCATCAGAATAGAGGCTTCGAACGTGTTTAGCGTTGAGCGGTTTTGAAACAACGAAAACTTCGTCATAAATGGTCGAAAGATATCGAACGATTCCGACGTTCGTTAATTGGTCTCCACTCTCGAGGTGTCCGAGGAATACGCACTTTTGTTTGGGATAACTCTTTTGTTCCTTCAGAGGCGAAGAACGGTTGATTTTGTTTTTGACACGAAAACGTCGATCATTGTGTTTAATGATTTCAAGGCAAAGAGTTGAATCTTTATTTTCCCGAATTTGATCCGAAAGGTTCCAAATTTCAAGATTGATCAATTTAAGCATTTGGTAATAAAATTTAAGATTTGGATCGATTAAAAGTTGATTAATCTTTTCCATTAAAACATTAATTTCATTCTGAACGTGTTGGTTGTTGATTTTCTCTCGTTTAATCTCGAGGATCGAAAATTTATCGAGCAATTCACCATACGAAACAAAAACTTCCATTTTAGACTTAAGAAAATTTTCTTAAGTATAAAATGAGGAAAATTATTATTGGGGTTGGATCTCACGCCGAGATTATCGCGTCAATTTTGAAGGAACACGGAGAAATTTTTAACTATGTTTCCTATAATTGCGAGGTTAAATGTGAATTTCCCGAATATCTCGGCGAATTTAAACCCGAAAATGACTGTGAATACATTCTTGCGATTGGCGACAACGTCGAACGAAACAAGGTTTTTCAATCTCTTCCAAAATTAAAATGGTTTAACGCAATTTCTTCTCGGGCACACGTGGCAGAAAACGTCGTTCTGGGCGTTGGAAACACCATTTGTTCGGGGTCAGTCGTTGCGACAAAGAGCGTTGTCGGCGACCATTGTATTTTAAACACCAATTCAAACATTGACCATCACAACAAAATCGGCTCTTTTGTTCATATTGGACCTTCGACTTCCCTCTGTGGAAATGTTCAGATCTTTGACGGTGTTTTTCTCGGTGTTGGTTGCTCGGTTGTTCCACGAATTTCGATCCGACCTTGGTCATTCTACAAAGCCCATTCACTAATCACAACGTCAACTGCCCCTATTCCGATGTATGAACCCTTTCTTTCTGAGAAGCAAGATTCGATTATTACGGCTTGGAAGTCATCTTGGATTTCTTCACAAGGTGTCTATCTCGAAAAGACTCGGGATAAGCTCCAACAAATTTTTCAAACTAATGTTCTTTTAGTTAATAACGGGACGTCAGCGACCCATTGCCTCTTCCTTGCCCTCAAATTTAAACACAACGTTAAGAAAATTTATCTTCCCGATTATGTTTATGTCGCCGTTTGGAACTGTGCCCTTTACGAATACAAGAAAGAAGAACTCTCAATTGGAAAGGTTGATCCGAAAACTTGGAATCTCGATTTTGATTGGATCGTCGAAAACGCTGAACCAAATTCAGCTGTCGTTGTTGTCCATAACGTGGGGAACATTTTTCGGGTCGATTTATTGAAGTCAAAACGCCCCGATTTAATTATTCTCGAAGATCTCTGCGAAGGACTATTTGGTAAAATTGGTGATCGATTCGTTGGAAGTGATAGTTTCTGTTCTTCGGTCTCGTTCTTCGCGAACAAAACGATTACCTCGGGCGAAGGAGGCGCTGTTTTGACAAATGACGCCGAAGTTTATCAATATCTGAAGAAGGTTCATAACCAAGGAAACACTGACAAAAGATATATTCACGACGTTCTTGGTTATAATTACCGAATGACTAATCTTCAAGCCTCGCTCCTTTATGACCAATTGGGGGAACTTGACACTATCATTCAATTGAAAAAGAAGGTTTTTGATCGCTACAAGAATAATCTGAAAGGAATCGTCAAAACATTTAAGAAAGATCCAGAGACTCAATCGGGGAATTGGATTATTTCCTTTCGCCTTCCGGGAAAGAAATTTAACGATGCCTCGACGTTTTTTTCGTCATATGGTATTGACATTCGACCGTTCTTTTACCCAATTACCGTTCATAAACACCTAGAAGGAATTGAAAGATTTGAAAATGATATTAAACAGGAAGAAATTATAATGTTTCCTTCTTCGCCAAACCTAAAAGAAAATGAAATCGATGAAATTTGTAAAAGAATAATTCAATTTCATAAAATGACTTGAAATATTCTAAAAACCATTGTTTCAAAGATATTTGAAACGCGTTGGTTAAAATGATAAAACTTTGTTTTCGACCAAATCAGAGATTTGATAAAAATACGCGGTGCGAAATTCGTCTGTTTGACAATCGTTTGACAAAATCGTCAGTTTGAGAATATCGTCAGTTTGAGAATATCGTCAGTTTGAGAATATCGTCTGTTTGACGAAATCGTCAGTTTGAGAATATCGTCAGTTTGAGAATATCGTCAGTTTGAGAATATCGTCAGTTTGAGAATATCGTCAGTTTGAGAATATCGTCAGTT
>Ga0164242_10002064_pt1 | contig 23397 bp, 18 predicted proteins | sample OricomgcompostMG_FD_108783 | JGI IMG/M metagenome (GOLD analysis project Ga0164242, IMG submission 108783) | Miracle-Growth compost microbial communities from Emeryville, California, USA - Original compost - Miracle growth compost (MG) ... | reverse complement strand
CCGGTTGTTGACCGTAACCCGGCTGCTGACCGTAGCCGGGCTGCTGACCGTAGCCGGGCTGCTGACCGTAACCCGGCTGTTGCCCGTAGCCGGGCTGCTGTCCCTGATCGCCCGACTGATTACCGGACTGGTCGCCCGACTGGCCGCCCGAACCGGGCTGGTCGTCGTAGGGGTTGGACCCGTAAGGAGAACTCATGACCACATCATTTCGTCTTCACGCCACCGGCGCGAGTTGTTGAGGCTGTCGATCCACAAGTCAGCTGCCCTGGCCGAGGCCGGCCAGACGGACGATGAAGCCGAGGACGACGATGACCAGACCGATGATCCCCAGGATCCTGCCGGCATTGACCATGCCGCGGTTGGAGTACGCCGACGGGTTGGCGTCGATCTCCTTCAACGCCCCGTTGGCCAGGACGATGGCGATGATCGCGCACGGCAGGCAGCCGACCAGGCTGACGATGCCGAGAATCAGAACCGGAACACCGCGCGGATGGGCTTGCGGTTGCGCCGAACCGTAGGGCTGCTGGCCATATGGAGTAGTCACAAGTCCAGCATGTCGGTTCCGGGGTCCACCTCAGCCATAGAAACCCCGATCGGCCGATCGCCTTGAGGTAATCCTGATCTTCGGTCGTCGGCCGGTGTCGGATCAGCCGGTCTCAGATCAGACCGAGACTCTTGACGGCCTCCGCCTCGTCCCGCAGTTCCGCGACCGATGCGTCGATCTTGGTCCGGGAGAACTCGTTGATCTCCAGGCCCTGCACGATCTCGGACTCGCCGTCGGTGACGGTGACCGGGAAGGAACTGATCAGGCCCTCGGCGATCCCGTACGAACCGTCGGTGGGCACCGCCATCGACACCCAGTCACCCTCCGGGGTGCTGGTCAACCAGGTACGCGCGGCCTCCAAGGTGGCATTGGCCGCGCTGGCCGCCGAACTGGCACCACGCGCCTCGATGATCGCCGCACCGCGTTGCTGGACGGTGGGCAGGAACACCGACTCCACCCAGGCCTGGTCGTTGATCACCTCGGCAGCGGGCTTGCCGTTGATCTTGGCGTTGAACACGTCGGGGTACTGGGTCGCGGAGTGGTTGCCCCAGATCGTCACATTGCTGACCTCGCCGACCGGCACTCCGGCCTTGCCGGCGAGCTGGGCCTTGGCCCGGTTGTGATCAAGCCGGGTCAGCGCGTTGAACCGCTTCCTCGGAATGTCGGGTGCGTTGCCGGCCGCGATCAACGCATTGGTGTTGGCCGGATTGCCGGTGATCAACACCTTCACGTCGTCGGCGGCATGATCATTGAGCGCCTTGCCCTGCGCGGAGAAGATCGCACCGTTGGCCTGCAGCAGGTCGGAGCGCTCCATCCCCTTGCTGCGCGGCCGGGCACCGACCAACAAGGCCAGGTTGACACCGTCGAAGATCGCGTTCGCGTCGTCGCCGATCTCGACACCGGCCAATGTCGAGTAGGCGCAGTCCTCCAACTCCATCACCACACCCTCCAGCGCCTTGAGCGCAGGGGTGATCTCAAGGAGCCGCAGCTCGACCGGCCGGTCTGGACCGAGCAGTTCACCGGAGGCGATCCGGAACAACAAGCTGTAGCAGATCTGACCTGCGGCGCCGGTGACGGCAACCTTGACCGGGGCGGGGCTCATGACTGTCTCTCCTTGGATCCATACCAGTGGGTCGACTGGACGACCCACGGCCGACGCTAGCAAGATGTGGCGACACGGTGACCGGCCGGGTGGCGTGAGACTGCCCACAGTCCGGCGGACAGGAAGGGTCGCATCGATGGCTGAGGAGATTCCGGGATCCGGGCAGGAATTCGGCTGGTATCGGCTGGGCGAGCCCGAGGGGCGGGGCTGGCCGATGTCGGAGACGCTGCGGCCCACCGACCGGCTGCCGGCCCGCGCCCGGGACCTGGTTCCCGAGGCCGTCTGGGATCTCAGCCGGCATTCGGCCGGGCTGTACTACCGCTTCCGGACCGACGCCACCGAACTCGCGGCACGCTGGACGGTCTCCCTGGAGCCGATCGCGCTGGGTCACATGCCGGCCGGCTCCTGCAGCGGCGTCGACCTGTACGCCGCCGACGACCGGGGGCGGCTGCGCTGGGCTGCCCTGGGCGTACCGACGGCGGTCGGCACCACGACCGCGCTGCTGCTGTCCGGTATCCGGCCGGACGCCTCCGGGCTGCGGGAGTACCGGCTCTATCTGCCGTTGCACAACCGGGTCGATGACGTCGCGATCGGCGTGCCTCCCGGTGCCCGGTTCGAGATCGTCGACCCCGACCCGACCCCGCCGATCCTCTACTACGGAACGTCGATCGTGCACGGCATCGCCGCCTCCCGCTGTGGCATGGCGATGCCGGCGCAACTCGGACGGATCCTCGGCCGGCCGGTGATCGGTCTCGGCTTCTCCGGCAACGCCCGGATGGAGATCGAACTTGCAGCCCTGTACGCCGAACTCGACGTGGCTGCGTACCTGATCGACTGCCTGCCCAACATGACGGCCGAGCAGGTGGCCGAACGGGCCGAGCCGTTCGTCCGGCGGCTCCGCCAGGACCGGCCGACGACACCGATCCTGCTGATCGAGGACCGCACCATGGCCGACGCCTGGATCCGGGAGGGCGTCCAGCGGGCGCACGACGAACGCCGCACGGCGCTCCGGAACGCCCACCAGCGGCTGGTCGACTCCGGCGATGAGAACCTGCACTACCTGCCGGCCACCGGGCTGCTGGGCACCGACGACGAGGGCACCGTCGACGGATCGCACCCCTCGGATCTCGGATTCACCCGGATGGTGACCCATCTGGTGCCGGCGTGTCAGAAACTCGTCGGGCAGGTCGGTCGGTTCGGGCAGGTCGGTTAGTTTGGTCGGGTGACCAATATTGCGGTCGTCGGAACCGGCTACGTCGGACTGTCCATGGCGGTGCTGCTCGCCAAGCACAACCGGGTCGTCGCCTACGACATCGATGCGGACCGGATCGCCCTGCTGCAGACCGGCAGGAGCCCGATCGAGGACGCCGACATCTCCGACCATCTGGCGAACGTCCCGCTCGACCTGACCTTCACCACCGACAAGCAGCAGGCGTACGCCGCAGCCGAGTTCGTGATCATCGCGACCCCGACCAACTATCACCCGGTGACCAACTACTTCGACACGTCGACGGTCGAAGAGGTGATCAGCGACGTCGCGAAGATCAATCCGGACGCGGTGATGGTGATCAAATCGACCGTCCCGGTCGGCTTCACCCGCGACGTCAGCCGACGGCTCGGCACCGACAACGTGATCTTCAGCCCGGAGTTCCTCCGCGAGGGCCGCGCGCTGCACGACAACCTGCATCCGTCCCGGATCATCGTCGGCGAGACGACCGAGCGGGCCAAGCGGTTCGCCGGGCTGCTGCTGGAGGCCGCCGAGGACACCGACGTGCCGGTGCTGATGACCGAGCCGACCGAGGCCGAGGCGATCAAGCTCTTCGCCAACACCTACCTGGCGATGCGGGTGGCGTACTTCAACGAACTCGACACGTTCGCCGCACTGCACGGCCTGGACTCCCGGCAGATCATCGAGGGCGTCGGCCTCGACCCCCGGATCGGCAGCCACTACAACAATCCGTCCTTCGGCTACGGCGGTTACTGCCTGCCCAAGGACACCAAACAACTGTTGGCCAACTACAAGGACGTGCCACAGACCCTGATCGAGGCGATCGTCAGCGCCAACACCACCCGCAAGGATTTCGTCGCAGCCGACATCCTGTCCCGGAACCCGCGAACCGTCGGGATCTATCGGTTGATCATGAAATCCGGGTCGGACAACTTCCGCGAGTCGAGCGTGCAGGGCGTGATGAAGCGGATCAGGGCCAAGGGTGTCGAGGTGCTGGTCTACGAGCCCGAGCTGTCCGAGGACACCTTCCTCGGCTCGGAGGTGGTTGCCGATCTTGCCGAGCTGAAGGCACGATCCGATGTCATCGTGGCCAACCGGCGGCATCCCGATCTGGCCGACGTCGAGGACAAGGTCTACACCCGGGACCTCTTCGGCAAGAGTTGACCGACCGGCACCGACCGGCCGTCCAACTAGTCTTGGGGTGTGAGCGCCGTATTCCGTGACGCCGGGCTGATCCTCCTCTTCATCGTGATCAGCGGGGTGTTCGCGGCCGCAGAGATGGCGCTGGTCTCGTTGCGGGAGAGCCAGGTACGCCAACTGGCCAACCGCAGCAGCCGCGGCGAGACGATCGTCAAACTGACCGCGAATCCCAACCGCTTCCTGTCCGCCGTGCAGCTCGGGGTCACCCTGGCCGGCTTCCTGTCCGCCGCGTTCGGCGGCGCAACCCTGTCCGGTCCGCTGGGCCGGCAACTGGAGAAACTGCATCTGTCGCCGGGGGTGGCCAACACGGTCGCCCTGGTCGTGGTCACCGCGGTGATCTCCTACGTCTCGATCGTCGTCGGCGAGCTGACCGCCAAGCGGCTCGCACTGCAGCGTTCGGAATCCTTCGCCATGGCGCTGGCGCCGTTGGTCGACTTCATCGCCCGCATCGCCCGCCCGGTGATCTGGCTCCTCGGGATCTCCACCAACGGCCTGGTCCGGGTCCTCGGCGGCGACCCGACCGCCTCCCGCGAGGAGGTCAGCAGCGAGGAGATCCGGGCCATGGTCTCCGGATCGGAAAGCCTCGGCGAGGAGGAGCGGCGGATCGTCGACGAGGTCTTCGCCGCCGGCTCCCGGACGCTGCGTGAGGTGATGGTGCCGCGGACCGAGGTGGACTTCCTCGACGCCGACACCCCGGCCTACCGGGCCGCCCGCGAGGTGAGCACCGCTGCCCGGTCGCGTTACCCGGTCCGCGGCGAGTCGGCGGACGACATCATCGGCTTCGTGCACATCCGCGATCTGCTCGATCCGCGGGTGAGCACCCGTGCGGTGCCGGTCCGCGACCTGGTCCGCCCGGTGGTCTCGCTGCCCGACACCGTACGAGTCCTGCTGGCCCTGACCGAGATGCGTCGCCAGGCCGCCCACCTGGCCATCGTCGTCGACGAGTACGGCGGGACGGCCGGCATCGTGACCCTGGAGGATCTGGTCGAGGAATTGGTCGGCGAGATCACCGACGAGTACGACGAACCCGAGGTCGACCGGGGACCCGACCACGACCACGAGGTGGACGGGCTGCTCACCCTCGAGGAGTTCTCCGACCGGACGGGACTTGAGCTGCCCGAGGGGCACTACGACACCGTGGCCGGATACTTCGTCGCCCGGTTGGGCCGGATCCCCGAACTGGGCGACAGCATCGACGAGGTGATTCCGCCCGCCCGGGACTCCGGCGACGACCGGACCCCGACGCGGCTGGAGATGCGGGTGATCGAACTGGACGGTCGCCGGGCGTCCCGGTTCTGGGCCCGGATGACTCCGGTCCTGCCCGATCCCGACCGCGACGGCGACCTCGACAACCTCGACGACCGTGACAATCCCGGCGACGCCGGGACGGACGCGGGCTCCGGTTCGAAGGCCCAGCCGGCGATGAAAGAATGACCGCTATGCCTGACCGCTCGACGCCGGACCAAGACCGGCCCCGTGTGCTGTCCCTGATCCAACCGACCGCCGATTCGCTGCACCTCGGCAATTACCTCGGCGCCCTGCGGCAATGGGTGCCGCTCCAGGACAGCTACGACGCGTTCTACGGTGTCGCCGACCTGCACGCACTGACCGTCGAAACCGATCCGGTGGTGCTCAAGGAGCGCACGTTGCGGGCCGCGGCCCAACTGATCGCGGCAGGCATCGACCCCGGCCGGTCGACGGTCTTCGTCCAATCCCACGTCGTCGAGCACACCCAGCTGAGCTGGGTGCTGTCCTGTATGACCGGCTTCGGCCAGGCCAGCCGGATGACCCAGTTCAAGGACAAGGCGGCCCGGGCCGGGTCCGAATCGACCAACGTCGGCCTGTTCAGCTATCCGATCCTGATGGCGGCCGACATCCTGCTCTACCAGGCAGCGCAGGTGCCGGTGGGGGAGGACCAGCGGCAGCATCTGGAGCTGACCCGCGATCTGGCCGGACGGTTCAACGCCCGCTACGGCCGCACCTTCGTCGTACCCGAACCGCACATCCTGAAGTCGGTCGGCAAGATCCAGGACCTGCAGGAACCGACGGCCAAGATGAGCAAGTCGGCGGCCTCACCGAACGGGCTGATCGAGCTGCTCGACGATCCCAGGATCAACATCAAGAAGATCAGGTCCGCGGTCACCGACTCCGGTCGGGAGATCGTCTTCGACGAGGACGCCAAACCCGGCGTCTCCAATCTGCTCACCATCCTCGCCGCGCTCACCGGCGAGGACCTGGAATCGCTGGTCGCCGGATTCGCGGGCAAGGGCTACGGCGATCTCAAGGGTGCGGTGGCCGATGCGGTGACAGCATTCGCGACGCCGTACCGGGAGCGGACGCTGCAGCTGCTGGAGGAACGCACCGAACTGGAGAAGATCCTGGCCGAGGGTGCGGCCCGGGCACGCGAGGTCGCGCACGCCACGATCACCGACGTCTACGCCAAGGTGGGTCTGTTGCCGGCCTGACGGCCCGGCTCAGCCGAGCTGCTCGTCAACGAAGCACCAGCGCCACTTCTCGCCCTGCTCGAAGCTGCGCATCACCGGGTGGCCGGTGTCGCGGAAGTGCCGGGAGGCGTGTTTGCCGATCGAGGAGTCGCAACAGCCGACGTTCCCGCAGGTCAGGCAGAGCCGCAGGTGCACCCAGCGCAGGCCCTCCCGCTCGCAGTCCCGGCAGACCCCCGGGCCGTCGGGTTTGACGACATGGGGTGCGTCGCGCAGGTGTTGGCAGTCGCCCTCGAGCGACGCCCTGGTCAACAACGGTTCGGATTCGGACACCTCACCAGTCTGGTCCTCCAACACCGTCAACATCGACTCCTCGACGTCCAACGTGTACAAGACCTCGTCGATCACCTCGTGATCGATCCTGCCGAGTGCCCGGATCCGCAGCACCTCCGCCCGTTCCGCGTCGATCGTCTGCAACCGGAGCCGGCGATACTCCTCGGCCGGGGTCTCCACCTCACTCTCGGTGCCCAGGTGCTCCCATATCTCGTTGGTCCGTCGGGAGATCCGTTCGCGCAGCTGCTCGATGGTGGTCTCGGCGTCGTCGGGTCCCCTGATCTCCTCCAGCCGCTCCAGCGCCGCGCGGGAACTCGACTGCATCACCGACGCCGCCTGCAGGGCGTCCTCCCGCGGATCCGGGCCGCGGAGACCGAGCCGACGGGCCAGCGCCGGCAGGGTCAGTCCCTGCAGCAACAGCGATCCCGCCGTCACCACCATCGCCAGGAACACCAACAGCGGGCGGAACGGTGTCTCCTGGGGCAGCACGAACGCCGCGGCCAGCGTCACCACACCGCGCATCCCGGCCCAGCCGATGATCGCCGTGCTCGCCCAGCTGCGGCTTCCGTCGTGGACCAGGACCAGCCGGGAGAGCACCGTCACCACCAACCGGATCACGATCACCCCGCTGAACACGGCCGCGCACAGGGCGATGATCGTGCCAACGCCGATCTTGACGGTGTCCAAGTCGGCCACGATCCACCGGGCCTGCAGCCCGATCAGCAGGAAGACCGCGTTCTCCAACAGGAACTGGATGGTGGTCCAGTTCATCCGCTCGCTGAGCCGTGATCGGGCGGTCTGCACCAAGGGCGCCTTGTGTCCGATGATCAGCCCGGCGGTGACCACTGCGATCACCCCCGACGCGTGCATCCCGGAGACCTCGACCTCCTCGGCCGGCAGATAGGCGGCGAACGGCAACAACAGCGACAACGCGTTGTCCAGCCGGGCAGAGGTGATCATCGTCCGGATCCGGACGGCCAGGAACGCCACGATCAGCCCGATCAGCACGCCGCCACCGGCCGCGATCAGGAACGACAGGCCGATGCGGAAGACCCCGATGCCGGTGCTCATCGCCAGGATGGCCACCCGCAGACAGGTGATGGCGGTGGCGTCGTTGAACAGCGACTCGCCCTCCAGGATGGTGATCACCCGCCTCGGCAACCCGACCCGGCGGGCCACCGAGGTGGCAGCCACCGCGTCCGGTGGTGCAACGACCGCGCCGATGGCCACGCCCACCGAGAACGGCACCGGCAGCAGAAGATGCACCACGACACCGATGCCAAGCGCGGTGATCACCACCAGGCCGACCGACAGCAGTCCGATGGCCCAGGCCTGTGCGCGGAAGTCGACAACCGAGGAGCGGATCGCGGCGGCGTACAGCAGCGGCGGCAGCAGGCCGAGTAGTACGACCTCCGAGGTCAGCTGCACCTGGGGGATCTGTGGCACGAAGGACGCCGCGATGCCGACGACCATCAGCACCAACGGCGCCGGAAGATTGAATTTCTGTGCTGCCGCCGTGATCGCAATGACCGCTGCCGTCAGCGTCGCTATACCGAGTGCCGCCTCCACGCGGGCTATGGTGCCACCCATGGCCGATGTACCGACGCTGCAACGGGACGACGGCTCGGATCTGCTCACCTCGGCAGAGGCCCAGGAGGTGCTGACGGCCGCCGTCGGACACGGCGGCGGACGACTGGTGTCCTGGCAACTCGATCACGTGGACGCCAACCCCCGGCGCAGTACGACCGCCACCTTCCATGTGGTCGTCGACTGGCCGTACGGGCGGCGTGAGGAACTGATCGGCGTCAGCGCTCGCGTCGACGGCACCACCCGCAGCGACGAACGGGCGGTGATCTTCGGCGACGGCAGCCGCGAGGTCGCGGTCTGGTTGTACCCCGACGACCCGGACCTGCCGGGCCTGCACCGGGCGGCCTTCCGTGACCGGTTCGCCGGCACGCTGACCGATCTCGGCACGCTCGGCCGGCCGGTCCGGCCCGACCAGGTACGGCTGGAGCTGATCGGCTACCGGCCGCGGCGGCGGGCGGTGGTCAAGGCGGTCGTCGACGGGCCGTACGGACCGGAGGTCTTCTTCGTCAAGGCGCTGCGGGAGCGCAGCTTCCCGGGCGTGCTGGGTCGCCACCAGATGCTGCTGGACGCAGGCCTGCCGGCACCACGGATCGCCGCCGCGACCGCCGACTTCCTGCTCGTGCTGCGGGAACTGCCCGGTCGGCCGCTGGCCGCGGCCCTGTTCGACGACACCCCGCCGATCCGCGCCGAGGATCTGGTCGCCGTGCTGGATGCGATGCCGGCGCAGGTGGCCGCCCTCGACCGGCACCGGCCGTGGTCCGACGCGGTCGACCAGTACGCCCGGATGGTCGCGGCCGCACTGCCCGAGGCGGAGTCGATGCTCGTCCCGATGGTGGACCGGATCCGCAGCGGGTTGGCCGGCATCCCCGAGGGTGACGAACCGACCCACGGCGACTTCTACGAGGCCCAGTTGTTCGTCAACCAGGGCCGGGTCAGCGGGATTCTCGACATCGACACCATCGGGCCCGGCCGGCGTGCGGACGATCTCGCCTGCCTGGTCGCGCATCTGGCAACGGTGCAACGGATGAACGCCGACCAGGCTGCGCGGGTGCAGCGGCTGATCACCGAATGGCTGCCGGTCTTCGACCGACGCGTCGACCCGATCGAGTTGAGGTTGCGTGCCGCAGCAGTCGCGATTTCGCTGGCAACCGGTCCGTATCGCGGGCAGGAACCCGATTGGCAGGGGGAAACCTGGCAGATTCTGCGATCAGCCGATCAATTGATCCGCAGCATTTCCTGAAGACGTGCCTCGATCCGGCAGGCACGCTACGATCCTTTCGTCTCCGAAACATCGCAGCTTTCGATAGTTTCGGAGCCCATGATCACCGGCCAAACCCCCGATGGCCGGTATCGGATGCCCGCAGGTGCTGCCTGCGGGCATCCTTTTTGTCCCGACCTTCTGTCCCGAACCGATTCACCGGCGCCTTCTGTACCCTCGGTGGCGTGGCAGGTTTCACCGAATCGGGCACGCCGTTCTCCTCGGTCTACGGGCCGGAGGATCTCGCCGGGTTCGATCCGGAGCAGTTGGGCACGCCGGGTGAATTCCCCTACACCCGCGGGGTGTATCCCGGTATGTACACCGAACGACCCTGGACGATGCGGCAGTACGCCGGATTCGGCACGGCGCGCCAGTCCAACGAGCGGTACCGGGAACTGATCGCGAACGGCAGCCACGGACTTTCGGTCGCTTTCGACCTGCCGACCCAGATGGGCTACGACTCCGACGCGCCGCTGGCCCACGGCGAGGTCGGCAAGGTCGGGGTGGCGATCGACAGTCTCGAGGACATGCGGGTGCTCTTCGACGCCATCCCGCTGGGCGAGGTCTCCACCTCGATGACGATCAACGCGCCGGCCGCGGTCCTGTTGTTGCTCTACCAGTTGGTCGCCGAGGAGCAGGGTGTCGACCCGGCCCGGCTGACCGGCACCATCCAGAACGACGTGCTTAAGGAGTACATCGCGCGGGGCACCTACATCTACCCGCCGGCGGCCAGTCTGCGGCTGGTCAGCGACACGTTCGGCTACTGCCACAAGGCGCTGCCGCGCTGGAACACCATCTCCATCTCCGGCTACCACATGGCCGAGGCCGGCGCCCATCCGGCGCAGGAGATCGCCTTCACCCTCGCCAACGGCATCGCCTATGTCGAGGCGGCGATCAAGGCCGGGCTGGCGGTCGACGATTTCGCGCCCCGGCTGTCGTTCTTCTTCGTCGCCCGGACAACGTTGTTGGAGGAGATCGCCAAGTTCCGCGCCGCCCGGCGCATCTGGGCCACGGTGATGCGTGATCGGTTCGGGGCGAGGAACCCCAAGTCGATGATGTTGCGGTTCCATACCCAGACCGCAGGCGTCCAGCTGACCGCACAACAGCCGGAGGTCAACCTGGTCCGGGTCGCGATCCAGGCGCTGGCCGCGGTGTTCGGCGGCACGCAATCGCTGCACACGAATGCCTTCGACGAGGCGATCGCCCTGCCCACCCAGAAGGCGGCCAGGCTGGCGCTGCGCACCCAGCAGGTGATCGCGTACGAGACGGATGTGACGAAGACCGTCGATCCGTTCGCGGGTTCGTACGCCATCGAGTCGCTCACCGATGATCTTGAGGAGCACATCCGCACCTTGCTGCAGGCGGTTGAGGACCGCGGCGGGGCGGTGGCCGCGATCGAGGACAACTATCAGAAGAACGAGATCGAACAGACCGCGTACGCGACCGCGGAGCAGATCGACTCCGGTGATCGCGTGGTGGTCGGGGTCAACCGGTTCGTGCTGGACAGCGAGGAACCGTACGAACCGCTGCGGGTCGATCCGGCGATCGAACAGGACCAGACCCGGCGGCTGGCCGAACTCCGGGAACGGCGGGACAACGCCGCGGTCGGTCGCGCGCTTGATCAGCTCCGCGCGGCTGCCGAAGGTGAGGACAACGTGCTGTATCCGATGAAGGAGGCGCTGAGATCCTTGGCAACGGTCGGGGAAGTCAGCGACACGCTGCGCGAGGTCTGGGGCCGGTACCTGCCGCCGGATAGCTTGTGATGGTGATCAACGATCTTGACACCAAGATCAACTCGCTGGCTGCGCAGCTGGACCAGGAGTTGATCAACTTCCGGCGTGACCTGCATGCCCATCCCGAGCTGGGGTTCGCCGAGCACCGCACCACCGACCGGATCATGGCACGGCTGGCGGAAGCGGGTCTCCGGCCGCACCGACTGCCGACCGGTACCGGGGTGGTCTGCGACATCGTGGGCGAGGGCGGCGACGATCTGCCGCTGACCGGGCTGCGCGGTGACATCGACGCCCTGCCGATCCCCGACGGCAAGGACGTCGCCTATCGATCAACGAACCCGGGGGTCTGCCACGCCTGTGGCCACGACGTCCACACCACCGTCGTCCTCGGCACCGGCCTGGTGCTGGCCCACCTTCGTGATCTTGGTCTGCTCGCCAAGCCGGTACGGTTGATCTTCCAACCCGCCGAGGAGGCAAGTCCCGGCGGAGCCCCGGGCACCATCGAGGCCGGCGCCCTGGACGGCGTCGACGAGGTGTACGCCTTCCACTGTGATCCGCGGACCGAGGTCGGCCGGATCGCGCTGCGGGTCGGGCCGATCACCTCGGCCAGCGACCGGGTGCTGGTCCGGCTCACCGGGGGCGGCGGGCACACCTCGCGGCCGCACCTGACCACCGACCTGGTCACCGCGCTGGCCCAGATCGCGGTCACCGCACCGCTGGCGCTGTCCCGCCGGATCGATCCGCGCGGTGGCACGTCGCTGATCTGGGGCCGGATCCGGTCGGGCACCGCGGCCAACGCCATCCCCGATGTCGGCGAACTGGAGGGCACCGTCCGGTCGACCCAGATCGGCGGCTGGCGGGACGCGCAACGGATCCTCCCTGATCTGATCCGGCAGATCGCTGCTCCGTACGGCGCCGATGTCGAGGTCGGGGTGACGCCCGGTGTGCCGCCGACCGTCAACCATGCCGCGGGCGTACGCCGGTTGACCGAGGCGGCGACCGCCATCCTGGGCGGTGACGCGATCACCCTCACCGAGCAGTCGCTGGGTGGGGAGGACTTCTCCTGGATGTTGGAGAAGGTGCCCGGGGCAATGGCCCGGCTCGGCGTCCGCAGCCCCGAAGCGACCGAGGCCGTCGACATCCACCAGCCGCGGTTCAGCCCTGACGAACGGGCCATCGGAATCGGGGTCCGGGTCTTCAGCCGACTGTGCACCACCACGACCCTGTGATGAGCCGTTACGAACAGATATCGGGCTTCGCGGCCAAGGCGGCGAAATCGGCGGCCAGCCACTACAGTGCCGGATGGCTCGGGCACAAACTTTCACCAGATTCTCGCCCGAGGTACGGCTCGACCCGGCAGATCCTGGGTCCGAGGAGGAGGCGGAGTGAGAAAGTTATCGGGAAGCCGGTCGTTGCTGGTTGCGGCGGCAGCGTCCGCGTCGATCGTTCTGGCGCTCGGCGGGTGTGCCAAACCGCCGAGCACGGGTTCCGGGGCCAGTACGGCGCCGAAGACGGCGGCCACATCCGGTGCACCCTCGTCCGGGGCATCGGGCGGCGCGGCCAACGCCGACTTCAAGGCGTGCATGGTCTCCGACTCCGGCGGCTTCGACGACAAGTCGTTCAACCAGACGTCCTACAAGGGCATGATTGATGCCAAGAAGGAACTGGGCATCCAGACCAACCAGGTCGAGTCGAACTCCAACTCCGACTACGCCCGGAACATCCAGTCGATGGTCGACGCCAAGTGCAACATCATCGTCACCGTCGGCTTCCTGCTCTCCGATGACACGCTGGCCGCGGCGAAGGCCAACCCCGACATCGACTTCGCCATCGTGGACAACTACGACCCGAAGTACGCCTCGGTCAAGAACCTCAAGGGTCTGCAGTTCAACACCGCCCAGTCCGCCTTCCTCGGCGGCTACCTGGCCGCGGCGATGACCAAGACCGGCAAGGTCGGCACCTTCGGCGGACAGAAGATCCCGACCGTGACCGTCTACATGGACGGCTACGCCCAGGGCGTGCAGTACTACAACCAGCAGAACCACAAGAACGTCAAGGTGCTGGGTTGGAACGCCGCCAAGCAGGACGGCGACTTCACCAACGACTTCGAGAACCCCAAGGGTGGCCTGACCAAGGCCAACAACCTGATCAGCCAGGGAGCAGACATCCTGTTCCCGGTGGCCGGGCCGGCCGGTGAGGGTGCGCTGCAGGCGGCCAAGGCCAGCGGCGGCAAGGTCAACGCCATCTGGGTCGACACCGACGGCTGCGTCAGCGCGGCGACCTACTGCCCGCAGATCATCAGCAGCGTCTACAAGGGCATGGATGTCGCGGTCAAGGACGTGATCACCAACTCCAAGAACGACAAGTTCGACCCGACCCCGTACATCGGGACGCTCGAGAACGGCGGCACCGGACTGACCCCGTTCCACCAGTGGGATTCCAAGGTGCCCGGCGACGTCAAGACCAAGCTCGACCAGCTGAAGGCCGACATCATCTCGGGCAAGATCAAGATCACCTCCAAGGCGCAGCCGAGCAGCTGATCTTGACCGCCATGACCAACAGCCCTGCCGAGGACGCAGCGGGACTCCAACTGCGCGGCATCACCAAGCGGTTCGGGGATCTGGTCGCCAACGCCGGTGTCGATCTCGACGTCCGACCGGGCGAGATCTGTTGCCTGCTCGGCGAGAACGGTGCCGGCAAGTCCACGCTGATGAACATCCTCTACGGGCTGTTGCAGCCCGACGAGGGCGAGATCATCGTCGACGGTCTGCCCCGCGTCTTCCACGACCCGGGGCAGGCCATCGCTGCCGGCATCGGCATGGTCCACCAGCACTTCATGCTGGTCGACGTGTTCACCGTGGCGGAGAACATGATCCTCGGCCGCGAACCGGGCGTCGCCGGCCTGCTCGACATCGGTCGGGCCAGACGGCGGGTCACCGAGTTGTCCGAGCAGTACGGGCTGAAGGTCGAGCCGGACGCGTTGATCGAGGATCTGCCGGTCGGCATCCAGCAGCGCGTGGAGATCCTGAAGGCGCTGGCCAACGATGCCCGCTATCTGATCTTCGACGAGCCGACCGCGGTACTCACCCCGCAGGAGATCGACGATCTGATGCGGGTGATGCGGTCGTTGCGCGACGAGGGCAAGGGGATCATCTTCATCACCCACAAGCTGCGGGAGGTGCGGGAGATCGCCGACCGGATCGTCGTCCTGCGCCGCGGTCAGGTCGTCGGCGAGGCGGGGCCGGACGACTCCGCGGCGTCCCTGGCCGAGAAGATGGTCGGACACCGGGTGAATCTCGTTGTGTCCAAGGAAGATCACGAACCCGGAGACGTACGCCTGGAACTGTCGGATCTGGTGGTCGCTGCACCGAGCGGCGCGGTGGCGGTTGATCATCTCGATCTCGACGTGCACGGCGGAGAGATCGTCTGCATCGCCGGCGTCCAGGGCAACGGGCAGACCGAGCTGGCCGAATCGCTGGTCGGCACGCTGCCGGTCACCTCGGGCTCGATCATCATCGACGGACGACCGGTCGAGCGGCTGACGACCCGGCGGCGGATCGACGTCGGTCTGGGCTACGTACCGGAGGACCGGCAGCATGACGGGTTCGTCGGCAGCTATACGGTTGCCGAGAATCTTGTGCTGAACACCTACGAGAAGGCGCCCTACGCCCGCGGGCTCGCGCTGCGTCCGGAGGTGATCCGCGGCAACGCCAGGGATCGGGTCGAGGAGTTCGACATCCGCACCCTGTCCATCGACACGTCGGTCTCCTCGCTGTCCGGCGGCAACCAGCAGAAGGTCGTGCTGGCCCGCGAGATGTCCCGCCCGCTGTCGGTTCTGGTGGCCAGCCAGCCGACCCGCGGCGTCGATGTCGGCGCGATCGAATTCCTGCACAAACGGCTGGTGGCCGAGCGGGATCGCGGCACAGCCGTGTTGATCATCTCCACCGAGCTGGAGGAGGTCGCCGCGCTGGCCGACCGGGTCGCGGTGATGTACCGCGGGCGGATCGTCGGCATCGTTCCGCCGAACACCTCGCGCGAGGTGCTCGGCCTGATGATGGCCGGCGTCCCGACCGAGGAGGCGATGGAATCGGTGGACACCGTGACCGCCGAGATCGACGGGGTGGTGACATGAGATCCGCGCTACGGGAGATGGTGACGACCCTGGTCGCGATCCTGCTCGCGTTGCTCGTCGGCGCGGTCCTGATGGTGGTCTCCGATTCCGAGGTGATCGGCAAGTACGCGTACTTCGGCTACCGTCCCGGCGACGCGATCGCCGCGACACTGGACAAGGTGGGCGGCACCTATCTGGCGCTGATCAAGGGCGCGGTGGGCGGCTGGGGGCCGATCACCGAGACGACCGCCCAGGCGGCGCCGCTGATCTTCGCCGGTCTGGGTGTCGCCCTGGCGTTCCGGGCCGGATTGATCAACATCGGAGGCCAGGGCCAGGCGATCTGGGGCGCGATCTTCGCCGCCTACGTCGGCTTCGCCGTCCATCTGCCGCTGGTCATCCATGTCATCGCCGCAGTGCTCGCCGGTGTCATCGGCGGCGCCATCTGGGGCGGCATCGTCGGCTGGCTCAAGGCACGGACCGGCGCCCACGAGGTGATCGTCACGATCATGCTCAACTACGTGGCGACCGGCATGTTGAGCTGGCTGCTGACCACCTCGGTGTTCCGCCGGCCGGGCCGGACCGACCCGATCTCGCCGGTGGTCGACTGGACGGCAACCTTCGCCAGGCTGGAGGGCAGCCAGTTACACGTCGGCTTCTTCCTGGCGCTGGGCGCAGCGTTCGGCGTCTGGTGGCTGTTGGAGCGGTCGACCGTCGGCTTCGCCCTGAAGGCCGTCGGGTCGAATCCGAACGCCGCGGCCACGGCGGGGATGAGCGTGGGCCGGGCGATCGTGATCGCGATGGTGCTCGCCGGCGGGCTGGCCGGTCTGGCCGGCGTCAACATGGCCCTGGCGCCCAGCCAGAGCGGCGTCCCGATCCCGTTGACCAACGGCATCGTCGGGACTGTCGGCTTCGACGCCGTCACCGTCGCGCTGCTCGGCCGCTCCCGGCCGCTGGGCGTGGTGCTCGCCGGGCTGCTCTTCGGCGCGCTGCACGCCGGTGGACTCGGCATGCAGAGCATCGCCCAGACGCCGCTGACCCTGACCACCGTGCTGCAGGCGTTGATCGTGTTGTTCGTCGCCGCGCCGGCGCTGATCGGCAGACTGCTGCCGTTCCTCAAGGGCCGGCAGCGGAGCGGGGCACCGGAATCGACCGGAGCGCTGACGTGAGCACGGACATGAGCACCGACCAGCTGCCCGATGCCGTCGTCGAAGCGCCCGCGGCGCGGCGCCAGCGGCTGACGACCGGAGGGTTGATCGTCCTGGTCGGCCTGCTGCTGTTCGGGCTGCTCGCCGCCACCCACGGCAGCGCGAAGTTCGCTCTGTCCAGTGCGTTCGATCCGGTCCAGCTGCCGACCTTCACCCTGCCCGGCATCCTGACCGTGGTCGTCTGCGCGGTGGCCTGTGTGCTGGCCGGCGCGGGTTTCCTCTCCGGACGCCTGGGCGGCCGGTGGCCGGCACTGGCCGGAACCGTCGGCGGCGTCGGGTTCCTGCTCGGCTTCCTCACCTGGGCGGCGGCCGGCAGGGAACTCCCGTTCCAGCTCAGCAACCAGTTGGCCGGCACCTTCGCGGTCGCCACGCCGCTGGTGCTCGGCGCCCTGGCCGGTGTGCTGTGCGAACGGTCCGGAGTGATCAACGTGGCGATCGAGGGCCAGTTCCTGGTCGCTGCGCTGGCTGCGGCGGTCGTCGGCACGTTGACCCACTCGATCTTCTGGGCGATCGTCGCCGCTGCGGTCGCCGGTGTCGGCCTGGCCGCGTTGCTGGCGGTGTTCGCGATCAAGTACCTGGTCAACCAGGTGGTGCTCGGCGTGGTGCTCAATCTGTTGGCCACCGGGATCACCGGATTCCTGTACGACCAGCTGATCCAGCCGCACGCAGGCACCCTGAACAGCGCGCCGGTGATGGAGAACATCCCGATCCCGGTGCTGTCCAGGATCCCGTTCTTCGGTCCGGTGATCTTCGACCAGAACGCCCTGGCCTACCTGGCCGGCATCTCCGTGGTCGTCGTCTGGCTGCTGCTGTTCAAGACCAAATGGGGATTGCGGGTGCGTGCGGTCGGTGAACATCCCCGGGCGGCGGACACGGTGGGCATCAGCGTGGTGGGCATGCGCTGGCAGGCCGTGCTGGCCGGCGGTGTGTTCGCCGGGATGGGCGGCGCCTTCTTCACCCTGGCCTCGACCGGCGCGTTCTCCAAGGAGTTCACGGTCGGCAACGGGTTCATCGCGCTGGCCGCGGTGATCATGGGCCGCTGGCATCCGGGCTGGTCGGCCCTGATGGCGTTGTTCTTCGGGTTCGTCACGCAGTTGGCCTCGCAACTGCAGACGCTGAACACCCCGGTGCCCAGCGACTTCCTGCTGATGTTGCCGTACGTGGCGACCGTGATCGCGGTGGCCGGGCTGATCGGCCGGGTGAGACCGCCGGCCGCCGACGGCGAGCCGTACCAGAAGGCGTGATGGAACAGATCGACTGGGAGGCGCTGCGTGCCGCGGCCCGTGAGGTCAACCGCCGTGCCTACGCCCCGTACTCTGGCTACCGGGTGGGCGCTGCCGGGCTGGTCGACGACGGGCGGATCGTCCTCGGCTGCAACGTCGAGAACGCCGCCTACGGGGTCACCTTGTGTGCCGAATGCGGGATGGTCTCGGAGCTGCACAGCACGGGCGGCGGACGCTTGGTCGCCGTCGCCTGTGTGGACGCCGAGGGCCGTGCGCTGATGCCGTGCGGGCGCTGCCGGCAGCTGCTCTGGGAGTCCGGGGGTGCGCAATGCCTGCTGGACACCGCCTCCGGCCCGAAACCGATGAGCGACGTGCTCCCCGACGCCTTCGACGCCGGCGATCTCAACCGCTGATCGATAGCAATCACGTCCCCGATGGGTAATTGGGCCTAGGCGGCCTTGTTTTCCACAACGGCGGCGTCATTCCTATCACCGTCCACAGATTTCCCGTGGCCTGAATCACGGCGGCCCGACAGTCACATAACCAAGGATGTGAAGGAACACATCCGAGAATTGTTGCGGGACGGATCCGGGGTGATTCGCCGCCGCGATCACTCGACGGCGGTGATCCAGCAGTTGGATCGACTGCGCGCTCGCGGCGAACTGGTCACCTTGCTCCCCGGGATCCTGACGACACCGGAACTGGAGTCGTCCTGGCCGGTCAGGCTGGCCGCAGGATTGGCGTGGCTCGGACCGGACGCGATCGTCACCCGACGTTCGGCGGCCCGGCTGACCTTCTGGCCGGACTGTGACACCGAGTTGGTCGAACTGTCCCTGCCGCAGTCGCCGCTGCGACCCCGGAAGGGCTGGTCGGTCAGCAAGGGCCGGATCCCTCCCGAGTGGCTCTGGCAAAGGGATGGAACCCGCCTCACCTGCGCCGCCTACACCGCCGTTGAGTTGGCTGCGGAGCCCGACGCGGGAGACATCATCGATCGGGCCCTCCGCTCCAAGCAGGCGACACTTGATCAGATGTGGAAAGCCCTACAGGCCATGCCCGGCCGGCGGGGCAACTCCGTCAGGGCCGACTTGTTGCGCGACTCGCGGGACAAACCCTGGTCGGAGCTGGAGCGCCTCGCTCACCGGCTGCTGCGGCAGAACAGAATCAAAGGCTGGCGAACCAATGTGTGGGTTCGAACGGGTTCCGGCGGCTGCTTCGCCGACGTGTTCTTCCCCGGCTCGCGCCTGATTGTCGAATTCGACGGGTGGGAGTTCCACAGTGACCGGGCCGCGTTCGAGGACGACCGGCGACGCCGGAACGAACTCGTGTTGGCCGGTTACCGAGTGCTGAACTTCACCTGGCTGCAGCTGATCGACGACCCGAAATGGGTGCTCAGTTGCATCCGGCGCGCACTGCGTGCCGCGGCATGACAGTAATCACGTCCTCGATGGCGTTCGGGGGCTCTCGACGCCGGAAAACGATAACCGCGTCGTCATTCCTATCACCCTGACTATCCTGGCGCTGTGGGGATCGCTCGGGAGTTGGTGCAGCGGGCACCCAAGGTGTTGCTTCATGATCATCTGGACGGTGGGCTCCGGCCGCAGACGATCATCGAGTTGGCTGCTGCCGTCGACCACGAATTGCCTGCAACCGATGCGGATGCGCTGGGCGGCTGGTTCGCCGAATCCTGCAACTCCGGTTCTCTGGAACGCTACCTGGAGACCTTCCGGCACACCGTTGCGGTGATGCAGACCGCCGACGCGCTGCATCGCGTCGCCAAGGAGATGGTGCTCGACCTGGCAGCCGACGGCGTCGTCTACGTCGAATCCCGGTGGGCGCCCGAACAACATCTCGAGGCCGGGCTCGGCCTGCACCAGGCCGTGGAAGCGGTACGCGACGGGCTGGCCGACGGAATGGCTGAGGCGGAAGCACTCGGCGCACCCATCGTGGCCCGGCAGATCCTCACCGCGATGCGCCACGCCTCGAGTGCCCGGGAGATCGCCGACCTGGTGATCAGCTACCGCAACGACGGCGTGGCCGGATTCGACATCGCCGGCGCCGAGGCCGGCTATCCGCCCAGCCGCCACCTGGCTGCCTTCGACCACATCAAGCGCAACAACGGCTACATCACCATCCACGCCGGCGAGGGATTCGGATTGCCCTCGATCTGGGAGGCCGTGCAGTTGTGCGGCGCCAACCGGCTGGGCCACGGCGTCCGGGTGATCGACGACATCACGATCACCGAACGCGGCGCGGAACTCGGCGATCTGGCCGGCTACATCCGCAACGTCCGCGTCCCGCTGGAGATGTGCCCGTCGTCGAACGTGCAGACCGGCGCCGCCGCCTCGATCGCTGATCATCCGATCCGGACGTTGGCCGAACTCGGCTTCCGGGTGACCGTCAACACCGACAACCGACTGATGAGCAACACCACGCTGACCCGGGAGTTCGTCCTCCTGGCCGAGGCGTTCGACTATTCCCTGACCGATATGAGGTGGCTGACGCTCAATGCGATGAAGAGCGCCTTCCATGCCCACCCGGAACGGCTGCGTCTGATCGAGCAGGTGATCAAACCCGGGTATCAGCAGCTGATCAGCGAGACGGAGGCCGCCCGATGACCGGGGAGGAGGTGCTCAACATCGTCGCCCTGATCGTCGCCGGCCTGCTGGTGATCAACATCGTCGGCGCGATCATCACACTCTTCCTTGAACGGCGCGACACCGCTTCGCTCTGGGCCTGGATACTGGTGTTGACCCTGGTCCCGGTACTCGGGTTCATCCTGTATCTGTTCATCGGGCGGCGGATCACCAACTCCAAGATCTTCCGGTTGCTCGACGGCTCCGAGGCGGGCCACCACAAGGCAGGCAAACTGCAGCTTGCCGAGGTCAACCGCAACGAGTACGAGTTCGTCAACGCGGTCAGCCAGGCCAATGTGGAGCTGGCCACACTGTTGATGAACGACGACACCGGCTCACTCAGCCACAACAACGCCGTCACGGTGTTCGACGACGGGGCCCAGAAGTTCGAGTCGCTGCTGGAGGACATCCGGTCGGCCGAGGACCACGTCCATCTGCTCTACTACATCTTCCGCTCCGACGCCCTGGGCCAGCGCGTCCTCGAGGCGTTGATCGAACGCGCCCGGGCCGGCGTTGCGGTACGCCTGTGTTACGACGCGTACGGCGGACGCAAGATCGCCAGGCGCTACCTGAAGCAGTTGCGGGAGGCGGGCGGGGAAGCGTACCCGTTCTTCCCGAACAACTTCGGACCGATCAACTTCCGTGTCAACTTCCGGACACACCGCAAGATCGCCGTGATCGACGGGCGGATCGGTTACGTCGGCGGATTCAACATCGGCGACGAGTACGTCACCCCGACCAAGAAGTTCGGCTACTGGCGGGACACCCACCTGCGGATCGAGGGCAGTGCCGTCGAATCGCTGCAGACCAGATTGCTGATGGACTGGAACGTCGCAGCACCCAAGAACCGCCGGGTCGGGCACGAGCCGCGCTATTTCCCGGTCCTGGATTCCGAACCGGGCGACGTTGCCGTCCAGATCGTGTCCAGTGGCCCGGACTCGGAACTGGAGCTGATCAAGTACGGCTACCTGAAGGCGATCCACGAGGCGAACCGCTCGATCCGCATCCAGACCCCCTACTTCATGCCCGACGCGGCGATGATGGACGCCCTGAAGATCGCTGCACTGGCCGGGATCGACGTCCACCTGATGATCCCCGACCGGCCCGACCATCCGCTGGTCTACCCGGCAACGCTGTCCTACGCTGACGAGTTGGCCAAGGTCGGGGTCAACGTGCACATCTACGAGGGCGGTTTCCTGCACGCCAAGACGCTGCTGGTCGACGACGAACTCGCCTCGGTCGGCACCGCGAACTTCGACTACCGCAGCTTCCGGCTCAACTTCGAGGTGAACGCCTTCATCTACGACGTCGAACTCGGCAAGAGAATGGCCGCCATCTACGACCGCGACCTGCTGCAGTGCCGACCGTTCGACCATGATCAGGTCTACCGGCGCCCGTTCGTCGGGCACGTCAAGGAGGCGGTGAGCCGCTTGGTGGCGCCGCTGCTGTGACCACGATGCGGTCCGTGGTTCGGCACCCGATTAGGGTGAGGCCATGGCTTCTCATGTGCTGACCTCCGTCGCCTGGCCGTACGCCAACGGTCCGCGACACATCGGTCACGTCTCGGGTTTCGGTGTCCCCTCCGATGTCTTCTCCCGCTACATGAGGATGTCCGGCCACAACGTCCTGATGGTCTCCGGGACCGACGAGCACGGCACCCCGATCTCGGTACAGGCCGAGGCAGAGGGTGTCTCCGCCCGCGAGCTGGCCGACAAGTACAACGCCGTCATCACCCGGGACCTGCAGGGACTCGGCCTGTCCTACGACCTGTTCACCCGGACCACCACGCGCAACCACTACCGGGTCGTCCAGGACATGTTCACCGCGTTGTTCAAGAACGGCTACGTCGTGCCGAAGAAGACCATGGGCGCGATCAGCCCGAGCACCGGCCGGACGCTTCCCGACCGCTACATCGAGGGCACCTGCCCGATCTGCGGCTATGACAGCGCCCGCGGCGACCAGTGCGACAACTGTGGCAACCAGTTGGACCCGATCGACCTGATCAACCCACGCTCCCGGATCAACGGCGAGGTGCCGCGGTTCGTCGAGACCGAGCACTTCTTCCTCGACCTGCCTGCCCTGGCCGGATCTCTGGACAAGTGGCTGGCCACCAAGACCGAGTGGCGCCCGAACGTCCTGCGCTTCTCCCACAACCTGCTCGCCGACCTCAAACCGCGGGCCATCACCCGTGATCTCGACTGGGGCGTGCCGATCCCGCTGGACGACTGGCGGGACCAGTCGATGAAGCGGATCTACGTCTGGTTCGACGCGGTGATCGGCTATCTGTCCGCGTCCATCGAATGGGCCCGACGGGTCGGCGATCCGGATGCCTGGAAGCAGTGGTGGCTGGATCCTGAGGCCCAGGGCTACTACTTCATGGGCAAGGACAACATCGTCTTCCACTCGGTGATCTGGCCGGCGATCCTGCTCGGCCAGAACGGCCAGGGTGACCACGGCGGCGAGGTCGGACCGTTCGGCACGCTGAACCTGCCCAGTGAGGTGGTGTCGAGCGAGTTTCTCACCATGAGCGGTTCTAAGTTCTCCACCAGCCGCGGCCAGGTGATCTACGTCGGTGACTTCCTGCGCGACTTCGGCCCGGACGCGCTGCGCTACTTCATCGCGGTCGCCGGCCCGGAGAACCAGGACACCGACTTCACCTGGGCCGAGTTCGTCCGGCGAACGAACTTCGAACTGGCCAACGAGTGGGGCAATCTTGTCAACCGGTCGGTCTCGATGGCTCATCGCCAGGTCGGCGCGATTCCGCACGCCAATGATCAACGCGACGTTGATCATGATCTG
>Ga0164242_10002063_pt1 | contig 23400 bp, 23 predicted proteins | sample OricomgcompostMG_FD_108783 | JGI IMG/M metagenome (GOLD analysis project Ga0164242, IMG submission 108783) | Miracle-Growth compost microbial communities from Emeryville, California, USA - Original compost - Miracle growth compost (MG) ... | reverse complement strand
CCAATGTAGGTACCTAGGCAGACATAATCGACACTTTGCTCATTCCTTTCCCATGATACACAATATTCAATAGGCAGAATTTTCAATCCGGTTGGTCTGCTGATCGTCGACGGGATATAAGCAAGTTTTAAAACCGATTTCAAAAGGTTAAAGAAATAAAATAAAAAGAGGCGATTTTCTACAGAAAAGGAAAAGGGATGAGGAAGAGGAAAAGGGCGATGACTATCCCACACATACGATGGAAGGCGAGCCCCTATATTGATGTAGGACAACCTCACGTAGTGTAACATCCTAGTTAATGATGCCAATCAGATACTTACAATTTCCCTAGGAGGTCGCCAGGCCCACAGTAGCTCTTGGTTATGGGTTGATTGTTTACAGTTCTTTGGTTCTTCAAGAATGTGCTGCGAGATATCTTATCGTTTATCGTACTAGTCGGCTCAAAGCCCAACCCATTACTGTCCGCGGCCGGGTAGTTTAGAGGAATGCAAGGAGATCCTTACAACCGTTCTCCACTAGGATCCAACCTTGCTCCTCCTCCTCTATTGTATCCTCCCCGCAGGTCTTCTTTCTAGGGGGCTCGGGGTACTTGCGCACATGCTCTATTGCCCAAACCAAGTCCTTCCCCAAAGCAGGTGGGATTCTGCCCTCTCCCTTTAAGGTCCCTAGCCCAGCGAACTTAAACAAAAAGTCCAGATACTCACTTGTCTCACCATTCTCCCACGGGATATCGTGAAATTTCTTGTGCTCTACCCGGGTTCTTTCGGCTCGTTCTATTTCCCATTTCTCCTGCTCCACGAGCGGAGGAAGCGGCAGCGAATTTCTGCGCGACCAGAGCCGTGCGAGAGCGACGGACTGGTATTCAAAACTACGAAAAGTGAGGGTTCTTGGAAGACCAACGATGCCGAGTGTTGGGAAGTCTCGGAAGAAGGTGTGCCAGTAACCTCCCACCAACCTGTTGGATCGATAATCCCACAATGGAGCTTGATTTGCGCCTTCGTTCCAAAATGGAAAGGAGATTTTGTACCCGGTACAATATATCACCGCGTCAACGTCGTCGAGGTAAGTATTGTCGCTAAATATGATTCTGCCATCTTGTCGGAACTCCTTGATAGTTGGCTTCCATTCTATTCCTGGTGGAGGCTCATCGCCCTCCCACCTAGACCTAGACCGCCGGGACACGTATACGGGAGGCTGCGCAACGGATACCAAGTCGGTACTACAATCATGACCCGATGCAGAATTTCCGACTACGATGACTCGCTTGGATCGATAGATCAGAGGAGAGCGGTAGAATTTGGAGTGAGAGACCCGGCCAGGGTATTCTTCAACATAGTATTCTAAGCCCTCGACTTGTGGTACCTAGTAAGCCGTTAGATTCCGAGTTTATAGGCATGAGCATATCGGAAAGGTGTTCATATACGTAGGGAACTGAATAGTGGCCATTTGCCAACACCACAGCGTCAAAGAAATCTTCCCACCATATATCGACGTGGCGAACAGGGTCGTATTTCCGAAGCGTTAACTTCCACTGGCTGCCACCACGCTCCTCCGATGAAGGTACCCATGAGAGATCCTCCAAAGTAGTGTTAAGCTCGAGAAGGGTGTCAAGCTTGTGAGTGGCGAAGTAGTTTTCGACATATTGACGGGCAACGTAATGTGGTACAAATGGACCGTACGGAAACGGAGAGTCAGAGAAACACATTGCTATATCGGGAACATTCGTACTAGGAGCACTTTCAGAGCGAGGTTTCCCTAGAGCGTCTTTGGGACCTTACGTTAACGAATCGTATATAGGCGTCAGAGCCCAACGCTCGCGCTGGCTGGGGGATGTAATTGTCGGCAAGCAGACAGGAATGTCTAGAGGCGGGTCAATTTCAGTAGGCAACTTTCCTGGTAGAATGGGCCGGGGTGGGCCGGGATCTGCATCGTGTATCCTGCCGGATGTCAACACCACAGGGACTGTGGGTTTACGAGAGCGTCGACTCACCAGGTCCCACCAGCTGCCTCGCGTCGCTCGAATACCCGTATCCTATCGAAATAATTCTCAGCACTCAGTGCTGACGCTGTAATTGCTCCTAGGCATTGGATATTAGTGGAAATCGCCGGAAATGATTTAACGGACGGGTAGGTAACTACCAGCCGCCCCAGCGCCGATGACCGCGACAGACTTGACCTCTGGTCTGTCACAACTCGTCATTGTATCAAATGGGATTGCGACTTTAACACCGGCCTAATGAGAAATATAAATATATGTACATAGGACAAGCAGTTGCTTCAAATATTATTGCAATGGCTAGGTAGGAAGGTAGTCACATTGAAGTTCTAGTTGTGCGCGGGGAGGTTACCACTCGCCATACCCATCGGCATTGCATCATGCTATGTGTGGCCAATCCGAATGGCCATGCCTGAGTCTTCGACAACTTTAAATCACGTCACAATAACAACCAGTTTTGTATTTGTCAGCTATTGGGCTTGGAGAGACATTTTACTCTTTGTAGAGCTTCTATCTTTTCGTGCCTATACCCAACTATGATAATTGCCATCACACAAGATCCATCGACTTTACAACATCGCGGAGATGAACACCATGCCACACGAGGTTGATTTAGAGGATCAAACAAGCCATAATGAGGAGACACCTCTTCTTAGCGATGAGCGATCGGATCAACAGCATGTAGATCAAAAGGAGCCTGAGAAAATAGGCAGCGGTTCACACTTTTGGAAAATATTTTGGGCCCTCCTTGCGATTGTCATATTCACATTCTTTATCAAGGGTTGGATTGACGCAGGTAGCGATGTTGATGTCAGTTTTACGAGAACGTAGCCATTCAGTCCGAGTCCATCTAATCTTTTCTGTGGTATATCTAGTTTGATCTGAACGAAGCACTAAAGCGGGCGCTTGGAGGGGGTGTAAGCGGTGCTGCAGCTATGGTTCTGCAAGTCCTGCTACTGATGGTATTCTCCCACCCTCTCATATCATATCGTCCCTTTCATCGACAGGACAACCACTCATAATCTCAGCCGCTTCGAACAATTATGAACTATCAATACCGTTTTGGGAGCTCTTTCGGCATCGCGACCCAGACACTCTACAGCGACGGAGGATTCGGCCGCTATTACCAAGGCATCGCAGCGGCACTCGTCCAGGGTGGGTAGTTATCATTCTGTTTTCGGCCCCAGACGTAGCATATCTGTGTTCATGAACTTATCGGTTGAGTTCCATAGGACCCGCTGCGAGATTTGGAGACACGGCGGCAAATGCCGGAATTCTTGCATTACTACAATCAAATTCATACTTGAAGCATCTTCCGTCGCCTATAAAAACAATTTTCGCCTCTCTTTGGTATGAATCTATTTATCCCACCCCTGGGATTCGTATGCTGATATATTGATCCCCAGCGCTGCTGGTTTCCGAATGATCCTTACCCCTATTGATACTCTGAAGACAACCCTCCAGGCGCAAGGTGCCAATGGGACTTCCGTGCTTCGACAACGCATCAAAAAGTACGGCATCGGGAGTCTGTGGTGGGGTGCCTTCGCCACAGCTGGCGCAACATTTGTTGGACACTACCCCTGGTTTTCTATTGTAAACCCTTGCTCTTCAGTCTCATACACGAGGTCTCTCCACTCACACTGGCACAGTACAATCTATTGACAGAAATCATTGAAGAACCACCAAAAGCTGAGCTGTTCGTATGGTTGTTACGCTTGGCGTTCATCGGATTTGTTGCTTCTATTGCTTCTGACTCCGTGTCTAACTCTTTGAGAGTGGTGAAGACCTACCGCCAAGTCAATGACACCAAGGTCTCATATGGTAACTGCTTCTTTTTTTCTATCTAGGTGCCCCTTTCTAACTGTGTGTAACCAGGCGAGGCCGCAAGACTAGTGATTCGAGACGATGGGATATCCGGGCTTTTCGGGCGAGGGCTTCCAACTCGTATCCTCTGCAACGGCCTCCAGGGACTTCTATTTTCCATCTTATGGAAACTGTTTCTCGACCTGTGAGTGAACCCACGCTCTCCAAGGCATTGGCTTCCTGCTGATCTAGAGTCCTTAGCTGGGAGAACGGGACTAGCAGCTAGTAGAAACCGCAGAAGGGTTGTTTAAATGGCAACGCAAGCGACGCATCGTCTAATTCATTCTAGACTGTTTCTGAAGATGAGAATATCTCTACTGCGATAAGAACCAGTTGGCATCTACGGACGAGTCTTTACGTACCTCGGTACCTATCTAGGTAGTTGTCGGCCGTTGATGTCCGTGTTTGTTTGTTTTTTGGGAGTTTTTCCGATACAAAATGAAAATCCGAGCACGGCATCCACTAAAGCTTGGTCCTAACTAGTTAGTGTATTGTGGATTCCCAAGAAAAGATCAGGCCACTTTTTGCGGAAGGGCCACGCAAATAGCAAGGATTCGCCGATTGCGGCCGCCGGGCTTCTTGCCGGGTGTTGTCGGGGCGCTGTGTTGACCAGGTGCCGCAACCAACTGGGAAATCCGCCCCATAAAACTCTCTCGGCGGATCACATGCTGTCACGGCGGATTCAGGGGTGTTAAGGGTACCTACAACACACACAACCACATCTGCCATGATTGTCGATTGTGGTAATACGGGATGGCTCAAGAATGCCCTCCAACCGGATGGCTATGGATATACAGACGATTTCGTGCTTGCACGTCCCGTTCACGACCACAGAGCAAGCCGTTCGAAACGGCGGAACCCTGGGACCGAGTTGACCCAGCAGTGATTTACCGGCTTTGTCAGGGACAGACCCCTGCAACGTGGGGCAATCTACCCGACCGCCTGCCTGCAGCCACTGTCATTCTTGCCACTTCTCTTGTCATATTAAAACCTTCCTCTCCCACTTTTTCACCACGACCTTTGCTAGAAATGCTCTCGGGAAAATAATGCTTGTTAGGGAGGACATTGCGCCCTACTTCTGTGCGTCCGTCCTACCTCCGTCATCCATTCTGACAACTGCTATTGAGCCGGCCCTGCAGTCATTTCTCCCAATCGGTTCTCACTTCTCCCGAGGCACGACGCAATCCCTCTACCACAGTAGCTTTGGCCCGAGGCCATTGACGAGCCACCTAACCCTTCGCACCGACTGAAGACACATATTCTTGCCTAAGCCGCTCGTCATCCAACTGTCGCCAAACCGTCACCATGAAAATCACGCGGCTCATCTCCGTGACCAACTTTGTGGTCGCAAGCTCGGCGTTGGGCTTCCAGGTCTTCGTCCTATACCCGTGGCACCAAGAACTCGACGCTGGCTTCGAAGACTTGAAAAAGGAGCATCTCAAGGTCTTGGAAGCCGTGCGCGGGAAAATCAGCAACAAGGAGCAGCAGGGATTACAGAACAAGATTGAGGAACTGAGCGCCAAGAAGTGGCGTTGGTTTTAGGAATCCCCGATTCTGTCGACATCCTTCAAATACCACCCCCTTCCTCATGTCCGACGGCGTCGAGCCGTATATGTCCCCGGTCTCCACCACCGCGCCGTGGCCTTCTTCGAGAAATACCTGGGGGTCGGTACAGCAGACATTTGCACGCATTGCCGTCTCGCGCAAGACATGCAGCAGCCGGCACTCTTGCCGGCTCTTCCCTCTAACATCGCTCCCCTTACCTTAACACATACGATTCCGAAGATCAAGAATCAAGTTTCCCGCTTGGGAATTAAGACCAACTTGTCATCGGCCCTCAACCTAATATAGAGAAGATCCTACCTACGTTCCCGGCGCCTACTCGCAATCCCTCACCGTTTCAAGTGACTCGCGCCAATTTACTCAGAAATGTGACGACTTGAGTTAGCCCGATCCCGCAAACATGTGCAACCGGGATATCCGCACCCTCACTCCGCCCGTTCAACCGAAGGCACCGACCAGTTTATCAGACATGCCACCTATATTGTTGGATAACGGCCGGCGGAATGCCTTCAAGCTTGGGCGCATATATGTTTCCTGCAAGACCTCAGTGGAACGCTTGTCGTCTAAGAGGGCTGCTGGCAACTGCATGACCGTCCATAGTCTCCTCCGCCATTCCCAGGCCCCTCCAGTGATATCGTACTATGGCCGTTTCGAAGTTCACTTCCTGTAGGAATCTCCTTACACCCGCCGCAGTCCTAGTCGGAGGCTTTAGGCAAAAAGTCAACCGGAAAGCCTCCCTATATTTTATGAAGTAGCTCCGAAGAAGCGAGTAACTGAAGAGAGTGGGGTTATTGTACTTACAACCATCTGAGTAGCCCATCTCCCCAAGCACTAGGTAGCGTACGCAAATCCTACAAAGCCGAAGGTGTGTTACTGTAACTCCTTCATCGGTCGGCATTAAGCTGCTGTCTAGAACCAACAAATTCTTCTTAGCAAAGAAATCCCTGACTGATCGGTGAACGATTGACGTGAACTCCATCCCTGATGGTAGGTAGCTTAAACAGCCTGTTTGTTGAGATACCCCGACTAGGTTGAAAATAGGGAGGGTTCGGTGCAAGCATCATGCCCAATCCTCATGCGAGAATAACAAGAGACACATTATAAAGAAAGATCATCGGGGGAGTCATGGTCCGTTCTGTATTTTCGATGTAGTGAAATATGTTGCCACACGAGAATTGCTTCTTCCCTCACCTATTCGCCTCGTTTCGTGGAGCGCAAAGAGCTTTCATCGAGTCTCAAGCGAATTGGCCAGGACAGCTGATAGTCTCCCTCCACGCGCTTCGATTTTGGGTGCACGTAATCACTTGTGTTAGATTCAAGGGTCTACGTCATCGTCTGTCCGTACTGTTGGGTCGCAGGATGCAAGTAAGATTCGAAGCCGGTCCGATCACGCCTGTCTCGGCTGTTGAAGGGGCGCTCCACACCATCTCTGCGGATTACTACACAAATATGCAACCTTGCCTGAATCCATCTGCTTCTCCGCAACTTCTGAATTTGGAAAGCTCTTCGACGCGGGATCCCCGGTAAGATTCTGCATTCACACGTGAGGTCGGAAGTTTGTGGACGGTACACAGTACAGTGGCAGTACACTGTCGGCGCTGGGTATTATACCCTTCCTTGTTTTCGCTTGAGCAAAGCAGCCACTTCAACTTTTCCAGCCAGTAAGAATGTAGGGGAGATCTCATGGCATCATGACAATACACGTTGATCGTGGGCATCATCATGAGAAGATATGGGCTGCATGCTACAATGGTTGTCTGACTCAGAAGCTGACCATTTCAACCCTTCCTTACCGGCCTCATTCCCTGATTATTTCGAAGATCGAGATCATGTAAGCCGGAGTATGAAGCGCGGGGGGTCGGAAAGAGGTGAGAGCGTGATGTATAGTCGGCAGACTGCGATATCCACCTGTAGCGAAGGGAGGTTATAACTTGGAGATGCTGTGTACTCGTTCCCAAACACACGAAACATGAGCAAGGTCCGTCCTCAACCACTGTGAACAATACACATGCGATCTATCGCTCTGACCCTCTTCGAAATTACGTCCCTTCCCACTATTATTATGAAGCTTTCCGCTAGCTTAGTATTCGCCGTGTCCCTCCTCCCAGAGGGTTCTTTGGCCTCCTGGTTCGTTCAAGGCGAGCCGGGGAGAAGTCATTTGCAGCGCCGGGGAAACCGGTGCAGCTTCACCCTCTCTTCATCCGGCTCGTTCGCTTGTCCCGCCGGCCAACTGCCAGACGGACAAATTCGCTTGAATGGGACAGAAGACAGCGCAGCCTTCTACATATCAGACGGTGGAATCACCGACTCAAAAGGGTTCGGTTGTATTGTCACAGGTGAGAACGGCTGGCACCAAAACATTGAATATGTTGTTTCGCTCAGCTCTGAGACAAAGTTGTCTAACAACTCGGCAGCTCCTCCCACCACCCAGGTTCAATGTGATCAAGGCGCAGCCCCAGAACCTCACCTCACCATCGATGCCTCAGGGAATCTCCTGTACAATGGCTCGCCTAACTTCTTTGCCTGTCCAGCCACCAACACTGAGTACAACATCTATGTTAATCCCAACTTCGGGCAGGCTAAGTGTTTCCCCATCACACTGCAAGCCAGCGGTTGTGGTGCGGCGACGTCATGCCCCCCGATGGGGACATCAACGGTGTGGCAGACACAGACAGTCACGTCGATAGTAGACACCACCGTCACTATTACCACAACTAGTGCTTGCTCGTCCCCTACTGGCATTGGTATACCACCACCAGTGAACACAACTACTACGTCTTGTCACCACTGCACGAAGAGTCACACTTCGACGGAGATCAGCTCCACAGTCAAGACACAGTAGGGCGGAGCGAGTGTTTCTGTCAGAAAATAAACACAGTGGCGTCATATCGAACAGCTGCGATGGCCAAGGCGGGAACCTTTGGATCTCTTAACAATATTTGACTGTGGAGGTTAGATGAGCTGGAGGGTCCATGGAGAGAGTTGGGAGCAGATCGAGCAACAAAAGTCACCTGCGACTAGGAAGTTCTACTAAGGGGCAAACAACAATCATATGCATCGAATAACTCTTCATCGTTCCCTATTTATCAATCCAATGGCCGGCAATACATCCTTTTGTTTCATAGCACTTATAGTCTCGTCAATTAGGGGTCAGTCTTCCCTCCTTAATACACTCATTTGGTACCTAAACACCAATCCATTTTATACTACAAGTCTCATCCCATGGTACCACACAGATTATACCCTGCAAGAACATAAATTGGTGGTGGCTTGTGGTGACACTTGCTCGCATGTAACGTATATGTGACCATCCACCTTGTAACTAATTACTAGCAAGATTAAGCAGCACGCGCCGCTGATATGTGTATCTACCTAACTGTCTGACCCTGGTGAAATATTACTACCTAGAGGGCTAGAGATCTCGATTGACTGACAAATAGCGTGGAAGGAGATTAAGATCTAGGTAGATGCTCACAAATGTGGCAAGAAATTGCTAGCCCCAAATCGAGGACATGGGTTCGCCATGTGGCATCATTCGTTGGAGGCGAATTTCATCCTCGAGGGTCTGGTAGAGGTGCAAACATGCCGACTCTAATTCGTATCCATTGACGTATGTACATATCATGGTGACACTTCGTCGTTGCTCAGCGGTAGCTCAATGGAAAACCTAAGGAGCGGAGCCTTAGTTCCAGAGCCGGATATAAACTTTGGATGCTCGAGTATTGAGTTCGAATATAGTAGTATTTGTTTGGAACTCTTCGCCCATACTATACTAGTCCAGGTTTCAGGCTGCAGTCTTCATGTTCCTCCAATGCCACACATCTTGAAAGTTGAAACATAAGAAAACCCTAAGTAACAGTAGGTTACAAAGCACGATTAAGCTATGAAATGGACTGCGTCAAGGTGCTGGGGCTTGAGCCTCCGAAATAATCCCAAGAAAGCCCTACGCAGTGTCGAGGCCCAGCTCTCATCTCCCTCGGGAGAGGATAGAGCCCCTAGGCGTTTAATCTCATGGAGCATCGCACGTTTCTCCGCTGACCGGAATGATCTTGATGAGTGAAGCGAGTACACAAAGTTGTCGCAAGCATAATAACTTATTTTCGCTCGCTCGTGAGACGGTTGGCAAGGTGGCGGCTCGGAAGGCTGGGAAGCATGGTCCTTTCCACGGCGCCAAGAGATGGATCGCTTGCTCTTTGTGAGGGGCACTTTTATCTCTTGATCATGGCTTTCAGGTAAAGGTGTCCCGCATGGGTAGCCTCCGACAGGCCCATGTTCCTCACTGGCTGGCGTCGATTTCGGGTTTGCCAATACAGGCATTGCAGGCGGGATGTTTAAATCAAACCGAGAAAGCGGACGTGACGAATAGACAGACTGAGTGTACGCATCGTCATGGTCGACGGGCGAGGTGATACCGCCCTCGTCGTTGTCATTCCAGATAGCTGAACCGTTACCAGCGCACACTGGTACCTCGGGTCGCATCTGAGGCCAGCTCTGAACCACGCCTTGAAACTCGGATTGGCTCTCATCAATAAATTCAAAGCGCTTCCGTAGGCTCATGACGGCCGCCTGGTACATCTCTGGCGTTGGGGAATCAGCCTTGAATGATGGCGAGGGGCCAAGGGGTCCAGCCAGGGAGGGCCTTAAGCCCTCCTCGTCCGTGGCAGTACTGGCGGTCGTACTAGGATTGAATGAACACGAAAATTCGCTCGTTGAGTGGCTGGTCCCGGGGTGAACAGAGTGCTCAATGCTGCCGATGCGGGATCCCTGACCATCAAGACGCGTCTCCAGCCGGTGAAGCGTGTTGAGGATCTCAAAGAGAAGGTTGTCTTGGCCCATGTTGAGTTAAATTTGTGATCTGGAGCAGGATAGACAACCGTGTTTACAGGCAGCTCAACAAATTATTTGGGAGGAGTCCAAAGTCAAGGTGAGTGCCCGGGCGAGTGTTGTGGTTTGATCAAGATCGTGCTTGTTTCCTTAATACTTTGAATCTACATCTCTGAGGGCTTGGGCAACGTCGCTGCGGTGCCATAACGTTCCTTGACACTTGTACATACTTTTCACCCCATCGTGTAAGTTTGGGTATACTATGACTTCATCCGCATGTTTCATGGTGTGAAGCAACCTGCACGGGGTCTAATGTGTGGCCATCTGAGTCAGACTCGGCAATACGGCAAACTTGGTCAGACTGTGAACCTTATTATCAAGATTTGCTCTATGATCAATGCACCCTAGAACAGGGAGATAAAATCTTTTGCGACATCACATCATGGTAACCAAATTCAAGATGCGGAGATACACGTGTTAGTTTGCAGCTTTTTTGCCCAACTATACCTACTAATCAGAGACGATCGGCATGGTCGGGGCTTTCGTGCCGGTGGTTTTGAAGGTACGATTATCCATATCACTATCAACAGTTTATTATTTGTGCCCACGAGTAACGTTCGCCTCTGCGTGTTGACCTGAGTCGTTGCTGCCTTGTTGTGAGCTGCGGTGTGCCCGACAAAGCCCCGAAGTTGCCTCATTTTTGGCCGCCACCCGGCTAAACTTGTCATTACCAAATATCTAGGTAGTATCCCGTTCCTAATACCTAGGTAGTATTCCGTTACTTATACCTAGGTAGTATTCCGCTACTACTATGAATACAGTGTCCACTTTTATACGGACGTACAAGGGCCCCCAGCAATCCTGGTCGGGTGCAGTGGGTGTCTAGCGTTGCAGGTTTAGACGCCACGAGGTGGGACGTATAAGAGGGATTGTGTCGATCAATTTGTATCGAAGAACGTAGTAATATGCCGGTATTAGTACAGTAGAAGTATATTCGTGGGGGCAATTCTTGGATTGCCGATGCAAGGTCCTGTGTGAGGTAGCATACTTCCATGCGCTACTCAGCCCTATCATTGGAGAGCGTAGTTCGCGACCCAGACTTGCGAATTGTTCTGCTAATGCTTGCCGCTGACGTGAGATAGGACACGCGGAACTCCCCCGGTCCACTGTTGACTAGGGGTTGCAAAGCCATCCACCATATCCTACAAGTTTACTTGCATCCCGCAGCCCTGATGTTGATGCTGCAGATGCGTCGATCTGCATACCTCATCCGTCGTTGAGACACCCCAAGGCTTTGTATTCCACTCAACTCCGCAATATCCCACCAATTGTCGCTCTTTCAAGGTCACGGGATACATTTCCGCGGGGAAGTTTTACTTCACTCGCTGCAAGCTACCTACCTAGACAATGGAAGACACTAAGCCGGACCGGCATTCTCGCTAACATTTTTCTAAACGGGACAGCTTGTGAGATGATGAAATTTATGCTAACGTCTAGACATTGTAGCGATGAGAAATCCCGCTAGACTTAGACGAACTCGTGGGCTGAATCTTTACCTCTCACCGGAAAAGAGGGAACACAAACGCGATAGGATTGCTCTGGCTGCCTTTAGCTTGGTAAACAAGTCAGGTAAGGGTGATCCATGCCTGCCATGTGTGCCCTATGTGCTCCCCTCGACCCCTGAACTCCCTGTGCCCCCTGTAGTGTCTGTCTGAGGGCCGATGTCGAAATACAGATTTTCATACTCGGTTACTCCAAGATCCGGATCGTCTTCCTCATTGTAAAAGTACGATATCGAGTTGATCGTCAACAACCCCAAGTCTGCACGGTGCTGTAGAAGCATCCATCCAATGCCATACCCGTTTACAGTGCCCAGGATTGCATTGAATGCGTCCGAGCCTTTGTTGAGCGTCACTTTGTTGGACCATGTATTTTTCATATTCTCTTCGCCCACAGCCCGTTGGATGATCGCATCAGTGCCGGAGCTAGACACGCCGATCCGAAATATGTGCCTCAAGCCTCCCGTGCCTACATTGGCGGTTTGGCACAGACTCTTCCAGGCGAGAAATACCACGTCGGACCATTGCTGGAGGGGCGCAATCGTGTTCCTAGGTCGCTTCGACTCAAACGCGGGACTATAGTTCTCATCCGCTGCTATCATGCCACCCTGTGGGTTGAACACATTGCCATATTTGCCACCGGTTGCCTGCAAATGTGTGTCAGCCTACCAGATCCGGAATATGGTTTTGTTGGAGAGTTGCTGGTTTGCATACTCGGTACGTAACTCCATCCAAGATGGCATCATTGAGTTGTCTCCAGTTCTTGTAGACATTGTTTGCGATATCAAGGCCAATAGAAGTAAATATGGAATCGAAAGCATCGGTAAAGCCAGGGCGAGTTTCGCCCTCCTGTATCAGCCAGCCATTGGCAGCTAATGAATCGGGATCGGTCCAACGGCTCGTAGCTTGCTGGCCAGGCTTGAACCGATCTAAGTAGGTCTGTGCAGCTTCCGTTGTGCCGTCTACCAGGCACATTATCATAGCACCCGTCGTGATTGCCTGATCCCACGTCACGTCTCGTGGAAACAAATGTAAGGTATCATCGTCGAGATCAGTTTGGCCTCTGGTATGCTTCTCGCCGAAAGTGTGTATTTCAGCCTCTTCTATATCGATCACGAGTGGGTCGGCAGATCCAGGTTGGTAGAACTTCTCCGCAATGAAGTGATATACCAAGGAGCTCAACAAGCAGAGTAGAGCTGCTCTGAACCATCGTGGCCTTCGGTAGACGGAGAAGTTCTTGGCAATGGGTCTAGCAAGGCTAGCGTCGCCATTAAGGTATAACAATTGTGTAAAGGACATGATTGAAGTGTTGCGTCGAGATGTTTTGGTAGAAGTGGAAGATTTGAGCGAGGAAGCAGTGAACACACCCCGAATCAAGAACTTAAACAGGGGATGACGAGGGTATCTCTAATCAGCCATCGTCCTGGGCGTTGCCAAAAGTACGGCCATGCACCATATTAAGAAGTGTTACGAGAGGGGGGCGTGATCCTTCGGATGGTCGGCCTTGATCGCATGATGCCACAGTAGCATCCACCACCACATATCTGCAAGGATTGATGTGACAGACAATGGAGATATGCACGTTGATGTAATATGTGGTAAGCTGACGGAACAGGGAGGGCATGTAAATTGCTGGGGAAACTCCACAATGAGTATTGTTTAGGTCGTTAGGATCAAAGAATGAGACGAAAGTTACCAGGACAATCACCATTGAGGATAACGTTCCCGCAGCTTTGCTGACCACCACCTGGGGATTTTCGCCTACTACTAGCCGAGAGTAGTAAGAGCTGAGGAGTAAGTCAGTATTATAAGTCGCAGATGACGTTTACAACACCAACCGGGATCTACCATTCATCTTTATGTGGTAACGCAACGGACAGACAAGTGCTTAATTTTGATTGCTATATTGGCCAACGGGCTCTTTGAGTGTTCTCAAGGTCGGCCAGTTCCTGAGCCGTTAGGATACTGTGCCAAGCGAAGAATATGCTGTGCTCTTGATTCTGCCAGTTGCCTGAAAACCGCTCTTGCAACGTCTGAGGATCTGGTAGCAAACCAAGGGCCATCATGCGCTGGGCGGCCCAAAAACCAAACCCATACTGTCGAAAAATCCCAAAGTCTACTTCTCGCAGCGGTGAATATGGCATTGATCTAGCGTCCCTGAAGAAGGAAAACCCCGCCGAGACCTGACCAAAGAGGCCTTCGTCGTGCAGCCGGCCATCATTCGGCGCAGACTGGATAGCCATGCAGCAATTCCAGGTCGTCCCTGCCTGTTTGGAGAGTAAGTGTGAAGAAGCAGATTTGGATCCGATGTATTCGGACACGGCCCTCACGTACTCCATCACCCCTTCGGAGGTACTCCCTATCAAAAAGTCCCAGAATTCGATAGGGGACAGGTTCTTCAGTTTCACTTCATCTTCTATGGGCCACGTGCATTGCGGAGAATCGACGTAGTTGTGTAATACAGAGACAAGTGCCAAGCGCCACGCGCCGTTCAGCGCGGCCTGCTCTTCAATCCAACTGAACGGAGCAGTCGCCTTGCCGGCAAGCAAGGCATTCGGCTCAGCGGGCTCCGAGGGCGGCCGCGGCGGAGGCTCGTACGGCTTTGGCCGCCGTGTGTCTCTATCAAATGACCTCCAAAAGCTAGACCGGCGATAATTAAATCTTGGGTGCGTGGGCCTGCGCGGCCTAAGTGATAGGAGCCTGCCCGTAAGGGTGTGTAGACAACCGTGGGCAATCCGATGGACGTGCTTTGACAGCGCGAGAACGCGGCAGAGCACCGACGAGGGCATGTTGCGCGGTAGGGCCTCGGAAACTGGCGGTGCAGCATGACCGATCGGAAGGATATGGTAAAGGTCGCTGAAGGCTGACCACGAGTCCAGCGGTCGGGTTTCAGAGCATGGGGCCCATAGTACAAAGGCCAAGGTACGTACTACCTCCCGTGTCTCTCTTGGTAGGTATGTTGATATGATGGACTCGGTAATGCGTGCTGCATACCCGTCCCCGTGAATAAGAGACGCCACAGCCGGGGACGCACTTCGGAAGTTGTGCAGGGAACCTAGATCCGGGATCTTCTGTACAACATCCACTAGGATTTCGGTGGGAAGCTCGGCGAAAGGATCCATGATTGATGCTCAGATGACCTACACCGTCTTTTCAGGGCGACGATGAGTTGCCGCTCGCTTACAGCCGGTGTGACACTGTGCTGATATCGTGGTTGAGAGGTTGAGGAAGGATAAACTGAAGCTGAACGAATGTTTTCAAAGCAACGGTGGTGTGGTGTGTTAGTGGGGTCATTAAGACAAAATGGGGTTGATCTGGAAGCAAGTCAGCGGCTTCGGCTCATCTTCCGCACGTATGCGTAGGTTCTGTAGATCGGGATCACGTCAGCTGCAGGCCTGGCGTAACATCATCTCCGGTATTGTCCCACCCACCTAGTGGGAACCCCGCAGGATCCAAGCTTAGGTCAGACAACCATGGGTAAAAGCTTGTTTCGACTGCATTACCCCATTCTGGGTATCTGCTCTTTCAAAGTGACTTCAATAGTACTCGAAGTGTAACTATTCCCGGAAACTCCGACTTAGGTTTGACAGATCTCTTGCTCTTTTTGGCAAGTAAACGCGCTCTCATGCAGATCGGCGAGGAAACGATAGGATCACACCGTTATAGCATCGTAGTGGGATACAACTTGCCACTCCATCCGGGCCAGGGACCAAGCATCAGTCCATTCATGGCCGATCTCTGCTTAGCACTTACATACGACGTGGGAGATACTATGGAAGACGTGCGTGAGACGGCCTTACTCGCCATGTTACCAGGGGTACCAATACAGAGCTGTACTGTGCGAAGGCATCGCAAATCAACGAACGATAGAACCTACAGCAAGGTCATATATCATAGATTTTGCCCATCAAGAAATTCTCACAATTGACTCGATTTTGTATTGTGCCGTCATTCTTAATAACTTCCGCCCAACCGAGTCGCGCTTTTATGTTCTCTGGATGTGTTTCTTCCTGGTCCCCCAATAACTACCCGCGATCTGATCTGGGATAGGCCTTCTACTTGTGTCTCACAGAGCAATCATGCCGCATCCATCAAGCACACGCAGACTGGCTACGGTCATTCTCCTTCTTGCATCCGTTGTTGAACCCATTTTTGTCCCATCCGCATCGAAATGTGGCCCAGGTGAATACTGGTGCCAAGACCGCTGCGGCTCAGATGCGTACGGCGACACATGTTGTCAAACACCTGACGGACAACACAACCTCTGCGGAGTTGGTATGCTAAAGATTTGCACCTTCGTTGACACCAGGTTTGCTGTCCCGCTTACGCTGTCCATAGGCACAATATGTTGCATGTACGGATGTTGCCCCTCGGGCACAACTTGCAACACCGTCGGGGGGTGCGACGCGTCTGCCTCGGATATACCTCAGCCATCAAGTGGTGTTTCTATGCCTAACCCAGGGCAGTGCAGCCTGGCATATGCCACAACGGTCCAGACAACTACCACAGAGAAGATTATTCAGACCCGTTTTGTCACTGTGACCTTCTTCGAGACGTGCAGTCTTTTGCCTTCAGTGTCAACGTCGCCGGGTTCCGCTGGCTCTTCGGGATTTTCGGGGTCGGGTAAGTTAAAACTCACACACGACGAGAAACTTTTGGATTTGTTCTGATATATTTTTCTCAGGCGGAACAAGACCTCCGTCCGGTACAGGAACGTTGCCTCCGGGAAGTATCCCTCCTGAGGGTAGCGGCGGCACTGGATCATTTACTGGAACCAATCCTTCTGGTGGAACTGGAACAGGGACTCTCCCCACCGGCGCCGGCGGCGCTACCACCTTCACAGAGCCTGATGGCCAGACCGTCATCTCTAGCTCGGGTGTTGTCGTCATTGGCTCCGATACAATAACTCTGCCTCTCGTCTCGTCTAAGAGTGTGCTCACGACAGATGGAGAGACCTTCACACTTCAGCCCCACTCAACAACTTTCCCCACCTCAGTTCCTTCCGGCCCACTTACAACTACTTTACCGGATGGCCAGACTATCGTGTCTAGCTCTGGCGTTGTAATCATTGGCAGTGACACGGTGACGCTGCCTACCGTCGCTACCAAAAGTGCTCTTACAACGGACGGTGAGACATTTACGCTCGAACCACCTTCAAGCTCCATAATTACGGCACCATCTGGCCCTTTGACGACTACTCTTCCTGACGGTCAAACTGTAATTTCCAGCTCAGGGGTAGTGATTATTGGATCTGACACTGTGACGCTACCCACAGTGACTTCACCAACGACCCTCACCACTGACGGAGAAACATTTACCATACTTCCTCCTCGCTCCTCGCCTACTACCTCGAGCCCTGCTGCTATAACGTCGACTCTACCCGATGGCCAAACACTCATTTCCCGTTCAGGGATGATCATTATTGGCACTGATTCGTTCAACCTACCAACCAGTATCACGACCCCTTTAACGCTCACTACAGATGGCGAGACATTAACATTTCGACCCGGGTCAACTATAACTTCTCCTTCCTTGCCGGCCCCGTCAACAGAGTCAGGGCCACTGACGACTTTTACAACTTGGCCCCCAAACGTAGAAATCGCTCCAGTAACAACATCGGTAGATGAACCTCATCAAACTGACGATGGCAGTGTCACTCCATGTCACCTATGGTTCTTCTCTGTGAGTTATAATAACATCAGGACCAGTGAACTGCTATGGCTGACCATTATACCCAGATCTGTATTGACTCCGACGATATACACATTCTGGGCTGGGAATGGCACCTGGACCCCGGTATTTACCCACCGTAAGTGCTTTGATCATATCACTGCTTTCCTACAATTTTCATGTCTAGAGGAAAGGATAATTAACACTGAGGTGATGTGTGTAATAGAGGACCACCTCCGTCCACCATCCTTAATCTTCCAAGCTCCATTCATATACAGGGAACCTTGCCACCGTGGCCAGAGATAACGTGAGTACTTGGCTTGGCCTTTTTTTTTAAAGTACCCTCCCAATCCCCACTGCAAGTGTAGATCGAAATGGAACGCGAGTGATGAGGGGCTGACGGTCATTTCTTTGCCTAGTGTTGGTCCAGACTTCATTCCTACCTATTCAGCGGAGCCAAATCACGACCAGTGTGAAACCGAGTCAGCATCGCTTTGTGCAACTACAATAACCCACGGCACCTCTGTCTCCAACCAGGTAACCATCACAACGACATCAACGGGAAAGACATGCGCGACTGTCCTGGGATGTGACGTAACAGACTCGGCAACCACAAAAACGGCAACTGGGTCCTGCTCGACAAGCACCGTAACAGATTACTGGGTTTCGTGTTCAGCTTCCGGAGCGTCGGCGTGCACCACCACGAGAACGTCGGTCGTCAGCGGCTGCTCAGTGACCGCGACAACGACCTCTATCACTGCCGAGTCGTGTCCAACCGGCATAGTGATAGGACCAGACGATGACCAAGGCGTACTAGGCTCCTCGACAAGCGATTCTACCACCACAACAGACATACCAGAGAGTGTTGTCGTTGGTGGCACAGCGGTGTACACGGTTTTGGGCGGTAATATCGACGTAGGCTCCGACTCAACTGTCAGCGTACCAAGCGTGTCTGATCTCGTAACCACCACCTTTGCGGTGTTCGGTTCCGACACAGCTGTCATCGTCCCTGCATACTCTGGCCCTATCGCCGTACCCAGCGAGACCATTGTGGTTACAAACTGGGACAGCCCCCCCGTAAGCACGACGTCGCAGGAGACGGTGCCGACCACTGGATTTCCAACTCTAACAACGCCCTCTCCCACCAACAGCAAATGCGTTTCCACAGCCACAGTGACTAATTGTCAGCTCGGCCCCGGAGGTGCCGGTACAGCCTGCGTAACAACACAAACTTGCGGAGACTGGGAACCCACTGGAACAAGCACTGAACCCACGGCAACAAGCACTACCTGGACACCATCCGCCCCCACGGGAGGATTCTTCTTGACCTGGGTGACTTACCCGGATCCCAGCAACCCAGACGTCTCAACTTCCCACGTCGCCGTTGTGCCCAACAATGTAGCAAACTGCAACGACCTGCTCAACACGGTCAACCCCATCTGGTTTGAGACGTTACAAACAGTCCAGAACAAGGGTTCGAGCTTCGTGACACTCGATCCGGGATACACATTCAAACTTACTAATGAGAATGCCCCCGGCCAGCCACAGATTTGCGGTCTGGATAATATACCTATTTTAGTAGGACCCGCTGATCAGAACGATGGGTATTATCGTATGTATTCCCAGCTGCTGAGAAATAGTCAAGGTTCATTCTGCTAACGTGCTTCGCCACTCTCGTTCAAAGAGTTCCGTACAAATGACCTAGATCCAACCAATAGCCCCAACGGATACTGCACTCCAGTGCCAAATCCCCAAGCCTGCAAGGCTAGTGACGATGGAGACTTGCTGGCGACATTAGTGTGGCATTGTGAGTTGAATGGCGATCCGGATTGGTGCTCGACGTATCCATTTGATACCTCGTAAGTTTGGAAGAGTTATCCTATGTGATCACCTTGTTTTCTTGGCTTTTGCTACTGGGGAGACGGAAGGCGGCCGCAACTGCCATGATAAAGAACATATATCAGAGTGTTGTAGTTATGTTAAGCTCTATCGACACTTTACCCGCACCTATTCGCTTATATAGTCAATCTTAGTACTTTCTCTTAATTTGATAGTTGCTCCATACGATTAGCTAATGTCCGTCGATGCGATATTGTTTTACAGCAGCTTGCCGCTCGCGAGGCTTCGAAACCTCTTGTATGTTATCAGCTTTCTAGGTGGCACTAACCAAGCGTGTGCAAAATCATGGTTTTCCAAACAGATGTGTTTGCTTTAAAAATTGTTAACACGGACGGCTGGGTGCAAGACTATTTTAACGAATGAGACAGCAGCCGATGATTGGTTTCCGATATTACTGAGGATCTAGTTTCCAGTGGTAGCTGCTGTTTTCGTGGTACGAAAATATCCATGTTTTTGGGCTTCGAGGATATCTGGATAATATTGTTCAGTACTAGGAGGGATCGCTCGAACCAACGATGCCAAGAGCAGCTGGACAAGGGTCGATGAAGCTCAACCACTGTCTAGGGGACCAAGCAGGGCGTCCTTAGGAAGTGACGAGAGTTTGAACTTCGTGTCTTCCTACCGAAATGCCTACAGCGACGAGATCCGTTGGGAGAGGACCCTAGCCTCCGTATTCTATTGACGCAGCCAAAACCTTTGCATCGAATATCCCAGGAGTACACTCATAGTGTAAATGACGTCGAGCAGCAGTTTTAGTTCAAACACTGTCAATCGCAACTCAACTATCCGATGTGCTACGAGGTGTCGACCAACCATGGAGACGATGGCCCTCACATACAAGACCGGTCTTGCCTGGCTATTAAGGGGGCAGTTTGGGTAGGAGTCGCCGGTGAGGTCAGAAAGCCTCGAATTGAGGAGACGGGATCGGAATCTCGGAGAGGGAACCGTAGTCTCTATGTGATGTCTCGTGTTACCAGGTTTGGAGCATCCCAGCACGGCATACCTTAGAAACGAAGTGGAGAAGTTGATTTCTCTATTTGCGTGGCTATTGAGACTACTCGCATTAGGGGATCATCTCGACAGTCTTTACGCAACGTAACGTCCCGAGGTCGGATATGAAGCGCGAGGAGCAGGGACTAGCAATCCTGCTCCCCCATATTCTCCGGGAGTTTATCAAGACTATCCTAAAACAGCTCCCCACTGTGAGTACTTCTGGTACAATGTGGCCGTGGACGGGGTTTGGCTCTGCATTGAGGCTGGAAGGCTTTGGAGGTGTTGGTCTACCTCCACTTCTGATACCAGATATCGTTTGGAGTTTAAAAACGGAGAACCAACCACCTTCACTACTGGTTAAGTTTCATTTTGGAGATGGAGATCCGGCCTATTGAGCGTTGTGATGGTTGACAGGACAGAAAGTTGCCATGGCCATATGTACACCCCAGATCCCATGTAGGAACTGTTGGGTGCCGGGGCCACCCGACGGCCCATGCGTCCAGACCGGACCCACTAGATAGCTCACTTCCCGGGGCCCCGAATACATCACGGTTTCCCACAGTAACAAATTCAGCGATGAGACCATCCTGTTAAAGTTGGGAAGGATGCATTACGCGGCTTTTCCCTTATGTTTACAGCTACAGTCGTCCAGCGGCTGTCGATCATGCACTTACGTGGTGTGGGGCAGTCTCCCCGTGGCTATGTCATGGGGCTTGGCACGTACCTAGGCATACTTCTGCCTGGACACGTTGAGCCTTAACAGCGGCACAGCGGCTCACTGCCCTTACATATACAGCAGGCAGTTGCTCTCTTTCGAAACGAACAATTGAACCGAGCAAACTAAAACCATCACACTTTACATCTCCCCCAATTAGCGCACCGCGATCGGAATCAACTTGAGCAAGTAAGGTACACAATCGTTGCCACCATGCCACTGTCGACAGTTACCGCTCCAATCTCGAGCGTTGCCCTTCTACGCCAGCTTACAATTCTCTCCTTCCCACCTGCTTTCATCTTACTCCTCATCCATGGTATCGCAGCAGAGATAGCCTTTCCGGCCCTTGGTCTGCTACCGCTTGCAGCCTCGGCCCTGCTCGGCGCTCTCATCCTTCATCGCGACCAATTTGCCGCTGCTGGCTCTCCCATCCAGTCGCTCTCTTCACACAATGTCTTCATTGCAGACGTCACCAGCGCTGTGCTTTTGCTGGCCTTCTTGGTTCCGAGCTGGATAATGTTGGCGGACGCTCCAAGGCCATTAATCGTTCTGGGGACCTACGGGACTGTCTTTATGATGCTCAACTTGTAAGCCACGCCTCCTTGCTCCCACGTTTTCTCGAAGTTGAAAAGCCGCTGACGATGCCACGGCAGTGCTATTCATGTATATCTATCTCTTGCTTACTTTTTGCACCGCTTCATCTCTCCTGTCTGCGATTGCCCACACTGTCAAAGTGTGGCGCAGCGCGGTAGACTTGTATCCACGATACCCGAGATCACCCCTCTAATCAATGACGGTGATGGGCACGGAACTCTTTACAGGGATGTGGAGGGAGGGGCTGGGATAACTCCTGTCTAATTTTAAGCGCATTGTCACCTGAAGGAATCAAATTGGAGGACCATTTGTCCCAAGGACATTAGCCGAAGTACCGAAGTACCTGAGGTTGCAGCCATGTTAGAGGGTTAAGGCAGGCTGTCAGGTAGTGACTCCAAAACCCACTAGGTTCTCACCTAAGTGTTAAGGGCAACCCAAGAAACAACCCTAGCTGTGTAATACCATGCATTGCTACCATTTTGTTATACTCAGTCGCCCTTGGCCAGGGGTTAAACGGGCCGCTTAGACCCAGCCGCTTCGGCCCTGTACACAAAAAAAAGAAAGAAACCCTCATAATACTGCCTTCCGAGGCGAATCGTCTATCACCACTCAAGCTAGACCCTAAGACTGCACGTCAAGCGCTCCGGGCACGTGCAATCATCCGCACGACTGGGAACCTTTGTAGAAGAAACCACCTCGCATTTGGAGAAGCGTTTGCTCTACCCCGGTTCTCGAATTCCTTGTGTTCTTATCCAGGTCCTCAGCAACCGCGCTCTTTGCATGAGTGCCCAAGAGATACTCCTCACTCTCATATGCGGCGAGTGTGTAGAGCCTGTTCTGGTCCACCGCATCCTTGTAGACACCGAATGCCAACGTTCCGTTCTCGTTCCGCGACGCGGATACCTCTTCTTTCCAGAGCTCCACTGCCTGGCAGATGGTTCCATTCTTGTAGCCAATTGCTTCGACGACGATGTACGGATCTGCAAAGTTGGCAAACTCCGGCTTGACAAAGCTCATGCCGTCGAGGACCGTGAAATTTTGGACCGTGACGTTTTTGGCGAAGACGTCCGGCGTGCTCCGAGTCCAGTTGAACAGTGTTTCTACTACCACTTCAGCTGCCAGGTGTGTCTGGAATGTTGCGTCATCAGCGTATCTGGAGGGGCAGGGATTAGCAGTATCTCCACGAATGCAGCCACCAATATGGTTTGCTCACTGCTCGATGGAATACGCCGTCTTGTTATCGCCGTTACGAGGAGTTACAAGTGCGTACTTGGTCACGCCGGGCTCATTCGTGAATGACCAATGGGAAATATTATCCATACGGCCGATCAACTTTGTATGGTTGGAATTAGCCAAACGGTGAGTATTTGGGTGTGCGTCGTACCTGATCCCTGAGACTCTCACTGGACATTGGAAACAAGGTGAAGAAGAAAACCGGAGGGCCCGTCGCCGATGCATAGCACGCCCACACAGCAAACCATGCAAAGATGCTTGAGGAGTAGAACCTCATGGCTCAGGGCCACTTGCTGACCGCGTACGTCTAGAAATGGTTTCCTTCAATGGAGAGACGGATAAGAAGCGGGCTGTGTTGAAAAGGGTTTGCATGCACTTATGTGGAGGGGCGAAAGAATAAGCCTCGTTTACTACGCCGCACTCGTACAGTGTTTTCTCGCGGCTCCGGTTAAAGCAACAATATATCTAGCCCAGTCACAAAGATTGAAATT
>Ga0164242_10002062_pt1 | contig 23406 bp, 24 predicted proteins | sample OricomgcompostMG_FD_108783 | JGI IMG/M metagenome (GOLD analysis project Ga0164242, IMG submission 108783) | Miracle-Growth compost microbial communities from Emeryville, California, USA - Original compost - Miracle growth compost (MG) ... | reverse complement strand
GTCGGGGTGACAGGATTTGAACCTGCGACCTCTTCGTCCCGAACGAAGCGCGCTACCAAGCTGCGCCACACCCCGTGGCATGCCGCGTGCACCCGATGGATGCGCGCAGCGAGATGCAACGATACAAGCTGACTTGGGGTTTCGCCCAATCGGGGTCGGTGTGGGGCGCATCGGCCGCGTCAGGCGTAGCGGCGCAGGATGCGGCGCGCCTGCTCGACATACCCACTGCCGAAGAGGACGGCGTGCAGCAGCACCAGGTGCAGTTGCATGAGCGGCACGCGGTCTCGCCAGCCGTCGGCCAGCGGTGCCGCCTCGTGGTATGACGCAATCAGCCTCTCCAGGTGCGGTGCTCCGAAGAGAGCCAGTGCGGCGAGATCGGACTCCGGATGTCCGCCGTGAGCCGCGGGATCGATGAGCACCGCGCCGCCCGCGGTCCAGATGACGTTCCCCGACCACAGGTCACCGTGCAGCCGGGCCGGCGCCGAGCACGACCCGTCGAACTCGCCCTCCCGCAGCCGACGCAGCACCGGCTGGGCGGGGGAGCGGAGCTCGGTTCGGACGTCGAGGAGGGGAGCGAGGCGCAGGTCGGCATACATCGCACCCCACGAGTCGTAAGGCTGCAGCGGCAGTGGCAGCAGATCGTCGGCCGGTCCCTGGAAGCCGTCGCCGTCCCACCCGTGGGGTCCGACGCCGTACGCGGACGCGCCCGCCGCGTGTGTCGCGGCCAGCGCCCGGCCGAAGTGCTCGGCGTCGGCTGCAGACGGTGCTACCGGCGAAAGCCGTTGCAACACCAGTGAATCGCCTTCGACTGCATCCACCGGGACGACCGCAGCCCCGCCGTCGACGCGCAACCAGTCGAGGCCCGCCGCCTCCCACTGCGCAGCACGCGGCGACGCCGCCTGCTTGACGAAGCTCACCGGGCTACGAGCGTGAGCAGCGTCGCCTCCGGCCGGCAGGCGAGCCGCACCGGGTTGTACTTGTTGTGCCCGAGCCCGGCGGACACCTCCAGCCATGCAGCATCCGCCGGTGCGTCGGCGTCAGGGTGTCCGAGCGCACCCGGCCACCACCGCGAAACCCCTTTGGCACGAGCGTTGTCCAGATCGCAGTTGGTCGTGAGCGCGCCATACCCCGGCACGCACACCTGGCCGCCGTGCGTGTGCCCGGCGATCAGCAACCGCGCCCCATCGGCAGCCATCGCGTCCAGCACCCGTGTGTACGGTGCGTGCACCACCCCGACGGTCGTCGCGACATCGGCCGCCGCACGGCCGGCTACCGACGGGTAGTCGTCCATCCCGATGTGCGGGTCGTTGACGCCGACGAATTCGACCGGCATCCCCTTGATCTGGAGTGTGGTGCGCGCGTTGTCCAGATCGGTCCACCCGCTACCCGTAAAGCCGCCGACCAGCTCCTCGACGGGCAGTGTCGGCGTGTTGAGCTCGGGTCCGCGTTTGTGGGCGCGACCGATCCCGACATACTTCAGCGGGTTCTTGGGTGCGGGCGCGTAGTAGTCGTTGGACCCGAGCACGAACGCGCCCGGGAAGTCCAGCAGCGGCTCCATCGCCCGCAGCACCGCCGGGACGGCATACAGGTCCGAGCAGTTGTCCCCGGTGTTGAGGACGAAATCCGGCTCCAGCGCCGCCAGCCCACGCACCCAGTCGATCCGGTGCTGCTGGCGCGGGATGAGGTGCAGGTCGGTCACGTGCAGCATCCGCACGGGGCGCGACCCGCGCGCCAGCACCGGCACCTCGAAGCGTCGCAGCGTGTAGAGGTGGCGTTCGACCAGGGAGGCCCAGGCGAGCGTCCCGAGGCCCACGCCCGCGACGGCGGCTGAGGTCTTGGTCAGTGCATGCATGAGGGTGTCAATTATGCGATGGGAAATCCGTGCCGGCTCGATCGACCCCGCGGTGCGACACTGGTGCGCATGACGAGCAAGCAGAGCCTGCGTGAGGACATGACCGCCGCCATGCGCGCCCGCGACAAGGTGCGCACCGCCACGCTGCGGATGGCACTCGCCGCGGTCACCAATGCCGAGGTCGCCGGCAAGGAGGCCAAGGAGCTGACCGACGACGAGGTGCAGCAGGTCATCGCCAAGGAGGCCAAGAAGCGCCGCGAGGCGGCCCAGGCGTATGACGACGCCGGTCGCTCCGAACTCGCCGAGTCCGAGCGGGCCGAGCTGGCCGTGCTCGAGGAGTACCTGCCCAAGCAGCTGTCCGACGAGGAGCTGGGCACCCTGGTCGCCGATGCGATCAGCGAGACCGGCGCGTCCGGCATGGCCGCCATGGGTCAGGTCATGAAGGCCGTCCAGCCCAAGGTGGCCGGCCGCGCCGACGGTGGCCGGGTCGCCGCGGCGGTCAAGCAGGCGCTGCAGGGCTGACCGCCCGGGGGCGGTCGCGCTCAGCCGGACTGCCGTGGTTTGCCGGTGTGGCTGCGGCCCGGCGGACCGACGTGCGTCCTCGTCGGCAGCGGCGGCTGGGTCGTCGTCGACGTCGGTTTCGGGGGCTGGGTCGTCGTCGACGTCGGCGGCTGCGTCGTGGTCGTACTCGCCGGCGGCGGCTGTGTCGTCGTGGTGGTCGTCGCCGGTGGGCTGTACGTGGACGTGTAGGTGTAGGTGTACGTCTGCGCGGTCGTCGACGGTGAGGGCGCCTTCGTCGGGGTGGTGCCGTCCGGCAGCTGGAAGTACTTGATCTTCGTGCCCTTCAGGGCGCCGTCCATGATGTTCTTCCAGATCGGCGCGGCCAGGTCCCCGGCGAACACGTAGCCGCCGCCCGGGCTGGTGTAGAGGTGACCGGCGAGGGTGACGTTCTGCATCGGCGCGAACCCGCCCGCGTGACCCACCCAGACCGCGGTCGCCATCTGCGGGGTGTAACCCACGAACCAGATGTTGGTCGACCGGTCGTTGGTGCCGGTCTTGCCCGCCGCCTCGCGGCCGCCCGCCAGCAGAGTCTTGCCACCGGTGGTGCCGTAGGGGCTGGTCAGCACCGTTTCGAAGATCTGGGTGGTCTCGGCCGCGACCTTCTTGCTCATGATCCGCTTGCACTTGGCGCCGGTCAGCTTCAGCTTCTTGCCGTTACCGTCCGTGATCGACACCACCGGGTGGGGCTGGCAGTAGATGCCACCGGACGCGACCGTTTCGTAGGCGTTGGCCAGGTCCAGCGGCGTGGTGTTGGACGTGCCGAGGGTGATCGAGGACGGGCCGGCCTCGATCGGGTTGCCGTTGCCGTCACGGATGCCAAACTTGGTGGTCGTCTTGAGCACGTTGCAGGCGCCCAGCGTGCTGACCAGGTGCGCGAAGACGGTGTTGACCGACTGGGCGGTCGCGTTCGCAAGGGTCATCTTGCTGCCCGCCCGAGGCTCGGGTGCGTCGTTGGGCAGCGTCCACACCTCGTTGCCGCCGAGGCCGCACTTGCCCGGGAAGTCCTGGCTGGTGAACGCGTGCGCGTCCGCGCCGGCGCTCGACGTCGCGTTGTATGACGGGACGGTGATGGTGCTGTCCGGTTTGTAGCCGTTCTCCAGGGCGGTGATCACCGCGAACAACTTGGCGGTCGACCCGTAGGGGTAACCGCGGCCCGAGACCGTGAAGTCGGAGGCGTTGAGGCCCCGGCCCGAGGAGTTGGAGTACTTGGTGTTCTGCCCGCTGCCGAGGACCAGTCCGGTCCCGGGCTGCACGACCACCGCTGCCGAGTCGATGCCGGCGCTGTTGCCCTGCGGAACCTTCGCCCGGATCTGCTTGTTGATCACATTGGCGATCCTCGGGCTGAAGCTGGTCCTGATCGTCAGCCCACCGCTCTGCAGCGTCGCCAGGCGCTCCTTGGGTGTCTTGCCCAGCGAGGGCTGCGTCTCCAGCCAGTCGATGACGTAGTAGCAGAAGTAGGGGTACTTCGAGTCGGCGCAGCTGTTGGACGAGGTCTGCGTCGGGTGCAGGCCCAGCGTGGAGTTCTGCGCCTTGACCAGCTGCTTCCGGGTGATCATCTTCTGCTGGTACATCTTCTGCAGCACGACGTTGCGACGGTCACGTACCAGGTTCGGGTGGACGAAAGGGTTGAGCAGGCCCGGCTCGTTGACGATGCCCGCCATCATCGCCGCCTGCGGGATGGTCAGCTGCGACGCGTGCACACCGAAGTAGGTCAGCGCTGCTGCCTCCACGCCGTAGATGTTGCCGCCATACGGCACCAGGTTGAGGTAGCCGTCGAGGATCTGGTTCTTGGTGTACTTCTGCTCCAGGGACACCGCGTACTTCAGCTGCTGCAGCTTGCGGACGTAACCTTCCATGCCGGTGCGGCTGACGGCGTCCTTGGCCGCCTGCGTGTTGCCGGCGTTGAGCGCTTGGTTCTGCAACGCGATCTTGACGTACTGCTGGGTCAGGGTCGACGCACCCTGGGTGCCGTTGCTGAAGATGTTGGACGTGATCGCGCGGGCCAGGCCCCTGGAGTCGATCGCACCGTGCTCGTAGAAGCGTTCGTCCTCGATCGCCACCTGGGCCTGTTTCATCGGCTTGGAGATCTTGTTGAACGGCACCACGATGCGATTCTGGCTGAACGGTGTCGCAAGGACGCTGCCGTCCGCGGCCAGGATCTTGGACTGCTGGGCCAGCGGGTTCATCGCGAATGACCCGGGCATCTCGTTGAAGAGCTTGATGCTGCCGTTGGTCGCCTGGCCCGCCGCCCCGAGGGCGGGCAGCGCCAAGCAGGCCGCGATCAGCCCCATGGCCACCGCTGTGGCGATCAAAGCTCCCAGGAGGCTGAGCACGGTGCCGAGACGGGTCGCAACACGCATGGTGGGCAGCGTAACTGTCGAGCCTGTCAGATGTCGCATCCGGCGCGGCCCGACATGATAGACGAAATGAGAGCCGCCCACGTATAGTGCGAAAGGACTATTTGGAAATAGTTCCCCGAAGCTCTGGCGGCCGACCCGAACGGTCAATACGGTGACCACAGAACATGCGGGGCGCGAGGACGTAAAAAATCCAAGCTGGGTGGGGAAGGCCGAGAAGAGAACATGACAGCTGTACTGCCTGACAAGGCGACCTGGGACGAGAACTGGGCGGCTCGAGCACTGTGCCGCACGGGGTCATCACCTGACGAGCTGTTCGCCAAGGGAGCCGCGCAACAATCGGCCAAAGTGATCTGTCAGAAGTGCCCGGTGGTTGCCGAGTGCCTCGCAGACGCTCTGGACAACCGCACCGAATACGGTGTGTGGGGAGGTATGACGGAGCGCGAGCGACGCGCCCTGTTGCGTCGCCGCCCCGATGTCCGATCCTGGGCCCAGCTGTTCAAGCTCGCCCGCGCCGACGAGGCCCGCGCCCACTCCGACTGATTCCCCGCGAGCACCTGGCTACTGTCGTCACGTCCTCACCCGAAACGGCGCTCAGCCGGCCAGTTGTCTGCCGATGTCGCGCAACTGCTCCACGTCGTTGACGTCTTCGGCCGCGGCCGCGACCAGCACCTGCGGGATCGTCGGGTGCGCCGCCGTGAACCGGCCGATCGCGGCCTCCTGTCGCACCGCCTGGGTCGCGTGCTCGGCGTGCAACCGCAACAACGCCGCCGTGTCGGAGGGTTGCCACTCGGTGTCCTTGCGCGGGGGCAGGCCCTCCGCTTCCTCCGCCGCCGCGTCCGCCCGGCCCTCCCGCAGTGACGGGATGCGTGTCCGCTCGACACGGTTGACCACGAGACCCGCCAGCGGCATACGCTCCTCGGCCAGCCGGCCGGCGAAGAACGACGCCTCCCGCAGCGCGTCCCGCTCCGGCGTCGCCACCACCACGAAGGCCGTGGCCGCGTCGCTGAGCAGCGCGTAGGTCTGGTCGGCGCGCTCGCGGAACCCGCCGAACATCGAGTCCAGCGCCGCCACGAACGTCTGCGCGTCGCGCAGCAGCTGCCCGCCCAGCACCTTCGACATGACCGCGGTCATCGTGGTGACCCCGACCGACATCACCCTCAGGTAGGCACGGCCACCCGCCTTCGCCGGTGACATCAGCAACCGGATGAACTTGCCGTCCAGGAACGACCCCAGCCGCTTCGGCGCGTCCAGGAAGTCCAGCGCCGACCGGGACGGCGGCGTGTCGACCACGATCAGATCCCACCGGGCGCTGCCATCGACCTGCTCGGCGTGCAACTGGCCCAGCCGCTCCATCGCCATGTACTCCTGCGTGCCCGCGAACGAGCTCGACACGGCCTGGTAGAAGGGGTTCTCCAGGATCTGCTGCGCCTTCTCGGGCGCGGAGTGCCGCAGCACCAACTCGTCGAAGGTGCGTTTCATGTCCAGCATCATCGCGTCCAGCGAACCGCCGCGGGACCCGTCGATCGCCTCGACCGGCGCCGGCTCGTTGTCCAGGTGCTCCAGGCCCAGCGCCTGCGCCAGACGCTTGGCCGGGTCGATCGTCAGCACCGCCACGGTGCGCCCCTGCTCCGCGGCTCGTATGGCGATCGCGGCCGCCGTCGTCGTCTTGCCGACGCCGCCGGAGCCGCAACACACGATGGTGCGCACCGAGGCGTCCCGCAGCAGAGTGTCGATGTCGAGGGCCGGTGGTTGCGTCATACCGTCGCCACCTGTTCGGTCAGCGCGGCCGTGAGCTCCAGCAGGCCGCCCGCGTCCATACCGCCCGGGATCATCGGCAGGTGGTATGTCGGCAGGCCGAGCCCGTCGAGCGTCTCGCGCTCGCGGTCCTGCAGCGCGAGCCGGTGCGTCAGGTCGATCCCGGTCTGGGTGAGCCCATTCAGCATCCGCGGGCCGACGCGCAGCCCCACCGCGGCCAGATCCTCGGCGAGCGGGTTGTCGTCGAAGTCGTCGGCGGCCAGCAGCGCCAGCGTCTCGTCGCTGACCGGGGGAGTGACCTCCTGGTTGATGACGATCGCACCCAGTGGTAGCGACAGGGCCCGCAGTTCGGCGACCGCCTCGACCGTCTCCTGCACCGGCATCTCCTCCAGCAGAGTCACCAGGTGCACCGCGGTCTGCGAGGACTGCAGCAACGCGGTGATCGCGTCCGCCTGGTTCTTGATCGGCCCGACCTTCGCCAGACCGGCCATCGCATGGTTGACCCCGAGGAACTGGGCCACCCGGCCGGTCGGTGGGGCGTCCAGGACGACGGCGTCATACAACTGGTCGCTGCGGGTGCCGCGGCGGCTCGGGCGGCGACGCACCGCCTCGTAGACCTTGCCGATCAGCAGCACGTCCCGCAGCCCCGGCGCCACGGTGGTGGCGAAGTCGATGACGCCGAAGCGCTCCAGCATGCCACCGGCCATGCCGAGCTTGTAGAACATCTGCAGGTATTCCAGCAACGCAGCCTTCGGGTCGACCGACAGACCCATCACCCGGCCGCCGCCCGGCCCCGTCGCGACCTGCACCTCGTCGTCACCGGACAGGCGCGGCACGTCGAAGACGCCGCTGATGCCCTGGCGGCCCTCCACCTCGGCGACCAGCACCCGCTTGCCCTCGGTCGCCAGCGCCATCGCGAGAGCAGCCGCCACCGTCGTCTTGCCGGTGCCGCCCTTGCCCGTCACCACGTGCAGACGCACCCCGCCTGTGTCGCCGAACCTCATACGCGCAACGGTATCGGGCCGGTGTGGCGGGGTTGTCGGGGCGACGGGTGGTCGGCGGGTGCGTAAAGTGCTGATCGTGCACCGACATTGAGTCACCTCGCTGACCTGCCGTGCGGCCGCCTACCGGGCGAGCCGCGAATTCATCGCGTTCTTCGCCGTCAGCCCGCTCTACTTCGCCGCCCACGGGGTCGGTGCGACGGCGCAGGGGACGCTGTTCGTGCTCTGGTCGCTGACGGCGTTCGTCTGCGAGGTCCCGTCCGGTGCGCTCGCCGACATCGTCAGCCGTCGTCTGCTGCTCGGGATCTCCGGTGTGCTGTACCTCGCGTGCTTTGCCAGCTGGTTGCTGGTGCCGACCTACGGCGGGTTCCTGCTGGGCTTCGTGCTCTGGGGTGTCTCCTCGTCGCTGATGTCGGGAACCTTCGAGGCGTTGCTGTATGACGAGCTGGCCTCCGCAGGCGCGCAGGCGTCATACAACCTCGTGCGGACGCGGGCCGAGACCGCCGCGGTGGCAGCGATCGCTGCGGGCATGCTGGCGGCCGGCCCGCTGATCGCGCTCGGCGGCTACCGGGCGGTCGGGCTGGCGAGTGTCGCCGTCGCCGCGGTCCATCTGGGGCTCACCGCGGTGCTACCGCCGGCGGCGCAGAGGGAGACGGTGGCCGAACGGCGCTACCTGCAGCATCTGCGCGAGGGACTGTCGGAGGTGGGCAGGACGCCGGCGCTGCGCCGGACCGTGCTGGCGATCGCGGCGATCGTGGCGCTGGTCGGTGTGGACGAATACTTCTCCCTCTTCTTCGCCGACGCCGGCCTGCGGCCCGGCTGGGTGGCGGTGGCGATGGCCGTCACTGCGCTGGCCCAGGGCATCGGCACCTGGACCGCCGGACGGCGCGCGCTGCCCGGGCCGCGCGTCGTGTCATGGCTGACGGTGCTCGGCGGGTGCGCCTTCGCGCTGGGCTCGATCGCGGCACTGGTGCGCGACGGTCCGGCTGCGGTCGGCGCCGTCCTGCTGGTGGCGGTCGCCTACGGACTTGTCACGAATGTGTATGTCGCACAGGAGAATCGGCTGCAGCACCAGATCTCGGGCAGGTCGCGTGCCACGGTGACGTCCGTGAGCGGTGTGCTTGCCGAGGTGGGCGCGATCACCAGCTTCGCGTTGGTCGGTGGTCTCGCGCACTGGTGGTCGGTCCCGCTGGTGCTGCTGGTGGTGGCGGTGCCGTTCACCGTCTTCGGGGCGGTTGCGGGCGGCCGGTCCGGCGCCCCGCGTCCCGAAGTGCCGACGGTCGTCAGGTGAGGACGGCGTCGAGGGCCGCGACCGTGGACGGGAAGTATGCCGAGCGTGGGTCGATCAGCTCGAAGTGGCCGCAGCCGGCCAGTACCTGTAACGGCACGCCGCCACCCACCGCCGCCTGGTAACTCTCCGACACCTCCACCGGCACCCGGTCGTCGGCGGCGCCGTGCACCAGTCGAAGGCGCGTTCGCGGTGGGCCGAGCAACGCGGGATCGGCGGCTCGCCATACCTCCTCGGGGGCCGAGCCCAGCAGCGCCGTGGCTGCGCCGTCACCCAGCCCGAGGTCGCGGGTGAGGTGCAGATCGACGCAACCGGCCAGCGAGACCGCGCCGGCCACGTGCACCTCCGGCTGGTAGATCGCCCAGGTGACCAGGTGGCCGCCGGCGGAGTGCCCGAGCAGCGCCGGCCGGTCCGGCAGCGCGGGGTCCTCCTGCACGGCACGGATCGCCGCCGGCACGTCCGCCGCCATGGCCGGCCAGTCACCGGGGATCCTGCGGTATTCGATCGTCGCCACGTGAAACCCGTGCGCTGCCAACGCTTCGGACTGCATGCCCGCGTGCGTGCGGTCGTATGCCGGACGCCAGAACCCTCCGTGCACCACGATCACCGTTGCGTCACGGGGCGTGCCGGCGGGGCGGCGGACGTCATACAGCTGATCCGGGTGCGGGCCGTACGCGACACTGCGCTCCGGCGGTGGCGCGGTCATCGACAGGATGGACACGCCGCCGACCCTACTGGTGACCGAGAGGAGCAGAAACCGACCCACAGGAGTACCAGAATGGGCGATTTTCGTACTCCTGCCGGTCAGTATGTGCTCCTCTCGGTCAGTGGGACGGCCAGAAACCGGAGGCGATCGGGCGGTGCGGAAAGTGGGGAATACAGTGACGGCATGACCAAGTGGGAGTACGCAACCGTTCCGCTGATCGTGCACGCCACCAAGCAGATCCTCGACCAGTGGGGCGAGGACGGCTGGGAGCTCGTCCAGGTGGTGCCCGGTCCTGACGGCAACAGCCTCGTTGCCTACCTGAAGCGCCAGAAGGAGCAGTGACAGATGTCCGCAGTTGAAGACCGCCTCGCCGAGTTGGGCCTGAAGGTCCCCGAGGTCACCAAGCCCGTGGCGGCCTACGTGCCCGCCCTCCAGGACGGCAACCTCGTCTACACCTCCGGCCAGCTGCCGATGGTCGACGGCAAGCTGGCGGCGACCGGCAAGGTCGGTGCCGAGGTCGCCCAGGACGACGCGGCCAAGCTGGCCGAGGTGTGTGCGCTCAACGCCATCGCCGCTGTGAAGTCGATCGTCGGCGACCTCGACAAGGTCACCCGTGTCGTGAAGGTCGTCGGGTTCGTCGCCAGCGACCCCGGCTTCACCGCGCAGCCCGCAGTGATCAACGGCGCCAGCGAGTTGCTCGGCAAGGTGTTCGGCGAGCGCGGGGCGCACGCCCGCTCGGCCGTCGGCGTCGCCGCGCTGCCCTTGGACGCACCGGTCGAGGTCGAGATCACCGTCTCGGTGCAGTAGCACCGGACGACGTCGTGACGACGACGCGCGACTTCGAGCCGCCGCAGCAGCTGCGCGAGCGGGTACGCACCTGGCTGTCGACGCCGTCGCAGGAGCGTACCGTCGCTCCCGCGCGGATGGCGTCGACGGTCCTGCTGCTGCGCGAATCCGATGGCGGCACAGAGGTTTTCATGCAGCGGCGGGTGTCGTCGATGAAGTTCGCGCCGTCGATGTGGGTCTTCCCCGGTGGGGGAGTGGACCCTCGAGACGAGACCACCGGCGTGCCCTGGGCCGGGCCCTCCCCGCAGGAGTGGGCCCGGCTCATGGGTGTGCCGGAGCCGACCGCACAGGCTCTCGTCATCGCGGCGGTGCGGGAGGTCTTCGAGGAGTGCGGCGTGCTGCTGGCGGGGCCGAGCGAGGACGACGTCGCCCCGGACGTCAGCGGCGGCGACTGGCAGGCCGACCGCGCCGCCCTGCTGGACCGCAGCGTGTCGTTCGCCGAACTGCTACAACGCCGGAGCCTGCTGCTGCGATCGGATCTGCTTGCGCTGCAAGACCATTGGATCACCCCGGAGCTCGAGCCACGCCGCTACGACACGTGGTTCTTCTCGGCGTTGCTGCCCGAGTCACAGGTCGCCGACGACCGTACCAGCGAGGCTGACCAAGCTGTATGGCGCCGCCCCGCCGACGCGCTCGCCGAAGTGCGGGACGGACACAGTCGCATGTTCCCGCCGACCATCGTCCAGCTGGATCGGGTCGCCGGTTGGAGCGACCTGGCGCCGGTGACGGTCAACCGGGAGGGCCTGACCGCGGTCATGCCGGAGCCGGTCGACCTCGGCGACAAGCTGGTGCTCCGGTCCCGCCTCAACGACTGACGACCCGGCGCTGTGAGGCGCCGGGTCGCGCCATACGGGTTTGCGTGGGTCAGCCGTTGGCGAGTGCGCGCACCCGGGAGATGTCACCGTTGAACCAGTCCTGGTCGATCGGCGAGTCCGTGTACTGCCACATGCTGTAGTAGGGCCAGCCACCTGGCAGGGTGCCCACCGAGGACGAGTAGCGCGCCACCCAGAGCGGGTTGGTCGCGTTGAACGCGGTGGAGTTTCCGGTGCACTGCTGCCACCAGTCGGTCGTCGTGTAGATGACCGCGTCCCGACCGGTCTTGCGCTTGTACTCGTTCAGGAAGGACCGGATCCAGGTGACCATCGCCGACTTGGACTTGCCGTAGCAGGTGGCCCCGTAGGGGTTGTACTCGATGTCCAGCATCCCGGGCAGCGTCTTGCCGTCCTTGGACCAGCCGCCGCCGTGCGCGACGAAGTAGTCGGCCTGGCTGACGGCCGACGAGTACGCCGGATTCGCGAAGTGGTACGCACCGCGGATCATCCCGCTGTTGTAGCTGCCGTTGTACTGCTGGGCGAAGTAGGAGTTCTTGTAGTAGGTGCCTTCGGTCGCCTTGGTGTAGGCCCAGCGCACGCCGTTGTTCCACTGCGTCGACCAGTTGACGTTGCCCTGGTATGCCGACACGTCGATACCCATGGTCCGCTGGCTCGCCGCGTTGATGTTGATCAGGCCGGCCGTGGACCGACTGGGTTGCGCGTGCTGCTTCCAGCCGGCGTAGCCGCCACCGAACTGCGTGATGCCGGCTTGTCGGGCGGCCCGAGTGGGGAGCCTGTTGTCGTGTCGTGTCGCGGCATGCGCGGGCGCCGCGGTGGCTACGAGTCCGAGCGCGGTGAGTACCGCACAGATGGTGGGCAGGGGCTTGTTCATCGACGGTCCTTTGTATGAGACTGAGCTGGGTGGGGGGGAAACCTCAGCTGCAACATCCTTCACGGTATTCACGCGAGGTAAATGTCGAGCCAAAGTTCCGTAAAGGTTTGACAGGTCTGCGCGCCGGTTGAGTGCGTCGTCGGCCGCGATCGGTAACGGCTAGCGTTGTTGCCCATGACGACTGACTCGGTATGGCGCGGCGGCCCGGTCGGGGATCACGCCCACGCCGTGCTCGCACCCAATCCCGGTCCGATGACCCTCGACGGCACCAATACGTGGATCCTGCACGCCCCGGGGGACGACGTGGCCGTGGTGGTCGATCCCGGCCCGCTCGACGAAGGACACCTGCAGGCGGTGCTGCAGCAGGTGCGGGAGTGCGGTGCGCGGGTCGCGCTCACCCTGGTGACCCACTGGCATCACGATCACACCGAGTCGCTGGGGCGCTGGGCGGAGCTGGTCGACGCACCGATCCGCGGCGGAGGACGCGGTGATCAGTTCGCCGACGACGAGCCGATCACGGTGGGATCGTTGCAGATCCGGGCGTTGGCAACACCCGGGCACACCGCGGACTCGGTGTCGTTCCACCTGCCCGACGCGAACGTCCTGGTCACCGGTGACACCGTGCTCGGCAGGGGCACCACCGTGGTGGCGCACCCGGACGGCGCCCTCGGCCCGTACCTGGAGTCGCTGGCGAAGTTGCACGGCGTCGCTGCGGCCCGCCCGACCGCGCTGGCCCCCGCACACGGCCCGTCACACGCGGACGCAGCCGCCGTGATCGCGGCATACCAGCAACATCGCACGCAGCGGCTGGACCAGGTGCGTGCCGCGCTCGCCGCGGGTGACGCCGACGCGCCCGACGTGGCGCAGGCGGTCGTCGAGCGGGTCTATGCCGACGTGCCGCGCGAGGTGTGGCCGGCTGCGAAATCCAGCGTCGAGGCCCAACTGGACTTCCTGCGGGCCACGTCCTGACGCCGGCCCTCAACCTTCCTGCGGGGTGAGCGAGGCAAGCACCACACTGATGTTGTCGGCGCCCCCCGACGCATTGGCGAATTCGACCAGTCCGTCGGCGATCTGCGCGGGGGAATCGCCACGGCTGGACCGCACGCGCTGCACGAGGTCCCACAGGTCGGCCGGCGCCGAGCAGTAGTTCCACAGGCCGTCACTGCAGACGATCAGCCAGCCGGGCTCCTCCACGGGCAGGTGTGCCAGCCGGGGTGTGACGTCCTTGGGTGCGTTGCGTCCCAGCCATCGGGTGATCGCATGCGCGTTGGGCGCGTTCTCGGCGTTCTCTCGCGGCACCCCGCGCCGCATGAGCTCCTGGGCCATCGAGTCGTCCTGGCCAAGCTGCACGGCGCGCTCCGGCCCGGACGCCGGGATCCAGTAGACGCGGCTGTCGCCGACGTTGCCGCCGACGATCAGGTTGTCCTCCACGATGGCCGCGGCCATCGTGCAGGACGGCGGCGTCGGGTCGTCCTCGGCAGCGGCCGCCGACGCCGCCGCGCTGCCGGACTCCGCGGCCTGCGCGAAGGCGCGCGCCGCCGTCTCCAGCCACGCCTCGACCGGCACGTCGTGGCGCGGCATCGGCTCGGACAGGCGCTCCATCGCGGCCACCGACGCGGCCTGGGAGGCCAGCTCCGACTCGGTCGAGGTGGACACCCCGTCGCACACCACGAGGACCGCGCGGGCGCCGACCTCCTGGGAGGCCGCGAGTGCGATGGAGTCCTCGTTGCGGCGGTGCCGGCGACCGATGTCGGACACGCCGGCGACCCAGGGATGCGGCGACAGGGCAACATGATCGCGGGGATCCTGCTTCGCCTCCGGCGTCTGGCTGTTGTCCACTCCCTGCCCTTTCTCCCACGACCGCCACTGCGGGCCCGACAGGCAGACGGCACCGACGCCTCGGCGGTTCCCCTGACGACGAGGTCAGTATGTCGGATCGGTGGCCGCGCTGACGGCGCATCGGGCGCAGCCGGTCGGCTGCGCCGCGATCAGCGGGCCCGGCGCTGCAGCCGGTCGATGTCGATGAGCGTGACCGCGCGGGCCTCGAGCTTGATCCAGCCGCGCGACGAGAAGTCGGCGAGCGCCTTGTTGACGGTCTCCCGGGAGGCACCGACCAGCTGCGCCAGCTCCTCCTGGGTGAGGTCGTGGGCGACCAGCGTGCCCTCGTCCGACGGCTTGCCGAAGCGGCGCGACAGGTCCAGCAGCGCCTTGGCGACGCGCCCCGGCACGTCGGTGAAGACCAGGTCACCGAGCGCCTCGTTGGTGCGCCGCAGGCGCGCGGCCAGTGCGGACAGCATGGTCATGGCGACCTCGGGGCGGGTCCCGAGGAACGTCCGCATGTCCGGGTGGGACAGCCCGACCAGCTCGGTGTCGGCGACCGCGGTCGCGGTGGCGGTGCGGGGGCCGGGGTCGAACAGGCTCAGCTCTCCGAGCATCTCGCCCTCGCCGAGGATCGCCAGGAGGTTCTCCCGGCCGTCCGGTGAACGGCGTCCGAGCTTCACCTTGCCGGAGGTGATGACATACAGGGAGTCGCCCCGCTCGCCCTCATGGAACAGCTCTTGTCCCCGCGCGAACTTGGTGCGGGTCATCGTCGAGAGCAACGCCTCCGCGGCGTCGTCGTCCAGGGCGGCGAACAGTGGCGCTTTGCGCACGGCCTCAGTATCCACGTCCTGCAGTCTGCCACGAGCGCGGCGTAGAAGTTACGCACCTCACACCCAGAACCGAAACGCCGGGCGTGATGCTCGCTTCGGACGGCCGGTGGCGAGACGGTTGACCAACCGCGAGTCGCGCTACGGCGTCCTCGGGGTGAGGACCGCTTGGGGTTGCGGTCGGGAGAGGCGGCGGCGAGTAGAACCATGGTCCAAACGACACACCGGGTGGGCGCACCGATCGGCACGGTCCGGACACCGCGCCCGATGCAGCACTTCCGCGCCCTGGACGGCATCCGGGCAGTGGCCGTCGTCGGCGTGCTGCTCTACCACTTCGGAGTGCCGCACTCCTCCGGCGGCTTCCTCGGCGTCGACCTGTTCTTCGTGCTGAGCGGCTACCTCATCACCGGGCAGCTGATGACCCGGTGGGTGTTCGGGCCACCCGTCGGGATCGGGTCGTTCGGGAAGTTCTGGGGTGCTCGGGCGCGCCGGCTCTTCCCGTCACTGGCGGTGGTGCTGGCGGTGACGACCGGGGTGGTGGCGGTCGCCGACCGCGTGCAGCTCAGCGTCTACCGGGGTGATCTTGCTGCTGCTGCGACATACACCTCCAACTGGTGGTACGTCTTCCACCACCGGTCCTACTTCGTCGCGTCCGGGCGCCCGCCGATGCTGCAGCACCTGTGGTCGCTGGCCGTGGAGGAGCAGTTCTACCTCGTCTGGCCCGTCGTGGTCCTGCTGGTGACCCTGCTGGTGCGCAAGCGGTGGGCCCGCAAGGGTGCGCTGCTGCTGGTCGCCGTGGGACTGACCCTCGCCAGCGCGCTGGTCATGGGGGTGGGCAGCGCGCGCGCCCAGGTGCCGCAGCTCGGCGACCCGTCGCGGTGGTACTTCGGCAGTGACTCGCACGCCGTCGGCCTGCTGGTCGGGTCGGTCCTGGCGATCGCCCGAGGCGGCGACGGGTTGGGCGGCAGGCGTCATACACCCGCCGGCCGCGCGCACCCGTGGTCCACCCGCGTGGGCTTCGCCGCACTCGCGCTGGTGGTCCTCGCACTCTCCCAGGTCGGCGAATACTCCACCTGGCTCTACCGGTTCGGGTTCCTGTTGTTCAGCGTCGTCGCTGCCGTGGTGATCGCCGTCGCGGTGCAACCAGGTCCGCTCGAGCGACTGCTCGGCAACCCTGCGCTGGCGGCTGTCGGCCGGCGTTCCTACTCGATCTACCTGTGGCACTGGCCGGTCGCCTGTATGACGCGCCCCGGCCTGGACATCGCGTGGCCCGAGTGGAAGGTCTTCCTGCTGCGGGTCGGGATCACCCTGGCGCTCACCGAGGCCACCTACCAGCTCGTCGAGTGCCCGGTCCGCCGGCACGGTTGGCGGGCCGTCTGGCGGCGGATCCGTGCCGTTCGGGTGGGGCGGGCACGCGGCCCCGCGCTGCTCGGCGGTCTCGGGGCGGTGCTCGTGGCGGCGGTCTGCACGCCCGCCGGTGTCGCCGTACCCCATCAGAGCTCGTATGCCGCAGGCGGTGTCTACGTGCGCTGCACGACGGCGACCAACGGCGCGCCGCAGTTGCCGGCGAGCGCGCCGGCCGGTGCCCGGTGCGGGGCGGGGGCCGCCCCGAGCCCAGCTGCGACACCCGCACCCGGAGCGGCGACGAAGCCCGCCCCCTCGAAGCGGCCGACCAGTGCCCCGTCGGCGACCTCCACGCCGGCGCCCACGACGCACCAGGCCGTGCCGCCGGCGCCGAACGGCGTCGCCCGGCTGGGCAGCCAGGACCTGGTCGTCTACGGCGACTCGGTGCCGCTCGGCGCGGTCCCCGAGCTGACCGGCGAGTTCGCCTCGGTCACCAACCACGCGACCGAGGGTGAGCAGTCCTGGGACCTGTTGCCCGAGCTGACCGCCGACGCGAACGCGGGGCTCCTGGACGGCAAGGTGGTGCTGCTGCACACCGGGGACAACGGGCTGATCTCCGAGTCGCAACTGCGGACGGCGCTGGCGGCACTGCACGATGCCCGCCGGGTGATCGTCGCGACGCCGCACACTCCGCGGCAGTGGGAGGAGCCGGCCGTCGCCGTGCTGCGCGCGGTGGTGCCGGACTACCCCAACGCGCGGCTGATGGACTGGAACACCGCCGTCAGCGACCAGAGCGGCTGGTTGTGGAGTGACGGCATACATCTGACACCGAGCGGTGGGCGGGCCTACGCGCACCTGGTCGCGCAGGCCGCGGTCGAGAAATGAGGGTCACCCCTCCGCATTAGGCTCGGCAGCGTGAAGCGCATCGACATCTCGGGCGAGTCCGACCTCGCCCGCACCCGCCGCGCCCGCAAGATGTTCCGCGCGCTGCAGGAGCAGTTCCCGCACGCGCACTGCGAGCTCGACTTCCGCACCCCGCTGGAGCTGCTGGTCGCGACCATCCTGTCCGCCCAGACCACCGACGTGGGCGTCAACAAGGTGACGCCCACGCTGTTCGCCCGCTACCCCGACGCAGCCGCCTATGCCGCCGCAGACCGGGAGGAGCTGGAGCAGCTGCTGCGGCCGACCGGCTTCTACCGGGCCAAGGCCACGTCGGTGATGACACTCGGGCAGGCGCTGGTCGAGCGCTTCGGCGGGCAGGTGCCGCCGCGGCTGAAAGACCTGGTGACGCTGCCGGGGGTCGGCCGCAAGACCGCGTTCGTCGTGCTGGGTGATGCGTTCGGGCAGCCCGGTCTGACCGTCGACACGCACTTCGGCCGGGTGGTGCGCCGGATGGGGTGGACCGACCTGGAGGACCCGGTCAAGGTCGAGGCCGCGATCGGTGCGATGTTTGCGCGCAAGGACTGGACCCAGCTCAGTCACGTGCTGATCTTCCAGGGCCGGCGCATCTGCCACGCGAAGCGTCCGGCGTGCGGAGTGTGCCCGGTGGCGCGGTGGTGTCCGTCATACGGCACGGGCGAGACCGACCCGGACAAGGCCCGCAAACTGCTGAAATTCGAGCTCGCGCCCAGTGCCACGCGACCGCCCGGCGTGCCCGAGCCGGCGGCGGTGTCGCCGGTATGACGGCAGCGCCTGCGGGAGCGCCGGAGCCGGCCTGGTTGCGCGATCTGGAGCGTCGGGCGCACGAATCGTCGTTCGTCACCCAGCTGCCGCCGACGACCGGGCGCGCCTCGGCGGTGCTGATGCTCTTCGGGCCGGCCGACGACGGCGGTGAGGACGTCGTGCTGACCGAGCGGGCGCTGACCCTGCGCAAACATGCCGGGCAGGTGTCCTTCCCCGGCGGCGGTGCCGACCCGGGCGACGCGACGCTGGTCGACACCGCGCTGCGGGAGGCACGCGAGGAGATCGGGCTGTCGACCGATGGTGTGCAGGTCGTGGGGGAGTTGCCGGTGCTGCCGCTCAGTGTGACCGGGTTCCGGGTCACTCCGGTGGCCGCCTGGTGGCGTAACCCGTCCCCGATCCGGGTGGTCGACCCGGCCGAGGTGGCGCGCGTCGCGCGGGTCCCGCTCGTGGACCTGGTCGACCCGGCCAACCGCTTCAGCTCGGTGCATCCGGCGCGCTCGTTCGACGCGCCGGCGTTCGAGGTGGACGGGCTCTACATCTGGGGGTTCACCGCCATGGTGCTGGACGCCACTTTGCGGCTGGCCGGCCTGGAGCGGCCGTGGGACCGGGACGACAAACGCCCGGTGCCGGACCGCTACTGGCGCGGCGGCTGAACCGCGCCCCGCCCGGGTGCCTCAGACCTTGGGCGGCTTGATGGCGGCGACCGTGCGCTGTGCGTTGTCGATGGTGCGCGCCGGCTTGCCCTTGACCTTCTTCAGCGAGCTGATGCCCAGGAGGGCCAGGATCAGCGTGATGACCAGGAGCACGCCCGAGGTGATCAGCAGGCCGATCCACAGCTGCAGGCCGGCCGCGTGCAGGCCCCAGGCGAGGGTGAGCAACAGGAAACCGAGCAGGTAGAGCGCGAACAGGCCCGCGCCGGCGAGCAGGCCGGCACCCTTGCCGCCCTTGGCGACGTCGGCCTTGATCTCCACCTTGGCGAGCGCGATCTCGTCCTTGACGATCGTCTTCAGGTCGTTGGAAGCGTCGGCGACCAACTGGCCGAGCGTCCGCTCCGTGCCCTTGGTGATCTGGGCCATCGATTACTCCTCGTGAGTAGGTGTCTGATCGCGCCTTCGGTGTCGTGCTGCCAGCCAGCATAGGGTCATCGAACTCATCGGTACTTTAGCGACTTGGCCCGGTTCGGCTCGCGGGCCGGTGTTCCGGGCGGGTCATTGGTCGGTCGGTGAGCTCGTTCCGGGTGCGTAACAGTCCGGCACTCCGTCATCGTCGACGTCCCGCGACTCGACCTCGTGGATGCGCCGGTAGGTCGCATTGCGCAACCGTAGGCAGACGGTCGCCAGCACAGCGGCCAGCAGCGAGCCGCCCAGCACACCGAGCTTCACATGGTCGTCGGTGGCCGACCCGCCGCCGAAGGCGAGCTCGCCGATCAGCAGCGACACCGTGAACCCGACGCCCGCCAGCAGCGCGAGCCCGAAGATGTCCGGCCAGGCGAGCTCGTCGTCCAGCTCCGCACGGGTCAGCCGCACGGTGAGGTAGGTGCCGCCGAACACCCCGATCGTCTTGCCGACGACGAGCCCGATGACGACGCCGATGAAGACCGGATCACGCAGGGCGTCGCCGAGACCGCCGCCGACGATCGTCACACCGGCCGCGCAGAAGGCGAAGGCGGGCACACAGAACCCCGCCGAGACGGGTCTGAGCCAGCGATCGACCCGCCCACCGAACGAGATCCGCTCTCCCGGACCTCGGGTGACCGGCATGAGCAGGCCGAGTGCGACACCCGCGACCGTCGCGTGCACACCGGAGTTGAGCACGGCGAGCCAGGCGAGCAGTGCGGTGGCCAGCAGCAGCGCCGGGTTCCTGCCGTGGCGAAGCGTCAGCGCGAAGCCCGCCAGGGCCGCGACCGCCACGACCAGCCAGCCGACACTGATCGCGCTGGTGTAGAAGAGCGCGATGATGGTGATCGCGATCAGGTCGTCCACAACGGCGAGCGTCAGCAGGAACGAGCGCAGCGCGCTCGGCAGGTGGGTGCCGATCACGGCCAGCACCGCGAGCGCGAAGGCGATGTCGGTCGCCGTCGGGATGGCCCACCCGGCGAGTTCGCCGCCGTCATACACCTGCCAGGCGGAGTACAGGATCGCCGGCAGCGCGACGCCGCTGCACGCTGCGACGATCGGGACGGCGGCCTTGCCGGGGTCCCGTAACTCGCCGTGAGTGAACTCGTGCTTCAGTTCGAGCCCGGCGAGGAAGAAGAAGATCGCGAGCAACCCGTCGGAGGTCCAGTGGGCGAGACTCAGGTCCAGATCGAGCACATGTGGGCCCAGGTGCCAGGCGGTCAGGTCGTGGTAGGCGTCCCGCCACGGCGAGTTGGCCCAGACGAGCGCGGCGAGTGCGGCCAGCAGGAGGACCGCGCCGCCGACGGTCTCCTGGCGCAGCAGGCCCGCGATGCGCCGGGCCTCGGGCCAGTCGCCACGGGTGAAGGCGCGTCGGAGTGGCCGGATCGTCATACGAACCTTTCGTGTGCGGGGTTGCGGATTGCGACGCCGACCAGACTTCCCGGCACACCGGCGACCACTTTACCGGGTCCATCTGTACTCGCCGTTGACGGTCGAAATGGTCGTTGACGGCGCAATAGGGGGGTCGACGGCGATCTCGAGCGTCAATGGCGGTTCGGACCGTCAATGGAAGCCCGTGTCGGTCCGGATCGGTTGCCGCTCCGGGTCCCAGCGGCGCCACGGTGCCCTCGATCGCGCGATACCCGCGGTGCGAAGGATGGTCTGCAAGGATTCGCCACGCAGGGCGTCGTCCCAGCCCCATCGCTCCGACGGCTGCCCGGCGCGCCGTGCCCGGTCCTCTCGCTGCTTCTCCCGCCAGAGGGCATCGGGCTCGGCATACTTCAGCTCGCCGTCGAACTCGCCGCGTCGGTTCACCCAGCCGAAGTCGGAGAAGCCGAAACAGCCTCCGCCATCGGTCAGCGGCATCTGGAGGTCGGGTTGGGCGAAGCCGAATTCGTAGATCCGTGCCCTGCTGAGCGATTCCCCAGGTGACTCCGAGCGACCGTCGGCCAGATGTATGGCGAGCGCAGCGCGCCGTCGACCCGCTGCGCCGGGTGGAATGGCGGCCACCTCCGCATCCAACTCCGCCAAGCTGCACTTGTGCTCGTGCAGCGCCGCATCCGCCGTCACCAGTCCGGCCGCCAGGTCGCCGATGCGGGCCAGGTCGACGACGGTGCGCGCGACCGATGTGACTGGTATGCCGCGCAGGTCCACGGCCTCCGGCACGATTGCGACTCGGTGTCTGCGGATCAGCCGGCTACTCCCGGAGGCGCTCGAATCCGTCACGACATCAACGCGATCCGGCCACTTCCCGAGTATCGGCAACTCCCACAGGACGGCTGCTGCGAAGAGGCAGGCCGCGGGTGGCGGCTCGGTCCGCATGACCCGGAAGGAGCAGACCACCAACGCTCGGAACCGGTTCTCGTCGTCCAGCTCTGCCCAGCGGGCCCGCTCGATGTAGGACCCTCGCCGAACGCGATGCAGCGTGGCCTCGCCGCGGCGAGCTTCCTCCGACGGCAGGACTCCGCGGCGCAAGAGGTCAGGCGTGTGCAGGAGGTCGTCGGGTTGCAACGGTCGATCGGGGCGGCGCATCGTCCGATGATGCGCCGCCCGGAAGGGTCGAAACGGTTGTCCACAGGGGCAATTTGGTGGGCGGCGCTCGGCCCGTTGACGGTCGAAATGGCCGTTGACGGCGCAATAGGGGGTCGACGGCGATCTCGAGCGTCAACGGCGGTTCGGACCGTCAGTCGGCGAACCCGATGGTGCGCGCGGCGGTGCGGAAGGTGAACGTGCACACGGCGTCGCCCGGTTCGAAGCTGCCGACGAGTTGCCCGAAGAGGTCGAAGCTGATCGCGCCGAAGACCTGGGTCCACGCGGCGGCGAAACGCAAGAGCACAGCCTCGGGCAGCTCGGTGCCGAGAGTCTCGCGCAGGTCGCGCGCCTGCCGGCGAAGCACCTGGCCCGCCGGCGGCATGGCTGTGTCGTCGGCGAGATCTCCTGCAGCCCAGGCAGTTTCAATGAGTTGTATGGCGCTGGCGGGCGTGCGGGCGGCGTCCGTGACGGTTTCCTGCGGCGCGTGGTATCCGGGCACCGGAGAGCCGTAGAGCAGCGCGTACTGGTGCGGGTGTTCACGGGCCCAGGCGTAGAGCGCCTCGCAGAGTGCGAGGAAGCGGCGTCCCGGGGCGGCGCAACCGGACGCCGCTTCCTCGGCGACGGTCGCCACGTCCCGGTAGCCCTCCACGATCAGCGCCGTCAGCAGGTCGTCCCGGCTCGGGACGTAGCGGTAGACCGCGGAGGACACCATGCCGAGGTCCCGGGCGACGGCACGCAACGAGAGCGCGGCCGCGCCCTGCTCGGCCAGCTGTCGGCGCCCGGACTCCAGGATCCGCTGCATGGTGTCGATGCGGGCGCGCTCGCGAGGGGTCGGGGACATGGCGTCCATGCTCGCAAGAGTGAGCACTGAACACAAGTGAGAGCAGTGCTCTTGTTTTATTCGTCCGGATCTGGTTTCCTTATTTTAGAGAGCGGTGCTCTCGGATTCCTGGAAGGTGGAAGTCATGGCAACTCAACTCGATCGGTCCACTCGGGTGATGAATGTGCTGGTGAAAGGAATGTCCCGGCTGGGCATCAGCGCCTTCGGCGCGAAGGAGCTCGTGGTCACCGGCCGCAGGTCCGGGCAGCCGCACAGCACACCGGTCAATCCGGTGCAGGTCGACGGGGGTCTGTACCTGGTCGCGCCCCGCGGTCAGACGCAGTGGGTGCGGAACGCACGGCACAATCCCGCTGTGACGGTGCGCAGCGGTCGGACGCAGGCGTCATACACCGTGCACGAGGTGCACGGATCGGATGCGGTGCCGGTCCTGCGGCGCTACCTGAAGCGGTGGGCATGGGAGGTCGGGAGGTTCTTCCCGGAGGGCGTGACCGCGACGTCGACCGATACCGAGCTGGAGGCGGTCGTTCCGGCGCATCCGGTGTTCCGGCTGGAGCGGCTGTAGAGGCTGGGTGTTCGCAGGACCGGCGACTGTCAGGCTGATGCGCTTGACTTGAGTCATGCCGTTGACCGATCGCGAGATCGAGGAACTCACCCTCTCCGAGCGGCTCGCCCTGGTGCGTCGTCTGCGACAGGGTGAGGTGGTCGACGTCGTGCGTGTATCGGTGGTCCGCAGGGTGCGTCGCGGCCGGGCGGTCGCGCTCACGGTCACCGCGGTCGCGACGGCACTGCTGGTGCCGTGGACGGCATACCTCGCCCTGAGCCTGCCCGAGCACTACGAGTCGCACGCCTGGCGACTGACGTGGGTGGGCTTCGACGTGCTGCTGATGGCGCTGCTCGGGCTCACCGCGTTCTTCGCGTGGCGCAAGCGGATGCTCGTGGTGCTCACGTCGTTCGCCGCGGGGGTGTTGCTGCTCGCGGATGCGTGGTTCGACGTCACCACCGCAGACCGTCAGACCGTGCATCTGTCGGTGGCGTCCGCGATCGTGGTGGAGATCCCGCTCGCGATCTTCCTGATGGGTATGGCGGTCGGCATCTCGTGGCGGGTCGCGCGCCTGCTCAACGCGTTGACCGGGCATGGGCCGGCGGGGCGCTGGCGGATGCCGATCAATG
>Ga0164242_10002061_pt1 | contig 23410 bp, 32 predicted proteins | sample OricomgcompostMG_FD_108783 | JGI IMG/M metagenome (GOLD analysis project Ga0164242, IMG submission 108783) | Miracle-Growth compost microbial communities from Emeryville, California, USA - Original compost - Miracle growth compost (MG) ... | reverse complement strand
GTACATTCGCTGGTACAACGAGAAACGGATCAAGATCTCACTTGGCGCACTCAGTCCGATTGAATACCGGGAGAGCCTCGGGCTCACGACATAACCCAGTCCAAGAATTCCGCCGCACCCCCAAACCCGACATTTCTATTTGGGACCTACATCATAAAAGTTGATAATTTTCTTTATGTAAAATTATTTGTGGCGTGAGCGTGGGAGCCGAACATCGCCGATGGTGCAAGCGATTTTGTAACTGTGGTGAGGGCTCTCGGTCATGGGCCCTGTCGACCGACAAGAAGCAGCATTGTAGGCGGAAAGGCTGCGAAAGCCGGAGTGCCGCTTCGGTTTGCAGCTGTCGACTCGGGCCCGGCACATCCAAAGTCGCAGCGGGACGGAAATTGCACATGCAACCGGCTTACGCACCAAGCCAGGCTCGCCCATCGCGTTTCATGTTGCGTTCCAGTTCGCTGCTACGGGTAGCAAACACGCGATTCACCGGGAAACCACTCTTTTCGAGCACGTACGCAAGCGCAGCGTACTCTCGCGGGTACTTTGTCGCCACATCGCGGTCGATTTGCACAGGCCCGCGGGGAAAAGAAAAAGACCCCATATCGTAGACGCTCTGGCGCTTCAGTATTTTCCATACACCATTGCGCTTTTCAACCATGTCGTAAAACCGGTTGTGCGTTTCGCAGCCGAGATCCAGCTGAACGTTGTCGCTAACAATAACGGCATTCGTTTCGACGATGGCCTTATCGCCGTTAAATATCACGACGGGCGTGCCGATCAGATGTTTGGTCCGCAAATCCGAACTGCCCATCTTCATCGAGCCGTCGACGAAATCCGCGAACGGTCCCTCAAACCAGGTGACTTCAATAACCCCGTCGGGATGGAACAGATTACGTAGTTCGTCCCAGTTGGCCAAGTCTCGGTGCATCCAGCCAGTAATCAGGTCTGTGATCTGCAAACGATCTTCTGCACGGTCTTTCGGGCGCTCTTCCATAATGACTTTTCCCTGTGATTGACGCGCGAGTTGCGCAATACCCATAGGTTCGTTCACAATCGACTTTACTGCAAATATATTGAACTGACCGACCGATCAGTCAAACTGATCGAGGAAATTTCCATGGAACTGCGCCACCTGCGTTACTTTCTCGCAGTCGCCGAAGAAGAACACTTCGGACGAGCGGCGCGCCGTCTCAACATCGTGCAGCCCGCGTTGAGCATGCAGATTCGCGCACTCGAAGACGAGCTCGGCGGCGCGCTGTTCGTTCGCACGAGCAGAAAGGTTGCGTTGACCGAGGCGGGCGAGTTACTGGTCATTGAAGCGCGGCGTACGCTGGCGCAAGCCGGGCGCGCCAAAGCCATTGTCCAACGGTCGCTGCTGGGTGAAACAGGCCACGTTAGGGTAGGCTTCGCAGGCAATGCCGTGCTCACCGGGAAATTGATGACGGATTTGCGCGCGCTGAATCGCAGTTATCCCGCCGTCGAACTCGAGCTGGTCGAGTTGGCGCCGCATCTCCAGGTCGACGCGATCATCGCTGGCAGAATAGACGTCGGTTATAGCCCCAGCTTGGGCGTCCGGCTCGACGACCAGCTGAATGCGGAAAAAATCGGTGAATCGCCTATGCTCGTGGCCATGGCGGAAACTCACGTCTTAGCGGCCAAAAAAAGAGTGCCATTGTCGGCGGTTGCGGCGCTGCCACTGATCGTATACGCGGCAGATGAAGGCGAAGATTGCTCCGCGCTGTTGAACAGGCATTATGGATTCGACGTCAAGATAGCCCATCGCGTGGCGAGTACCTTGAGCGTGCTGGCGCTGGCTGCGGGGCGGGGCTCGGTATCGCGCTCGTGCCAGCGCCTCTTGGCGAGGTGGCTATCCCGCACCTGATCTATCGTCCGCTCAGGGACGGCGATCTATCGGCCGATCTTCTGCTCCTCAGCCGCAAACACGAAACAGATGCCGCAGTACGTGCGTTCCTTGCGCTAACGCGTGAACCGGCATCCTGACCTGCAACTCGGGCCGTCCCAGCGTGCCGAAAGTCCGAAACAAGGAAGCCTACCAAATGCCGCGGTCGTCACCAAGTCGAGCCCCTCTGTCCGGTCTTTTCCGCGAGACAGGACTCAGGTGTCAGCGCGCCCGATCTGGATCAGCCGGATAGCTTCGAGCCGGTTCCCGCATCATGCCGGATGGCTTCGTCGAGTTGACGGATGCAGATGATCTGTTTGACTAAAACGTAGCAATACTAATCAGACGAATCGTTAGCCGGTTTTTTAGACCATTCACATACGCGACCGCTTTGATGAAAAGTTGCTTCATGCGAGCGAGTTCGGGAATGTCATCTCTCGCCGCGGAAAACTGTGCAGCTGGTCGGTCACGATCTTCCGCGGGACCGGGATTGAACGCAGCACCCGGCGGAAGAAGTGCTTTGCCGCCCCCTGTCGCGCTGCTTCCGCACCAGCACTCAAGTTTATCTATCAGGGGGGCGAACAAGGTAAGCACAATTTCCTATCATAGGCGTCCAAGTTATTATGACTTGGTCAAATCGCCGAAAATTGGCATATATGCCGGGCGTGCACATCTGGGCTCAGAGTTCATCCCAGATTTGCGGAAATGATGCAGCAGGTCAGGCCAGGCCAGGCCAGGGAGGCTAAGACTTGGGTTGCCACAAATACCCCGCTTTTTCCAGCCGGGCAAGCCAGGCTCCCCGCTTGCCATGACTTGACATCAATTGGCGTCCCGCGAAGTAATGCTGTTTCATCTGCCCCCAAAGAAAGCCCCGTGCTGCAGCAAGCCCACCTTCCTCTGTCTTTAACTTTACTTTTCGGGAATGCGAACTAAACTCGGATCTTGTTGATGAAGCGAAGTAAATCTGGAACTTTGCGGAGGGCTGGTGGTGACTGACGATCGTGCGGTCGATCCTGCCCTGCAGTTTGACTTTCACCCGATCGCCATCCAGCGCTCGAAATGGACGCACCAGTTCCACGTCTGGAGCCCCAAGCTTGCCCGACGCCTCTCGCTTTATTCGCATGCGGCTGTCGACTTCTGGGCCATGATGGAGTCGTACTCGTCGGTTTTGACGTTCTGCGAGTATCCGGGACTTATCCTTGTTGACCAGAAGCCCCGTATCGCGGACTTCGTGCTTCGCCGCGACGATGTAACCGAGTTCGTCGTCGTGGAAGCTACGCCCCTTACCGCGATCGACGCCGGGTCGCTTGAAATCCTCGATCCACTGGCTGTCACGACCGTGAACGCTGATCTACTAAAGCCGCATCGCCAGTGGATCGACAACTGGATGCGTATGTTGCCGTACGTCACAAGCAACGGCACGTTTCTTTCGAATGAATTTCTCGACCGGATCGAACAGGGCTTAGCTTCACCAAAGCCGCTGTACGCCATCGAATACGAGGCATTGCCAACCGATCCAGTCCTGACGCGCACTGCTGTCTTCGATCTGACTCGACGCGGTCGGCTAGTGAGCCCGGAACTGCGCACCGGTGAGCTCAACAGGCATATGCGATTCAGGCAGGTTGTGGCGACAGAGGGCGCGTCGTGAAAACGTCGGACTGCCTCACGCGTCGGGCTCTTGCCCCGGAGTTGCGTGATCTGCATAGCTGGCCGACAGTCGATCCATCTGCTCTGCCGGAAGCGCGCCGGACGATTTTTCTGCGTCGTGAAGAGGCGATTCGCCAATATCTGGAGGACCGGAGCCTGACGCTGATCGAGAGCGCGACCGGCATCCGGCGTGCGCAGCTGTACCGCCTGCTCGCCCGCTGCACCACGCCGCATGCCGACGGACGTATCCAGGGCTTCCGCGCACTGGTTCCTCATGTGCGTACGCGGGGCTATGTGCGGACCCGGCCCACGCAACCGGCCGTCCCCGGCAAGCGGGGCGGCGCGGCGGGAGCAATGGCGCAGTTGCTCGCGCGGCATGAGGTCCTTGCAGAGTTCCTGCAAAGGCAGATCCAGCTACACAAGGTCTACTTCGGCGCACGCGGCGAACTGCGCGGCCTGCGCGCGACGCACCGGGAATTTCTCAACCGCTGTCGCGAGCTCAATCTGACGGGCAGGCACTATCCCTTCAACCAGGATCTTCAGGGCATCCGCAGCCTGGCTGCAGCCATCCGTCGCTTGGTAGCAAACCAGACATTTGCGCAGGCAGCGCGGGTCTCAGGCGCGCAGCGCGTCCAGCCACTTCGCCCTCCACCGGATCAGATGTCGCGTTCGCCGGTCACGCGTCCGTTCGAAGCGGTCGAGTTCGACGGCCACAAACTGGATATCCGCCTGCGCATCCGGGTGACAGATCCCATCGGATTGGACAAGGATATCGAACTCGAGCGCGTGTGGCTGCTCGTTGTGCTCGATGTCTGTACGCGGGCGGTGCTCGGCTGGAACCTCGCGCTGGCCACCGAATACAACCGGCATGACGTTATCAGGACCGTACAAAACGCCCTGCAACCCCGCCGCAAGCGGACTACCTTCTCGATTGCCGGCTTGCGCTACGAATCGCGCGCCGGGTTCGTCAGCGAGGCCGTTCGCGAGGCCGAATACGCGACGTGGGACTGGTTGCGCTACGACAATGCGCGCAGTCACCTTGCTGGCGAGACACTCGCCACTGTATGCGACATGATCGGCAGTCACGTCGACGCCGGCCCCTACGCGGAGCCCAACGAGCGGCCGTACATCGAGCGGTTCTTTGGCACGGTTGGCAGCACATTGTCCCATCGCCTTCCCGGTACAACAGGCTCCAGCGCCCAGGATGTCCGGCGGGCGCTGAGCGATCCAGACGGCAAACGCAGCCTTCTGGTGAGCAGCGAAGAACTTGCCGAATTACTCGACGTGAGCTTCGCGAATTACAACGGAACACCCCATGACGGCCTGGGCGGGCGTTCTCCCATTGAGATGATGCAGCATTTCGCACAGAAACCTGGCGGGTTATGGCGAACACTAGCCGAACGCTACCGGCAAAACCTGATGCTGCTGCAGCCGGTTCATGAGGCCATTGTCCGCGGCAACCTGAGGCGCGGCGTGCGCCCCTATGTAAACCTCTACGGCGTCCGGTATTCCAGCGGCGTGCTCGGAGAAGCAACCGGGCAGATCGGTAAGCCGTTGCGCATCTATTTCGATCCCGAGGACATGCGCGTCGTGGCGGCGTATCTCGCCAGCGGTGAGGAGATCGGCCCACTGAGGGCAGCCAGACCCTGGGACCAGACACCTCATTCGTTGCGGCTTCGTCAGGAGATTCTGAGACTCAAACGTCTCAAGGAAATCGACTACGGCGACCTCTCCGATCCCGTAGACGCTTACCTCAAGTATCAGCGACGCAAATCCCGCGCGAAACAGCGGCGAATACCCCATCGCATCGCCGAAGCCGCACGTGCCGTTGAGCAGCGCGACAGGCGTGACGAAATCCCGGCGGCACCAGCATCAGACGGATCTGACCATATCCCTGCCGTGAGCATGCCCGAGCTCGGCAAGGGGCAGATTTTTCGTTGATCATGGTGACCGACTCATTACGGCCATCACCGATCGACGAACATCCGGTCGTGCTGCGCAGATATCGCATCCCGACGCCGTCGATCGCGCAATTCTACGCATTGCTGGTGCGCTGCCTGTCGTTGCGGACCGGAGCGATGGTCTATGCCCGCTCACGGGTCGGCAAGACCTATGCGATCCTTTTTCTGGAGTCACTGCTCGCTTCACAGCGCCCGGCCCTGCCTATCCTGCGCATGCGTTGCCAGCACAAGCGCATTGCGACCGAGACGGCTTTCTTCAGCACCCTGCTGACCATGGCCCGACACAAGGCGAGCTCCGGACGCGATCCGACACAGCTGCGGCACCGGCTCACGGAGCGTCTGCTCGAAATAGCCGATCAGTCGCGCAGCAGCGATATCCTCGTTTTCCTCGACGAGGCCCAGCATCTGGGCAGTTCGGAGTTCGAATGGCTGCGCGACATTCACGACGAACTTGAGCTCGAAGGCGTGCGCCTTGTGACCATGCTCGTCGGCCAGCCCTCGCTGCGGGCGAGGAAGAGCATTTTCCAGCGCGACGGAGAAGAACAGATTGTCGCCCGCTTCATGACCGAAGAATTACCTTTTCATGGGGTGCGTTCCGCGCACGAGTGCGCGGCCTGTCTGCAGGGGTACGACCAGGGCGAATATCCCGAAAACTCCGGTTGGACTCATACGCGCTTCTTTTTCCCGCGCGCCTGGGACGCCGGCATGCGTCTGGCCGCCGAAGGCGGTGCCCTCTGGGAAGCCTTCGACGACGCGCATAAACGAGCACAGCTGATGGGGGAACTCGAGCTACCGATGGAATTCTTCACGCGCGCGGTCCAGCACATCCTTTACCAGTATGCGCAGCGTGACTCGACCAGTTTCGCTTTTTCCAGGGCAATCTGGGCCGAAGGCGTCGATGTGTCCGGCTATGTTCGCGCCAGGAAATGATGATGCCCGGCCAGTGGAAGGGACGTTGCCCTGGCAGGAGCACAACCGGGTTTCCGTCGCTCACCGGACAACGTATACAACGCGCGCGGCATGGACCTGCGAGGTCGAGTCTGCGTGGTCGCGGTTCGCAAAATTTCAGCTGCTCAATCGCCTGAACTGGACACAACTCGACGAGGCCATGGCGGTTCTGCCAGCAATCAATACCGGCGAGGGTATCGACCTCCGGGCGGCCGATGCCTTCAGGCTCACCGACCTGGCCGACACCTTGCACATCGGCTTGCACGATCTTGAAAATTCGTTTTGCACTGCGAATCGTGGTGATGCCTTGCTCGACGCGGCGAGCCCGTCGTTGCGCTTCTGCCCGACCTGCGCGTCGGCGGGTTTTCATGCAACACTTTTTCAGTTCACCGCGTTCCGGCGCTGCCCCATTCACGGATGCGCGCTGTGCGAGGCCTGCACCGGTTGCGGGCAACCGCTCGCATACCGCCTCCACGCAGGGCTCGTACGCCATCCATATGCCTGCCCGGCCTGCGGTCGCTCCCTGCTCGCCGCGGCCTCGCTTCGCCGCCTGCGCACGAAGGCTGGTATCGACGCAACGGGGCTGGATCGCCTGCGCGCATGGCACGACTACTTCTTCCGCTATGCGCAGCTGCTCGGCCCGGGCAGGAGGCGTATGCGCGATGCGGCCGGGCAGTACCTTCCCGGCGACGAAATCCAGGCGTGCTCGCATATTCCCCATCGTCTCGCGTTTATCGGCGAGCTGGAGCGACACCTTCGCCGTCCGCCAGAGCTGCCCCGCGTCGATCCCGTACCCGGCGCCAGTGCTCAAAGCGGGGGCGGCTGTCGTCGGTCAGTGTGCCGACCCGCCCGCTGCGCCTGGGCAGCCGACTGGCCACATGTGGACCACACATGCATCATGCTGTGTGCCGCTTACAGGAAGATCCGGAAAAATCGTATGCGCCGTCTGGCGCATTCAATCCGGCCCGTACAACCAGAGGCCGGCTCCATTCGCCATTCGCCCGAATCCGGATTGTTACTGTGCGACGGCAATACCTCTGCCCAGTCGATTGCCCTGCTGGGATGGCGCCTGTCCTGGGAGCGGCGCTTCAGTATTCAGACGCTCACACGCTGCCAGGGAGATTATCCGCCTTTCGGATTGCTCGAATGGCTGGCCTTCATGCCTGCCCATTTGCCGCCCACAGTCGACCCGCAGGGCTGGCTGCATCGCCATTTCGTTCACGCGCTGGGTCAAACCTGGAACGCGTGGTGTGCCATCGCTTCCGGGATGCGGGAAAGCGGCTGCTACGCCCTCTCACCGCTGCTGTTTCCCACGCGCCTGCTCTGGCTGGATCTTCCCGACGACGGACATGCCCGTGAAGTCGAGGGCCCCCGCACGCGTCTTGTCCCACCGGGTGACGGCTGATGACACCTGAAGTGACTCCGGATGGTATCCGTTCTGGTCACACAAGAAAGCCCATAGGACGCGCGATCACGCGCAAGAAGAAGCCGCAGAACCAACCATCGCCGCAATCCTGCCATGTAACCTATTTTCGGGTGGCCGATGTTCGCAGCCAGAGTCCTCCCCGCAGAGGTTCGAACCGAGAGGCAGGCTGCCGTGATGTCCGGCCGACCGATGCCGCGGGCCGACGGCGCGGGGGAGGCCCTTAAGCGGATGCTCGACAGGAAGGAACAGGTGGTCGATTTGACTGGGCCGCAGAAAGCCCACTGTGCCTGGTTTGCCGCGGCATAGTTGGCGTGCGGGGCGCACCCACGCCTCGCAGGAAGAGGAAAGTGCTCGCGCGGCCCCCGCGGCGCGAGAGGCTTCCTCACTCAAGCGAGATCGTGCATCTGGTTTGTCGGCCGCCTTTATACAGCCTTCTGGCCAGCCCCAGAATTCGGTCGCGGCTGCGGTCGAAGGCCGCAAGCAACGCAGGCTCGTCCGAACCGATGCCGGGATTGAGGTTAGTCAGCGTTGCGTCGTCGACCACAAAGACAATCTCACGTGCATTGTCGTAACCCCAAAAGCACACGCAATGTCTGTACGCATCGTGGACACGATTTGGATTTGGGAAATTTAGCGCCACAATACGCCTTCTCATCGAGCAACCGATGGCCGTCGTATCGCCACTTGCTGGCGTTGACGTCAAGGAGAGCGTCGTTCTCCCGCCGCTTCTGGGCGCGCTCGTTTTCCGCCTTCTCCAGTGCAGCGGCTCGCGCTTTTTGCGTGCTGACGAAGTCGTAATGACTGACGGGTGAAGGCGAATACGCTCTGGTTGGTTTGAGCATGCTGGTTCCACGAAAAATTGAGGAGGACCGCCAATGGCGGGGCCTTTCGCCGGCATTCGCTCACCGTTCAAATGCCGGTCAACCGCCTTGCGACCTTGCCGTACGCACTCTTTCACCCGGAGAGCATTATGCGGGGAACGGGGGCGTTAAAATCGCTCGATTCAAGCGATTCCATGTACTCAATTCCCGATCGTCACATAAAAACTGCGGAACGACAACGGCCGAACACAGACGGCGTGACGCACGAAAGGTCTGGTCGCGATGCCTTGCGTCGGCGGTGTTCTTTCCGCGGCGCCGTGCTGGTCGAAGCAGTCACGCGGCATTGACACAGAACCCGTGGCTCCGCAGATCTAGCCTGATGACAGCGTGCGCTCGTTGCCGTGCCAATGCAAGCGCAATTGCGAAGCGGTCACCGGGAATTTCGCCGAGGGGCGGTGTGTAGAAAACACCGCAGTAAGAGGCTGAAGGCAAGCGTGTCTCTTAGGTGTGCTGAAAAACAGGCTCTCGTTGGCGGTCTTTGCTGCTACCTGATGTCGCGGATCCCCCAAAAAGGCCGAAATCTAGCGTCCCGGCCCTTTCATGCTCTCCCCTTCCATGGCGGCGTTGCGCTCCTCGCTGGCCCCAATGGGTTCGATCGCCTCGGTGACGGAAGCTGTCGCGCGCTCGGTGGCCGACCGGGTTTCATCGACGATTTCTCCTGACTCATCCTCGTCGTTGTTCGGGGGCTCCAGCATGTCGTCAAGCATCGCCTTCAACCCCGGCGTGTCCCATAAGGCACCACGCTGCTTTCGCCTCTTGATGTAGTGCCTGACCTCCGCGTCCTGCTCCTGAGTCAAGGGAAGGCCGCGAAAGGTGTTTTGAGGGGTGGCTTCACGCATGGACTACTCCTGGAACTGATTCTCCCTGCTTCAAGTGTAGTCGTCTTTTTGGCAACGGCGTACTGCACCGAAGGTGCGACTAACCTTGCGAGCTTCTGCTCGATCGTCGCGAACAAATACTCAATCCTGGCGCGAGACCTGGCAATGCGTTAGTCGCGTCACTGCTGGCAGGGGACAATGCCTTTTTGCGCTTGCATTTTCTCGAAAAGGATCCTGGTGCGAGCACGAAAGCATGGCAGGGGCCATTGGGGTTTGAGTCGGGTACGACGGACGATTGTCCCCAGGCCTAACCGGTTGCGCGGCAATCGTGTCGACAGCTGCCGTGAGCGCTACGAAGTCAATGTGCGACTTCATCCACGCCAGCAGATCGCCCAGCTCGCCGAGAGTCTTGCGGTCCGCTCATCGGCAAACACGTCGATATTGATGGCGCCACATTTTCATTAACGATCTCCGGCGGACTATTCAGGATTCGAGATGTTTTCACCGATCTCGTAGGCGGGGCTGTCCATGGCTACAGCCGATGTGTATCGGCCGCAGAGGGTCGCCGGATAAGCGCGAGAGAAATCGGGCGCTCCCCCGTCCGTTTCATCAGATTCGCGGGCATGAGTTCGTACTGAGGGAGCGTTGAGCCTATCGGACTGAAGTCACCGGGTCGTTCTTGCGGATTCTCGTTGTTACATTCGGATTCGACCGCATTCGTTTGATTTCACCCGGAGTGCCAGGCGCGATTGAACGCACGCCGAAAATCATCATGAACGATTTCGCACCAGGCGCGTGGTCTTTGTCACGCCCGGCAAGGATGCAGGGGTTGTCGAACGCTATTTTGTACCAAAACGCACTTCGTACGCGTTCGTGTGGTGGAATCCGCGCGTGGGTACCCGGGCTATGTGTATCTGCGCCGCTGTGTATTTGTGCCGCACCGCTGAGGGACCGAGCGACGATCCAACATACCAGACTGGTACCGATCGGGAGCAATACAGTCTCCCGCTCGAAGACTCCCGAATCCCCGCACAACCTCTGCTTTGCGAGTTCGGATTCCAGGCGGGCGACGCGTCGTGTCGTTGGGTCGTCTTCGGCAAACTCAGCCGCTGCAGTAATGACGTATGTCAGGGCACGCTTCTCCTGTCGAAAATCATCTTCTCCGAGAATTGTCTGGAGAGAAACTGGCGAAAATTTCACCGCAGCTTGCGTTGGCCGACATGCCCAAGCCGTCCAACAGTGGATGGAGATGCCCGATATTCTTATGGTCACCTAGAATATAAGAACGGTTCTGCCCTGAAAGGGGGCTGCCATGTTCAGCGCTTCATTGCGACAGTACAGGCGCGGCCTCCGGCGGAAACAGAAGATCCTCGGGCTGCACGGAAATCATGTATTGGACTAACGGCGCAGGTATTCTGGATTGCCGTAAGCGAAATGACACGCGCTGGGCAGCTTGGGTGGGGCGCAGAGACCGGTTTTTGGAGGAGTTGGCGAGATGACCCTGAATTATGCAGGCAGGTCGCACGATGAAGCCGTGGCAGCGAGGCACAAGCAGAAGCAGAAGGCACAGGAGCAGGCGGGAGGTGAGATGGCGATAGACGGGACGGAGGGCGACGCGGAGCACAGCTGCGGCGAACTCTCCGAACGAGGAAAGCAGGTATGGCGAAGCGGAAGCGGGATCAATGGTGGTGGGAAAGAGTAAGGGAGTCTCGTTGATCTGAAACGACATGGATGGAGCATGTCATTCCGTCCACACCGCATCAGAGCCCTGTCGTGCCGTCTACGCCCCAGTGGAGGGGTACCCTGGAAAGGCGCGTTTAGACTGGGATGAACAGACCGCATGACAAGGCGCAAGCGATCCTCGGGCTGTTTCATTCGACCGTCGACCGTCAAACAGATGCCACGCCATCCAGGCGCGGCTAAGTCGCTGCCTTGGGCTAACCGCGTCCCTTGTGCGCACTCATGCTACGCTGAATGCCGTCGACCGGAATGGTGCTATCCGTGTGACGCGCTTCTCTGGCAAACACGAGCGGAATGAGATGAGCCACAGCGCATGCATGGAGATTCAGCACATGCGCCCGAACGGGAAAGTCCCGTACGGCACTTGTCCGGGATGCGCCAAGTCATGTCCACGAGGCTTGGCCGCGCTCGATTTACACCGAGGAGTCTTGCTAGAAGCACGGGCGCCTCGCGTGTGCAGGACGCAGATCGGGAAAAAGCAAAAAATGGCAGCCGTCGTCGCCGCAGTCCTTGGATGGATCGCAAGCATTTTTTTCATCTTCTCTTTTGTAGTGGCGGCTGCTACCTGCAGTCTTCTCGTAACTAACTATCTAACCCGCTCAATTTCAAAGAGCCGTCGATGAATGGATCTGTAAGGGACCTAACAAGGAACGCGAGACGCGAGCCGCGCGGCGAACAAAGACAACGGACGCGCGACTACTCCCAACGACGTCTTGCGCGGCGGCGCAGGCAGGCTGGATTGGTGGAATGGAACGCGTTTTGGCACCCTGCAGTCAGTGGTTGGCGATTGGGAGCTAACGGTCAGAATAGGACCGTCCGCCTCGGCACTCGCAGAATTACGTGGAACGTTGAACCGTCGCAATGTGCAATCTGGGAGCGGAGCCTCGGACCTTGGCGAAAACGTGGGCAACGAGGGTCCGCCTGCCAGTGTCACTGCGGCCTTGGCATTACATTCAGGATCTGCCGGAATGCAATCTGAAACGCGATTAGATTGCGGACGTGTAGAGTGCATTGTGCCTCGGATATTCATACGATCCGCGCCGTGCGCCAGGTCCGCGACCCAGGAGCAGAGATGAATCGATTGATCACCTATCGGGGTTTCGAAATCCATGTGGCACTCACCGAGGTTGCTCAGGATATGTACAGTGTGACGTTCAGAATAAAGGGCCATAACGTTGGCCGCACCAGCATCGACGGGGCTGTCGTTCCTGTTCGACATGGTCCGTTCTCAGAGCGCTGGGCGTACCTCGTAGCGGAGATTGCAGGTCAGGCCGCCGTTGATGTTCTGGTTGGTCCGGAATCGTAGTTCGATGCCCCATCGCTTGTCCGGCATTGGTCGATTGATCAATATGCAGGGGACCGCCACAGCTGCTTCACTTACAGGGTATTGCCGTCCAGCGGCGGAGAACGGCATTGTAAAGGCTCAACCGTTGCCATCCTCCCGTTTGCGCGACGCTCGTAAGTGAAGCACTTCAGTTCACGCCGACACCCGCCGTCTGGCGCGTTGCCAAGTGCCACAGAGACGGAGCGAATCAATTTGGGGGCGGCTTTAAAAACTCACGCAGGCTGCCGAAAGGCTCAACGAGGGAACGACGATGACCCCTGATGATGTGATCTCTGTCTTCGAGCAACTGAATCGCGAAGGTCGCGCCGTGGTCGATCTGGATCATGCCTGCGCGAGCTTTGCAAAATGGCTGGCCAGTGCATGGGATGATCTGGGCGCAGCTGACGTTGCGTTGCTGACTTCCGTGGGTGCTGCCCTGTGGCGCGAAGGGTATGCGAGGAGGTACTGAGATGGGCTTGCTTGTCATACCGCCATGACGGCACGCGGCGGACGGCTATATGACAGGTCGATGGAAATTGGCCACGGCATTCGCCCACCTCGCGCAGGTGGTCGCCGCCCCTGGTCCGAAACGTTATCTCGTAAAGATCCTCAGCAGACCGGCTGGGTTAGACGCGAATCTCGAACCCGCGATACCCGATGGTCCGTTACATGGGGTGCTCCATTGGGTTGATGGTTAGACATGCTGAAAAGATCATCAAAAAATGTGCGCGCGAGTGGTTGCGCCCGCCGTCCGCAACGAATGCGCACGTTGGTTTGGTCAGAGCGCAGCCAGTAACCGAAGTTGATGTTCGCTTTCGGTCCCGCGAACCAGTGCGTAGGCCCGCATCTGCGTGCGCTCAATGAGCAAAATGGATTCCGAGCCGGAAAAGGCGTTCCACGCGTCATCCGCGATTGATGTCGGCGCACCCTGTGCTCTCGCGAACGCCCGCAGAAGAAGGCTTGCCTCGCGGCGCACGACATGGCGGTCAGCATTCAAAACGTACGGCAGACAGCCAGCGCGTAAAACCAGGTAGTACGGAATTTCGATGCGGTCACTTTGCACGGAGGTGGCACCAGTCTGGAGGGTTGCGTGCGGTCAGGCTCCCGGTTCGCCACGGGCTTCCGCCGCGTTTGCACGAACGAAGGAAATGCGCCTGAGGATGCACGACGCCAGCGGCCGCATTGTAGAAGCAGCTACGGTCAAGGCGGCATCCAGGAAAGTGCAATTCTCCGCCGGGAAAAATCGGCTGATGTCACACGCCAGCTGCCCTTTCACATATCGACGACCGAAGAACCGCTCACTTTTCCGTCGATGATGTCCTTTCCATGCTGCCGAGCGGCGCGCCTCGCCATACCGAAGTCGGATAATGCATGCGCGTGGTTCGGCCTGAAAACACGGCTTGCGGCAGAGGTCGCTATCGCGCCCGGGCGACATATCCGTACCGCAATGTCATACCCTTCGTCGTAACGGGAATGTCCGTCAAAGCGACTGAATGTGCGAGCGAAGACGAGGGGATGAAGTTCGTACCCCCTGTAGAGAAGAAGCGGTCGTGTCGGCATGTTGGTCACTCCAGGGGGGAGCCCCACTATACCTTGATAAGGGAACCGCAGGGCGGCGCAGATACGTTACCAGAATTGAATTGACCGACGGTGCCGGCGCGCGTATGGTGGTTCACGAGGTCTACAAAGCAGATTACTGCCTGCATGGTCGTCAATCCTGTTTCGGATGACATGGCGACGGCTATCAGCATCATTTCTCCTCCAACTGCAGGTGGCCCCCTTCGATAAGGCTCACCGACAACTGCTTGGTCGGGTTGCTTCGCCTCGCTGGTACGGCTCGTGAGGCACTTTGGATATCGCCTTCGGCCAGACCCGCACAACTATCAAAAAACCGGCCGCGTGCTGTGGCCAAAAGGGAGTTACCTGATGACAACCATTCGCCGCTATCGAGGTCTCGATATTTCCTTGCTTGTGTATCCCCACCGGGCAACCCAGGCAGGATTTGGCCACAATTACGAGGACGGATTCGATGCGTCGATCCGTATCAGCGAACCCGATTCCGGGATTGACAACTCCCGCAGCCGGCTCCTCCGTGTGCCCGGCAAGCATCCTTTCGCCAATACCGGCGACGCGAGGCGCGCGTGCGTGGCCTATGCCGAAATGTTGATTGACGGTCACGGGTTTGATCGCACGATCGATGCGCCCGCCTGAGTGCCCCAGCCAGGCAGGCCATTCGCCGGAGCGTGCTCGCGGACTCCCGAACGTCCTCGCGCAATACGCCCAGTCGTGATTCGCGACGCCACCACGCCTTGAGATCACGATCACGTCAGGACTGACCATGGATTCTCGCTGCCCCCCGATTGAAGACAGCGCTGGAACGAGCGACGATGCGCTCGAATTCCATCGTAGTTCTAACGGTGATAGATGGCTTCTGTGCCGCGGCGAGCGCAAAGCTCCCATTGTGCGCCATGTGTCGAACGCGGCTTCGGGGGGCACCGTATCGGAATTGGCGGTTGGCGCGTTCCTGTCGTCGGAGAGCTACGGCCCCGAGCACGAAGCGCTGCTCGAACTCGTCGCCGGGTCGATGCTGCCCGCGAGGGGGCCTGCTCCAGACAGCGGGCCTATTGCCTTGGCGCCGGACCCTGGCGATCGTCCGGAATCGCACACGCAGGTCGGCGCGGATGCGCTGCTGCTCGCCGTGACGCGGGTATGTACGTTTGCGCAGGAACGTCGATTGACCAATGCCAGTGGCTTCTTTTTCCAGCAGGGAACACGTCTCTTTCTCGTGACCAGTCGGCACGTCATGATCGACGTGTCCGGTGAACATTTCCCCGACCGGCTCGAGATCGAGTTTCATGTCGACGCGCAGAACCTGGCCGCCGCGACGTGGATGTCCGTTCCGTTGTACACCGCAGGGCATCCTCTCTGGCGTCAGGGAACGGATGACGGCGGCGAGATCGACGTAGCGGTAATCGAACTCTACAGGGGCGCGTTGCCTGCCGGCGCAATGTTCCAGGCCTTCGGCCCCGGTCATCTGCCGCGCGCAGGTGATGCAATGCCGATTGGGGCATCGCTGCTGATCGTCGGCTTCCCGCTCGGGTTCCACGATTCGCTGCATCACCTGCCTGTCGTTCGGCAAGGTGTTCTGGCTTCTGCGTTCGGCCTGCGCTTTCAGGGCAAGGGCTGCTTCGTCACCGATGCAAGAACTCACCGCGGCACCAGTGGCGCACCGGTCGTCCTGAGAGCGCCATCGGAAGGCAGAATGCCTGACGAACTGCCGTGGCTGCTTTTAGGCGTTCATTCTTCGAGCATTGACATGGGCGGCCGGGATGAGCAGATGGACGAAACGCTCGGCCTGAACAGCGCATGGTATGCAGATATTTTGATGGTGTTGACGGCTCACTAGCACGCCATCTTGCCCGTCTGCCGCCGTAAGGCCCGCCGCCCGTTCACTTTTTCCAGCAGGCGCAGCGGCCGCATCGAATTCCGCGCCTTATTCATCGTTGCGGCGATTGCCACCACAGATTCCTTTGCCCACTTCGAACCCGGAGCAGGCTGCCCCACTGAAACGCCAGAGGCTATATGTCCCCACTCCTGGAATTCCTTGCAACGCTGCCACAATTTCATGCCGACCGCCTGGCTTGCAGAGTTATCCATATTGGTACGGGATGTGTACTTCCCATCGTCGATGACAACCTGTCGCAACCTGCCTCGATGTTGAGCGCCAGTTGGCCTGGGCAACCGGAGAACCAATCCCACAGGCTCGAAGGCCTGGATGCAATAAATTTCTACATGCGGGAAGCAAGAGCGTACGGGGCAGAATCTGCGTCGATAAATCGTGCTGTTGCCACCCTTGATCACGCAATGGGCGGATCGACCGCGTTTTCTGCGGCAGTCAAGTCACGGGATAGTTTTATGGGTGTCCCGCGCAACAAATAGATGGAGATTCGCTTCTCATTAGACGCGTTGCCAAGGAAATTATCCGCCTTTTGGACTGCTCGAATGGCTGGCCTTCATGCCTGCCCATTTACCGCCCACAGCCGACCCGCGGGGCTGGCTGCATCGCCATTTCGTTCACGCACTGGGTCAAACCTGGAACGCGTGGTGTGCGATCGCGTCCGGGATGCAGGAAAGCGGCGGCTACGTGGTCTCACCGCTGCTTTTCCCCACGCGCCTGCTCTGGCTGGATTATCCCGCCGACGGGGATGCCTTGGGCACTGTGCCGTTCGACCACGCATGTCGTCCCGCTCCGCGAGGCGGCCGGTCGCGCCTGATCTGATCGCGCTCGCACCGCCCGGTGTGCTGGAACCGTGATGGGCGCTTGCCTCTGTCAACCGCGCGTGAGGCTGGTGCCAGTAGCCAGCGAAAGATCGACCGGCGCGGGCTTTCGCAGGCGGCTGCAGCAACCCTGGTCAGGCCGCGCCGAAGTTGATGTTCGGGTGCTTCCCCCTTGCCTTACCAGACCGGAAACACGACGTCCGGCTGCGGCGTGAATTGAATGCCCGAGTCGGGGCAGATCACGCGGCCCCGGACGGCGACGCGCTGGTTCAGGTACGGTAGCAGGAGCGTGGGGGCTGGTGCACCTCCTTCGCCAAGGAGAATGTCGGACACCTCCTTGTCATTGCACGGCGACGTCGAGGGGCGATCCAGCATGATCGTTGTATAGTCGCCCGGCGCGTACTTCCCGCTGCCACGCTGAATAGTCCCAGTGATCCAGATGTCGTATTGCAGGGGCAACGTCGGCAGCGGCGGGCTGGCTGACGTGGCGTTTTCTGACCATAGCCCGGCGATCACAATTGCCGGGACCAGGATACACAATTGTCTTTTCATGGCGCAAGCCTCTTGACGGCCGGTGCACGTCACTGTTTTCCTTTCACTTCCCTGAAGTCGGCATCTATCACGTCCTCGTCCTGTCCCGCGCCTCTGGACCCCTGCGGGCCGGTCGCGGCGTCGGGGCTGCTCCCCTGTGATTGCACATCTGGGTAGACCTTTCCCCCGAGTTGCTGCGAGGCTGTCGCCAGTGCATGCACCTTCGCATCAATTTCGTCCCTGTCGGATCCTTTCAGCGCGGCCTCAAGCTCCGTGATTGCGGCCTCAATTGTCGCCTTTCCGGCGGCGTCCAGTGTCCCGCCGTATTCGGAGAGCGCCTTGCGCGTGCGGTAGATCAGGGCGTCACCCTGATTGCGTGCCTCGGCCACCCACCAGCGACGCCATCCCGACACCGGAATCCAGGCTGAATGGCGCCATGATCACGGCCAGAATGACCGCGAAGAGGATCGACAGCGCGAAGTGGACCAGCAGCGTCACCAGTACGACGCCAGCTGCAAACGTAGCGGGTTGTGCGAGCACATCGCGGCCCCTCACGATTGCCGCAATCATCCGCAGCGGTGACCATACGCTTTGCCCCGCAACGCGCATGGCAAAAAGTTCGATCACCAGGAAAACCGCGCCCGCCACGCACCCGCCGAGAAGTGCTGCAGGCCACTCGGGCATGCGACGAACGAAATGATGCGAATGCATGTGAAGTTCCATCATGACCTCCTCGGGATCCGCAAGTCTTTCCTCACCGGCGCCACCGCCAGACCGCCTCCGCGACATCCGGCGGCGGTGCGCGAACCGGACGACGGTCCACAAGCCGCACGGCGTACTCCAGTGCTTCCGATTCCGCCTCCTCGCGGCTCGGCCAGCGCCGGCAGAGCCACGGCAAGTGCCAGTTCACGAAAACCTCCCCATCCCTCGCGACCTGAACAAATACAAGGTATCCGTTCACCGCGGTTTGCCCCGGACACGCTGCCGTGCGTACGTGCCTCACGACCAGGGTGTGCATACGGACCTCCAGTCCGTTTCGCATCTCGACTCTCACCCGTTCCATTGAATCGCTCCCCCTCGTGTGTGCGCCGGTATCCCACCCGCCTTGCGGTGCTCCTGCGAAAACCGCTCCGAACGAGGCGCTCATCGCTTCATGGAATCGCGCCCGGCGTACGGCACGAACGACGGCATACCGTCGTCCCGAACGGTGCCCGCGGGGCAACCGCGCTGCTAACGGCGGCGCAGGTGCGACGTGATCTGGTGAGACGTCTGCCACATGGAGGCGAAGCGGTCGCGCAGCGTGCGCCGGGCGCGCTGCGCGACCGGCAGGAAAACGCCGGTCAGGACGACGATCGTACGGTGGAGGCGCTCGAACAGCATAGTCGAAGCCGAGCGGAGATGAAGGCAGCTCATCGTCTTCTCCTTCGACGCAGCAAGGAAGAGAACGGGCTTGCGCGCTCCAGTTCGCCTGCCATGCCGCGGGGCAAACAAATCGAAACACGCAGCATGCAACCGGTCTATCACCGGGCACACTGCCTGAGCTGGATATAAGTTAGTTTCACTGATGAAAATTTTCAAGGTGTTGCGATGGATCCCGCCAACCGTGCCCGGCGAGCCGGTACCCGGTTATCCGCGGGCGGAACACCCGTGTTGCCTGTGCGGATCAGATCGCATCCGGATATCCGGCCGTGCCTCACGACGGACACCACTTTTTCACGGCGGCGAGCAGCCGCGCCACCGGGACCGGCTTGATGAGGCAGTCGTCCCACTGCACCGGCCCCGGCGACGACGGTGGCATCGCCGTATGAACAAGGATCGGGATGTGTGCCAGCGCAGGATGCGCCCGGATCTGGCGGCACAGTTCACCGCCCCCCATCAGCGGCATCACCCAGTCCGTTATGATCAAATCCGGCGGCTGGCGCAGGGCGTGGTCGAGCGCCTCCATACCGTTGTGTGAGCAGCACACGCCATATCCTTCGGCGGTAAGCAGGAAGCAGTAGGCATCGAGCAGCTCAGGCTGGTCGTCGACAAGCAGGATAGAAGGCATTTTGCTGGTCGGTAGACTTGTTTTCGCCATGCGAGGCAAATTGCGTTCCCGATCGCCGGCCTGAAGAGACTGGCCCACAGGCGGTGCGAGGGAAAGATAATGTGCCTTGCATGCCGTCTTTGCCAACGAATTCACGCATTGGGTACGGATCATGACCGATTTTCAAACGGGAACCCTGTACGCCCTCGCCGGATTTCTCCGACAGCAACAGGCGGCCCTGACGGAAAGATGGATGCAGGCCGTTGCTGCCGATGCCGAACTCGTCGAGGCGGACCGGCTGACCTGGGAGCAACTGGCCGATCACCTGCCCGCGATCCTGAGCGCCATCTGCGTCGCGCTCGAAGAGCAGGATCTCCAACCGGTCGAACAGGCCATTGAACACAATGCGAGGCAACACGGGAACGTGCGCTGGCAGCAGGGTTACCGCGTGGATGAACTCGTGCGCGAACTGGAGCTGTTCCGGCGGGAACTGGCTGGCGCCGTCCGGGCCTTCGAGGAGTCCGACGTCACGTTCACCCGCGACCAGGAATCCCATGCGCTGCGCCTGATCGACGAGGCGCTCAGTTTTGTCACCCTGACGTCCATCCGCGAGGTCATCGGCGAGCGTGACCGGATCATCGCGGAATACACGAGCCAGCTGGAACGAGCCAACCGGGAGTTGCGGGAACAGCAACGCCAGGTCAGCGAATTGCACCGGTCGCGCATGCAGATCACGCGCAGCCTCGTGCACGACCTGCGCAACTTCCTGAACGCCTTTTCGATCGACCTGCAGCTGATTGCGCGTGTTCCATCCAGAGCCGAGGCCGGGCTGGCGCTCGCGACCCGGCAGGCAAACGACATGAAGCAGCTGATCGACGAAATGATGGAGTATTCGGTCGTCGTCGGCGACAGCAGCCAGAACTGCATCGCGCCGGTGGATCTGCCCATGCTGTTCGACGAACTGGTCACGGCCGCCCGTCCGGGGATCGAAGCGAAGGGCCTGCATCTGTCTGCTCGCCTTGAGGCCGGACTGGTCCGGGTGCAGTCGAGCCGCATCAGGCTCAAGCAGGTTGCGCTGAACCTGCTGTCGAATGCGACGAAATATACCCGGGAAGGGGAAATCGAACTGGTCATCGCGAGATGCGGAGACAGCCAGTGGTCCATGCGGGTTGCCGATACCGGTGTCGGCATTGCGCCGTCGGACACGGAGCGTGTGTTCAGGGAGTTCGAGCGGGTCGCCGGCGACGACATCCCGGGCGCCGGTCTGGGGCTGGCGATTGTCAGGGAGTTGTGCCGCGCACTCGAGGGCGAGATCCATTTCGAGTCCCGCGAGGGGCAAGGCACGACATTCGAAATCCGCTTTCCTCTCGACCTGAAGCCGATTAGCTGACGCCGCGCCCGTCGGCTCGCGATCTGACCGGCTGTGCGCAGGATACGCGCCTCGCGATCGGTGTTCTTCGTGTGTCGATGACGCGGATCCAGCCCGACCTGCTCCGCGAAAATGCCGAAAAGCATGCCCTCCGGCACGCCAGATACGGCCACGGGTGAGGTGCTCTCACGCGGCATCGACCGCGCCTGCACCTTGCCTGACTCCGAAGGTAACCGGATTATTGACACTATCCATTCCGCGCGGCGGGAAGCGACACTCCCCGGGGGGACAGCCTTCGGCCGGCGCCCCACGCCCTGGTCGCGCTGGAGGCACGCTCAGGCAGCCAGTCCTGCTATCCTGTCTGCGGTCCGCATCACTGGATGGGCGGTGCGGTGCCCAGTTTTTCGGCCAGCATCCGCTCGTACACGCCGAAGTGCAGATCCACTTCAGACTGATCGACTGCGGTAACGATCAGGGTGATCTGGTCCGGCAGCAGACCAAGCACGCCCGCGATACACGTTTCGAGCTGTGGCGCGCAAACCTTGTCCTTGACGACAGTCGTCCCGATCGTGACTTCATAGTTTTTCTCCTGCCGGCAAACCACTTCCACCAGGCGCGCGCGGGCGCTCATGTTGTTGTCGACCGCCATCCGGATGACGTCCACCGCCTTGCGCATCGCTTCTGTCGGAAACCCCCGGGTCGAACGCAGCCGCACGCGGTGGGGGCCCAGGGTCAGCCAGTCAGTATCGAATTCCATCGCGTCCTCCATTTGCTGCATGGTTCCGCCGCGATGATATGACCCGGCAAAAAAATTTCAAGGTGCGCCGCTGCTTTTTCCCCTTGAAATCCTCGCCAGAGTGCCTATCTTTCGTTTCGCTCAGGCAGACGCGCGGCTTGCAACGTCCCGTGCGCTGCGTGTTTCGATTTGTTTTGCCAGACGCTGGCAGGCGAACTGGAGCGCGTAGGCCCGTTCGCCTCCGTCAACATTTGAGGAGAACTGCATCATGAGCGATTTCTACTCTGGAACTGACCTCTTCAGCGAGTTCGACCGGCTGCAGCGGCAGATGGCGAACCTCTTTGGCACTTTCCCCTCCAGTCTCCGGGCGAGCCGCCTCGGCGCATTTCCGCCCGTCAACATTGGCGCCACCGACGACTCGATTCAGATCGTCGCGTTTGCACCGGGCATCAATGCGGCGGAACTCGACGTATCGATCGACAAGGGGCTGCTGACCATCAGCGGTGAGCGCAAGCCGGCCCAACCGGATACCGGCGAGGACTCACGAGTTTATGCGCAGGAGCGCTTCACTGGCGCGTTCCGTCGGGTTATCGAGCTACCCGAGAACGCAGACCCCGACAAGGTTCAGGCGCGCTACGAAAATGGCTGCCTGTCGATCGCCGTCGGCAAGCGCGAATCCTCGAAGCCTCGCGCGATCACCGTCCAGTAACCTGAGGAGCCGAAAATGAGCGATACCACTGAACTGAGCAAGCGCGACCCGTCGGCCGTCACGCGCACCGGGAACGAGCCGTCCGCGCGACGGATGACAATTACTCCTGCCGTCGATATCTACGAGGACAGTCAGGGCGTCACACTTTGGGCCGACCTGCCCGGAGTTACCAGGGACAAGCTCGATGTGCGGGTCCATGACGGCAATCTCGCCATCGAGGCTGAGGCGGTCGTGCCGACACCGGCAAATCTGCGGCTGCAGCATGCCGAGGTCCGTGAGCCGCGCTTTGCGCGCACGTTCACGCTATCCCCGGACTTCGACACATCGAAGATCGAGGCAAATCTGAAGGACGGCGTACTGAAGCTCACGATCCCACGCCGTGACGAGGCTCGCCCGCGGCGGATCGAGGTGCGTACGGGCTGAAGTCGGCGCGTGGGGCAGCAACGGCAGGAAGCACAGCCGGCGGCGGCTTGGCTGCCCCCCCCCCCGCCGACAGCGAAGGCCCGGATGAGCCAGCCGTTCCCGACAGCAATGTCTGTGGCCAACATTGCGATGACCGACTGCCACCTGCACCAACATGCGCGGCGGTGGTTCACCGCAGCAGAAGCGCCGCGCGATGCGCTGTCCTGCGCCGTCAGTCGGCCTGGAAAGGGAGCATTCGCGGCCGCAGTGCGCAAGGTGGCCGCCCAAACCGCTCCCGAGGCCCAGTCCGAAAACGTCGACGGTGGAAAAGCAGCGGTGCGGGTGCCATAACCGGAATACGGTTCTCCTGCCAGACTTCAGAGGAGGAAACGATGAACCCCGATCCGAAAAAGTGGAATCCCTTCAAGTTCCTTCGCGGGGCTGTGCGCAAGTCCGATGCGGACAGCACGGCGAGCCCGCCGGCGAGCGAAAACGAACAATGGCGGGCCTCCCTGCCCGACATTGCGCGATTGTTCTCACGGGAGCCATGGCGCGCAGTGGAGGAATTTTTTCACGACCCGTTTGCAGGCCGCGGCGCGCTCGAACGATGGTTCGGCGACTTCAGTTCATCGCGCTTCCAGCCGCGCATCGACGTCGTCGATGAGGGACCGGTGCTGCGCGTGACCGCAGAACTGCCCGGGATGGAGCGCGAAGACG
>Ga0164242_10002060_pt1 | contig 23418 bp, 26 predicted proteins | sample OricomgcompostMG_FD_108783 | JGI IMG/M metagenome (GOLD analysis project Ga0164242, IMG submission 108783) | Miracle-Growth compost microbial communities from Emeryville, California, USA - Original compost - Miracle growth compost (MG) ... | reverse complement strand
TGGTCGGGGCGAGAGGATTCGAACCTCCGACCTCTTCGTCCCGAACGAAGCGCGCTACCAGGCTGCGCTACGCCCCGACCGGCTCTGCATGTAGCGCATATCGGCGCCCGCCGCAAGCCCTTCGCGACAAGCCTGGGTCAGGCGGCTTTTTTCACAATCCCCAGTTCTTCAATCTTGGCCTGCAGCATCTTCAAGTCGTCCCACGCCTCCTTCTTGGCGGGCGGATTGCGCAGCAGGTACGCCGGATGGAAGGTCGCCATGGTCAGCACCGGCCCAATACCGGGCACGTCAAAGGTCAGCCACTTGCCGCGGAACTTGCCGATGCCGTCCGTGGTCTGCAGCACGCTCTTCACCGCGGTGCCGCCCACCAGCACGATGACGGCCGGGTCCAGAATCTCAAGGTGTTTCATCAGAAACGGCCGGCAGCTCAACGTTTCGGCGGGGGTGGGCGTGCGGTTGTCCGGCGGCCGCCAGAAGATGGTGTTGGTGATGTACACGCTGTTGGCGCCCTCGCTGTGCCTGTCCAGCCCGATGCTGGCCAGCATCTTGTCCAGCAACTGCCCGCTGCGCCCCACGAACGGCTTGCCCAGCCTGTCCTCGTTGGCGCCGGGCGCCTCGCCGATCAGCACAATCCGCGCCTTCGGATTCCCGTCGGAGAACACCGTATGCGTGGCGTTCTTCTTCAAATCGCAGCCCTCAAACGCCTCCACCGCGGCACGTAGCTGCTCCAAGGTCTTGATGGCCGACAAATCCATGCCCCAACCTAGGCCAAAGGCGGTAAAACATCCATGCCGATGCCGGAAAATCGGCCAGAAAATAAATCAGCAAAATGAAAAAGGGCGGAGGAATCTCCGCCCTGTTTTCTAACGGCCGCGCCAGCCGTCCACCACCCGCACCAGCGTGGGGTAGAGGACATAGCTCAGGCCGTACACCATGTGCGCCGCCCAGTCCCAGAAAATCGGCACTTCCCGGTTCCATATGTCGCTGCCGTGGAAGGCGATCATCACCTTCGGCACAATCACGTAGGCGTCCACCATGCTCACCACCGCAACCGCCACGCCCAGCAGCCCGGCGGCCTGCCAGCCGCGCACGCCCAGGGCCATGGCCAGCAGCGTGAACACCACGCCCCACGCCAGCGCCACGCTCTGGTGCAGCACCAGCCCGGTCAGGATAGCCGCCACGTTAAAACCCACCAGCGCACTTTCGCCCCACACCGCCGAGCCGATCACCTGCACCGGGTAAAGCGGCCCCTTGCCCAAAAACACGGTGAAGACCACCATCATCACCACCGCCATAATCAGCCCCGCGACCTGGCTGGTTAAAAGCCCCGCCCAAAAGGGGGTTTCCCGGTCGGGGGAGGAGGTACGTACAGCATTCATGGGTCATATCCTTGTTGATTGATAACCGAGTTTGTAACGCCAAGCTTACTTTGTAAATATAAATATGCCTAAAGTTTTGCATGCCGTTGCCCATTGCGTGTGCTATAACGCGGCATGCTGCAAACCCTCGGCCCCACCCGCCGCCATCTCCTCAAGGCGCTCCTCGCCCGCAAGGCGGGGCTTTCCGCCGACGAACTGGCGCAACGCCTCAACATCACCCGCACCGCGGTGCGCCAGCATGTCGCCGCGCTGGAAGGCCAGGGCTACCTGCGCCGAATCCGCACCGCCAGCACCGGCGGCCGCCCCGGACAGAAATACGCCCTCACCGAGCCCGGCCACGGCCTGTTTCCCAAGCAGTATTCGTTTTTTTCCGAAGCCCTGCTCGATACCCTGCGCGCCGAAAAGGGAGAAGCCGGCCTGCGCCGCTGGCTGCGCAAGCTCGGCCGCCAGACCGCCCGCGCCCTGCCCGGCAACACGGCCGCCAAGCCGGTCAAGGTGCGCATCCAGCACACCGCAGCCCTGCTCAACCAACTGGCCTACGAGGCCACCGCCGCAAACGCCGGCGGCAAACCGGTCATCGAGGCCACCAACTGCGTGTACCACAACCTCGCCGCCACCAACCGCGCGGTCTGCCAGTTCGATATCGGCCTGCTGGAAACCCTCACCGGCATGAAGGTCGAGCAGCAAAGCTGCATCCAGGACGGCCACAACACCTGCCGCTTCTGCCTGCACGAGCGCAAGGCCGCCAGCCTTGAATAAACCCCCAGGCTTGAAAAAATATTCTCGCTTCTTATATCCAAAAGGTAACATTAACGTTTCAAGAGGAAGCAATGCAGCTTTATGAAATGCAGAATGCCAAGGTGTTCATCCGTCATCCCGGCCCTTGGCGGATTGGGGTGACCGACCTGCCCAAAACAAGGAAGGCGGTTGTATTCGTCGGCCCCGGTAATGGCGAACCTGCTTCGGCGGAAGTCATTCAGGAGCTGGCCGCGTACACGATTTTCCATCTCTATGCGGTGGAAAAGCTGCACCCAATAAAGCAGGTGCACTGGTTCATCACATACGAAGGCCTGCCTTGCAGCCATATGGAGATGATCACCTTCAAGCAGACCGGCACTGTGTTCTACCCCGAAAGCAAGGGCAAGTTCTTCCGGGAACATGCTCCCGCAATCGTGGTTGCCAAAGCCGTGCCTGTGGCAGAGTTCCCGCCGGAAACAGAACTTCTGTGGGAGCATATACGCGACGAAGCCGTCCAATCGGGGCTTTTGAACTGAGCACGAAACATCAAGCGGGGCGCTCAACGCCCCGCTTTTTTGCTACACTCGCTAAGCTTTTTGTGAACCTGCCCCTCGGTGGCTTAAAATCTCACCACCCCACTCCATAAATAAAAAACAACCCCCTTCGGGAGCCGCTTTTTTATTTATGGTCGGGGCGAGAGGATTTGAACCTCCGACCCCTTGCACCCCATGCAAGTGCGCTACCAGGCTGCGCTACGCCCCGACCGGCTCTGCATGTAACGCATATTCACGCCCACCGCAAGGCTATATATGCTTAAGGCCCGCGGCACGCAGGCGGCGGAAACGGCTCAGATGATGGGATGGGACGGGACAACGTGTACAAGAAAAAGCGGTACGCGAGCCGCGGCGAAGCGCATCAGGTGACCGTTTCCGCCCCTGCCCCGCTATCCCAGCAACGCTTTAACAGCTGCACCAATATCCGACGGCGTCTTCACCACGGTAACACCCGCCTCCTGCAGCGCCTCAATCTTGGCCTCGGCGGTGTCGTTGCCGCCGCTGATGATGGCCCCCGCGTGGCCCATGCGCTTGCCCTTGGGTGCGGTGGCCCCGGCAATAAAGCCCACCACCGGCTTGGTCACGGCCTTCTTGATGTAATCCGCGGCCTCGATCTCGGCCATGCCGCCAATCTCGCCGATCATCACAATCGCCTCGGTCTGCGGGTCGGCCTCAAACGCGCTCAACACCTGGATGAAGTTGGTGCCCGCCACCGGGTCGCCGCCGATGCCCACGCAGGTGCTCTGGCCCAGCCCCGCGTCGGTGGTCTGCTTCACCGCCTCATAGGTCAGCGTGCCGGATTTCGAGACGATGCCCACATTGCCCTTGCGGTGGATGTGCGCGGGCATGATGCCGATTTTGCAGCCCTTGCCGTCGCCGGGAGTAATCACGCCGGGGCAGTTGGGGCCGATCAGGCGCATGGTGCACTTGGGGTCCATCAGCTTGCGCTTCACGCGCACCATGTCCAGCACCGGTATGCCCTCGGTGATGCACACGCAAATCCGCACGCCCGCGGCCTCGGCTTCCAAAATCGCATCGGCGGCGAACGGCGGCGGCACGTAAATCACGCTGGCCTCGGCGCCGGTCTGCGCCACGGCCTCGCGCACGGTGTTGAACACCGGCAGCCCCAGATGCTCGGTGCCGCCCTTGCCCGGCGTCACGCCGCCCACGTAATTGGTGCCGTACTTCAGCCCCTGCTCGGTGTGGAAGGTCCCGTTCTTGCCGGTAATCCCCTGGGTGATGACCTTGGTGTCCTCGCTGATGAAAATCGCCATAAGCGTCCTGCTCCTTACTTGTCTGATAAAACTTGTTGTTGTCGGTAAACTATTTCGCGGCCACGTTTCCGTGCAGCTGGGCACTTATCTTGTCGCGTATCTTCGCCAGCATCTGCGCTTGCAGCACCGCCACGCCCTTTTGCATCTCCGGCATCTTGTCGCCCACGCTCTTGCCTTCGGGGCTGCTGTAGAAACGGTTCAGCGCGTTAATCTCGTCCAGCGTGAAGGTGTCGTAAATCAGCTTGGCGAGCGAAACCTTGAAGTCCTCGATGTCCTTGTCGCTGAAGGCGATGTCAATGGGCGCGGCGGTGGGGCTTATCTTCTTCACCACCTGCGCCATCACCGCATTCATCTGCTGGTTGGCCTGCCGCAGGTTGCCGATGATGCGCTGGTTCATCGGCAGGTCAAGGTAGGTCATAATCGCCGTCACCTTCGGGTCCACGTTGCTGGCGATGCCGTCGGCATGCACCGGCGCCACCGTTGCCATCAACCCAACCGCCACCAACCACAAAACAACGCGCATCGCCGTTACTTTCCTGTTGCTGCCACCACTTTCGCCGCCGCGTCGGCAAGGCTGTCGGCGGCAATGATATCCAGCCCGCTCTTGGCCAATATCTCCTTGCCCAAATCCACGTTGGTGCCTTCCAGCCTCACCACCAGCGGCACGTGCAGGCTCACGGCCTTGGCCGCGGCCACAATCCCGTTGGCAATCACGTCGCACTTCATGATGCCGCCGAAGATGTTGATGAGAATCCCTTTCACCTGCGGGTCGGCAAGGATGATCTTCAGCGCCGCGGTCACCTTCGCCTCGTCGGCGCTGCCGCCCACGTCGAGGAAGTTCGCGGGCGCGCTGCCGGAAAGCTTGATGATATCCATGGTCGCCATGGCAAGCCCGGCGCCGTTCACCATGCAGCCGATGGCGCCGTCCAGCCCCACGTAGTTCAAATCGAACTTGCGCGCTTCACTTTCGCGGCTGTCGCTCTGGCTTTCGTCGGCCAGCGCGGCGATGTCCGGGTGCCTGAACAGCGCGTTGTCGTCAAAGCTCACCTTGCCGTCCAGCGCCATCACCTCGCCCTGCTTGGTCACCACCAGCGGGTTGATCTCGATCATCGCGCAATCCAGCTCTTGGTACGCGCGGGCCAGGTTCAGCATGAACTTCACCGCGTTCTTCACCGCCGCGCCTTCCAGCCCCAGCGCGAACGCGATGTTCTGCGCCTGGTACGGCGCCAGCCCCAAAAGCGGGTCGATGGTTTCGCGGAAAATCTTCTCCGGCGTATGCTTGGCCACCTCTTCAATCTCCATGCCGCCCTCGGTGCTGGCCATCAGCACCAGCCGGCCTTGGGCGCGGTCCAGCAGCAGCGCCACATAAAGCTCGCGCGCAATATCGATGCCGCTCTCCACATAAACCTTGTGCACCGGCTGGCCGTGCGCGTCGGTCTGGTAGGTCACCAGCCGCGTGCCCAGCAGCGCCTCGGCGGCGGCCTTGGCCTCGGCGGGGCTCTTGCACACCTTCACGCCGCCGGCCTTGCCGCGGCCGCCTGCGTGCACCTGCGCCTTCACCACGGTGATGGCGGTGCCCAGCTTGGCGCTGGCCGCCTCGGCCCCGGCGGCGCTGTCGGCCACCATGCCTTCCGGCACGGCCACGCCGTATTTCCTGAACAGTTCCTTGGCCTGGTATTCGTGGATATTCATAAGGCGTCCTTCTTCCGCTTGTTACCCCGGCACTCTAGACCCTTTTCCCCGGCCGGAAAAGCCACGGCCACGCTCTCCCGCACATTCTCTGCCGTCAATGCAGGCAACCGCGCGCACAGGCCTTGCGGCGTTCCCCAAGCCGTCCTAGCATCCTTCCATCACCCCGTCCCGTTCCCTTAAATATCCGTTCTTTCGGCCTGTTCTTTGTTGGGAGGAAAAACCAATGAACGCCTTAACCTATCCCCTCACCGCCAACGCCGCCCATATCGGCCACGCCGATGACGGCCGCCCGCTCTGGCTCATTTCCGAGCAGGCGCAAACCGTGATGCTCGGCATCGGCGACATGGACACGCTCCAGCAGCGCATCCCCTTCGATGTGGCGCCTACCTTGCGCGCGGTCTTCGGCCGCACCTGCCGCTGCACTATGCTGGGAGACCGCATCCGCCACGCCCTCGGCACCAACGGCAGCCATATGCTCAGCTGGAAAGGCGGCACCGCCACCGTGCACGGTCCCACCGTGCTCGCGGCCCTCGCCAGCCTCGGCAAGGCGGCATGACCGAAAAAAACAAAAGCAAACGGCCCCGCACCAGCGGGGCCGTTTTGCCCGTGCCGTACCCTAAACCTTGGTCACCTTGCACAGCTCCTGCACGCTCTTCACGCTGGCGGCCAGCATCTTCTTTTCGGCGGCGCTCATGTCCACCTCAATCACCTGCTCCACGCCCTTGGCGCCGATGATGGCGGGCACGCCCACATATAGCTTCTTCACGCCGTATTCGCCGTTGCAATAGGCCGCGCACGGCAGCAACCGCTTTTCGTCGCGCAGGTACGCCGCGGCCATCGCAATCGCACTGCTGGCGGGCGCGTAGAACGCGCTGCCGGTCTTCAGCAGGCTCACAATCTCGCCGCCGCCGGTGCGCGTGCGGTCAACCATCGCGTCCAGCTCCTTCTGGGTCAGCTTCTTGTTCTTCACCCACTGCGTAATCGGAACTCCCGCAACCGTGGTATAGCTCACCAGCGGCACCATGCCGTCGCCGTGGCCGCCCAGCACGAAGGTCGCGATGTCCTTGGTGCTGATGCCCAGTTTTTCGCTGAGGAACAGCTTGAAACGGCTGCTGTCCAGCACGCCCGCCATGCCCACCACCTTGTTGGGCTTGAAGCCGGTCACCTTCTGCATCACGTACACCATGGCGTCCAGCGGGTTGGTAATCACAATCACGAAGGCGTTCGGCGCATGCTTCTTAATCTGCTCGGCCACCTTGCCCACAATCCCGGTGTTGGTGGTCACCAGGTCGTCGCGGCTCATGCCCGGCTTGCGCGCAATCCCCGCGGTCACGATGCACACGTCCGCGCCCTTGATGGCCTTGTAATCGTTGCTGCCGGTCACGCTGCCGCTGAACCCTTCCACCGCGCCGCTCTGCGCCAGGTCCAGCGCCTTGCCCTGCGGCAGGCCCGGCGCCACGTCCACCAGCACCACGTCGCCAAGGTCTTTCAGGGCCGCAAGGTGGGCCAGCGTGCCGCCGATATTCCCGGCGCCGATCAACGCAATCTTGGGTTTTGCCATCGTCATTTATCCTTTTGTTATTGGGTAAGTTGAAATCAATCGCCGCCAGCCTACGCCCGCCCACGCCTCCGGTGCAAGCCCGATAATCCCATAATCCGAAAATCCGGTAACCCGGCAACTACCTGTGCGCCTCAATCATCACATACAATCCCAAAGAAGGAAGGAAACGCTTAATCAGCCCGCGCGGCCACAACGCCTTGGCCACGCGCAGCAGCCCGCCCTTGTGGCGCTGGCCCACCTCGCCCGCCAGCAAATCGCCGTGGTTCAGTTGAACCCACACCCGGCAATCGGCAAACCCGGCGTCGCGGCACAGCGCCTGCGCTTCCGCCACGCTGTAGGCCTTGGTGCCGGGGCTCTCAAGATAACGGGAGTACACCTCGCGCAAGCCCATCCACGGCCGCCCGCGCAGCAATCCGTAACGCGCCCACAGCATCAGCCCGGTCAGCGACCATGTATGGTAAACCATGATGCGCGCCACCCCGCCCGGCCGCAGCACGCGCCGCACCTCGGCGAACGCCCGCGCGGTGTCGGGCGAGTGATGCAGCACCCCCCAGCTGTACACGATGTCGAAACTTTCATCGGCGAACGGCAACGCCTCGGCGTCCGCCACCAGCAGCGTGGAAGCTTCCCCCGCCAGCCGCAGCCGTTCCGTGGTGAAGGCAATCGCCCGCGGCGTCAAATCCACGCCGGTCAGGCTCGCAGGCTTGGCCTTGGCCCATTCCAGGTGGTCGGCGCCCATGCCCACGCCCACCTCCAGCACGTCCTTGCCTGCCCCCTCCCCAAACTTGGCGAAGGGGAAGATATACGGCTCCAACGCAAACCGTGCCGCAGCCTGCGCCGCCATCCGTGCCGCCGCATCGTCGCCCACGGCATAGGCCTCGCCGCACGATGCCGCGTCCCAGAAGTCGCGCACGGCGGCCTTGCCCGCCACGCCCGTCATCGTCATGTCCTCTCGCATGGGCGCCATGGTGACCGCCTTACCAGTTGGGGTCAACTACGGTCTTGTACATCCGGCCCACCACCATCTCCTCGTCCGGCTTCAACCCGTTCAGGGCGCGGAACCACGCCTCGCGCAGCGCCCCGCTCGGCAGCTTGCCCGCCTCGCGCGCCACGCTGTCGCCGGCAGCAGCGTTAAAGGTGAACACCACCAGCGGCTGCCAGCGCTTCGCCCCGTCCTCGCTCACAAACTGGCTTTTCTGAAGTTCCGCCATCAGCACCCCCTCCTCGCGCTGGCGCACCGCCTCGCTGGGGAAGGTGAAGGTCACCACCGCCGCCTCATCCACCCACGGCAATGCCACCGCCACCACGCGCCGCACCGTGTGGCCGAACAACCCCGGCCCCGCCACGCCGGTATAAGCGGTCGCCTTGCCGCCATCCAGCGCCAGCGGCTGCACATCCTTCGCGCCAAGCTTGTCCACAATCCCCGCCGCGCTCAACCCCGCCTGCATCTTCTCCACAGCCACCGCAACGGTCACGCCGCTGGTGGCATGCGCCCCTTCCCACACACCCATTGTCTTCGCATCGTCAGCCGGTTGGTAGCGGAAGATAAAGCCGTCCGGGAACTGCCATCTCACCCGCTCATGCGGCATCATCAGGCTCGCGCGCCCGGCAATCCCGTCCTTGCGCGGGGGTCCGTAGCGCATCCCGTTCAACGCCTCAAGGTAGCGCCGCCGCCCGCCGGGGTCGTCGCCCTTGGCTGCCGCAAAATTGCCGGGAATTGCCGCGCCGTTGCCGTCTTTTCCCTCCGCCAGCCGCAGCGCCGCCGCCTCCCTTTCGGCCGTGGGCGGGTGCGTCGCGTACAGCGCCTGCAACAATCCGCCGCCGTTCTTTTCGCCAAAAGCCGCCGCCACCTTGGCGTCATAAGCCTCCTTCTGACGCATCGCCGCAATCATCCGCACCTCCTCCCCCGGCTCATAACCCAATTTTGCCATGTAACGCTGCCCCAGCGCATCCGCCTCCCGCTCATGCGCGCGGCTGTAGCTGGCCATAACCGCGTGCGCGCCAATGCCGGTGCCTAAGCCCACCGCCGCCGCGGTGCCGCTGTCGTTGCTGCGTGCGGCCACGTAGGCGCCGCCAATCCCCAGCACCGTACTCAGTATCATCTGGCGTGTTTCCATGCTGGCAAAATGCCGCGCGGCAATGTGCCCGCTCTCGTGCCCCAGCACCGCCACAAGTTCAGCTTCGTTATTAATATAAGGCAACAGGCCTTTATAAATATTAATATAACCCGGCGTCGCCCATGCATTGAATTCATCGCTGTCCAGCATAATGCACGTCAGCGGGCTACCCGCGTCTTCGGTCGCACTCCACACCTTTCCGCACAGGTCATCCACGTAATGCGAGATTTTGGAATCGGGCCGGTATAACCCGAATTGCTTCAGCGCGTCCTTGGCCGCGGCATCGCCCAGCGCACGCTGCTGGCTCTCGCTCACGGTGGTGAACATCATGCCGCCGCGCGCCGGGTTGGCGGCACACCCCGCCACCATCAGAACCAACAGAAGGGGCAGCAGGCGCCGCACCGGCTCCTACACCGCCACGTTATGCGCCTTCAACGCAGGCGAGGGGTCTACGTGCAACCGGCTCAGACCCAGCGTCTTGCGGTCCAGGCCGAAGGCGATGCCCACCAGCTGCGAAATATTCATCTCCGGCAGGCCGATCTTGGTGCCCATGGCCTTTTCGCTGCGGCTCTGGTAGGCGCCAAGGGCAAAGTCGCACAGCGTGCACGGGCTTACCATCACGTCCGCGCCGCTGTTCTTCGCCTCAAGGGTGTGGCCGCCGCTCATGTGCAGAAATTCGCTTTCGTTCGCCAGCATGTAGTGGAAGCCGCAGCACTTATCCTTGCCGTAGTAATCCACGCTGTCACCGCCCAACACATCAATCAGGGTCTCAAGGTATTTGGGCCCGTTCACGGTGCCGCCGTGGCCCTCGAAAATCTCATTCGGACGCATCGAGTGGCAGCCATAAAATGGCGCAACTTTCAAGCCATTAAGCGGGTTCTTCAAGTGATCCTTCAAGGAGTCCGCGCCAATCTCGTCCACCAGTACCCAGGTCAGGTGCTTCACCTCAATGCTTCCCTTGTAGGGACGCACCCCCGCCCGCTCCAGCACCTTGTTGATGTCGGCCAGCAACTCCGGCTCGTTCTTCAGGCGGTAGTTGGCATAGGCAAAAGTCTGCAGGCAAGTATTGCAGATGGTCACGATATCCATGCCCATCTCCTCGGCCTGAGAAAAAATGCGCGCATTGATCGCCAGCGCCGCGGCGAGGTCGTGCTCCTGCAGGTTGCCGGCGCCGCAGCAGGTGGCGGCGGGCATGTCGTGCAGGTTGATGCCCAGTTGTTCGCACACCGCGCGTGCGCTCCAATCGGCCTCTTTCTGGATCTGCTTGGCCGCGCATCCCGGATAATAGGCGTAATTCAGGGCTTTCGAAGTCTTGCGGGGGGTCATGGGGTCACATCTTCTTTTTGGTCAATAAGCGTGAGAGGGCTGCAACTTGCCCGCGGGCTCCGCCGGGGCCACGCGCTGGCCACAGCCACTCAGGGCCAGCACGGCCATAAGCAGGCAGAAAAGCGCGCCAAATCTCATAACCCCACTCTGCGTGGTATTGATAGTTGCGGTCAAGCACGTTATGGGTAAAGCCATGCGTAATCACCAAACCGATGTTGCAATTATAGGCGCGGGCCCCAGCGGCCTGTTCATGGTGTTCGAGGCCGGGTTCCTTGGCTACAGGGCCGTGGTCATGGATGCCCTGCCCCAGGTCGGCGGCCAGCTTGCGGCCCTGTACCCTGAAAAACCCATTTACGACATCCCCGGCCATCCCGCCATCCTCGCGGGCCAGCTGGTGGAGCAACTGGCCACCCAGTGCGCGCCCTACAATCCCACCTACCTGCTGGGCGAACCGGTGGAGCATGTGGAAGGCGACGCCGCCACCGGCTTCACGCTCAAAACCGCCAACCACACGGTGCAGGCGCGCGCCATCGTCATCGCCGGCGGCGGTGGCATGTTCACGCCGCGCAAACCTGCGCAGCTTGAAAACCTCGGCCACTTCGAAGCCAGCGGCGCGGTGCGCTACGCCATCACGCAAAAGCACGGGCTCGCGGGGCAGGTTGTGGTGCTGGCAGGCGGCGGCGACAGCGCGGTGGATTGGGCGGTGGAGCTGGCCGGCATCGCCAGCCACGTGCACGTGGTGCACCGGCGCAATGACTTTCGCGCGGCCGAAGCCACGGTGGAGGAAATGCGCCGCCTGGTGGAAAAGGGCAAAATCACCCTGCACACGCCTTGCCAGCTTAGCGCGCTGGAAGGCGATGCCGGTCACCTCCGCGCCGTCACCGTCACCAACCTGGAAGGCGAGCAGGCCCGCATCGAGGCCACGCAACTGGTGTGCTGCTTCGGCCTTGCGCCCAACGTCGGACCCATGGAGAACTGGGGTCTGGGGCTGGAACGCGGCATCGTGCCGGTGGAAAGGGCCACCATGCAGACCAACCGGCCCGGACTGTTGTGTATCGGTGACATGGCCGGCTATGAAGGTAAAGTCGCGCTGATTCTCACCGGCTTCGCGGAAGCCGCCGTGGCAGCCAAAACCATCCAGTCCATCATCAACCCTGAAAAGAAGTTCAAGGTGCAATACTCCACCAGCAAAGGGGTTCCGGGCACGCCGGGGGTGGCGTAAGCTCTGCGATACACCTATATTAGGGATATGAAGCAAATGGTTCGCACGCTCGGGCCCCTGTTGGGCATGGTGGTGCTGATGCTGTGCATCGCCCACTTCGCCTGGGCCACCACCGACCCCAACGCCAGCAATGGCCAGCTCAGCCTGCAGCTGTCTCAAAAGCTATACTGCCAGGTCACCGGCTTGCTGGAAGGCTATGTGGGGCTGCTCATCGGCCTGGTCATGCTCATCGCCGGGTTCTGGACCCTTATCAACGGCGGCAGCGTGCCCACCGCTCTCAGCATGATCATCATGGGCGGCTTGGTCACGGCCCTGCCCAGCCTCATTAATTCCACCCTCAACGGTACCTACGCTCTTCTTCAGTCCGCCCACTTGCTGGGCGCAAGTACCTTCGCACCGCCCATGTGCGGCAACGGCACTCACCAGCTCGACGGCGGCACTTACTCTTCGGATGGCCGGAATATTTACGTAACCGATCCTACCGGCGCCACCACAACCTTCGGCATGTAGCCATGCACCTCCTCGTCGGCCTCGGCAACCCCGGCACCGAATACGCGCTCACCCGCCACAACGCGGGCTTCATGCTGGCCGACAGCATCGCCCGCGCCTACGCCTTCCCCGGCTGGACGGCCAAACACAAGGGCCACGTTACCAAGGGTAATGCGGGCGGCCTTCCCCTGGTGCTGCTCAAGCCGCAAACCTACATGAACCTCAGCGGCCAAAGCGTGCAGGCCGCAGCCAGCTTCTACAAAATCCCGCCGGAGAATATCCTCGTCGCGCACGACGAGCTCGACCTTCCCCTCGCCCAGCTCAAATATAAAACCGGCGGCGGCGATGCAGGCCACAACGGCCTCAAGTCCATCACGCAGATGCTCGGCACGCCCAACTACGCGCGCCTGCGCATCGGCATCGGCCGCCCGGCACACAAAAGCCAGGTGAGCGATTATGTCCTCCACACCTTCCCCCCGGCCGAAGAGCTTGAAATCATCCAGCGCCTCGCGTGGCTGACCGAAAACATCGGCGGATTGCTCACCAACCCCCACGCCACCCTTGCCAAACTGAAGAACGCCGCGTAAACAGCCCGGTATGGGATTTTCTTGTGGCATCGTCGGCCTGCCGAATGTAGGCAAAAGCACGCTCTTCAACGCGCTCACGCAAACCATCGCGGCGCAGGCGGCCAATTTCCCGTTCTGCACCATCGAGCCGAACGTCGGCCGCGTCGCCGTGCCCGATGCCCGGCTGGATGCTCTCGCCGCCATCGTCCACCCACAAAAGCTTGTACCCACCAGCCTTGAGTTTGTCGATATCGCCGGGCTGGTCGCAGGCGCCAGCAAGGGCGAAGGCCTCGGCAACCAGTTCTTGGCCAACATCCGCGAAACCGAGGCCATCGCCCACGTAGTGCGCTGTTTCGAGGGCGAAGTCACCCACGTCGCCGGCAACGTAGACCCCATCCGCGACATTGAAATCATCGAAACCGAATTGATGCTGGCCGACCTCGCCAGCGTGGAAAAGCGCATCGCCGCCATCGAGAAGAAGGCGAAGAGCGGCGACAAAGCCAGCGCCGAGGAACTGGCGCAGCTCCAGCCCGTCCTTGCCGCCCTGTCCGCGGGCAAGCCCGCGCGCACCGTCTCCGGCGCGGCGCACATCACCTCCATCGGCCTGCTCACCGCCAAGCCGGTGCTCTACGTGGCGAATGTGGGAGAATCGGAAGCCGCCACCGGCAACGCCCTCAGCCAGAAGGTGGAAGCTTATGCCCGCGCCAACAACGCCGCCTGTGTGGTCATCTCGGCGGAAATCGAAAGCCAGCTCGCCCAGCTTCCCGCCGACGAACGCACCGAATTCCTCAAAGACCTCGGCCTTGAGGAACCGGCCCTCAACAAGCTCATCCGCGCGGGCTATCAACTGCTCGGCCTCATCACCTACTTCACCGCGGGCCCGCAGGAGGTGCGCGCATGGACGGTGCACAACGGCGCTACCGCCCCGCAGGCCGCGGGCGTCATCCACACCGATTTCCAGAAGGGCTTCATCCGCGCCGAAACCATCGCCTATGCCGACTATATCGCCTGCAAGGGCGAAACCGCCGCCAAGGACGCCGGCAAGATGCGCGCCGAAGGCAAGGATTACGTCGTAAAAGACGGCGACGTGATGCACTTCCGTTTCAATGTATAATGGTGCCATGAAACAGCCCGCCGCTCCCCTCCTCCTCACCCCCACGGGCGTGGATTACGAACTCCTCGACAGCGGCCACGGCCGCAAGCTGGAGCGCCTTGGCGAACTCACCGCCAACCGGCCGGAGCCGCAGGCCATCTGGGCGCCCGCCCTGCCGCAGGCGGAGTGGGCCAAGGCCGCCGCCACCTTCGCTCCGAAGAATGACGACGACGACAGCGGCAACTGGCAAACCGCGCCGGGCACGCCGGAGCAATGGCCCGTCACCTACAACAACTTGCAATTCTACGGCCGCCTCACCCCCTTCCGCCACTTGGGCTGCTTTCCCGACCAATCCCCCCAATGGGCATGGCTGGAAGAAGCGGTCAAACCCGGCATGAAGGTGCTCAACCTGTTCGGCTATACCGGCGTCGCCAGCCTGGTGGCGGCCCGCGCGGGCGCAAGCGTCACCCACGTGGATGCCAGCAAGAAGGCCATCGGCTACGCGCGTGAAAACGCCGAACTGGCGGGGCTGCAAGAAGCCCCCATCCGCTGGATCTGCGACGACGCCCTCGCCTTCGCCGCGCGGGAATCGCGCCGTGGCAACACCTACGACATCATCCTCATGGACCCGCCCAAATACGGCCGCGGGCCGGACGGCGAAAAGTGGGAGTTCTTCGCCAATCTTCCCGCGCTGCTGGAAAGCACCGCCAAGCTCACCCATAAAGGCAGCCGCGTCTGGCTCACCGCCTACGCCCTGCGCGTGTCCTCGGTGGCCCTCGGCAGCATGTTGCAAACGGCCCTCGGCGGCAGCGTGGAAATAGGCGAATTCGTCAGCGAAGACCGCTCCGGTCGCCGCTTCACCAACAGCATGTGGGCGCGTACCCATGTCTAGGCCGCCCCTCCCCATCACCTCCGCGGCCAACCCCCGCATCAAATCCATCGCCGCACTCGCCCTTAAAAAGCACCGCGCGGAAAGCAAGCTTTTCAGCGTGGAAGGCCAGCAGCTGGTCGGCTTCGGGGTAGAGGCGGGCTGGCCCCTCCACACTCTCGTGCTCGCCGACAACACCAAAGCCACCGCCCATATCAACACCCTGCAGGCCGCCGCGCACAGCACCCTTGTCGTGCCCCAGCACGTCATGGAAAAACTCACCACCAAAGGCAACCCGCAAGGCGTCCTCGGCGTGTTCCAGCAGCAGCCCCAACAACTTCCCGCCAAACCCCAAGGCGTCTGGGTGGTGCTGGAAAGCGTGCGCGACCCCGGCAACCTCGGCACCATCATCCGCACGGCCGACGCCGCAGGCGCCTCCGGCGTCATCCTCGCGGGCACCTGCACCGATGTCTGGGCGCCCGAAGCGGTGCGCGCCACCATGGGCAGCATCTTCCACCTGCCCGTCGTTCCAACCTCCGTCGAAGCCCTTCTCGGCTGGAAAAAACAAACCGGCATCACGCTCGTCGGCACCCACCTGAAAGCCACGCAGAACTTCCGCCAGCCGCTCACCCAACGCCCCCTCGCCCTGTGCATGGGAACGGAGCAATCGGGCCTGTCGGAAGCCCTCACCGCCGCCTGCGACGCCACGGTGAAAATCCCCATGGCCGGCAAGGCGGAAAGCCTCAACCTCGCCATCGCCACAGGCGTCATGCTCTACCGCCTGCTGCATCCATAGCCCTTGCAATCCAGCCTCGTCACTCCATAATCCTTATTAAATTCTCTACCGTTTCATTTCGCCTTCCAGTATTCCGCGGAAGGCCAACGCTAAGGAGAGCAGCATGTTGAAAATGCCAAAGGCACTCGGAGTTATATCGGCGTGCATAGCGACAGCCGTCGTATATACCTCGTTTATATTATTGGGGGCTCACCCCAGCAATATGACTATCTCCAGTATGTATGCCGGTGCAATAACTGTTGTGTATTGCTTCTCTTGAGTTTGCAAAGCCCGGCCGTAAGCCGGGCTTTTCGCATTCCCCAAAAAAGCGCACAATACGCGGCATGAAAATCCTCGCCGTCCTGCTCGCCCTCATCCCAAGCGCGTGGGCGCAACCGCTGCTGCCCGGCCTCGCGGCGCCCTTCCAGCTGCAAAGCCCCAACACCATGCTCGGCCAGCTCACCGCGCCGCAGGGCTACAACCGCCTCGGCTGCCACGGCGGCAACATGTCGCCGGAACTCATCTGGAAACACGCCCCCGGCGGCACGCAAAGCTTCGCCGTCACCATCTTCGATACCGACGCCCGCAACGGCACCGGCTTCTGGCACTGGGTCGCCTACAACATCCCGGCCACGGTCACGCAGCTGCCGCAAAACGCCGCCGCGCACATGCCCAAGGGCGCCCTGCAAACCAGTAACGGTTTCGGCACCGTCGGCTACGGCGGCCCCTGCCCGCCCAAGGGGGAAACCCACCACTACCGCATCACCCTCAGCGCGCTGGATGTCGCCAAACTGCCCCTGCCGAAGGACGCCACCCCCGCCCACGCCAATGAAATCATAGGCCAACACACCCTCGCCAACACCGTCCTTACCGTCACCGCCGCGCGGCCCTAGCCCGTCCCGCCCGGCGCATTGACACCCCGCCCGCCACGGGCCTACCCTTGGATATGAACGCCACGACCCGCCGCCAATTTCTGCAGACAGCCGCCATCGTGTTGCTCATGCCCTTCATCATGCGCGCCACCCGCGCCCTCGCCGCGGTGCAGAAGCTCGCGCTTTCCGACGACGCCTGGCGCAAGCGCCTCTCGCCGGAGGAATACCGCGTGATGCGCGACCACGGCACCGAACGCGCCTTTTCCAGTCCGCTGGAAGCCGAGCACCGTCCCGGCATTTTCCTTTGCGCCGCCTGCAACCGGCAGCTTTTCAGCAGCAAGGATAAGTTCGACAGCGGCACCGGCTGGCCCAGCTTCACCCAACCCATCGAGGCCGATGCGGTGGAAACCTCCACCGATTTCAAGCTCGTCCTCCCGCGCACCGAAGTTCACTGCGCGCGCTGCGGCGGGCATTTGGGCCACCTGTTCAACGACGGCCCCGCCCCCACCGGCAAGCGCTACTGCATGAACGGCGTGGCCCTGCACTTCATGCCCAACGGCTAGGCCCGCCTCAGCTTAACCGCGGCCGTCCAGCCAGCGTTCCACCGCCTCCTTCGCCGCGTCGATGTCCTGCATCAACTCCTCCTTGCGCGTGGTGTCCACGCATAATTCGGCCTCGCCGCACACCTGCCCCAGCCGCGCAAACCCTATGTTCGCGGCGGAACCTTTCAGCGTGTGCGCCGCCGCCGCCCATTCGCTTTCGCCGGGCACGTGCGCCTGCATCGCGGCAAGGCTCTGTTCGCACACCTCGCGGAACAGCCCCAGCACCTCGCGCTGGAACGCCCTGTCATCCTGCGTCACTTCGCTGAAGCGCGCCTCGTCCATCACCGACGCGCCGCCTTGCCCTCCCGGCCCGGCACCGTTCTCCGCCGCGGGTCGCCCGGCCGCCCACTTGTCCAGCATCTGGCGGAAGCGCTCCAGCGTTACCGGTTTGCTTAAAAAATCGTTCATGCCGCTGTCCAGGCAGGCCTGCATATCCTCCTGCGTGGCGTTGGCGGTCAGCGCCACGATGGGGGTGGGATCGCGGTGGCGCAGGCGCTCATGGGCGCGTATCCGCCGCGCCGCCTCCAGGCCGTCCATCTCGGGCATGCGCATGTCCATCAGCACAAGGTCGTAACGCTTCTGCCTGAACATCTCCACCGCCTCGCGGCCGTTGGCGGCAATCGCCACGCTGCTGCCAAGCATGGCGGCAAAGCGGTTCACCACCTTCTGGTTGGTCCTGTCGTCCTCGGCGGCCAATATCGCATAGGCACGGTCGGTATAAAGGTCTTCGGTGGCGTCCTTCGCGCCGCGCAGGCTGTAACGGGTCAGCATCTTTTCGCCGCGCGGGCGCTCGCACACCGCCACCAGCATGTTCTCCAGCACGCTGCTGCGGATGGGCTTGGTCAAATAGCCGTCAAACCCGGCCTGGGCGAAAGCCTCATTATCGCCGCCCAACCCTATTGAGGTGCACGCGATCAGCGCCACGCCGTCCAGCCTTTTGTCCTGCCGTATGCGCCGCCCCAGGCTCAGGCCGCTCTCTCCCGTAAGGTTATGGTCTATCACCGCCACGCTGTAATCGTTGGCCTGCAGCAGGGCCATGGCCTTCGCGGCATTGGGCGCCACGGTGCACACAGCGCCCATGAACTCTATGATATCGCGGAACACGCGGGTGTTCACCGGGTGATCCTCCACCACCAGCACATGCCGCCCCTCAAGGGTCGTCTCGCGCGTGCGGCGGTTGCCATCGTAACCGGCTTGCCTGCGTGGCTCGCGCAGCGGCAGCGGCAGAATGAACCAGAAGGTCGAGCCCTGCCCTTCCTGGCTTTCGATGCCGATGGTGCCGCCCATCAGCGTCACCAGCTTCTTGCATATGGCAAGGCCCAGTCCGCTGCCGCCGAACTGGCGCGTGGTGCTGCTGTCGGCCTGGCTGAAACGCTCGAACAGCTTCGCCTGCTTGCTCTTGGCGATGCCGATGCCGCTGTCCTTCACCGCGAAGCGGAACATGCCGTTATCGTCGCCGTCGCGGCTTTCCATGCGCACGCTCACCACCACGTCGCCCCGGCTGGTAAACTTCAGCGCGTTGCCCACAAGGTTGTTCAGTATCTGGCGGATGCGCCCGGCGTCTCCGTCCACGAACTCCGGCGTGCCGGGCTTGTAGTGCAAAATGAAGGTCAGGCCCTTGGCCTCGAATGCCGGGGCGAACACGTCGGCCACGTCCTCCACGGTGCAACGCAGGCTGAACGCCATGCGCTCCAGCACCAGCGCGCCCTGCTCTATCTTGCTGAAGTCCAGCACGTCGTTCAGCACCACCTGCAACGCCTGGGCCGATTTCCGCGCCGTCTGCACCAGGTCCTCCTGCTCGGCGGTCAGGGGTGTGCGCAGCAAAAGCTCCAGCATGCCGAACACGCCGTTCATGGGGGTGCGTATCTCGTGGCTCATCGTGGCCAGGAATTCGCTCTTGGCAAGGTTGGCAAGGTCGGCCTTGCGGCTGGCCGCGTCGGCCTCTTCGCGTGCCTTGCTCAAAACCAGGTTGATGTCCCGGCTGCGTCGCTGCTGCACAACCATGATGTACAGGTAAACCGCCAGCATGCCGGTCACCGCCAACCCCGCCAGCAACCCCGCCAGCTCCATCCATACCGTCAGCGCAAAGGCCCCGGGCCGCGGGCTTATATGCACCCGCCAGCCGCGCCCCGCGGCGGGAAAGGTGGTGGTGAACGCGTAGCCGCTTTCTTTCTGGCTGCCGGCAACCGCCTGCGCCATCGCAACGGGCTCCACCTGCATGATAAGGCCGTCATCGGCGGCAATGGCCTTGGCCTCGTCCACCGCCTGCCGCAGGGCCGCCTCGGCGGGCTTGCCGCCGCTCGAGAAATCCAGCCGGTCGAGCGCGTGGTCGAAATCGCCCACCACGTCCTTGGCCGCAAACACGAACGCCGCGTGCATGCGGCCCTGTTCGATGGTGTACATGAACCGCGCCATGTAAAGGGATATGCCTATTCCCGCCGCGGCCACCACCAGCACCGGCAGGTAGGCCAGTACGCCGCAGCCGCAACCGCCCTGCCCGCTTCCCTCGCTTGGGCAGACCGCAAGCTTCACCCTTAACGCCCCCGCTTTTTCTTGAATTGCTCGATATACTGGTTGATGGTCGCCAGCGTGAACGGCTTGGCGATGAACCCCTGCACGCCGCTCTTCACCGATGCCATCAGGTTCTCGTGAGAGCTCTGCGCGGTCAGCATCACCGCGAATGCATCGGGGTCGAACGTGTGGATCACCTCCAGCAGGGCCAGCCCGTTCGCGCCCGGCAGCACGATGTCGAGGAAGCAGATGTCCGGCGCATGCCACGCATAAAGCCGCAGCGCCTCGTGGGCATCGTGGGCCACGTAGGTGGAATGGTCCTTCAACTGCCGCTGCAGCAGCAGGGTGGTCATGCTGTCGTCCTCCACCAGAAGCACCGTGGGCAAGTCGCGCGATTCGCGCACGACCTTGCTTTTCTGGAACGTGTCGTTGTCGAACATGTCGGCAAGCGTCGGGCGGGAGATAGGGGTGGCAGTAGGCATCTGGCCTCCGGGTCGTTATGGTTTCGCCAACATTGCAACTATAAGTTGTAATAAGACAAGGCCGCATGGCAAGCCGCGCCACCGCCGTCCGCGCCAAACCCCGCCGGCAACGGCATAAACGTACCAAATCTATTGGGTTTCCGTTCCGTGTCGTAAAGCCACAACCCCTCGCGCCAAAGCTCAAATATCATACAATTACAACAGCAAAGCCCGGTTTTCCGGCCTCCCGTCTGGCCCGCAAACCTTGCTAAATCGGGGCGCAGGGTGCAAGCTTGGCCTAATAACAAAGGGCCCCTTATGCGCCAGCACCTCAATGTCGACCACGTCACGCGCCATTTCCTCACCCGCGCACAATCGCTGCCGCCGGTGACCACCGCGGTGGTGCACCCCTGCAGCCACGATGCCCTGCTCGGTGCGGTGGAAGCCGCGCAAGAGGGCCTCATCAAGCCGGTGCTTATCGGCCCGGAAGATAAAATCAAGGCCACTGCGGAAGACCAGAAACTCGATATTTCTAAATTCAAACTGGTGGACGTCCCGCACAGCCACGCCGCGGCGGAAACGGCGGTGAAGATGGCCGCGGCGGGAGAGGTCTCCGCGCTGATGAAAGGCAGCCTCCACACCGACGAACTGATGGCGCAGGTGGTCGCGCCGCAAAACAATCTGCGCACGGAAAGGCGCATCAGCCACGTCTTCGTCATGGCGGACGAAAACTACCATAAGCCGTTCTTCATCACCGACGCCGCCATCAACATCGCCCCCACCCTCGCCATCAAGCGCGACATCGTGCAAAACGCGGTGGATTTCGCCGCCGCCATCGCGGAAAGCAAAACCTTCACCCCCAAGGTCGCCGTCCTCGCCGCGGTGGAAACCGTCAATCCGGAAATGCCCGCCACCCTCGACGCCGCCTGCCTCACGCAGATGGCCCGGCGCAGGCAAATCACCGGCGCGGTGGTGGATGGCCCGCTGGCCTTCGACAACGCCATCAGCGCCGAAGCCGCCAAAATCAAGGGGATAGAATCCCCCGTCGCCGGCGACGCCGACATCTTCGTGGTGCCGGATATCGAATCCGGCAACATGCTCGCCAAGCAGCTCATCTTGCTCGGCAACGCTTCCTCGGCGGGCATCGTCCTCGGCGCGCGCGTGCCCATCATCCTCACCAGCCGGGCGGATAACGTGGAGTCGCGCATCGGTTCCTGCGTCATGGCGGTGCTCATGACCCACGCGCGGCAAACCGGCCGCCTCACGTTCACCAAGGGGAGTTGACCTCATGCGCATCCTCGTCATCAATGCGGGCAGTTCCTCGGTCAAGGCCGGGGTCTTCAATATGCAAACCGGCGAACAGCTCTTCAAAACCCAGGTGGAACGCGCCACCTCGCTGGAAGCCGCGCTGGAAACCCTGCCGCAGAAGATGGCCGAAGCCGGGCACATGCAAATAGACGCCGTCGGCCACCGCGTCGCCCACGGCGGCGAAAAGTTCAGCGCCCCCACCCTGCTTGATGCCGCCGTCATCACCGATATCGAAGCCTGCATCCCGCTCGCGCCATTGCACAACCCGCCCGCGCTGACGGGCATCCGCATGGCCATGGCGCAGTGGAACGTCCCGCAGGTCGCGGTGTTCGATACCGCCTTCCACCAAACCATGCCCGCCTCCGCCACCACCTACGCGGTGCCGCTGGCGTGGCGCCAAACCGGCCTGCGCCGCTACGGCTTCCACGGCACCTCGCACCAGTACATTGCGCAGCACACCGCGCAAGCACTCGGCAAAAAGCCGGAAGACCTGAAAATCATCAGCTGCCACCTCGGCAACGGCGCCAGCGTCTGCGCCATCCGCCACGGCCAGTCGGTGGATACCTCCATGGGCGCCACCCCGTTGGAAGGGCTGGTCATGGGCTCCCGCAGCGGAGACGTCGACCCCGGCCTCTACAGCCACATCAACCGCACCCTCGGCCTCTCCATCCAGCAAATCGAGAATGCGCTCTACCATGAAAGCGGCCTCGCCGCCCTCTCCTGCGCGGGGAACGACCTGCGCGATATCGAAGCCAAGGCCTCGGCGGGCGATAAAAACGCCCTGCTGGCGCTCGAAATCTACGCCTACCGCGTCAAGAAATACATCGGTGCCTATGCCGCCGCGCTCGACGGCGCCGAAGCCGTAACCTTCACCGGCGGAATTGGCGAGAACTCAGGCGACATGCGCGCACGCATCTGCCAGGGGCTCGATTTCATGGGCATCATCCTCGACCCCCAGGCCAACACCGCCCTTAAACTTCAAGGCTTCGAGGTCGCGCCCGTCCACGCCGCGGGCAGCCGCACACAGGTGCTGGTCACGCAAACGCGTGAGCAATGGATGATCGCCCGCCAAACCCACCACCTCCTCAAGCCCTGAAAAACCGGCCCGTGGGCCGGTTTCATTTAAAACAACTCAGTGTTTGCACACATATCCGCACTGGCCGTAACCGTTGTTGGTCTTCACGTGGATGGAGCCGCTCGCCTTGATGTACTCGCACGTCACATGGATGTAACGGCCGCGGGAGTAGTTCATGCTCGTAAAGGTCACGCAATCGGTGTTGTCGGGCACCACCTTGTCGGTGGCTTCGGTGGTGCAGCCGTCCCCGCTGCAGGTGTGCAGGGGCGCCATGCCGATGTCCACCGCGCCGCCCGTCGATATGCACCCGTCCGCGTCGGCATCCGCGCTGGTGGGCTCGTAAAGCATCTTTTTCGTGCTGCACGCCTCAATCTTGTCCAGCCTCTCGGCCAGCAGCTTATTCTGGTCAATTACGGAACTTATCTGCGCCCGCAACGCCCCCCAGTTCACCTGGGCGTCATAGGCCTGCCCGGCGCTGCGCTCCTGCGCCGCGGCGGGCAGGGCCAGCAACAGGGCGGACCCCAGAAAGGCCAAGAGTATCGGCTTCATGGTCCAAGTATGGGCCCCGGATTGTTTTCCCGCAAGCGTCCACTCTCGCAACACGGCCACCCCTATGGCCCAAATGCCATAGGCGCCGTCTACAGGCACGCAGGTGGCTAAAAGGGTCATCCGGTTGGAGATGGGACGGAGCGACGTGTACAGGTAGTACACGAGCTTCGGCGAAGCGCAATCCGGGGGCCTTTTTAGCCCCTGCCCTTCTATGGAATGAAGAAAATGGTGGAGGGAGAAGGATTACGGCAAAATTATAATAGGCTTCGCCCTTTTGTGACCGTTGCCCTCGCAAGCTCGGGTCAAACCTTCATCGAAGCCTCACCGACTCCGCTGCCATTCTAAAAAACCAACCCCCTGCGGGGGCTGCTTTTTTAGAATGGTGG
>Ga0164242_10002059_pt1 | contig 23426 bp, 26 predicted proteins | sample OricomgcompostMG_FD_108783 | JGI IMG/M metagenome (GOLD analysis project Ga0164242, IMG submission 108783) | Miracle-Growth compost microbial communities from Emeryville, California, USA - Original compost - Miracle growth compost (MG) ... | reverse complement strand
GCAACCGCAACTCCAGCCTCATGCCAGGAGAAGTCTCCAGCTCCGTCGTTGCAGCAGGCTTCCCTTCCGAAAACCTTCCTCAGCTTTTCCAGGCCGTAGCAAAGGGCACAGCCGCGTCCCTGGATGCCGTTCCTGGCATGAGCTCCGCTGTCAGGGCTGCACTTGTGGCTGCTCAGAAGCGTGTCTACTCGACGTCGTTCGCCACCGTGTACCTGACTAGTCTTGCCTTTGGCGGCATTGCTTTGATTACCTGTTTCTTCACAACCAACGACATTGATGCATACTTTACCAACTTTTTAAATAAGACGGTGTCGGCTAAGGTGCCGACAGTTAAGGGAGGAGATGACGAGAAGAGCGCTTGAGGATATGGCGGTAAGTTGGTGAGTTGGTTGAGACTAAAGAGCTACCTACCTACATATCTACCTACTCAATACCTACCATAGCTGCCAGCGTGGGAGACCAGGGACTGTGGATAATTTTAGAACTGTTCTTGTATAAAATCCCGAGATCTGGTTGGTCAAACCGAGCTCTCCTTTTGTGAAATATTGCGAGCCCTTGCTAGCCTCGTAAGTCGAACATAAAGTTGTACAGACTCCTGACCACATGTTTTAAACTTTCGAGCTTTGGAAGGCTGCGGGATTAGGTAGCCGCCGCCGCGGAGGGAAGTGAAGGGGAAACGGATTCCCTATATGGAGTAACCTGAATATTATCAAAGTTGGAAAGCAAACAGAAGTCTCAAGGCCCTTGTGATGCAACTTTGTTTCTGAAGATGTGTTAATTACACTCTATTTAAATCATGTACTAAAGGAAGGTTCAACACGGTTAATGCTAACCGACCCAACCGCTACCAAATCCAGTCATTCCTCACTGCAAATGAGCATCACCAATCTCCTCAGCCATGACATCAAACATGGGCTGCGCACTGAACCACCCTACGTTAGGAGTTCCAACACTCTTGAACGTAAAAACTGCCTCCTCTTCATCAATCTTAATCGGCTTCCTCTCAGGGCTATTTGCCGCAGCCGCCGCCTCGGCTAACAGCTGGGCATGGCAGCACTTATCCAGCGAGGCAAACCAAAACACGGCCGCCTCAACAGTCTGACCTACCGTCAACAGACCATGATTCTGCAGCATGCACGCCTTCCTCTCACCCAGCGCAGCCGCGATGTTTTGTCCTTCCTCCTCCCCCAGCACGACACCCCTGAACTGCCGATACACACTCAGGTCGTTGTGAAAAGCGCACGCGTCCTGCGTGAGCGTGTCGATCGGCCGGCCAAGCGTGCAGAACGCCCGCCCGTACAAACTATGCGAGTGCGCCGCGCAGTTGACGTCCGGGCGGGCGACGTGGACCGCATGGTGGATCATGTACGCTGCGCGGTTCAGGAGCCTATTCTGGCCGCCGCCGACGACCTCTCCGGCGCCGTTGACGAGGATCAGGTCTGAACGCCGCATCAGGCTGAAGGCGCGGCCGAGCGGGTTGACCCAGAAGTGGTCGGGCTGGACGGGGTCACGCAGCGTGATGTGGCCCGCCACGCCTTCGTCGAAGCCAAACTTGCCGAAGAGGCGAAAGGCCAGCGCTAGCCGGCCCTTGAGGTAGTCTCGCTCTTCGTGTTTGTTGGCGAAGACTGGTGGGGTGGGGATCTGCTGGAGTTGTACCTCGGAGGAGCCTTGCTTGGCGGTCGAGACACTCGGGTCGGTTGCTTGGAGCTCACCGTATGGAGTGGGCTCGACCGAGAGGCTGGGTGCTTCCAGAATGGTTCCGGTGGGTGTCGAGATGGTCATGGTTGCTAATTTTGATGCGTGCCTTTGTGTGCTGTAGCAGGACCAAGGCCAGGCTCTTAGAGTTTCTGGAGTCTAAGGAGGAGTTGTGGAAAAGAAGCGGGGTGGTGCACGAATCAGGTAGTAAAGTCGGATATAGGTACTCATGAGAGATGGTTGGTTAAAATAACAAACGCTGTGGCCATTACCAATGTGATGTCGGTTATAAGTGGGCGTCGGCGCTATGTGGTGATCTATCTGCAGACTGTGTCATGGCAAGCTAGCAGTTCCACCTACGCAGAATCAATCCTTTCTCTCGCGCCGCTACTGGGCCCGTAGTGTTGCCATCCATGTATATTTTTGATGACCTCTCTACCCCTCACGTCTACCTGATCTACCAACTACACCCCCGAAGAAACAATGAATTCACCCAACCCTACCGAGCGTGTTCTCTGCGTGCTCCCCTTCGCCGAGCCTCGTGATGCCTTGGCCCGATTTAGGGCTAGATTCCCTACGATAGATATCACGTTCGCCTCTGCAAGGACGGCGGAGGGAGCAATCTGGGAAGATGAAGCCCCGTTTGAGGGTGAGCCGACCCGCGGCAGAGAGTTAATTTGCTGGACGTATCTCATACTGTACTCATAGATATCTATGAGGACAAGACAATCCTAGTGACAATCTCAGCGTTGCCATCAAGCAGGTCCGTCGCTCCGAACCTGAAGCTGGTACATTTCTGCTGTGCCGGCACGAACCATGTGGAAGATCACCCAATTTTCAAAGATGCCTCGATCATCATTACGACTTCCAGCGGCATGCATGGGCCGCCGATCGCAGAATGGGCATGGATGACGGCGCTGGTTCACAGTCACCGGTACAACTCGCTGTATGAACTTCAGAAGCAGCATGTCTGGGGCCGACATGATGACTTCGGTGGAGTTAGGGACATGGTTGGCCAGAGGGCAGGGATTCTAGGTTACGGCAGCATTGGTCGCCAGGGTAGGTTCCTACCTCAGGGGAATTACCTCCTCCTCGTCTCAGCCACGACTGTGCTCACCGCTTATCTGCCTTTAGTTGCAAGGCTCGGAAAGGCTATGGGAATGGAGGTATATGCCTTCACGGCAACACGGAAAGACGGGCCAGACAGTCGACGCGACAATGGCTATATTGTTCCTGGCACTGGTGATCCCGACGGTATCCTTCCAGATAAGTGGTTCAGTGGGCTGGACACGCCTTCCCTCCATGACTTCCTAGGTCAAGATTTGGACCTGTTGTTCCTCTGCCTTCCTCTGAGGTCAGTCGCCACGCCCCGGCCCTTGGTCTAGAACGACGACCTTCTCACTTGATGCTACCAGCTAACGCGGACGCCATAAATATCAACAGCAGCCAAACGAAGCATCTCCTCTCGCACAAGGAATTTGACATCCTTTCTCGCAAAACGGCCTTTTTAAGCAATGTCTCGCGGGGTGCGGTCATAGACCAGGATGCGCTGATAGCGGCACTGACGACCGGCAAACTACGAGGTGCGGCACTTGACGTGACCGATCCAGAGCCACTTCCCCCAGACAATCCGTTGTGGCGAGCTCCGAATGTGAGCATTACGCCGCATTTGAGTGGTCTGATATTTGATTATCAGGAGAGGGCGATGGAGATACTGGCGCTGAATCTGGAGAGGGAAGCGCAAGGGTCTGTGATGCTGAACACCGTTAATAGAGGCAGCTAAGGACTTTACAATGTAAAATGATCGTCTTGGACATCGCCATTGTTAGCAATGTGAATTCATCACATTACAGCCAGATGCGCTGCCCGAATCTTGCCCTCAGCTCTTTCCAAACTCGTGGGGCCGGTCCTGCTGCTGCCTTAACCTGTGTGGGGGTGTGCTGTGGGTGTGGAAGGGGCGTGCCTTCCGCGATGATGGATTAGGTACCTAGGTACTCCCAATAGGTCTCCCACAAAGCAACCCCGAATTTTTTATTTTTTTATTTTTTAACTCTTGAACACCAAAAACCTCCCTCTACCACGTCTCCCACCTCGCCGAAGGACTGCCTCCTGAGGGTCTTGGGCGGCGGCAATGCCCTGGAGACGGACTTTGCCATCCTTAAAAGGGAACTCGCTCAAGGCACGGTGGCTGGTATGAAGAAGCGCAGAGCCTCTTCTCCATCTTTCGCGCCTTACAAGCGTGGCAAGTGGGATGATTTAGATTCCCCGGACAGATGCACATGACTGTGTTGATGTCCGCCGTCGAAGACAGGGTTGGTTGCGCATTGGCTTCAAGCCTTTGCGTTTGTGATTGTTGAGAAGCTGACGCTTTCGCTGACGCTTCGTCTGGCTAGCCCTTGCGGCGAAAACGACAGTACGGCCGGTCCTTGCTGCTGTTTCCAGATCAAAAACGTTCACTTGAGGGATGGGTACCGCCTATCACCGTCGAAGACGGGTTGCATTGGCTTCAAGCCTTTGCAGTTGTGATTGTGAAGAGGCTGATGCTTTCGCTGACGCTTCGTCTGGCTAGCCCTTGTGGCGAAAACGACAGTACGGCGGGGCCTTGCTGCTGTTGCCAGATCAAAAACATTCACTTGAGGGATGGGGACTACTTTGATAGGCGGTACCCAGCTGGGCTCACTGGCTTTGAGCCTTTGCGGTTGTGATTGTGGAGAAGCTGATGCTTTTGCTGATGCTTCGTCTGGCTAGCCCTTGCGGCGAAAACGACAGTACGGCCGGTCCTTGCTGCTGTTGCCAGATCAAAAACATTCACTTGAGGGATGGGTACCACCTTAACAGGCGGTACCCAGCCAGGCTCACTACTATTGGCGGCTTTGGCCCCAGCAGAGTGAGCCTGGTGGGCGACGAAGTCGGACATCGGGACCTCCACGTGGTGTCGCCTGGGAACCTGACCCATGTGGTCAGAGCCAGCCCGAGACGCCCCTGCACTGCAGGGTTAGTACCTCAGGTGGTAGGTAGACATGATATGCACGAAGCAAAGGGCCCAAGTGAAATGCTGTCGCCGAGGTCCACGTGCTGCCAGCGAAGCCGAGGCATCACTGAGGGCTTCGGCGTGACTCCGTTGCTACTGCATGACCGCTTGTTGACCGGTCTGCTTGTTCACTACATATTTACTGCACCGTCACCGCAACGACATCACTTGGTTTGCCAGAATAGCAAAGACCAACAGCCAATGCAACTACAGATGTATAGGTAGGTCTGCAGTCCGGAATCGTACTCAACGGTGGTGGGGGAGGAATCGCGGTGTATACATGCCGAATACCAGGCGACATGCAAGTACAGTTCCTCTTAAACGTGTAGTTCCTGTACTCTTCATGTACGTTAGTGTTGCTTGTTAGGTACTCTAAATAGGGTTTGCGAGGCTGATTTAGGTGCGGCGAAAACCCTAACATGAACCTTCTAGGTTCATGCGATGATTCAGGCAGAGCACACTCAAAGTTACATAAATTCTAGCCTCCGTCTTCCTCGCGAACCGCAACGCACTTTTGTTTGATCTTTGCAGCTTCGAATCATCGACGCCATCCCGCCCTTTCCCAAGGAGACGCAACAGAGCACAGCAATTTCACTTCATCTTTTACAACTTCAAAATTATCGAGGCACTCCTTGTAACAACATCTTCTTTGTTTCCTTTGTCACCACGCCTGCCGTCATGGAACTGAGATCCTTTCACCCGTTTCCAAGGCTGCCGAAAGAGCTCAGAGACATGATCTGGGCCCTGGCAATCCGTCCCAAACAACCAAGCGCGCATTGGTTTACCGTCTTTGATACCTCCAACGATGTGGAATGGTCGGTCGTCTCTGAGTACGCGCTAATTCACGGTCGTTTCCCAAGATGCGTTCTTGCCGCGCCTCAACGCCGCACATCAGGGGTTAAAAAACAGCAGTTCTCATGGGCTAAAGACAGCCGCTCTGCTTACATGACCGACAGTGGACAGTGGATGGCCTGTAAGGAGTCGAGAGCCGCAGTCGAGCGACGATTCAACGTGATCGAGTGCAACCGCAAGAGGGAGATCAACAGCCATGGGATCAAACCCGGTCGGGACCACAGGAGTCGACTTCCAGACTTCCCCGCTACGGCATGCTTTTTCTCCAATGATCAATTGCAGCGCTGCCTGGTGTATCCCAAGTCAGATCTGTTCATTCTTCAACCCTTCGATGGCACTACGTTGGACTGGAACAACTTTTGAGATCGAGAACCCGGTCGGCTATTTGGAACATTTTGACGTCGGCCATATTGCAATCGAATTCGATCCAGAATGGTTGAGTATTGGAGGGGAAAATTACATATGTCATCCCTATACGACCTGGTGGTCTCGACCGGGGAAACTCGGATGTACGATCAGGTCCGCTACCGAAGAAACACACTGGGCCAGACAGGTGTGGTATGTCGAGTATCGCATCCGACGGCGTTTACAACAGCACGAGGGCGCTTCGCTAGGGAGGAGAACAAGTCGTCAAACATTTCGTGGACAAAATTGCACCTTCACTGAAGTTCGGGAGGGCGACGTGGATTGGGAGCATCCCGAGTTTAACACCGTCTTCGACTTCCTCGACGAGTTGTGGGAGAAGGTGGAAGAATATACGGAGGACCATCTTTACGATGCCTGTTTTAACGACCGGGAAAGGCTTGGGGTCTTGGCATATGAGGAGGGCGGCTGCTGAGACTTGACAAGATGAAAGCGTTGCCGCACCGAACCACATTTCACGCTCAAAGCTATATAAAACCTTAATGATAGTGGCCTACCTAACCTTTTTACAAAGGGGTACGAAGGGTTGCGGAGGCGAAGGATGTCAACATGGAAGCGGCCTGTATACAAGTACATTCGATTCGATAACTATAAGCTCAACAAGCTGCGCGAGAACCCGGGGGGCTAGCTAAATAAATTGCGCAACGAGAGGTTGGAGAAGTTATGGCACTATCTCCTAGCAAATTGAAGAAGTGGGTGCCGGAATCCGTAATCAACACGGCTTACAGTGTAAGCGTATGGTCTTGAAGGTCGAGATGGGTGCTACCTCTTTTGGTAGTGAAATTACATGGCGGATCTTGTATCTTTAATTCCAGCCGAGAACCCCCCTATGTCCTTCGGGAGGTTCGTACGACACTAAGCCCCTTCGGGGGAGGTGTCTGTATCGGCGTTAAATACAACAAGAAGAAATCCCCACGGATGCTGAACATGCAGTTCCCTATGCTCCGTACACCCCGCGCTTACCCTGCGTAGTCCCTCTGTCTGGCGACTGTTAAAGCAGCGGGGGATGTTGGTGGCCGAGAAGGCAAGATTCAAGAAGCACAAAAGGTTAGATACGATCTTAGGGCGCGTCTATTCTCTATCATGCTCTGCTCTGAAACGTGGAATAGTGGCCAATGACCTAAAAGTGTGTAACTCTGATTCCTCTCCCTTGATATGACCAACACCCCGGAAGTTGGCTAGGCACATCACCTACCCAGCTCCTACCTACCTCACCACGCCGGCGAACAAAATGCTAATTACTTCTAAGCCAAGAGGAAGTTTACCCCGCGTTCTATCCTTGGATGCCATGACTGGGCGTGCAGTAGCCTCCTTGGTACCCCGCTGGTGTTCCTTAGTGCATTTAGCGGTCATGCACTAGGTAAGTAAGGCTATTCTAGGGACAAGATCGGAAATGAAGATCCGAACCTAGGGTTTAAAGTCATGGCAGCGCCATGACAACTTTTGCATGGACCAGGATTCAAACAAACATGAAGAACAGTGCTGGCAGGCGGGACCGCCGAACATCAACTCTGACGGGGGACGAGGTGGTGAAGAAACGGGCGATGGACCGTGCGAACCAGAGGAACCACCGGGCCAAGAACAAAGCACATATCCGGGAGTTGGAAGACAAGATCGCTGAGCTCGCGTATCGGCTGAAGGAGTCCGAGAACACGGTATCACGGCAGACTGAGATCATCAGGCAGCTCGGTGGCACTATTGGTGACGGCGACATATTCTTAGAGGGTATAGGTATCCCTTCATCGCAGGGAAGCAGCCCTGCGGGATCTACGGAAATACTGGCGCCCATCCATCACCATGTGCCGACCAGGGTGCAACTATTCGAAGAAATACCAACAGGAGTTGACTCCGACACGAGGCTTGAACCCGACAACCACCAGCCTCTTGACTGGGTGGCGCTCGATTTTGGTATCGGCATCCCGGCCACGAACCTCTTCGACCCCTCCGGTAACCTCAGTTTCCTGGATTGGGGCACCCCCGGAACGACAAGTTTCTATGAGAAAATGGAAAGATGTCTAGGACAGAGACCGGCACCTACACAGGCTGCAACAACCTCCTCGATGGCGGTGCGAGAATACAAGTCGCTGCCTAAGGACACGGAACCTGAGGCCCCTGAATGGGAACGTCTTCTATCTAACCTCGCACCCACAACTCGTCTTGATGAGATTATCATCAACAGCTCCCGCGTCTGGCGGACGCTCTTCCTCCGGGCCGGCCGGCAGTCCAAGGAACTGAGTGAGCGGTCGTTCCCCAGCATATCATCGCTGCTCAACCACTCAAGCGACAACGACACGGACGGCGTGCCGCGTCCGCTGTCAGACGAGCTTGCGGCGCAGGTTGAGAAGACGCCGTTCAAGTTCCTCGTCGAGCGCATCGCATTTATGTACAAGATGTCTCATCTACTCCGCTGGCTTGTGTGCCAGACCAAGGAGACCTACGACGCGATGCCAGAATACATGCGTCCCACGAAGCTGCAGCAGACCGTGCCGCACCCCGCCTGGATTGATGCTATCACCTGGCCGAGCGCAAGAGACGCCTTCATCGAGGCGATGGACTGGGGCCAGCTTGAGCTGTTCCAGAAGCTGACTGGCGAGTCGGTCTCGGTAAACTGGCCCTATCCCGACTCCGGAGCGTTTATGGAGTCACCTGATGGGCAGCTGTTGGTGCTGCATCCCTTGTTTGAGGAGCATATCCGGAAGATGGGCAATTGGACTTGTGGTACGGAGCTCGGTGAGGCGTTTCCTTTCATGAAACCGTACTGTCGAGCTTGATCATACTATGCTAGAAGTCCTGTAAAAAGAAAGGGAGACGACTCTGGTCTAAACTCTAAAATACTACCACACAATAGGTAGTCCAACCTACCCGGGAGATAACCTACCCGAGAGTTAACTTACCCTGGAGTTAACCACTCGGGAGTTAACCTACCCGGGAGTTGCACGCAGAGTGTTGTACCTGCCACGTTAACCTTGGTAGGAGGCACGGTTATATGATACATTAGCTTCAGCCGCGTAATGTCTTGAGCATCACCAAATGGTATCGGCGCATATTGTGAAGACCTAGCGCCCCCGTCCCTTCCGACCAATACCAGCCGCACCCGTACTTCCCATTATAGGCCACGGCGGGACCGAAAAGTCATCCCGCGTGTTTGGACCAGTGTTCCTGAGGATGGATCAAGAAGTTAGCAACTAGATCTACTGTAGGCGCTCAATAGGTTGCCCCGGTCGTATAATCTCAGTTTGTGTATCTCGGCCTGTTATCACGCAATCTTCACTTCCGACGACCCCTCTTGGTCCGCTATCCGAATTACCGATTAGCCACATCTAAACTGTTGGGACTTGGTGGCACAGCCTCGATAAGCTTCACCAACGCGGAACAATCCATCCTATAAAAACCATCCTAACGAATATTACTACCTCAATTTGCCAAGAATCCTTCAAGGCGTTTTCCCTAGCCGTGTTACGAACAGAAGAGCCCTAATGCATCGATCGGCCTTGGTGAGATTGTAAGCATACCCACTCAATCACAAACATGTCCACACCCGCAATACCAGATTCGGCCAAGGCCCAGGCCCAGGTCCTGCCCAAGCCGAGTGAGACGATTGTCTGGCGCTGGGACGGCTCCGACGATCCGATCCCCAAGGTGCCACACACCGGATCCTGCCACTGCGGTGCCGTGCGCTTCCGCTTCCCGCATGAAGACCTGGCAAGGCAGCCCGGATGGCACGTTCCCGTCAAAAACTGCGACTGTAGCATCTGCGAGCGCAACGGCTACCTGTTAGTCTACCCGGAGCGGAGCGAGATCGAATGGATTAGTGGATGGGACGAGATGTTGAGCTACAAGTTCGCGACGAAGAACAAGGTCCATCGATTCTGTGGCAAGTGTGGTAGTAGTGTTTGCATCGATTTCTTGGGGCTATGGAAGCACGCGGGAGATGTTATTGGGATCAATGTGAGTTTTGGGCCCAAATTTTGTTTATCCTCTTTTGTCTGTCTCCTCTTACCTCTTGCTCTTTTGACTCTCTCTCTCTCTTGTCTCTGAGATTCACGTCCGTATAACAAAGCGCAAGGTATTCATACTAACTGATATGGAACATGCTAGGTCCGCATGCTCGACAATTTGGACATTGATGCCCTAAACCTTCACAAGAAAGATGGAAAGAGCTATGTTCCGGGAACATGAAGGCTTGCAGTGCGTTCTCCCATCTCGGGTCTTGAGTCTCGTTACGGCTCTTGTTCAACAACTCTATGAGGAGGTTGGGAAACGGGGTAGGGCCATAATTATCTTTGACCACAAATTACCTTTCCTTCAGTAATTATGTGTGACAGTGGCGACTGACTAGGTAGCTAGATTAACATGACAATCACCTCCATTAAATTAGAACTCTACGCAGCGATGGAAGTCTAGAAGCAGAGGAGAGTTGAGGAAAGGCAATTAAAGTAGTTGCTCGTGCGGTCAAGTGTTGGCGAAATTGAGATGAGTTGACCCTAAGGGCGGTCGGGCAGGAAGTTGTTATAGTTTTAATACACCCCAGGCTAAAACTGAATCATTTTGCGCTATTAGACGTATGTCTTGCAACCCGCGAGCATGTTTGTGCACTCTTAATTGGCTATTGTTGTCAGGTCAGACGCAGCCCCTTTCGGTTGGGTCAGTTATGCAGAGTTATCCGAATATCCGAACGCATAGATGGCCCGCTGCTAGTGTAGAGGAGTTCTTTAACAAACTTGCGGGTGCATACGCGCTGTAAACCTCCGACCAGCTCTCCGATCATGTCATGGAGCTTTCCAAGGGCTTATTGCTCATTATTGCAACGGCATCTTGGGTTATCAACGGACTATTGTGTGAACATCAGTGGGATGGGGAGTATGCCGACGATACACCCTATTTGCAAGAAAAGCAAAATGTTCCCCCGCCGCCACTGGATATCCGGCCGCTCATTGTGAATGGGCCATCTAGCAATCGTGTCGATATAATTTTCTTCGGGGATGGGTGTGCGTAACCTCCTGTGAAGTTAGTTGTGTTCAGGCTCTGATCCTTCACTTTCGGACTGCAGATACCGAACATGAGAGGGACAAGTTCTTTGCCGATGCTATGTTCCTAGCAACAAATCTCACCAATGGACATACGTTTTCTGACGTACTGCCTGTCATGAACTTTTGGGCGGGGTTTTCACCGAGTGCCCAGGTACGTCTTTTTATGCTTTGAACTACACGTTCGCAACCTAATCATCCGAGTTGTGAAAAGAGTGGCATTGGCGTAGGAGGGCAACCCAAAGAGTAGGCACAACTCTCTCAAGATTTATATATTTTCCCGCTTCTTCTGTTATTGACATTGGGGACCAGTACTGTCTACGGGCTTTACCGTCAGGGCACTGAGCTACGCATGGTGGTTTCCTCCAAGCCCAGTGTAGTACGTGCCGCATGTCAATCGACTGATGCCTGTGATTATCCCGTTGTTCTTGGGAATGACCAGTTTTATGGAGGCATGGGAGGCAAATTCATGCAAGTCACAAGTCACACAATCATGTCAAAGTGTATCGTGGTTTGGATGTTTGTACTGACCGTAAAAAGAATTGTGACAGCTTCGCCTCATAACGGTCCTTTGATCCTCCGACATGAATTAGGGCATTCCATTATTGATGTGGGCGAAGAGTACGACGGTGGCTTCAACTATAGTGGAGTCAACTCTGCTAGAGACACATCAAGCTCGTGGGCTCAATGGTACAGCGGTCCCTTCACTGAACCAAAGATACAACAAACAAATATGCCGTTCCAGGCTTACCCCTGGGCACTACTCAACATGTCCCAGAGTTGGAGCCAGAAATTCATCTCCGCTGGCATATACAATAGCCACGTGGTTGAATTCAGCGTAAGCGGTGTCGCCGCGAGTGGCGATTTGAAGGTTGAAATTGACGGGTCCGATCTTGGCTGGGAGGTCAACGCTATTGTCGGGCTTGATCGTTGGATTTACACCATAAAGACGAATGAAGCACTAACTCCTGGAGCACACGAGGTGGCTTTCACACTCCTAAACGAGGAAAGGCAAGGCAGGGCTCAACTTTGCCATGTTAAGGTATTGGAATATGGTAACGATGAAGGGTGAGTAATTTGACATGTACCGAGATGATGTACTGACTTATACTTGGTCAAGGTTCGATTCCGAGGCGGATTATTATAGCTTGTATCCAACGTAAGTATCTTGACAAGCACATTATGGATGACCACTGCGTTAACACTGCTCTCTCAGCTTTGATTACTTGAATCGGACCACTTACCGCCCGACTAATGACCTTTGCATAATGCGGAACCTACAATCGGAAGACTTCTGCAGTGTCTGCAAGGAAGGCTTGTGGCTCAAGTTGCTCCGCCCACTCTCTTTTATCGACAATATCACTCAGGTCGCCCAGCCGGATGGTACAACATCCGTAACGCTTGACCTGCTCCCCCTAGCTAGGTTTCGAAATACACCCAACTCACATGAGGAGGCCTATTCAATATTCTGGTATGGTGGAAGTTACGGTGGCCTGTCCCCAGAGTGGACAAATAGCACTAGTGCGCTTATTGGAAAAGACGTGACGGAATTTGTTATTGAAATTCTGTTTTCGACGGAGCAGGTCAGAGTCGATAACGAAGGTGTCTTAGCGCAGAAGACCACCTTTGTGGTGGAGCGTGGGGGTTCTTCTCAAGTATCTGCCTCAACCTGGCAGAACCAGATTTTTCGTAAAAGGGTTTAATAAACATAAAGACCTCCTCGGTATGAAACTTAGTAAACAGGTACATGTAACAGTTACAATGGCGTTGTCTAGACTGCCAAAACAAGGTCACGAAGTCAGGAGTCGTGGCCCCTTTAGGACCCCTGCTTACCTAAACGGGTTTTTTTTTCCCGCTAGCTGCTAGGGTTGAATGAATATGGGGTGTAGGCGTAGTAGAACTGAAGGGGCAGTGACTCACCCACTCAACGGCACCTTGGCGGCTTATTTAGGGAAAACTTCCACCGCCTGCCAAATCCAGCAGCAAATTTTCCTTCAACTTAGACTTTTCTTTCCCTAAATCCAGCATAATTTGCACAGCTTGACATCATGGCCAACCAATCCAACCCCGGCAAGACAGGCCAGGCAGATGTCACCTCCGAGTTCAACTCCTACTACCTTCAAAGGGCGACGAAAGAATTTGCGGAGGATCTAGACAAGGTCCGGAACGCCGACGACTTCAAGAACGACGGCATCGCCATGCTCATCCACGCCCTGCAGCAAGGAACGGCAATGTTCTCAGAGGAGGATCAGCGGAGGATCCTTGGTACCGAGCCCGCATCGGGATCGTCGTCAGTTAGGGGTTCCAAGGCCGTCTAGAAGGGCTCGCCAGTTGATATATCGCCGACGGCTGTCTGGCTAGGAGCGAGGGCAGGAACGCGCAACGAGAAACCGACTCGGCGAGCGGCCCTCCCCGTAGCAAGGGGGTGAACAGGGCCTCCGACTCTATGCGGACCATCCTCGATAATGGGATGACTGGTTTGCATTATCCTCGGAGATGCTAAGCGCCGCCAGAAACCAAGGCACGCCGACCTGTCAATGTTGGGATCAGTCACGGCCTCGAGACTTCAGCCTGGAAGGGACGCCCGACACACCGAGACTATGTCGACGGAGAAGCAGATATTGATGGGAGCAGATTGTCAAATGCCATAATCCGTGCCTACAAAGAGCAGCGCAGCGGCGGTACTTTCAGACTAGACGATGGTATTCGCATGCTGGTGCAGGGCGCTATTTCTGAGCCCTCGACTCAGCCCGCACCCTAATACAGAGAACACCCTATTCACTCTTACCTTTGACAATATCCTTGACCCGCTGTTGTATCCCTTCTTTGTACGTCATTCCGCCTCCAAAGCTATGCTCACTATTCTTGCCGCCCGCCGTAACCTTACCTTCGGTGACCCCGGTTTCGAACGCGCAGGTTCCCCTATCCACCTTGACCGCCGGGATCGCCGTTGGCGAGATATCAAAGTCGAATATGTCCATCGGCAGGCCTGCCCTTCAGTTAGCAAGACCCGAATCTAAGCTGGAGAGGATATAATTCAGGGGCTGAGGTCCTACCTAAGGTGGCACAGGCGTTTGGGATGTCCACGATGCCCGCTACGTGTCCCTGAATGGGCGCACACGACATGAGGAGGTACGTCTGGTAGTCGCTGTACCCGAATCTACGGAGATATTCGATACATCCTGGCCCGGGGATATGCATCAGTACTGCAGCATAGACAAGCAGGTCTACTTAACCATGCCACAGCTGAGATCTAGGGAGGGGGGCACTTACGGAGACTGGCCTGCCGATAGGCAACTGTGAGGTCCATGTAGTGCTGCTTGCCGTGCTCATCGACACTGAATCCCTCAAAGTAGATGTGCCGACCGGGCCCGAATTGCGGCTCCACGGGGCCGGGAAGGTAGATCGGTGACTTCAGGCCCAGATCCGCCATGCCGTTCTTGATGACCTTAAAGTTGATGGTGATGATGCCGGCCATCTCGATAGCACCGCAGAAGGAGATTTCACCATCGCCCTCTGTTTAGCGTTCGATATAGTTTGTTAACACAGTTTCATAGCGAACACCACAATGGGGAGAGGGAAGCCGGATGAAAGTTTGGGGGGGGTTGGGGTTTACTGGCTTACGCGAGAAATGCAGATCTCCAACGCTAAACTTTGCACCTGGGACGTGTACAGGAAGGTAGACTTTGCTACCCCTGCTAAGGTTCTTGATACTGTTGGGTTCGTGTCAGTCTTGCCGGACACAAGCCCCCAATCAAAAGAGGAGGTTTGCAAACTTACTCGCAATTCCCACCATGCTCCGGCCGCCCTGGAATCGTCCTCGCGCCCTCCCTGCCGACCTTCTCCTGGACATCCTTGTCGGCACTACCGGCGTGAACATTCTTCGGCAAGGGTGGCAGGGCGACTTCGCGATCGGCCAACTTGTTGGCGGCAATGAGGTCGCCCTCGCGCTCGTTCCAGTTGGCCAGGACCTCGGTCGACGGTGCGCAGCCAATGATACCTGGGTGGATGAGCCCTGCAAATTTGACGTTGGGGATGTGTCGCGAGGAGCAGAAAATGCCCTCGAAATCCCATATGGCCTTTGCTCTAGTTTGGGGGAAGCGATGGGGTTAATTAGGGGCATGGTCCGGTCAGGGGTTTGACCGAGGAATACGGGGATCAGGCTCTTACGCAGATGGGTAGATCTCATCGAGGAAACCTCCGCCGTTGCTACGGTCAAAGACGCCCGTGAATCCCCAAGGTTGGTGTTGGAATGGCTGGACGTCCATGATCTCGACGAGAAGTAGGTCTCCTGGCTGAGCCCCTTCAACCTCGAAAGGGCCCGTCAGGTAGTGAACCTTGGTAAGGTCAATATTACGCATATCATCCGCCGAATCATTATTCCCGATCTGGCCACCAGTCCTAACATGGAATTAGCGAAATAGGTCAACGCTAGAGGGTATATGGACCCTAACCAGTCGAGACACTCGATCTTCACGGTCTCCCCATCCTTAATCGTACCTGCGAAAGGAACTGTGGATGTGATTAGCATTGGAAATCAGCCATATTTAGGGACCTCGCATACTGTCAGGGTGCCATCGGTTCTGTGATGTGGTGTTGTTAGCTAAGCTGGGATATTCCTTGAGTGTGGGTGTCTTACGTGAAGGTTTGGCTGCTCTGCCGCCGGAATGTCAAAAGACACCTTAGCTACGGTACGAATCTCGCTCTTGCCCATGTTTCCAGATGTCTATGAAGATAATAGCTATATTCAAGTCACCTCAAGTGAGGTATGTTAAGCTGAATGGATGCTTTATGTATCCAACGCCGCACCAGTATTTCCAAGTCGAGGAAGGGCCAGCTACATATACACACATATCTCCTGTTCCCCGGAATTCACCCCGCTCCATAAGCATTTGAAGTATCCGGAAATAAGGATGAAGGTTGCAGAACTCTGGGGCGATTATCAATACGAACCCGAGAACAGCAGGTCATCGGCGGCCCCCGCACTTGGCTTCACGTCGGACAACAAATCGGCTGTTGATAAGATAGATAAGCCAAGCCTCACCAAGCCTAGATCCACGAACTGCCAATGGGCTTTTATGTGTCTACGTAAGGATTCGGTCATCGCAGTTGCCGGGGGATTGGATCTCAAGGAGCAGCGCTGTTCTCATAATTAGGTTGTCCACGTGGTGTTGGTCGCATCACGGCTTCAGGATGGGCAATTACTGGTTGCGCCGAGACATGTCACCTTGAAGGAGGATTCAGCGATGTTGTCAATATTATCATTGGTGGGGTGGCCGCGTTATCGACGTAATACACAGAGAGGGATGACTCTTCATTGTTGATTGACTCGCAAGAGTGAAGCAGAGAGGCCGGGTTTCAACGACGCAATCATACAATGACCAGACTATGTCAACCCGGAAACAACCCTTATATGAGCTAGGATCCCTCGCTGCCCGAGACTCCATCGGCGTTTCCGTGGTGAAGCGGAGGAAGTTTCCCTTCAAAGGCTCAGCTCTGGGGATTCCCTGCCCAAAGTTTTCCATGCACCGCCCTAGCAGACTCCGGCGGGTTTGGATCAACAGGCTCGTACGGAGGCGGCTTGTCGTGGAGAGCATCCAGATTTGCAAGCGACAAGTTCAAGAACTCGTGCTTGTTTCTCCACACCTGCTGGCTCTCCGCAAATCCTGCGCTCCGAGGATACGGTGGTGGGGGGTCGGTAATCTTGGTGATGAGATATGCGGTCGAAGCTTCGGCAATGCCGTATATCAGAACCCCAAGCAGCGGCACGCGGAGTAGGGTGTAGAAGCCTATGCCAAATCCAAATAAGATGCCCTCTCGGTTGTGGAACCAGGTCCGCTTCTGCTGCTTAGTGAAGTGGACTCGCGCAAAGTACGGCTCGAGCAATTCCCTCATGAGGCTTCGCGAGGAGAAGTAAGTCTGCAAGAATATGACTAGGTACCTCCGTGGTAGGCAAACACCAACGCCGAAGATTAGAGAGGCCGGGCCGAGCCCCACGGCTTTGTTGAAGGTATAAAAGGAAGCGGCTGGGAGAACGAAGCGGCCCACGATAGGCAGATAGGAGGCAGCGTAAACAGCGAGGGAAATGCCCCCCTTACGTAGGAAACGAAACAGGAACATTGACACCGCCTGGGCCGTGCTCGATGTGTGGGTGCTGCCGTCTTTGACCGAGTACTGTCGAAAGTTAGGGTAATACATGTCCCTGAGCTTGCTTGGATCCTCGTTCTTATGCTTTTGGACATAGGTTATATCGACCCATTTCAAGGAGTCCATGAATCTGCAGATATTTCAGTAAAATAGCCCAGCTGCCCAGCATTGAATTCAGCGTACAAGTTGTCCAAGGTTGGCGAGACGTAACGCATCAGGGTCATGAGGAAAAGCGGAACCTGCAGGACATGCTCCTCGATGAAGCCAAGGCCGTTGATAATGGTATCATCCCAAGTGACTGCATCGAGGTTGGATACAAAGGATAGCATCCATATTAAGACCCTGATTGCAATGATCTAGCAACCTATTAGAGATGGCGTCTGCAGGAAACGGGGCCAATGGGAAACGAGCCGGAATAGCAATGGCAAGACGGATGGCAATACCGGCCGCTACAGCAAGGGCAGCCTGCTTGTAATGGCTATTGGTGAAAAGGGCCGGGTTCTGGAGAGCTCTGTGAGCTGAAAAAGGGAGTTATCAGCGGCGCCCAATATTGGGACGGGTACGTCGGAGGAACAGGGGCAGGTCACTCACCTCCAACCAGGGTCAGCTGAACGCCACGTAACACGGCATTGAGATCGAAGTTGGAGATATCAAACTTCTCCTTCAGCTGCTCTTTGTCGATATGCGGTCTCTGAGTCGACGACATCTTCGCAGCTGAGGTGGATTGGCTTGTGGATTGCTGGCCAGCAAGCCCAGAAGTCAAGCATTGAGGGCTGTGTTTGAAGTGAGAGTGAGAACTGGCAAGCTGTTCAGGCGATGATGTCAGGATTACTAATCAGTTATCCATATTCCCACCCACGTGACTCCTCAACTGGCACCACATATCACGGAGGGTGAATGTACGTCCTACTTAAGAGGGCCCTTCGCACCGCTGAAGGCTTAATCCGGAGGAGTTCCGCCTATCTCTTGAGCGCCTCCTCTAAATTAGAATACTTGCACTATCTGCCGACCAACACCACAGCGATTTACATATATAGATTTACACGTCCCAAAACATATACTACCTACCCTGGAGATAAAATAAAAAATATCTGGCCTCGCTTAGCAGATAACTTGCCTGAAACGAGAAAGCGAGAGTGTATGGAGTAAATCACGTTCCAACACCGCTCGGTGATAAAGTGCCGTGGTAAGGGACAGAGCCTCTACATCTCCATGGCTGTTACTGCAGGGGCGAGTGGTGAATAGGCTAGGATGACGCGCATCAGTTGAAGGATCTATGCGCTGAGCCTTTACAAAGAGCTCATTTCCTCTCTATCTTCGATTTCTCGTAGATACAACCGATATCGCCACATACGCACCTCAAATATCGATTCCTTACAGTCGCTCGAAGATGTTCCTTTCCCAGAACCCACCCTTTGAGACGTTTAATCACATCCTATTAACAGAGCTGTTAAGTCTAGTACACCTGCGGTTACATGACCAGGGCGGCCTCTATGCCAACAACACCTCCACTGTTTAAAGAGAACCTTAACGTATTTTATCCAAGAAGAGTGGATGATCTCGCAGGACCTCTTCCTTCCCCTGGGACATGGCGGGACTTGGAGAACCACCGAGGGCATCCCAAGACGCTTCGAATCCACGCATTAGGGTTTGCCCCTGACTGTAAGGTAAAGTACGTCTAAAACAACCAATACTCCGTGTAAGTACTCCTCACTCGAAAGGGGTAATGCAGACACCTCAACCGAATCGTCAGTAACGTTCTACGAAGTATAGCTAATATACTTAGGCTTTAGAGGAGGGGGAGAAGAGCAATGAGAGGAATAAAAAGATAGGAATGCAAGGAGAGGAAGGAGAGTCCTCCCTCCGTGACAATAGCGAAACGGAACAAGTCTCCTAGCCAATGCACTTTGAGAAGGTTGGCCAAGAGTGCAATCACTAAACCTCGTGGGCAAACTGCCAACTCGCTCGTCGCCATTCTCTTCACGTTTTAGCAATATTTTTCACAATACTGGATACCGACATTCTTATCCTGTCCGCATCTTGGCCAAAGAGGTCGGCCCCGACGTTGCCATCCGCGAGGGAGAGTTGGTTGATGTTAAACGTACAAGTCGAGGTGCATCTACACGGGTCGTTCGCTAGCATAAAGTAGGTGCCGTGCCATGCCGCGAGCGTAGGTTAAAAAGGCATGACTACGCGGACTTCCCAGAACCAGATCATATCACACGTTAAATCCGTGGGGATTGGAGCCGTGGGTCAACTCTACCTTTTCCACAAGGGTGCGCCAAGGAGCGCAACTCGAGTGTAGTAGGCATAGCCACGCTCAACAACCAAATCGCGGGCCATTTGCCACACCCTGCCGGTGAACCGCGTAATGTTAACGAACTAGTTAAGAACCCTACGAGATACCAGAAGGGGTTTTATTCCCATCATACTCCACCTAAGGAGACTAAGGTATGCTACTGATGTCTACAATGGCATGAATATACTCCCGGAGGACTAGAAGGAGGTGGTGGAGTCTGAGATAAAGATAGGCTTTTTGACAGTGTCCATTTTCAGGCAGTACAAAATATCTCCAGTCCTTAAGCAACACCATGTAAGTGTCTGCCGGCAGTGGCGAAGCCAGCTGTGGTAAATACGCCAGAGCCGGAAAAGACGGGGACTGCGACGAGACCCTCGTCACGTATATTCGATTCTTCGTCTATGCTAACCTATCCATCCACCAAACCTAATTCTAGAAGAAGAAGTGTCAGGATGAAGGGCAACCATCAAACTTGAAAGGTAGCCCAGTGTCATATCGGGCGAAACTGCTCTCCCGGGCCTGTCACGGCATTTGATTCTACGGATTGCGACATAAAATGGAGCCCATCAAGACATTAGCACCGAGATTATTCGTGAGGCTCTTGCAAATGGTGTAGGGGGTTCTGGTCAGAGGCCGGCTGGCATCTTGGCGAGGATAAATCGGCACCCTTACTAGACGTGAAAGAAGTTGAAGACATTTAACCTTGGACCATGATGGGAAGACTAGGATGGCATTACACCCTCTGTGTAGATATCCAGAGGTACACAGGTAGCCGTACGCAGGTATTCCTAAGGTACCTTAGGTAGGTACCTACCTGTGTGACTGAGGAGAATACTACCATCTAGGTTTATACGAGGAAGGCACGATAGAGTTTGGCCACATGTTAGATAACTGCTCCTTATCTCGCCTATCTCTCCCATCTTTCTCCTCTCCCTCCTTTCCCTCTCCTCTTCCCCTTACCCTTCACACCCTCAGGTATTTGCAGCAAGCCAACCACCAAGCCACTATTGAGCCTTACTGTTTGCCGTCTTGGCTACGTACAAAGATACTCCGACGCAGACAAACTTATCGAGCGATGTCGAGTTCTCAACACTTACCCCAAACCCCCACGGTGCAGCAACGGGCGGTACTCCAGCAAACCAACTCGGATACGCTAGAACTAGCCGACCTACCATCCACCTCGGACGCTCGGCCACTAGCCTCTCACGATGTGACTCCCTGTGTTTTGTCTGACCCATTTAGCGACAAACAAACGGTTTGCTCAGATACAACTGTGCCCGTCACCACCTCTCCCCTACGCACCAAAACTCGTGAAGCCAGAGACCATCCTGGTTATTGGGCCAGCCGATGGGATAGGATTGCTTGCTGCAGCTTCTACCTTGTTATCGTAGCCGTTGCCAGCCTAGCCGGCACGGTGGGTATTCGCGGCGCCCATGATTACGCCATAATATCTTCAGTCATCATTCAATGCCTGAGTACTGGCGTCAGCATAATCCTTACCCTCACAGAGTCGAGCTATGTCGTTCGCGGCTGGGACTTGGCGAGCTCCATCCTCGAATTCGGGGCGATGGTCTCAATCATCCTACGCATAGTAGTAGCCGTAATACTACTATGTACTCCCACTGCCAAGAATAATTCCCTCGAGACCCTGAAGAGTGAGCTTCCTTGTGTTCCTCGAATCTCTAATCCGTCTCTAACAACTACCCGACTCCTTAGTCTGTGTAATCCTAGGCACGTATATCATTTGTCTCGCCATCGTATCACTAGATTTTCTATTACCAATTGGCTCGCCATCAGTGGCGCTGCGAGTCTGGCGGATCATCACACGCAGCCATCCGCCAGAGGCAAGGGGGAGAACGCCGTGGTCAGAACACCACACCGGGAGCGTTTTGGGATCTTGAAAGGCAGGCCGGGAGAAAAACATGTTGCCGGTAACAAGTATGAATATGCGTCGAGGAATGTGTCTTTCGTTCTACTTGGTGGTTCGGTGTCGAGCAGGTAAGGACGAAGATAAGGAGGAGGAAAGGGGCGGGAACGGCGGTGTCGGCGACCCGCTTTCGGTCCAGGCGGGGCCGGACGCCTCGTGCCCTCGGACCAGCAACGGCTATCGAATCCCACGCTAGCGTATCTGGTCCCTGTCAAGGCGCAGGGAACCCCTTGGTCAGCTCCGTTCTGGTGAAGATCTTCAGACGAAACACGGATAGTGTACATATTTAAACATTTGGGCTTGATCGAAGCACTAGTAAGAAAAGCCTTCAGAGTTTAGTGGGATGCGTTTATACATAGGTAATCCATACTCTGTATTGCAAGGACACATCCATGGATATGGCTCGGCGTTAGAACGGGTTCATCCGATCGCCTTCTGAAGACGGGGGGTTTTGACGCTAGAAGGAAGCGGTTAATAGAAAGTAAACCGCGCTCTGGAAACCGGGTTCGCGTGCCAGTCCAAGCTCCCCGATCAAATTCCTTCCTCCCAACCTCCCACCTACCGTCCTCCGAGACTGCTTACCTCTTGTCAATCTTAGCGCGCTGATTCAATTCGAGCCATTAGCGTTGATTTCTTCCCTCTGCAACTACTTTGACCTGCAGCTATTGAATATAATCCTCTTTTAGCCAGCTCGAATCCGATGCTTGTTGGCGGTACAGGAGCACAAGCACGGACTTGCACCATGTTTAGCCGTCCCTCGCCGTGGACATGAACACCCATTTTTCCAACTGACACACGTAGCCCGGACTGTCTAGCTGGGATTTGCGAGGACGACCGCATTGCGACCATTATGGAATACCCAAGGCGGCCTAGCGATGGCTTCCCTTCCCCACGCCGAGTCTTCACAGCCCCGACATCCTCGACGGCAGCCCCGCAACAGCCGAGCTCCTCCTCATCGCAAGCCGGTGCCGGACTCGTCGAGACCCTCTACAATCACCCCTCCGCAAAAATCGTCTCCTTCACAGCCGGACCTCGCCCTGTATTCAGCCCAGGGAATGGGGCTGCCTCTTCGGCTGAGGTCGAACCAGGCTCTCTTTCCTGGTCGTCCCAGCTGGAGAGGACAATCGCAGTTGGTGCGCAGTCCTCGCCAAACCGTCCATCCATCCGCTCTCGTGTATATCTTTGCTGACGTGCCATGCTTGAATAGGACCCTTTCGCATCTACCGCGCGCCGGGATCGGTTGCCTTCTTAAGCTGCGGATCTGCGCTCCAACCGATCCTTCCGAAGAGCCAATGCTGGTGTGTCGACGAGGCCTCGAGCAAATACGTCCTTCAAATACGGCGCCCGCAATACTGGAGGATAGAGGTACCGGTTGCGGGAGATGAGAACATTCGCAACGCGCTGTTATTGCGAGAGGTTCTAGAAAAGGTGCTCAGGTTCGAAAAGACAGAATGCCCGTTCAGGCGGACATTCACGGTTGAGCTCCCGGAACCTCCAGAAACCCCCGTGAAGATGCGCCCGTGGACGCCGGTTGGGAAAACGTTCATCTCGCTGCCGCCCACTCCTGTCACCCCCATCGATATGATCCTTCTGCCAAAGCGGGCCGCAGCAGGGGGCATGCGTGGCTCCGTGGACGAGACCGTTGCTCGGCTTGAGAGCACGCCCTTGGGTGATCTACCAGATCAAGTATCGCCTTGTAACGTTGTTTCCGTGGATCCAAAGGAAGAGATACCAGAGACGCTGGAGGCATCGACCGAGGCCAAGGAACCGGATACAGCGGGGTTGGCCACGTTGAACGAACCAGAAGAGGGCAACACTGATTCTAGTACCCAATCGACGACACCAGATCAGGCCACTGGCTCGATTCCAAGGGCGAGTAAAAGTAGTGGTTTCCAGGCTAGTCGCGTTATCACAGCCCCGCCGCGCTTAACCTTGCGAACCTCGCCGCCGGCACCGCCTACGGTTACGCTGCCAGAGGAGCCTACTCCGCTTGTGGAGGTTTCTGAATCCAATTCACCAACAGAG
>Ga0164242_10002058_pt1 | contig 23432 bp, 22 predicted proteins | sample OricomgcompostMG_FD_108783 | JGI IMG/M metagenome (GOLD analysis project Ga0164242, IMG submission 108783) | Miracle-Growth compost microbial communities from Emeryville, California, USA - Original compost - Miracle growth compost (MG) ... | reverse complement strand
ATCCAGTTGACCAGAATATTGCCCTTACGGTGCACCTGTGAGCCGCCGAGCGGCTGTTGTGGCGGCTTCGGCGTGACGGGGGCCGCGGCTGGGGCCGGTGCAGTTGTCGTACTCATTTACTCGCCTTACTCGTTGTTCTTCGGCGCGCCAGTGCCGGGCAGGTTGGTGTTTCGGTCGAAGTCGGAACCCAGCTGACCGGTGAATCCCTTCCTTCTCAACTCGTCCATGTGCGCCTGGTAATCCGCCTCTGAGACCACCTTGACATTGAAGAGCATCGCCGAGTGGTATTCACCACACAGTTCCGCGCACTTACCCGCATAGGTCCCGATGCGCTCAGGAGTCAGGTACATGTAGTTCACATGGCCCGGGATCATGTCCTTCTTGTACAGGAAGGCCGGTACCCAGAACGAGTGGATCACGTCGCGCGAGCTCAGCGTGATCGCGATCTTCTTGCCGACCGGCAGATAGAGCGTCGGAATCTGCGACTCGACGACGCTCCCCTTCGCAGCGCCAGGAGCGTTATCGGGCTGCGCCTGGATCCCTGGGTCGTAAACATCGTCGCTTGTGTAGTTGAAGTCCCATGCCCACTGCTTTGCGTAGACATGAACCTTGAGGTCAGGGTTCGCGTATGGCTTTTCGATCGCTTCTTGGTCACGAGCAGTGAACGCGAAGAACCCGATGACCAGGATCAACGGCACGATCGTGTAGAAGATCTCGATCGGCATGTTGTAGCGCAGCTGCGCCGGGATGCCGGTCTGTCCCTTGCGCCTGCGGTAGACGATCACCGTCCAGATGATCAAGCCCCACACGATGATGCCGACAATCAGAAGCACGATCCATGACGTCACCCAGAGTCCGGAGACGCGCTCCGTGTGATTCGTCACGGGCTTTTCGCCCGCCACGAAACCTGGAAGGAATCCGTGGAGCTGGGCTGTCGTGCAGCCGGCTAGAACGAATACGAGTGCCGCTGCAACCGGAATAGCAGCCCATCGGAGACGACGATTGTGGCGCACCGGTGACCTTTCGTGAGACTGTTCACTAGCCCAACGCCGAAGACGTGGAACTACGTTTGACCTTGATCTAGCCTACTGCTTTCCTCAGTGCGTTCGTACGCCCTGGCTGGTGCGTCTCGCAGGAATTCCAGCAATCACCGGCAAAATCACGTCCATTAATACACCAGAACGGACCACCTGTGCTGGTGGCCCGTTCTGGTGTAATGCGCGCTGCGCGCAGCCTAGTTGAAGCTATCGCCGCAGGAGCAGCTTCCCTGCGCGTTCGGATTGTCGATCGTGAAGCCCTGCTTCTGGATCGTGTCTTCGAAGTCGATGGTCGCGCCGTCAAGGTATGGAACGCTCATCTTGTCGACGATGACCTCGACCCCGTTGAAGTCCACCGTCGCATCGCCGTCAAGCATCCGCTCATCGAAATATAGCTGGTAGATCAAGCCAGAGCATCCGCCGGGTTGAACGGCCACGCGCAGTCGCAGGTCGTCACGGCCCTCCTGCTCGAGCAGGCTGCGCACCTTGCCAGCGGCGGTGTCGGTCAGCGCGACTCCGTGCTCAGCTGGTTTCGTTTCAGCTGGTTTCGTCAGTGTGATCTCGCTCATGTGCTCCTCATCTCGCGATACTGGCGATTGTACTCGGTTGTACTGCAACTAGTCCGTACGCTCGTCCAGACGCGCCAGCAGCAGTGCTTCGGTGAGCACCGCGCGCTTGAACACTCCAAGGTGCAAGGATTCGTTCGGGCTGTGCGCCCGTGTGTCAGGGTCTTCGACGCCTGTGACGAGTATCTGCGCGTCTGGGAAGACACGCACGAGGTCAGCAATGAACGGAATCGAACCACCGATGCCAGTCTCGACCGGCTCGACACCCCACGCATCCGCCATTGCGCGCTTTGCCTCTGCCACCGCCGATCCGCTCGTGTCGACGAGGAATGGATCGCCTTGATCGACCTCGTCGATTTCGATGTGGGCGCCGAACGGCGCATGAGCGCGCAGATGCGCATCGATCGCGGCGTACGCATCGGCAGCGCTCTGCCCAGGCGCGATTCTGGCGCTGATTCGGACGGCGACAGACGGTGCAAGCGTGTTCGACGCGTTCGCAACACTCGGGGCGTCGATTCCGGTGACGGTGATCGAGGGTTTGGTCCACAAGCGGCCGAGGATGCTTCCTGACCCGATCGGTTCCACCCCATCGAGCAGTGCTGCTTCCTCGCGAAGCGTTTGCTCAGGGTATTCGGGGGTCCGACCCTCCGTGCCGGTCAGCCCGTCGACAGCGACGGAACCATCAGGGCCGTGCAGGGTGGCAAGAAGGCGCACCATGGCGAGCATGGCGTCTGGAACGGCTCCGCCGAACATCCCGGAATGCGACGCGTGCGCGAGCGTACTCACCGTGAGTCGGAAGGTTACGTTACCGCGCAGCGAGACGGTCAACGCCGGTGTGTTCACGTCCCAGTTGTCAGAGTCGGCAACCACGATGACATCGGCTGCCAGCACCGCTCGATTCTGTTCGAGGAAATTCGAGAAGGATCGCGAACCGAACTCCTCTTCTCCCTCGATGAACACGGCCAGCCCCAGGTCGAAATCATTGTTCCGCGCTGCCGCCAAGGCGCGGATGGCCGCCACGTGCGCCATCACTCCGGCTTTGTCGTCCGCAGCACCTCGCCCATAGAGGCGGTCGCCTCGAACCGTCGGTTCGAACGGTGCGGACTCCCAGTCGTCGTCGTTCCCTGGCGGTTGCACGTCGTGGTGCGCGTACAAGAGGATCGTCTTCGCACCATTTCGCGCCGGCCGAGACGCGAGTATGGCCGGCTGACCGAATTCGTCTCCTTCGCCGATCGGCGCTCGACTGACGGTGACCGTCTCAAACACGTTCGTACCGCGCAAGAGGTCGGCGACGGCATCCGCACTTGCAGCAACGTGCGCAGGGTCGAACGCCGCCCACGACACGGACGGAATGCGCACCAAGCCGCCTAACTCGCCGATGGCTGCCGGCAACCCTTCGAGCACCGCTTGAGTTACGGCTTGCTCCGCCGCCGTGCCCGGCCGTTCGTTCGCGTTCATCTCGCTCTGCGTCATGCAGGTAATCTTAAGGCGACACTCGATCAAGGACTCACAGTGGCTAAACGACAATCATCCTCGAATGCTGATGCACCACAGGCGGCGCACCAGCCAGAAAGCGCGGAGGAGACCGCGGCTCGATTGGCGGGAAAGGGCCACGCGACACCGACGCGCAAAGAACGTGAAGCGGCACGCAAACGACCGCTCGTGCCGGAGGATCGCAAGGAAGCGGCACGGCAGGCAAGGGCGCAGAATGCCAGCGCAAGAGAAAAGGCTCGCCTTGGCATGGCCTCAGGTGATGACCGCTACCTGACCGCGCGCGACAAGGGCCCACAGCGCAGGTTCGTGCGCGACTACGTGGACGCCCGTTTCAACGTCGGCGAAATCATGATCCCTGTGATGCTGCTCGTGATTGTGCTGACGTTCCTGCCGCAGCGGGAATTGCAGGTGTACGGGATCATCGCGCTGTGGGCATTCTTCATCATCGCGATCATCGACTGCATCGTGCTCGGTTTCCTGGTGCGCCGCAAGCTCGGCGCAAAGTTCGGGGAAAGCAAAATCGAACGTGGCGTGCGTTGGTACGCAGCCATGCGCGCATTGCAACTGCGTGTCATCCGTTTGCCGAAGCCCCAAGTCAAGCGCGGACAGTACCCGCAGTAGCGCGCGGCGAACACGGAGAGCGCGGATGACGATCGTCGCTGCAGCCGACGGCTCAGCTCTGGGCAACCCGGGTCCAGCGGGTTGGGCATGGTACGTCGACGAGGAACGATGGGCGGCAGGCGGATGGCCGCACGGAACCAATAATCAGGGCGAACTGATGGCCGTGCTGGATCTGTTGAACGCTACCGTCGGGCACGCTGACGAAGAATTGCACGTGTTATGCGACAGCCAATACGTGATCAACGCCGTGACGAAGTGGATGCCGGGTTGGAAGCGCAAAGGCTGGCGCAAGGCAGATGGGTCCCCCGTGCTGAACCTCGAGTTGTTGAAGCAACTTGACGCCGCACTGGCAGGCCGCCGCTATTCGTTCGAATGGGTGAAGGGTCACGCCGGGCACGATCTCAATGAGGCGGCAGACCTTCGCGCACGCGCTGTGGCAATTGCGTATCAGAACGGTTCGCCGATACCGACCGGTCCTGGGTGGCCCGGACGTGAAACACCCCAGGCGCCATCGATCGATACGACAGCGACGGCATCGGAGCCTGCTGGCAGCCCTGCTCCACTGTTCGAACTCGACGAGCCGACAACACACGAGACAGACACAGCGACCGTCGAACGCCTTGAGCAGCGGCTGCTAGACCCAGCGGTGCGCTCGGACGCCGCTGAAGTCGCCGCGCTCCTACATCATCGCTTCGAGGAGATCGGCACCTCTGGGCGGCTCTGGGATCGGGAAACGACCATTCAGTCGATGGAAACGTCGACCGATCCAGCTGTGAACGTCGAAATCCTTTCAACGGACGTCATCGCGGACGGCGTCGTGCTCGTGGTGTACCGCACCGTCACTCGTGGAGCTGCGCAGCTGCGCAGCTCGCTGTGGCTTCTGGTCGACGGTCGCTGGCGACTGCGCTTCCACCAGGGAACCGCGGAATCAATCGCGGGATGACCTGGTTGCCCGCAGGCGCTCCAGCCCTCGGTTGATGCCGCGCGCCCAGAACGGCCCCCGGTAGAGAAACGCAGTGTAACCCTGCACGAGTGTCGCGCCCGCGTCGAGGCGCTCTGCGACATCCGCAGCCGTCTCAACACCGCCGACGGAGATGACGCACAGCTTGGCAGGCAGGTGCCGTCTCAACAGCCGCAATACTTCAAGGGAACGCTGCCGAAGCGGTGGTCCGGAGAGACCACCAGCTCCAGCCGCCGACACCGTTTGTGCCGGCGAGCGAAGTCCGTCGCGCGAAATCGTCGTGTTCGTTGCGATGATGCCGTCGAGTCCGGTGCTCACGGCGAGCTGAGCGATCAGCTCGATCTCTTCATCGCTCAGATCCGGTGCGATCTTGACAAGCAGCGGGGTCTGTTCTGCCGCGTCCTTCACAGCCGCCAGCAGCGGGGCGAGGTGATCGAGTTCTTGCAAGCCGCGCAGCCCTGGCGTGTTCGGTGAGCTGACATTGATCACGAGGTAGTCGGCCACGGGTGCGAGCGCGGCCGCGCTCGCTACATAGTCCGGTATCGCGTCCGCGACGTCAACGACCCTGCTCTTGCCGATGTTGACGCCGATCACCGGCCGCTTGGACCGCTGAAGTATCTTTTTCAGCCGGCTCGCGGCCTCGACTGCTCCAGCATTGTTGAACCCCATTCGGTTGATCACCGCTCGATCACTGACCAAGCGGAACAGTCGCGGCTTGGGATTGCCCGGCTGCGGAATCGCCGTGAGCGTGCCGACCTCGACGTGACCGAAACCGAGTTGACCAAGGCCGATAACCGCTTTGCCGTCTTTGTCGAACCCGGCTGCCACCCCGAATGGTGAGTCGAAACGCAGGCCGAGCGTGTCAACGGCTAGCTCGGCACGTGGCCTGGTGAAGCGCCGCACGAGCCAGCCAAGTCCGGCCACTGGAAGCATCCTGATCACAATGAATGCCAGATGGTGCGCGCGCTCAGGATCGATTCGACGCAAGACGATGGAGAAGAGAATGCGATACATGCCTGGTCAACTGTATCGGGTCGTCGGCGGCGCTATTCGGCCGTGGTCGCCTGCGCGTCGTGTTCAGCACGTAGCCTCGCGATCGAGGTCTCGAAGTCCTCAAGCGATTCAAACGCCTGGTAGACGCTGGCGAATCGCAGATACGCGACCTCGTCGAGTTCCCGAAGCGGAGCAAGGATGGCCAATCCGATCTCGTTCGCCTCGATCTGGGACACTCCGGTCGCGCGAATCGTCTCTTCCGCCTTCTGCGCGATCTTAGCCAGATCCGTGTCAGTCACCGGCCGGCCCTGACATGCTTTGCGGACGCCGCTGACGATCTTCTCACGGCTGAAGGGCTCCGCGACACCGTTTCGCTTGATTACCGTCAGGCTGGCCGTCTCGATGGTACTGAACCGGCCACCGCACTCCGGGCACTGGCGTCGACGCCGGATCGAGAGCCCGTCGTCACTCGTGCGCGAGTCAATGACCCGCGAGTCCGGGTGGCGGCAGAACGGGCAGAACATGGTTCACACAGGATAGCTGACGGATCAGGACGATTCGAACCGCGCGCTGACCGCCTCACCGTGTGCGGGAAGATTCTCCGCGTTCGACAACGTCACGATCTGGTCAGCCACCTGACGCAGAGCGGCCGAGTCGTATCGGATCACCTGTTGTGAACGCAGGAAGGTGTACGCGCCAAGCCCGGCCGAGAAGCGGGCTTGCCCACCTGTTGGAAGCACGTGATTGGACCCTGCCATGTAGTCGCCGAGGCTTACAGGAGAGTACCGACCGATGAAGATGGCCCCTGCGTTCTCGATGAGAGCGAGCACCGCATCCGGATCGTCAGTGTGAATCTCCAGGTGCTCAGGGCCGTACGCGTTGCTGAACGCGGCGGCTTGATCGATCCCATCGACAAGCACGATCGCTGATTGGGGGCCGTCAAGGGCAGTTGTCGCTCGTGTGGAATGCCTGGTGCGCGCCGCGCGGTCGTCAAGTTCGGTCAGCACACGATCGGCGAGTTCGGCTGAGTCTGTGACAAGCAGCGCTGCAGCAGCCTCGTCGTGCTCGGCCTGACTCAGCAGATCTGCCGCGACAAGCCGATGATCGGCCGTCGCATCTGCGATGACCAGGATCTCGGTCGTTCCGGCCTCGGAGTCGATCCCGACCCGACCGCGAACGACCCGCTTTGCAGCGGCGACATACACATTTCCAGGACCGGTGATCAACTGAACCGGCTCAAGCCCGATCTCTTCCACTCCCCAGGCGAGCGCACCGATCGCACCAGCGCCCCCCATTGCATAAACCTCATCGAGGCCAAGAAGGCCTGCAGCACCGAGGATCGTTGGATGCACGCTGCCGCCGAACTCCCTCTGCGGCGGGCTGGCCAGCGCGATCGATGCGACGCCGGCGACCTGCGCAGGGACCGCGTTCATCACCACGCTTGATGCCAGTGGCGCTTTGCCGCCCGGAACGTACAGCCCGGCGCGCGCGACCGGCTGCCAGCGCTGGACAATGCTCGCGCCTGGTCCAATTCGCGTGATCTGCTCACCGGGGACTTGGGCAATGCTCGCTCGTCGCACGCGGTCGATGGATTCTTCAAGCGCATCACGCACCGCTCGGGGAAGTTCCGCAACCGAACGCTTGATCTCATCAGCGCTGACGCGCAGCCGCTCCGGCCGCACCCCATCGAACCGTTCGGCCTGGCTCATGAGTGCTACGCCACCCTCGAGGCGCACCGCCTCGATGAGTTCGCCTGCCAGTACCGAGGCGACCGAGACGTCGATTCCAGGGCGCGGCACAAGGTTGAGATAGTCGGCCCCGCTAGGCTGGGTTCCCCGGAGGTCGATGGTCGTAATCATGACCAGCCCAGCCTACCGGCCCAGCTGCCGTGCCGGGAATACGCGCGGCCTGCCCTCGATTGATGCAAGCGTATGGATGAAACCTCCCCCGACCCAGAGCCTGACCGCGCTCTCCCAAGTATCGCGCTCGCAGCGCGAGACGTAGCAGCATTCAAGCAAGCGTTCCGGCGGCATGCGGCCGGTGTAGCGATCGTCACAGCGGTGCGAACGGACGGAAAGCCGGTGGGGTTCACCGCAACATCGCTTGCCTCGCTTGCCGCCGTGCCACCTCTCGCCAGCTTCAACATGGCGCGCACGGCAAGTGCATGGCCGGCGATCGCAGAAACGGACTACGTCGTCATCCATATGCTTGGCGCGCGGAACAGGGCGGTGGCCGAACTCATGGCCGCAGACAACAGTTTGCGTTTCGTCGGCGAGCACTGGAAACCCGGGCCACACGGCATCCCCATCATCAATGATGTGACGGGCTGGATGCTCGGCCGAATCGTCGAGCGTGTGCCAGTGCACAACAACGCTGTGGTCGTGGTGCAGATCGAAGACGGAGAACTCGGGGACCCAGATGAGGCGCTCGTCTATCACGAGCGTTCATTCCGGCGGCCGGGCGACGCCGTTTAGTACTGGCAGAGTCGCCAGGCCGGTTCAGCCGAGGCACTGTGGCCCGAGCAGTCCCTTCAGTTCGCCGAACAGGTCTGCAGACACCTTCACCGGCTTCGGAACCTCGAACACGCGTGCGGTGGATCCTTTGATCAGTTTCAATCGCACCTCGCTCTGTCCGGAGTGCCTGCCGAGGATTTCGCTCAGCGTCGCGACGGTGTCCGTGGTTGCCCTCCGATCCGGCAGCTGAATCGTCAACGGTCCTGCCTCGAAATCCTGCCCGAAATCGGGTGTCGTCAGATTGAAGGCGTGCAGGTTCATGCCGTCATCTCGCATGCTCACCCGGCCGCGAACGACCACGATGCTGTCGCTGATCAGCGCAGACGAGAACTCGAGATAGGCCTTACCCATGAACATCACTGTGATCTCACCGCCGAAGTCCTCGACCTGGATCATGCCGTACTGATTGCCTGAAGTCTTCGCGACACGGTGCTGCACGTTCGTGATCAGTCCGGCGATGGTAACCGTGTCGCCGTCCTGGGTGTGTTCAGAGGCCATCAAGTCTGCGATCGACGTGCTCGCGTGCTTGGCAAGTGCGGTCTCAAGCCCGGCGAGTGGATGATCAGACACGTACAGCCCGAGCATGTCACGCTCGAACGCCAACTTGTCCTTCTTGCCCCACTCCGGCCGGTCAGGCACGTGATCGGTGTCTTGAGGATCATCGAACAGGCTGTCGAAGTCGAATCCGACGTTGCCGTGCTCTTCGTCGCGTTTGATCTTCACAGCAGACTCGACGGCGGATTCGTGGATTTCGATCATCGCCCGCCGGGTTGCGCCGAGTGAATCGAATGCTCCAGCCTTCACGAGAGACTCGACGGTGCGCTTGTTCGCCGCTTGCACGGGAACCTTCCGCAGGTAGTCGTGGAATGACTCGAAGCGCCCCTTCGCATCGCGCGCCGCCCGGATCGAGTCGACGACGTTGAAGCCGACGTTGCGAACAGCGCCAAGCCCGAATCGGATGTCTTCACCAACCGCCGTGAAGAATCCGATCGACTCGTTCACGTCTGGCGGCAGCACCTTCATGCCCATCCTGCGGCACTCGTTGAGGTAGATCGCCATCTTGTCCTTCGAGTCGCCGACGCTGGTCAGCAGGCCGGCCATGTATTCGGCCGGATAGTGCGCTTTCAGGTATGCGGTCCAATATGAGATGACGCCGTACGCGGCGGAGTGTGCCTTGTTGAACGCGTAGTCGGAGAACGGAAGAAGGATCTCCCACAGTTTGTTCACCGCATCCATCGAATATCCGTTGTCTTGCATGCCTTGCGAGAATCCCGCGAACTGTTTGTCGAGTTCGGACTTCTTCTTCTTGCCCATTGCGCGCCGCAGAATGTCCGCTTGTCCGAGCGAGAACCCTGCGACCTTCTGCGCGATCGCCATAACCTGCTCCTGATAGATGATCAGGCCGTAGCTGGTGGAAAGAATCTCCGCGAGCGGCTCTTCAAGTTCAGGATGGATCGGCGTGATCTCCTGCAGGCCGTTCTTTCGAAGAGCGTAGTTCGTGTGCGAGTTCGCCCCCATCGGCCCCGGCCGATACAGGGCGATCAGAGCTGAGATGTCTTCGAAGTTGTCTGGCTTCATCAGCCGAAGCAGAGAGCGCATCGGACCACCGTCGAGCTGGAAAACACCGAGGGTGTCTCCTCGCGACAGCAGGTCGTATGCTGCTCGATCGTCCAGGGCGAGGTCTTCGAGAACCAGTCGGATGCCGCGGTTCGATTCGATGTTGTCGAGCGCGTCATTGATGATCGTGAGGTTACGCAGCCCAAGGAAGTCCATCTTGATCAGGCCGAGCGACTCGCAGGCTGGGTAGTCGAACTGGGTGACGATCTGACCGTCTTGCTCGCGCTTCATGATGGGAATGATGTCGATCAGCGGATCACTCGACATGATGACGCCCGCGGCGTGCACTCCCCACTGCCGTTTGAGGTTCTCGATTCCGAGCGCCGTGTCGAAAACTGTGCGAGCCTCTGGGTCGCTGTCGACGACGGCGCGCACGTCGACAGCCTCTTTGAATCGCGGGTGGTCCCTGTCGAATATGCCCGTGAGCGGTATGTCCTTGCCCATCACGGGTGGTGGCATCGCCTTGGTGAGCTTCTCCCCCATGCTGAACGGGAAGCCGAGCACGCGCCCGGCGTCTTTCAGAGCCTGCTTCGCCTTGATCGTGCCGTATGTCACGATCTGCGCTACGCGCTCCTCGCCGTACTTCTCCGTGACGTACTTGATGACTTCGCCGCGGCGCCGGTCGTCGAAGTCGACGTCGAAGTCCGGCATCGAGACACGGTCCGGATTGAGGAAACGCTCGAAGATCAGGCCATGCTGCAGCGGATCGAGGTCGGTGATGCGCATCGCATACGCGGCCATCGACCCAGCCCCTGAGCCGCGGCCTGGACCGACTCGGATGCCGTTGCGCTTTGACCAGTTGATGAAGTCGGCGACGACGAGGAAGTAGCCGGGGAAACCCATCTGGGAGATGACGCCGATCTCGTAGTCTGCGCGTGCCCGAACCTCGTCGGTCACACCTCCCGGATAACGATCCTTGAGGCCGGCCTCAACCTCTTTGACGAACCAGGACTGCTCTGTCTCACCATCCGGCACCGGGAAGCGTGGCATGTAGTTGGCCGCCGTGTCGAACTCGACAGTGCAGCGCTCTGCGATCAGCAGCGTGTTGTCGCACGCTTCAGGATAATCGCGGAACACCTGACGCATTTCAGCAGCGCTCTTCAGGTAGAACTCGTCTGCATCGAACTTGAACCGGTTCGGGTCGTCAAGCGTCGAGCCTGATTGAACACAGAGCAGGGCGGCGTGACTCTTGGCGTCTTTCGCGTGCGTGTAGTGCAGGTCGTTCGTGCCGACCAATGGCAAGCCGAGATCCTTCGCCAGCTTCATGAGGTCATCCATGACGCGGCGCTCGATGCCAAGCCCGTGGTCCATGATCTCGCAGAAGAAGTTCTCTTTGCCGAAGATGTCGCGAAAATCGGCGGCCGCCTTGACCGCCTCGTCATACTGGCCGAGCTTCAGCCTTGTCTGCACCTCGCCGCTCGGGCATCCCGTGGTCGCGATCAGCCCCTTCGCGTACGTCTGTAGCAGCTCGCGATCCATGCGGGGCTTGAAATAGTAACCCTCGATGGATGCCCGTGACGACAGGCGAAACAGGTTGCGCATGCCTTCTGTCGTCTCTGCGAGGAGGGTCATGTGCGTGTACGCGCCTGAACCGGATACGTCGTCGCGTCCGCCGTCCCCCCAACGCACCCTGGTGCGGTCGCCTCGATCGGTGCCCGGCGTCAGATACGCCTCTGTTCCGATGATCGGCTTGATCCCTGCGTCTGTTGCCGTTCGCCAGAAGTCGAAAGCGCCGAACATGTTTCCGTGGTCGGTGACAGCGATCGCCGGCATCTTGCTTTCAACCGCGGCTTCGACAAGCGGCTTGATGCGGGCGGCACCGTCGAGCATCGAGTATTCGCTGTGTACGTGGAGATGGACGAATGAATCGTCGGATGATGGCACCGTTACTGCTCCGTTTTAGCCGATGTGGGTCTGTGCGTTGTCATTGTCTCTCAACACATCAATCGCGTGCTGGAGGTCATCCGGGTAGTCAGAAGTGAATTGCACCCATTCGCCGGAACCGGGATGATCGAAAGCCAACTGTACGGCGTGTAGCCACTGTCTCGTGAGTTTCAACCGGGCGGAAAGCGTTGGATCTGCGCCATACATCGCATCACCGACACACGGGTGCCGCTGAGAAGCCATGTGCACTCTGATTTGATGGGTGCGGCCCGTCTCGAGATGAATCTCCAGCAGGCTCGCGGCGCGAAACGCCTCGATCGTCTCGTAGTGCGTCACGGATGGTTTGCCCCCTGCAACGACGGCGAACTTCCAGTCGGAGCGGGGGTGTCGGCCGATCGGGGCATCGATCGTTCCGGTCAGCGGGTCCGGGTGCCCTTGCACCACAGCGTGATAGATCTTCTCGACCTCCCGATCGTGGAACGCACGCTTCAACGCGGTGTATGCACGCTCACTCTTGGCGACCACCATGAGTCCGCTCGTTCCAGCATCCAGCCGATGCACGATCCCTGCACGCTCGGCGGGTCCGGACGTCGAGGTTCGGTAGCCCGCCGCTGCGAGAGCGCCGAGCACCGTTGGTCCACCCCAGCCGACCGACGGATGCGCGGCGACACCCGCGGGTTTGTCGACCACGATGATGTCTTCGTCATCGTAAACGACGCTCAACTCTGGGACGGCGATCGGAACGATGACGACATCACGCCGCGGCTCCCAGCTGACCTCAAGCATGCCGCCGGCATGGAGGCGATCGGATTTGTCGGCAGGCCGCCCATCGATGACCACGCCGCCGGCGGCGGCCACTTCGGCTGCGAAGCTCCGAGAGAACCCAAGCAGCTTTGCGAGTCCAGCGTCGACTCGCGCGCCGTCGAGACCGTCGGGAATCGGCAGTTGTCGTGATTCCATGTCGTCTCCTGCGCGGCCTACAGCGGTGTCGGGTTTGAGTCTTCTGGTGCCGAATGCGGCGAGGAATCGGCTGCGATCGACTTGCGCGTTCCGTCCAGACCAACACCGCGCAGCGTCAGGATCAGGAACAGCACCATGCTGGAAACGATCGCGACATCCGCGACGTTGAAGATCGCAGGCAGCACCGGAATCTGCAGAAAGTCGATGACCTCACCCCGGCCGAACCCGGGTGCGCGCGTCAGGCGATCGGTGAGGTTCCCGAGCAAGCCGCCGAGCAACAGCCCGAACAAGATTGCCCAGCCAGTCGAGCGGATGCGTGGCGCAAACCAAATCACGAAGATCAGGACGCCTGTCGCGATGATCGAGAAGATCCAGGTGGAACCGCTGCCAATCGAAAACGCCGCACCAGAGTTCTTCACGAAGTAGAACCGAAGAAGCGTGCCGATGACATCGACCTGCTCGTGCTCGGTCAGGTTCGTGACGATCAAGTATTTGGAGCCCTGGTCGACGGCGAAGGCGATGAGCGCAACGACCGCTAGAACGATGAGCGCTCGGGGGCTGACCTTGGTCGGTGGCTTAGCCTCCAAAGCCCTGGAACGACGGCGGCTGTTGCGCCGACTCGTTCGAGTCGGCCGAACCTGAGGTCTGCCCAACGGCCGGGAACTGGCCGGATCCGGCCGGCACAGGTGTCGCGGCCGGTGCGCTCACAGACGAAGCATCCAGATCCCGCAGCTGCCCTTCGATGTAGCTCTTGAGCTTTGCGCGGTAGTCGCGTTCGAAGTTGCGCAATTCATCGATGCGCTTCTCAAGACCGGTGCGCTCTGCGTCAAGCGCAGCGATCTGCGCACGCTGCTTCGATTCGGCCTCCGCAACCACACGTGCGGCGGTGGCGTGTCCCTCGGCGATCAGCGCATCACGCTTCTCTGCACCTTCTCGCACATGCTCTTCGTGGAGGCGTCGCGCAAGCTGCAAGAGGTTGTTTGTGCTTGTGGTCTCATCGACCGCCGCCGCTGCCGGTGCAGCGGCTGCCACGGGCGCCGCAGGGGCGACGACTGCGGCTGCAGGAACCGGCTCTGGCTGTGCTGGTTCAGGCTGCACAGCTGCGGGCTGTTCGACAGGCGCTGAGCCGCCAGCGGCCAATCGCTGTTTCAGCTCGTCGTTCTCTTGGTTCAGCCTGCGCAACTCCACGACGACCTCGTCGAGGAAATCGTCAACCTCATCCTGGTCGTAGCCCTCACGGAACTTCGTCGGCTGAAACCGCTTGTTGACCACATCTTCCGGAGTTAGCGCCATGGCTTCCCACCCTAATAACTCAAAAATACGAACAGAGAATAACGTTCAGCTAACGGTAGCAAAGACACACCGCCTAAGCACGTGCGCTTGTCGAGTGTCTGCGCGCATCCACCTTACATCGGCGTGACATCGTGCTCTGTCAGCGAAGCCACAGCGTGATGTACATGCCGATCACGCACGCCAGCATGGTCAGGCTCCAGCCGAAGTCGATGGCAACAGGGCCCATCGACATCGGTGGCACCAGCCTGCGGAAGAACTTGATGGGAGGGTCGGTCACCGAGTACATCGCCTCGGTGAGCACGAGGCCGGCTCCTCGTGGTCGCCACGAGCGGCTGAAAGTGCGCACAAGGTCGACGATGAATCGCGCCCACAGCGCGAGAAAGAAGATCAGGAACAGGTAGTAAACGATGTTCGCGATGACCGAAACGACAAGCACCTATCCAGTATGAAGGACGGATGCTGAGCGTCTCGACAACTCATGCCATCGACGCAAGCGTTATGCCTGTGCGAAGAACGTCGCCTCGGCTTCTGCCTCGTGGCCGCTTGCGTGCTCACCCGAAACAACAACGTGCGATGGTGAAAGCAGGAAGACCTTGCTTGTGACCCGCTCGATCTTGCCGTACAGACCCTGTGAGAGCCCGCTCGCGAAATCGATGAGTCGCCGCGCGTCTCCCTCACTCATCTGCGACAGGTTGATGATCACCGGAATGCCCTCGCGGAACGACTCGGCGATCACCTGCGCGTCGCGGTATTGGCGGGGATGCACCGTGAGAATCTCATTCATTTCCTGAACCATCGCATTCCGTGCTGGTGTGTGCTTGCGAAGCGGAGTCACCGGGGCACGGCCGGCTGACGCCGCTGAAGCGCTGGCCACCGGAGTAACGGGAGCAGGCTGCGACGACTGCTGAGTGCCGTGCGAGTTCTGAGACCCGTGATGGGCCTGAGTCGGCTGCTCCTCGTACTCGAGCTCTTCATCGGCCAGGCCAAGGTAGACCATCGTCTTCTTGAGCGGGTTGCTCATCGTTTCCTCCGTGTGCCGGTGTTTCAATTGCGGTGCCTAGCGGATTGCCGGTCTGATTCGAGATTAACCGGAGCTCGGACGTTTTCCGGTGATTGCCGTTCCAATCCGAAGGTGTGTCGCTCCCTCGGCGATTGCTGCGGCGAAGTCGCCGGACATTCCGGCGGAGATCGCCGTTGCCTCTGGGGCGAGCGATCGCACCCGCTCGGAAATCGACCGAAGCCGGGAGAAGGCCGCGCGCGGCGGTTCATCGAGACCGGCCACCGACATGACGCCGAGGAGCCGAAGCCCTGCTGTGCCCAAGATCTGCTCGACGAGCGGCTCTAGCTCATCCGAGCCGACACCGCCACGATTGGGATCATCGGTCAGGTTGTATTGCACGAAGCAGTCGACGGTGCTCTCAGTGGATGCGAGCGCGGTCACGAGTGCCGGACGGTCGACAGAGTGGATGACCTGCGCATAGCGACGCACCTGCTTGGCCTTCTTGCTCTGCAACTGCCCGACGAAGTGCCAGGTCAGGTGCAAGTCGGAAAGGCTCTGAGCCTTTGCCGCTGCCTCTTGATGCCTGTTCTCACCGATGTCTCGAACCCCAAGATCCGCAAGGGCACGAATGAGAGTCTCCGGATGGAATTTGGTGACGACGATCGTCGTCAACTCGCTTGGCTCTCGGCCGGCGTTGCGCGCAGCATCCGCTATGGCCGCGCGCACGCCGTCCAGCCGGTCGGACAGTTCACTCACGCGATGAGCGCTCTCACTTCAGAAAGTCTGGGATGTCCAGATCGTCGTTTTCCTCGTCGAACGCAGGGTCGACCGCGGCCGCCTGAACGAGTTGGGAGTCAGCTTCTGTCCACGACGGGCCATCTGGGATGTCCTCGTCGTCGAGCGCTTGCGTGTCGACGAGCTCGCTGCCGCCGCTCATGCTCGCAACGCCTGCTGCTGTCGCAAGAGCACTCAGCGTCCGCGCCTCGGCCGCCTTGGCGTTCGGCTCTCCGCCGTCGAAGCCAGCCGCGATCACCGTTACGCGCACCTCGTCGCCGAGCGTGTCGTCGATCACAGCACCGAAGATGATGTTCGCCTCTGGGTGCACGGCCTCTTGCACAAGCCTGGCCGCGTCGTTGATCTCGAAGATGCCAAGATTCGACCCGCCCTGGATCGACAGTAGAACTCCGTGCGCTCCCTCGATGCTGGCCTCGAGCAGCGGAGAGGCTACTGCGAGTTCTGATGCCTTGATCGCGCGGTCCGCGCCACGAGAGGATCCGATTCCCATCAGGGCAGAGCCAGCCCCCTGCATCACAGACTTGACGTCGGCGAAGTCGAGGTTGATCAGCCCAGGGGTAGTGATCAGGTCTGTGATGCCCTGAACGCCGGCCAGGAGCACTTGGTCAGCTGTCGAGAACGCCTCGAGCATACTGATGCCACGGTCGCTGATCTCGAGCAGACGGTCGTTGGGCACAACGATGAGGGTGTCAACCTCTTCCTTGAGCCTGGCGACGCCTGCCTCAGCCTGTTCAGCACGCCGTTTGCCTTCGAAGCCGAATGGCTTGGTCACAACGCCGATGGTCAGCGCGCCGATCGACTTCGCGATTCGTGCGACAACCGGAGCGCCGCCCGTGCCTGTCCCACCACCCTCCCCTGCGGTCACGAACACCATGTCCGCCCCGGCGAGGGCCTCTTCGATCTCCTCGGCGTGGTCTTCAGCTGCGCGTCTGCCCACTTCCGGGTCAGCGCCGGCACCGAGCCCGCGGGTGATCTCGCGACCGACGTCGAGCTTGACGTCTGCGTCACTCATCAGCAGTGCCTGAGCGTCGGTGTTGATCGCGATGAACTCGACACCGCGCAGGCCGAGCTCGATCATTCTGTTCACGGCGTTCACGCCGCCGCCGCCGATGCCGACGACTTTGATCACGGCGAGGTAGTTCTGGTTTGTAGTCACGTCCGGCCTCCGCTGGGAACCTTCAACCTCAAGTCGAGGCTTAAAGTTATGCTCGGTATGCAATTCCTGTACTTGACGTTAAGTCGCGATCGGAACCACTGCAGTAGCCACGCCGCGTGTTCGAGAAATCTCGCGGCGTTTTGCTTCTTGACGGCTTACTGGGTGACGGGGCTCTGCGGCGACGAGACGTCATAGCCTGAGGCATCCGGAGCGTCCTTCAGCAATGCGGCGAGGTCGGCGGCCTTCAAGTCAGACTGATCGGAGCTCCCCCAGAGGACCTTCTGTCCGCTTTGCAGAGTCAGCGTTACATCATCCGTTGTTTTGGCCGTCACAGAAGCCACCTGTGGAAGAACGCCGGCGGGAAGTGCTGTGAGCACGGCGGCGGATGCGGCGAAGCCGGCCTTGGCCGCTGCACTCCCTGCGGCGCCGTTCTGCTGGACCACCGGATATCCGCCTGGGCGATCCTTTGTCGTCGAGATCACGACGCCGGCGGCGTCCACGAGGTCGAACCCGTCGGATGTCTCGAGCAGACCGACCGGCTGTCGCTCGACGATCCGCACCACGAGCGTACCTGGCGGATGCGTTTCGGTGCTGTAACTGCGGATGAGCGCGAAACCAGCCAGCTGCTTCTTGATGCTCACGAAATCGATCAACGGAAGCGGGCGGCCGAGCTGCCCGTGCAGCGCCTCTGCGATCGCCGACGGCTTCAGCCGCGATGTTCCGACGACGTCGATCTTCGTCACAGCCATCAGCGGAGAGAACGCGGTGGCGACGGCGAGCACAAGGATCAACGCAACGCTGCCAAGTGAGATCAACCAGACGGCCCGTCTGCGCCTGGTACGTTTCGTGAAGCGTTTGACTTCCCCGCGTTCGTAACGCTTGCGCGCGCGGCGTGCTCTGCGCAGTTCCCTGCCAGACACAACGGTTGTCGCCGACTCGGCTGCAGCATCTCCCGACGCACGCTCTGCTCTGCCAGACGAGCTGGGCTCATCGAGAATCGCGGTCACTGTTGCCGCACGCTCAGCCGCAACAACCTGTATCGGTTCGGTGTCCGGTTCGGATGTTCTCCTGCTGCCAGCACGCGCATCCGGTCCCGGTGCCGATTGCTTGGGAGGTTGCCCTGACGCGTCAGCAGGCCGGGTCGCGAACGGACCTGTGGCGCGTTCCGCCGCGCGATCAAACCCGTGTGGCCGCTTCATGGACGTGCCGTCAGTTCTGTTCCCGCTCAAGCGAGTCGAGTAGTTGGGGGACGATTCTGTACACGTCACCGCAACCAAGCGTGATCACGTAGTCGCCGGCTCGTGCGATGCTCGCGGTGTAATCCGCCGCCTGCTGCCAGTCTGCGATGAACGCGACCTTGTCGTGATCGACGAAACGCTCCGATACGAGCGCCCCTGTCACGCCCGGCTCTGGGTCCTCGCGCGCACCATAGACGTCGAGCACCACTGTCTGGTCAGCGTATCGCTCAAGTGTCTCGGCGAACTCCCCCGCGAACAAGCGCGTGCGTGAGTACAGGTGCGGCTGATGCACGGCGATGATCCTGCCGTCGCCGACGACGGTACGCGCGGCAGCCAGCGCGGCAGCGACCTCCGTCGGATGATGCGCGTAATCGTCGTACACGCTCACTCCCCTGACCGTTCCATGCAGCTCGAATCGCCGCTGGGTGCCGCCGAATTCCGCGATGCTCTGCAGCGACGCCCGCGGCTCGAACCCAAGTCCGACGAGTACCGCGAACGCCCCTGCCGCATTGATTGCATTGTGGCGTCCAGGAACACGCAGCGTCGCCGCGTAGTCATGACCGCCGTATTCGACGGCGAACGAGACCGGTCCGTCTGTGACGATCGAGTGCACGCGAATATCGGCTGCACTGTCTTCACCGAACGTCAGGATGCGCTTGTCAGTCAAGCGCCGCCTGACCTCCACAGCGCCACTATCGTCTGAGGAGACCACGACGAGCTCGCTCGCGTTCTGCGCGAATTGCACAAACGCGTCGCGAAAGTTCTCCAACGATCCGTAATGGTCCAGATGGTCAGGGTCAACGTTCGTGATCAAGGCGACAGCGGTGTTGTAGAGCAGAAATGAGCCGTCTGACTCGTCGGCCTCGACAACGAAGGTGCCGGATGTTCCCGTCTTGCTGCTGACGTCGAGCGACTCGATCACTCCCCCGTTGACGAAACTCGGGTCCTCGCCGAGCCCGAGCATCCCAGTGATGATCATTCCTGTCGAGGTGGTCTTGCCGTGTGCACCCGCCACTGCCACCAGCCGCTGATCGTCGATCAGCCAGGCCAAAGCTTGTGAACGGTGAAGCACGGGAACGTCGTGCTCGAGCGCGAAGAGATACTCCGGGTTGTCCTGCCACAGTGCCCCCGTCACCACCAGCGCCTGTGCATCACCGACATTGGACGTGTCGTGGCCGATGTGCACGCGCGCGCCCAGCGCACGCAGGGCCTCGACGTTGGCGGAATTACGCACATCCGAACCTGTGACCGTGTATCCGGCATCGATGAACATCCGCGCAATGCCGCTCATGCCTGAGCCGCCGATGCCCACGAAATGCACGATCCCGTTGTGTTCGGAATCGAACGAGGCGGGGAACCGTGCTGATGGGTTCGGTTTGATCACGGGTGCTTCTTTCTCAACTGATTCGTTTGCGCTGCGTCATTCAGTATGGCCTGCCGCACCTACAGCGCGCTGTGTATGAGGTCGACCATGCGATCGGATCCATCACGCACGCCGACACTTGCTGCGGCACGTGCCATCGACGCCAGACGCCCCGCGTCGGCCATCAGCGGCAGCAGGTTCTGCTGAAGCCACGCCTGATCGAACCGTGCGTCGTCGACGAGGATGCCGCCACCTGCGCGGACGACGCCGGCCGCATTGAAGCGCTGCTCGCCGTTTCCGACCGGGTATGGCACGTAAACGGCAGGGATGCCTAGGGCGCTCTGTTCGCTCACCGTCGCGGCCCCCGCTCTGGCAACCGCGACGTCCGCGACAGCAAGAGCAAGATCCATGCGGTCGCAATACTCGACCAGGTGGTAGTGCTCGATCTGTGGGTCCGCGAACTCGCGGCGTCCCCCCTGCACATGCAACACCTGGAACCCGGTGGCAGTGAGCCGCCCAGCAGACTCGATCATCGTGCGGTTGATGCTGCGGGCGCCAAGCGACCCGCCCGTGGCGATCAGGGTTGGCCGATCGGCAAGACCGAGCGTCTTCAACGCCACAGGCCGAATCGCATCCCGGTCGAGCCTTTCGATCTCGCTGCGCAGTGGCATCCCGACGAATCGCGCGTGCCGGATCGGCGTCCCTTCGAACGCCACTCCGACGTGCCGCGTGTATCGCGCCCCGAGCTTATTGGCCATCCCAGGTTTGGCGTTCGCCTCATGCAGCACCAGCGGGAGGCCGGCCCGTTTCGCTGCGCTGTACGCGGGAGCTGAGGCGTAACCACCGAAGCCGACGACCGCGTCGATGTTCCGCTCGGCGAGCATGGCACGAACCGATGCGACGGCCCGACGCCACTGAGAAGGGAACTGCAGTGCCGCCGCATTTGGGCGACGAGGAAATGGCAGTTTCTGAATCGTGAGCAGCTCGTACCCGCGCTGGGGTACGAGACGGGACTCGAGTCCCTCGCTGGTGCCGAGAACCAGCACCGTTGCATCCGGTTCCTTCTCTCGCAGCCGGTCGGCCACCGCGAGAAGCGGATTCACGTGGCCGGCCGTGCCGCCACCGGCGAGCAGATATGTGGTCATGAACCAGTCCGCTTGCCCTGACCACGGGCGAATGACAGCACAACGCCGATGGCCGCGAGCGTGCTGATCATGGCGGTGCCACCGGCAGAGATCAATGGGAGCGGTACGCCAAGTGTCGGCAACAGGCCGAGAACGACTGCGATGTTCACCAGGGCCTGGCCGAGAATCCATACCATGACGCCACCGGTCACAACGCGCGAGAACACCGTCGTGGACGCCGTGATGATGCGGCAGAACGCGAAAGCGAGCAAGACGAACAGCCCGAGTACCAGCACAGCGCCGATCAGGCCGAGTTCCTCTCCCGTGATGGCGAAAATGAAGTCGGTCGACGATGCGGGAAGCCACGACCACTTGGACCGCGAATTCCCGAGCCCGACGCCGAAGATGCCACCATTTGCCAGCGCGAACATGCCCTGCTGAATCTGGTAGCCGTCGCTCATCGGATCCGCCGTGTGCGGATGCAGGAATGCGAGTACCCGGGTCAGGCGGCTTTCACTTGTGACGGTGAGGATGACGGCAACTCCCGCCGAGACGAGCGCGAAGACCACAAGGTGCCTGATCGGGGTGCCGGCGAAAAATAGTGCGCCGATCACCATCATCACCATGATCACGACGGTTCCGAGGTCGCCGCCCAGCATCACGAGGCCGATGGCGACGAGGCTGATGAGCACAGCAGGGAGCATGCTGTACCGCCATTTGGTGATCTTGTCCCGCTTCTTGAACAAGAACATTCCAAGCCACAGTACAAGCGCGATCTTGATCGCCTCTGACGGCTGGAACATCACGGGGCCAATCTTCAACCAGTTCTTGTTCTGGTTGATCTCGACGCCCAATCCAGTGGCAACCACAAGCAGTTGCAGCACGCAGGCGATGCTCAAGCCAAGCCAAGCGATCCTCTGCCAGAAGACTGCGGGCACGCGCGAGAGGATCAACATCACGGGTACGCCGATCAACGCGTACATTCCTTGGCTCAGGAATCGTGTGAAGAAATTGCCGTCGTCAACGTGCGAGTCGACCGCGGATGATGAGAGCACCATCACCAGGCCGAACACCACCATGAACAGCGTGATCCCCAGCAGCAAAAAATAGTTGGAGGACTCAGCCTGGAACACCCTGCCGAGAGAGATGCGAGCTGCCGCCATCGTTCCGCGTTCAGCGCCGTCGCGAGGTACGGCATCCCGCATCCCGCTTTTCCGCAAGCCCGGGTTGCGCGCGGAACTGGTGGTCATTGTTCCTCACCTCCCACCAGGTCCGTGACGGCTTGTGCAAACAGTGCGCCACGCTGCGCATAGTCGGTGAATTGATCCATCGACGCGGCAGCAGGGGCGAGCAGCACCGTGTCTCCCGCCCGCGCGGCTCGCGCCGCCAGTGCGACGGCCGCCCGCATCACGCCATCAGTCTCATCCGCATCGACCTCGAACACCGGCAACGTCGGCGCGTGTCTTGCGAACGCGGCGCGCAACGCATCCCGATCACGGCCGATCAGCACTGCAGCACGCAGCCGTGCGGCATGAGCACGGACCAGGTCGTCGATGTCGACACCCTTCAACAGGCCGCCGGCGATCCAGACCACGGAGCCGAACGCGCGAAGCGACGCGTCCGCAGCGTGCGGGTTCGTCGCCTTCGAGTCATCCACCCACGCGATGCCGTCCTCCTCCGCGACCAGTTGGATGCGGTGCTCATCGAGTCTGAACTGCGAGAGAGCATCGCGGATGATCGTTGGTGCGACGCCGTACGAGCGGGCAAGCGCGCTGGCGGCAAGGATGTTGGCGACGATGTGTGGAGCATCCAGCCGGACGGCGCGCAGTTCTTCGAGCGTCGTCAACTCGATCGCGCTCGTGAACCGTTCGTCGAGAAACGCCCTGTCGACCAGGATGCCGTCGACGATGCCGATGTCGCTCGGCCCTGGGATGCCGCGTCCGAATCCAATGGCTCGAGCGCCTTCGACAACGTCTGCATCACGAACGAGCTGCTGCGTCGCCTCATCCTCTTTGTTGTACACGCATGCGACCCTGGTGTTTTGATACACCCTGCCCTTCGCCGCCCGGTACGCCTCGCGCGATCCGTGCCAGTCGATGTGGTCGTCTGCGATGTTCAAGCACGCGCTTGCGTACGGGTACAGCTCTCCACCCGGATTCCGGTTGATCCAGTGCAGCTGGTAACTCGAGAGTTCAACCACGAGTACATCGAAACCGACGGGGTCGCGGATGGCGTCGAGCACCGGGATGCCGATGTTGCCGCATGGCGCGGCACGAACGCCGGCGGCCACGAGCATCGTCGCGGTGAGCTGCACAGTGGTCGTCTTGCCGTTTGTGCCGGTGACTGCGATCCACTCTGCAGGCGTGCCGACCTTGTCACGCAGACGCCAGGACAATTCGATGTCGCCCCATACGGCGATCGATTTCTCACTAGCCCACCCAAGCAGTGGGTGATCTGGGTGGAACCCGGGCGAGACGATGATCAGCTCTGGGTCGAATCTGAGCAGCCGCTCCGGAGGCTCGGTCAGCGGGCTGGCTTTGACCAGTTCAGCGCCGATCACCTCCACCATCCTGGTGCGCTGCTCATCCGCGCGCTCCGCGACGACAAGCACCTCTGCGCCGAGTTCGGCGAGCGTGTCGGCAGCGGCGAATCCGGTCGTGCCGAGCCCGAGCACAGCAACACGCAACCCTGACCAGTCGTGGTGCCAACTCGTGAGCCCGGCGAGACGATCCGCCACGTTCATCGCGTTCACTATCGAGAGAGCCATTCAAGGTAGAAGGTTCCGACTCCGGCGGCGACGAGCAGGCCGGCGATGAT
>Ga0164242_10002057_pt1 | contig 23432 bp, 30 predicted proteins | sample OricomgcompostMG_FD_108783 | JGI IMG/M metagenome (GOLD analysis project Ga0164242, IMG submission 108783) | Miracle-Growth compost microbial communities from Emeryville, California, USA - Original compost - Miracle growth compost (MG) ... | reverse complement strand
GGCGATCGCCGACTGGTCCAGCGTCTTGGACCCGACCAGCGGCGCGAGGTCGCGGGCATAGTCCAGCACGTAGTCGAACGCGCCGTAGCGGTCGGCGTAGTGCGGGCCCACCGCGGTGGCCTGACTGGGCTGTCGGGTGCCGGGGATGAACACGTCGGCGGCGTTGGCCGGGGCGACCGGCGCCGCCAGGGCGGCGGCCAACAGGGCCGCGGGGATGATCTTGTTCATGGTCAGCGTCCTCTCATCGGGTGTTGGTAGGGCATGTTGACGATGACGTGCACAGGGTCCGGCGTGGTCGCATTCGCAACGATGATCTGTTGCATCCACGGCGGTATATCGACGGTGCCCGCGTCGATCAGGGCTTGCAGCCGTTCGTGGGCCTCGGCCTCTGTGAGCACCTGGCGACGGCGTCGTTTGGGGCTCACAGCGGCAGTCCGAACAGGTAGGTCATCGGTACGGCCATCAGTGCGGCGACGGTCAGAACGGCCCCTGTGGTGGCCACAGGGCCCTCGGGACGACCGGCCAGAACCATGACGAGGCCGATACCCATCAGGATCAGCAGCGCGGTCACCAGTAGCGCCGTTCGTCGTCGTGGGCGATCGGGGCGGTGACGGCGGCCCAGTAGGCGGTGATCACACGGCGCAGTCGGTTCATCAGGGGCGATCCTTTCGTGAAGGCGGGGTAGTCGGGGGCATGCTGGGCGATGTGCGCCGACCAGGCGACGTGATTGCAGTTCTGCTGGTGCGCGATGCGCTGACGGTATCGCCGCGCGGCCCGGTCGACCCCGTGAACGGGGCAGACCGGACGTCGGCAGGCGCTCATCGTGCTCGCCGCCGAGCGATTTCGTCGCACACCGCCCGGCTGCGGTCGATCTTGTCGGAGTCGGTGTAGCCGAACAGCGAACGCCGTTCCTCGGTCAGTTCGCGGTCCGTCATCACGGCGGGGTCGATCATGCCGCTGCCCCTTCGATCTGGGCCAGCACGTTGTGCAGGTTGCACAACGCCAGCAGGCTCTCGGCCTCAGCCAGGGTCTCGCAGGACACCAGGACGGTGTCGCCCTCGGCGTCGACCATCCGCACCTGGTAGGTCTCGGGGGTGGTGATGGTGGCCATGTGGCCCTCCTAACTGCCCCGGCGGGGCGACTGCGCGGGACGGTCCCGCTGACAGGAACGACATTACGGCAACATGGCGGCATTGTCAACGTTTTCCGTCGACAAGCCCGCACGCTGCTGTTTTACGCTGATCGGCATGGCCTCGAACCACAAAACTTCGCCGTTCGTCGACCCCACGAACAGGGTCGGAACCACCACCCGCGTCAGCCCGTCGCAGCTGAACACCTATCACCGCAATCCCCGGCGGGGTGACGTCACCGCCGTGGCCGGGTCGCTACGGGCCAATGGCCAGTACAAACCGATCTGCGTCAACGTCGGCACGTTCACTGGCCGCCGCAACGAGGTGCTGGCGGGCAATCACACCTTGATGGCGTTCCGCAACCTGGCCGAGGCATACCCGACCGATCCGCAGTGGGCCGAGATCGCCGTGCACTGGGTCGACGTGGACGACGACCGCGCGGCCCGCATCGTGGCCGCCGACAACCGCACCAGTGAGCTGGGAACCAACGACGTCGCCGAGCTGGCGGCGCTGCTGCAGACGATCCCCGACCTAGAAGGCACTGGCTACGACAGCGGCGATCTGGCTGCATTGCTCGACGGCATCGGCGCAGCGACCGACGATCTGCCGGGCACCGGCGGTGAACCCGTCGACAAGCCTGAGCCACTGCCCCGGTACGACGGCGATCAGTTCACACTGCACCACGGTGACAGCGCCGAGGTCATCGCCACGCTGCCGGACAACAGCGTGGACGCCATCGTCACCGATCCGCCGTACGGGCTCGACTTCATGGGCAAGCACTGGGACACCGGAGCGGTGGCGTTCGACGTCGAATTCTGGCGGCAGTGCTTGCGGGTACTGCGGCCGGGCGGTCACGTCGCGGCGTTCGGCGGGACGCGCACCTGGCACCGTCTGGCGGTGGCCATCGAAGACGCCGGTTTCGAGGTCCGAGACAATATGGCCTGGTTGTACGGCAGTGGGTTCCCGAAGTCGCTCGATGTGTCCAAGGCGATCGACAAGACCGCCGGTGCCGAGCGTGAAACCATCCGGACACCGATGGGACCATCGGGCAATAAATACGCCAAGGGGCTGGGCGATGACCGACCGTGGATGCGCAACGCTGCTGAGCGGGGATTTCATGAAGCACCTGGACCATGTGCGGTCACCGACGCCGCCCGGCAATGGCAGGGCTGGGGAACCGCGCTCAAACCGGCGTTCGAGCCCATCGTGCTGGCCCGCAAACCGTTCGATACGACCGTGGCGGCCAATGTGCAGGAGCACGGCACCGGCGCGCTGAACATCGACGGCTGCCGGGTGGCGACGACCGACACGTGGGAGGCGACCGGGGTCCGGTCGTCGTCGTCGTCGGTGTTAGCGGGGGGACAAGACGGTTCATTGAACGTGTCGGTGTCCTCGGCCCACGACCTCGGCCGTTGGCCTGCCAACGTGCTGCTGGACCCGTTCACGGCCGGTCTGGTCGACGAACAGAGTGGCGTAAGCACGTCGCCGCTCGTTGGCAATGTCGCTCACACCAGGGGAAGCAACACCATTGGCGCTTTTGCGCACGAAGGACACCCACCCTCGCTGAATGGGCATGGCGACACTAGTGGCGCATCGCGATTTTTCCCGATCTTCAAGTACACCGCCAAGGCCGCCACCAGCGAGCGCCCCAAGGATGACGACGGCACCGCACACCCCACGGTCAAGCCACTCGACCTGATGCGGTGGCTGGTGCGGCTGATCACGCCGCCCAAGGGCGTCGTGCTCGAACCGTTCTGCGGGTCCGGCACCACCTTGGAGGCGTGTCTGAACGAAGGCATGGCGTGTGTGGCCATTGAACGCGAGGCCGACTACATCCCGCTGATCGTGCAGCGTATCGAGCGCGCCGGTGCCGAGGTGACCACCGCGTGAGCGCGCAGCCGGACGATTTCAGTAACCCCGAAGCCCGCAAGATTTTCGAGGCCAGCAAGAACATGACCGCGGCCCAGCGCGCGGCGTTCCTCAAACAGCTGGAAGCCCGCCGGGCGCGCGAGAAGATCCTGGGCCGGTACAACAGCGCGGCCGACCTGGCCCGCAGCATCGACCCCACCTACCGGATCACCCCGGCCATCGACCTGATTGCCGAGAGCATGGAACGGGTCATCCGCAGCCCCAAACCGCTCAACCTCATGGTCTCGATGCCGCCGCAGGAAGGCAAGAGCACCCTGGTGGCGGTGTTCGGCACCCTGCGGGCGCTGCAGCTGCAACCGAACCACAAGGTCGTCCTGGCCTGCTACGGCTCGGACCTGGCCCACACCCACAGCCGCAAGTGCCGGGAGCTGATCAACACCTACGGGTCCGGCCTGACCGATGGGGTGTCCGGCGCCGCCATTGACGACAAGATCGGTCTGCGGCTGAAAAAGGGCAGCAACCAGGTCAAAGAGTGGGGAATCGAGGGCCACGAGGGCGGTCTGGTCGCCGCCGGTATCGGCGCCGCGATCACGGGCCGCCGAGCCGATCTGTTCATCATTGACGACCCGTACAAGAACATGGTGGAAGCAGACTCGGCCACCATCCGGCGCAAGGTCGATGAATGGTTTGCCTCGGTCGTGACCACCCGACTCACGCCGTCGGCGGGCATCATCCTGATTCAAACCCGCTGGCACCCCGAGGACATTTCCGGCTCGACGCTGGCCGGTGAACGCGAGGTGGAAGCACACGAGCGGTCCTGGCGGTACATCAACATCCCGGCGGTGTCCGAGGACGGCATTCCCGACGCGCTAAACCGGCCCACCGCCGGTATTGCGATGGAGTCCGCACGGGATGGCCACGACGCCGACGGTAACGAGATCAAACGTGATTTCCCCACCATCCGGCGCAAGGTCGGTGAGCGGGTCTGGTATGCGCTCTATCAGGGTTCCCCGCGAAATCCGGCCGGTGGCCTGTTCCTGCGGTCGTGGTTCGATGAACGGCGCTTGGACGCTGCGCCGATCATACCCGTCGTGTCAATAGTGGCGATAGACCCCGCGGACAGCGGCGAGGGTGATGAAACCGGCATCATTGCCGCCAGCCTGGCCCCTGACGGCAAGATCGTGCTGACCGAGGACTGGTCAGGGCAGATGACCAGCGATCAGTGGGCCCGGCAGGCGGTGACGCTGGCGCTGCAGCTCGGTGCCCGTGAGATCAAGTTCGAGGGTTACACCACGGCCAAGACCTACAAGAACGTGATCTTGGGTGCCTACCGGGATATGCGGGACGCCGCCATCGCCAAGCACAATCAGGGGGCGGTGCTGACCCCGATCGAGCAGCGCAGTCTGTCGCAGTGGCCGCCGTTCACCGTCAGCCCGTGGACCGGCAAGGGTGATGCAGTAGCCCGATCGGCCCTGCTGCGCCAGGCGTGCGAGGTCGGCACGTGCGTGACCGTCGCGCACAAGCTGGCGGTGTTCGAGGATCAGGCGTGCGACTGGCAGGCCGGGCAGCACCAGCCCGACCGGGTGGCGGCGGCCATCATCGCGCACGACCGGCTGCGGGAACTGGGCAACGGAGCGGCGACGCTGGCGGCGCCGGTCAGCGAACGGCCGGGCGCGAATACACCGGCATGGCTGCGGCGGCGTATCACCGACAAGTGACAACGCCGCTGTTCTAGCGTATTGTGCCGGACATGAAGCTGTCCCGTATCAAGCACGAGGCCACCCGCCGGATAGACGAGGGCGATTTCGGGACGAACACGTCCTATCGATTGTGCACGTACTACGAAGTTACCGACGGCCCCCCATGCGCGGTGCCGGGGGTCCAGCGGTATGTCTTTCGTCTGCAGTACATCGAGGTCGTCTGGCGGCAGGAAGCCAACGGCGACCGTCGCCGGTATGTCACTGCACGGGGGCGCCGCATTCTTGCCAACGGCCAGGAAGGGGCGTCCGAGGGAAGTCACAGTTGGTCCTATGACCAGACGCCCCCGTGGCCCGAGGTCACCGCCCTGCCCGAATACCAAAATCCGGTGTTCTGATGCCGCGGATACTTGGGATCGACGGATCACTGACCGGCACGGGGCTGTGTCAGATCGATATTCCTTATGGTGGCGCTCTGCCGGTCATCCTCACCGCCACCGTGCGGGCGCCGAAGCCCAAGCCCGGTGATAAATCGGTACTGTCCCGGTCCCGGCGCATTGCCTCGGTGATCGCCGGTATCGAGGGCGCCATTGTGGGTGACGAACCCCGGCCGGATCTGATCGTGTTGGAAGAACTGGCATACGGCGCCCAAGGCGCGGCGAAATCGACGCTGGACTGGCTGTTTGGCCGGATCGTGGACCTGGTCAGGGCCTACGACATACCGTTGCTGCTGGTCAACGTCGCCGCGGTCAAGCAGTTCGCCACCGGCAAGGGCAATGCGGACAAGGACACGGTCATGTTGTCGATGGCCCACCGCTACGGCGACCGGGTCACGCTGAACAACAACAACGAGGCCGACGCGCTAGCGTTGGCGTTCATCGGCGCGCGGTATCTGGATCACCCAGTGGACACCGCCCCCGAAAGTCACCTCAAATGTATGGGAAAGGTTGCGCTGCAATGATTTTGGGTATCAACCAATCGAACCTGACCCAACTGTCGGCTGCCGATCTGGACCGGGTGTGTGGCGATATCGCCGCCTTCGGATTCACACACGTGCGCTTCTCGGCGCACTGGGGGCAAGCCGCGGGGTTCATGGGTCTGGGACTGTTCCCCACCGACTACAGCAAGTTCACCGCGGTATCGGCCGCCCTGACCAAGCACGGGCTGACCGGCCTGCCGGTGGTCGGCATCGGCAAACCGACGTTCAACAACGGCCCGTCCCAGTTCGCCACGTTCGTCAAGGGCGTGCTGGCCAAGTTCCCCGGCATTCAGGCGGTAGAGGTCTGGAACGAGCCGAACCTGTGGAACTTCATGGTGGGCGGCCCGGCGGCGTACCTGCCGTACCTGCGGGCAGCGGCCCCGGTGATCCGCGCGGCTGGGGCTCAGGTGATCCATGCCGGTCTGGCGGCGCTGCCCAACAGCGGATCGGGCAACGCGCGCACCTGGGCGGCGTCCGACTTCCTGGCCGGGTTGTACGCCGCCGGTGAAAGCGACGACTACGACATTCTGGGCTATCACCCATATCCACTGACCGCGTCCGGTTGGGCCGATCCGGCGACCAATCCGTTCGGCATGGCCCAGATCGCGGTGATGGACGCCATCACCGTCCAGCACGGTGACCGACCGACCTACGCCTTCACCGAGGTCGGATACGACACCTCCCAGGTACCCGTGGCCGTCGCCGGTGATCAGCTCACCTACCAGCTCGGACAGCTGCCCGCCGACGCTCCGGTATGGCTGTTCTGCTGGCGGGACACCGACAACGATGGTGGCAAGTACGGCCTGGTGGACAAGAACAACCAGCCGAAACAGCCCTATTTCGACGCCGTCAAGGGCCTGATTGTGAACGGACTGCCTGACTGATGAAGCTCGAACTGCTGCCCCTGGTCATCTACGTGGTGGCCGTCGCCCGTATCACCCGGCTGATCAATTTCGACGCCATACTGGACCGGCCGCGCGTGGCCATCGTCCGGTTCGTGCGCGGGAACCCGCTGGTGGTGTACTTCCTGACGTGCCCGTGGTGCGTCGGGTTCTGGGTCACCTTGGCCACGAGCTGGATACCGGTGTTGTACCCGACCAATCGGGTGTTCCTGATCCTCGGCGTAGCTCTGGCGGCCTCGCATCTGATCGGCATACAGGCCCCGCTGGCCGCCGATGAGACGGTCAACGTGGACGATGACGACGACGAGAGTGGTGACGATACCGGGGGATAACACCGCTGGCCGTTAATCTCATAACGTGGCCGCCCCCTCGTCTTTGCGCATCACCCGCCGTCTGCCGGGCGCCGTCGCCCCGTCGATCGCCTCGCGCACCCGTGCCCTGGTCGCCGCCAGCCAGCCGATTGACGATCCGCGCAAACAGTTCCGCAAGTCGATCGGCGGCGGAAAGCAGTCCGAATGGCAGGCCAAGGCGTGGGCGGCGTACAAGGAAGTCGGCGAGCTGCGGTTCTACACCGGATGGCGCGCAGCGTCGGCCAGCCGCGTCCGGCTGATCGCCAGCGAAATCGACCCTGACACCGGTGTGCCCACCGGCAGTATCGACCCCGACAACACCGAGGGCCAGCGCGTCGCCGAGATCGTGCGTTCCATCGCCGGGGGCCCTCTGGGACACGCCAAGCTGATCAAACGGGTGGTCGAATGCCTGACGATCCCCGGCGAAGTCTGGATCGTGATTCTGTTCGTGGACCAGCCCGACCCGGCCAATCCGCAGAAACAGGCCCCTCCGACCTGGCTGGCGGTGACCCCTGACGAGATCACCGCCGGGGGCAAGGACACGACCATCGAGCTGCCCAATGGTGAGAAATACACCTACAAGGACGGCAAAGATGGGATGTTCCGCGTCTGGAACCCCGCCGCCTGGCGTGCCAAGGAAGCCGACAGCCCGGTGCGGGCGACGATGGACAGCCTGCACGAGATCGTGCGGACCACCAAGACGATCAGCAACGCCAGCAAGTCGCGGCTGATCGGTAACGGCGTGGTATTCGTGCCGCAGGAAATGTCCCTGCCCACGATGAACGTACCGGTGGCCTCGAACAAGCCCGGCGCGCCGATCCCGCCGGTGCTGCAGACCGCGGCGGTGCAACAGCTGCAGGATCTGCTGTTTGAGGTCGCCAAGACGGCGTACGACGACGAGGACAGCATGGCGGCGCTGATCCCGATGTTCGCCGGTGTGCCCGGCGAAATGATCGCCCAGGTGCAGCACCTCAAGTTCGACAACACCATCACCGACACCGCCATCAAGACCCGCAACGATGCCATCATGCGTCTGGCGATGGGTCTGGACGTCAGCCCCGAACGGTTGCTCGGCATGGGGTCGCAGTCCAATCACTGGTCGGCCTGGCAGATCGGCGACGACGACGTCCGGCTGCACATCCTGCCGCCGGTCGAGCTGCTATGCGATGCGATCACCGAACAGGTGCTCAAGAAAGTGCTGGCCAAGGAAGGCATCGACCCGAACAAGTACGTCGTGTGGCACGACGCCAGCCAGCTGACCGTCGACCCCGACAAGACCGACGAGGCCCGCGATGCATTCGACCGCGGCGCCATCACCGCCGAGGCGATGGTCAAGTACCTGGGTCTGTCCGACGATAGTCAGTACGATTTTTCCACGATGGACGGCTGGGCGCAGTGGGCCCGGGACCGGGTCGGCGACGACGCTACATTGCTGCCGACGCTGGCGCAGCTCATTCCTGAGCTGGAAGGAATGGAATTTCAGGCCCCAAGCCAGCCTGAGCTGCCGCCCGGCGACGATACGAGCGCCGATGACGGTAAGAGCGGTGCCCAGCGGCAGCAGGAGCCGGACACCGAGACCGACAGCGAGGACAACGGCGATCAGGCGGCCAGCCTGACCGAGCGCGAGACCACGTTCGCCGAGGCGGCGATATTCCGCGCGCTGGAACTGGCGGGTAAACGGCGCCGGACCCGGTCACTGCCCTACGAACTGCGCCAGGTGCCCGACCGCGAGCTGCACCGCCACCTCCCAGCCGTGTCGCCCAGCCAGGTCGATGAGCTGGTCAGGGGCTGGGACGCTGTGCTGGACGACCCGGTGATCCGCGGTCTGCAGATGGACGCGGCCAAGGTGCGCGCGGTGGTCCGCAAGTACGTCACCGCTGAGCTGACCAAGGTGGTGGACGCCTGATGTGGCCCGAACACCGTGGCGATGCGGTCAGCCGACAGATCCCGGTCGAGCGGGCCGTGGAAGCCCTGTACGCCGAGTCGTTCCGTCGCTGGGTGCCCACGATCCGCGCCGGTGTGCTGCCCGCGCTGACCGCCGCCGGTGCGTTGCCGCCGGACCCGTCGGCCGCCGATGACCAGACCGCACAACAGGGCTGGTCGGACACCACCCGCGACGTCGTACTGGCCGTGATCGGCCTGCTGTGGGCGGCGACCGTCTACGAGGCCATGCCGTCACTGGGCCTGCCGATCCCCGACCTGCCATCACTGCCCAAGAACCGGCGCACCTACACCTACCTGCTCGATGACGTCGACGGTAAGGCGCTGGACATCGTCGCCGAGGCGGTGACATTGAGCCGGGCCGAGATCGCCGAGGCGGCGGCCCGCATCGACAACACCCCGGTGCTGGCCCAGATCCGTGACGACATGCTGGCCGCTGAGACCCAGCGCGCCGATCACATGGCGGCGGTCGTGCACGACAAACTGGCCGTCGCGCGTGACAAGGCCATCGTGCTGGCACAGAAACAGCAGCTGGACACCGCCGATACCGTGATTGCCCAGCGCACCGCGGTGGCCGAAACGCTCGACGTTGGCGGCCCGACCATCCGGCAGCTCGCCGAGTCGGCCGGACACGACAGCGGTGCGGTGCAGAACCACGCGGTCGTAGAGGCGGCGGTGTACGGCCAGGACGAGGACGACCCGCTCGACAAGGTCTGGATCGCCACCATCGACAGCAAGACTCGGCCGACACACTGGGCCGCCGACGGCCAGCGGGTGGCGCTCAATGCGGCGTTCATCGTCGGTGGTGAGGCCCTGGCGTTTCCGCAGGACACCGCCGGGTCGCCGCGCGAGATCAAGAACTGTGTAGTCGGATCAACGCAGGTCAACTGGCCTGGGCAGCATGTACACAACGCGACGAGACGGCGCTATAGCGGCACGTTTGTCGATCTCATTACGGCTGATGGTCGCGTCCTCACCATCACTGCGAAACACCTTGTGCTGACCCCCGTGGGGTACGTCCACGCTGATTCGTTGTGCCCAGGAGATTATGTCATCGGCGCCCCGACCGGGGTCGATTCCCCAGAGATAAACGACATGCCACCCTGCATCGAGCAGGTTTACGGTGCGTTTAGCGGTGATGGGGTGTCGGAGTGGGTGCCACTTGGCCCGATGGACTTCCACGGCGACGTTTCCGAAGGCGACAAAGTCGAGATTGTAGGGTCCGACCGCAACTTGGGTTACCAGGCCGAGGAATGCCGGGATGGCCTCGTGTGGCTGTCTGACGGACCCCGTATGTTGACGAGTTCGAGCCCGTTTCGGACCGGCTTTGATTTGCCCAGGACAGGCAGTTTCGGTGCCGTCGGAGTGACGTCGCCGAGCGGCGTTGGCGGCCAGAGCCGCGGTCCGACGTTCGGCGACGGTCAAGCGTGCAGCACGGATACGGTTAGCCTCGGACTGATTACGGACCGGCAAACCCAGACGCTGGAGATTGCCGATGACAGCGGTGCGGCTGACACCGAAAATCAGCGCCATCTGCTTTACGCTAACGCCGTCGGCATGGTGCCGACGCAGCTCATTAACGTCAAGATCTATACGGCGACTCACGACGTCTTCAATTTGTCGACCACACAGGAATGGTACATCGGCAATGGTATTGCCGTACACAATTGCCGCTGCCGGGTGGGCATTCTGGGCCGCGACGAGAAACTGCCGGACGAGGTCGACCGGCACACCGAACGCCTGGCTGGCCGTGATGCCACCGCCCGCCACCGTGAGGGCAGCCAGGCTGATGAGATCGAACGCCGCGAACGTGAGGGCAACATCCGCGCCCGCGACGACAAGGATGGAATGGGACAGGTCGCTTCAGCGGCCCCAGATGAAGGGCAGACAATGGCCAACGACGATGAGACTCAGGCCGAGACCTACCGCACGTTCAGCGCGGTCATCGCCCTGATCGGGGAACCGACCAGCGATAGCCGGATGCTGAGCAAGAAAATCGACCTGTCCATGCGGTCGTTCCCCCAGCCGCTGATGTGGTGCAAGCAGACCGGATACGGCCACGAGGACGCCTACACCGTCGGGGTCATCGAGGGGGCCGAAAAGGTCAAGGGCAAGGTGACCGCAACCGGGTACCTGCTGAACACCCCCGAGGCCGACGAGGCGGCCAACGAGCTGGCCCACGGCGTCACGTCGCCATCGGTCGACCTGGCTGACAGCGAGTGGGAGGCCACCGACCGCGACGAGAACCCCATCGACTACGAGACCTACGTCAAGTCGCTCGATGACGGCGATCCGATCAAGATCTACACGACCATCACCAAGGCCGAACTGATCGGCACCACCCTGGTGGCCACCGCCGCCTTCGGCGACACCAGCCTGACGCTGAACGCCGAGCGCGAGACCCGCGACGTGCCGCTGGTGGCCGCCGCCGTGGCCCAGTTCAAGGCGCGGACCTACCCGGCGGCGTTCTTCGCCGACCAGCACCTGACCGAGCCGACGCCGGTCACCTCGGTGACCGTGGACGGTGTCGAGCACGTGTTCGGTCACTTCGCCTGCGAGGGCAGCTGCCACCGGGGCCTGCTGGGGCAGTGCGTCACGCCGCCGATGGACGACGATTTCGCCAACTTCCACACCAGCCCGCCGGTGCAGCTGGACGACGGCGAGACCATCGCTGTCGGCCGCCTGACCGTCGGCGGCGGTCATGCCAGCACCGCTCGCGGGGTGTCCGGCGCCGACGCCGCCGCGCACTACGACAACGTGGCGACGTGCTGGGCGCTGGTCCGGGTCTACAAGGATGCGCACGGCCTGGCGTTCACCGGCGTACGGGCGCCGTGGGTGTCCGACGAGCAATTCGAGCAAGGCATGAGCGCGCCGTTGTCGGGCGACTGGCGGGACTACGGCCGCGGGCTCAAGCTCACCGCGGTGCACAGCGTCAACACCCCGGGCTACATGATCGCCAGCGGCGCCACCGACGCCGAGGGTCGTCCGCTGGCCCTGGTGGCCTCCCTGGCCCCGACCGTCGACAGTCACCCGCGCTCGGTGGCTGTGGCCGCCGGTATCGACGTCGACAAGCTGGCGGCGGCCATCGTGCGCAAGCAGCGCGAGGACGCCACGATGGAACAGCTGATGAACCGGGCCAAGGACCGGCCCGAACTGCCGCCAGAACCCGATCCGATGGATGAGCTGATGGCCCGCGCGAAGGCGCGCGTCTGATGGGCTGCAGCTGCCGCGGCGGTGTCGGCGGCGCGACGTCGCAACCGGCGATCCTGGGATACAACTACCAGCCGCCTGCCGTCAATGGCGTGCTGCCGCCGGTGATGGGGCCGTATTCGACCATCCTGGAAGCTCGGGCCGAGCAGCGGCGGCACGGTGGTGGATCCATCAAGACCATCCGCAAGTAGGCCAACGACAACGGCCCCGGTGTTGACCGGGGCCGTTGTGCTGTGTCTGGGCTTAGCGGGGGAGAACGCTTTCAAAGCCGTAGGCGTAGGTACCGCCCCAGGCGGGGAGTTCAACGACGGCGAGGCCGTTTTCGTTGACGCCGAGGAAGATTCCTTCGCCGTTGGAACCGTGAACGCCTGCGATGCGAACCTGTGCGCCGGTTTCGATGATCATGTGTCCCTCTCTTCGCGGGTCCGTCCCGCTGACAAGAACCACATTACGGTCGCACGGCGGCATTGTCAAGGGTCCGTGCACGGTGTTTGCGGTGTCTGTTCCGTGCGCACACGCGACACACGGCCATACCGGTGTCGGTAAATCGTGTGTTTTCTAGGGTGCGTATGTGGTTGTTTCTGCAGGTCGGGCTCAGTCGAGCCAATGACGGTTCAAGAGGTTTGTTTTGACGTTGACGGTTCCACTCCACGGTGTCATCCCGATTGCACTGTCCGCAGACTCGATTACCATCTTTCCGCACCTGAACAGTGGCATTAGTCCACAGATGGCCACGAAGGCAGTGCAGCTGGTATAGGCGTCCGAGTTCTGCTCGACGGCGATTTTCTGCCCGGGTCACGGGCTCTAGGTGGGTGGACTCGACACACGCACGGTAAGTGCACAGATGGTCCAGTTCCCACCCATCGGGGATATCGCATCCATGCTCCAGCGTGTGGGCAAAACGGTGAGCGGACCAGCACCTTCGTTCGTGATCCCAAAATCGTCCAGTGCCCTTTTTCGTCGTTGCTCCGACCCACATCAAGCAGGTGACCGTGCGCAATTCGTACTTTGTGCCTGTCCAGAACAGACGGGGGGTGATGGGCGCTGGTCTGGTCTTGGCGAAGAACCGTGACCGTATGTCATCGGGCACTCGAATAACGTTAGACATATTAGTGCACAGTAGCACGCGCACCGTGCCTCGCTAATGTTCCCAATCAGAGAGCGACCGTCTGGCTGTGGGCCGGGAAGCGATCGACCGAGTTGTTCTGGTTACATCGACTTAGGAGCACACAATCGTGTTTGTCCTCCCCGAAGATCTGGCGGCACTGAGCGCCGACCAGCTCGCTGCCCTGGCCCGTCAGGCCCGCGCTGAGATCAACGTTCTGGCCGCCCGCCAGGAAGCCCACACCGCCGGTGCAGGCGAGGCGCTGACCGCCGATGAGCAGGCCCGCTTCGCCGCGCTGCTCGACGGCGAGGACGCCGTTCTGGCCCGCGCCGAGGAACTGGCCACCGCCGAGGCCGAGGCATCGGCGAACGTGGACGCGCTCATGGCCCGCAACGCCGCGCGCACCACCCCGGCAGCGCCGGACGAACCGGAGACCCCCGAGGCCCCGGCGCCGTCCGACAACGCCCCCGAGACCCCCGAAGCACCGGAGACCCCCGAGGCCCCGGCCGAGGGTGAACCGACTGCCGCACCGGTGGCCGCCGCTGGCGCCCCCAATTTCGAGGGCCTGGGCGACGGAACCCCACCGCCTGCCGGTGGCACCCCGTCCGGCCCGCAATGGCACATGGTGCCCGAGTCGCCGGGCTACGTCGCCGGTCCGGTCGGGTTTGCCCAGATCGCCGCCGGTATCGACTCGGTACGCCCGGGTTCGCGCGCCTCTCGGCGTCCCACCGGCAGCAAGGGATCGTTCAGCACCCAGCGGATCGCGTCGGTTCGCCGTCCCGATATCGCTGTCATTGACGACCCGCACGCGCTGGTCACCGAGATCGAGCGGGCCACCTCGCAGATCAACGGCGGCCAGTTCAAGGGTCAGGCCATCACCGCGGCGGCGCTGACCGCCGGTGGCTGGTGCGCGCCGTCCGAGCAGCTGTACGACTTCTGCGACGTGCCCGATCCGGTCGACCTGATCAGCCTGCCCGAGATCACCATCCGTCGCGGTGGCGTTCGCTGGCCGCGGGAACCCGATGTGTCCTCGCTGCTGACGGACTACGCTTTTCAGTTCTTCTTCACCGAGCCGGAACTGGAAGCCGAGGACGGCAGCGGCAACCCGACGGCGATCAAGGAATGCATCAGCATTCCGTGCGCCGACGAGTTCGATGAGCTGCGCCTGGCCGCGCTCGGCTACTGCGTCGAGGCGGGCATTCTGCAGGACCAGGGTTGGCCTGAGCTGACCCAGTGGTTCCTGCAGACGTTCGCCGCGGCCCACCTGCGGGGTATCTCGTGGCGGACCATCCGCGACATGGTGAACGGGTCCACCCCGATCACCATTGCCCCGGCCACCCTGGGCGTTGGTGCCACCACCAACTTCCTCAATGGCCTGGAACTGCAGGCGATGAACCTGCGGCTGAACAAGGGCATCGCGCGCAACGCTGTGGTGGAAGGCGTCGCCCCAGCGTGGCTCCCCTCGGTGCTGCGGGCCGACCTGGCGATTCAGGAAGGCCTGGACACCAACGCCGTCACCGACGCGATGATCGACGGCTGGCTGAACGCCCGCAACATCTCGTTGCAGTACGTCGCTGACTGGCAGTCGCGCGGCGCCGGACAGCCTGGCAATCTGGCGACCACCCAGTGGCCCGCACAGGTCAACGTCCTGCTGTACCCGGCCGGAACCTGGTTCCGTGCCATGCAGCCGGTCATCGAGCTGGGCGTGATGTACCCCAAGGAACAGCTGCAGGTCAACCGCTACACCCGGTTCTTCACCGAGGATGCCATCGCGGTCGGCAAGCGGTGCAACCCGTCGCTGAACGTGCAGATCCCGATCTGCGTCAATGGCGGCATCGGGGAACGCATCGAGATCACCTGCCCGGCCCCGGCCACCACCACGAGCTACACACTGGCCAACACCGCCACCGCGGGTCAGTACAAGCTCAAGACGGCCAACGGCGGCACCACGGCCGATATCTCGTTCGATGCCACCAACACGGCCATCGAGAACGCGCTGGGTCTTGTGGACGACGGCCACCCGGCCGCCGACTTCACCGTGTCGGGCACCGCCCCGGCGCAGACGGTGATCGTTCCCAGCTCGCTGGGCGCGCTGTCGGTGGTCGCCGGTACCACCCCGGTGACCGGTGGAACTGTGACCGTCACCGCGGTGTAACGGATCGCCCTACGACTAGTTGCCGGGCCGGGACAACACCGAGGCCCGTCCCGGCCCGGCAACTACCGTTACCACCAGTAGGGAGGAACGTCGCATGACGATCACCACCGAGACCGGGACGCTGAACCCGGTACAGTTCTGGGCGCCGCCGGTCAACCCCTCGCCGACCGGCCTCTACGCCGCCACAGCGTGGCAACCCGAGAACACCGCACCCGCCCGATTCCTGGCCGGGGTGCACATCCTGCCCGAGAATTTCGACGGCGCCAGTTCGTCCGGCGTCTGGGGTGCCGACTGGTGCGCTCAGCCCGACGACCTGACCCCCGACGACGTCAAAAAGGGTGAGCGGTGGGCCGGTCTGGACCCGTTCGACCCCGTGACCATGTGGGGCTATGACGAGTGTGCCCTGACCGCCGAGAGCCGGGCCGAGGTCAAGAGCCGGGCCGCGCAAACGCTGCGGGTCATGGAACAGCCCCTATTTGAGCGCGAGTTCGGCGGCCGATTGCAGGCCGACCTGACCGCCGAGGGCGGCCCGATCGACGCCGCTGCACCGTTCCTGGCCGCGCTGGGCATGGTAGAGGCGTACATAGCAATGGGCGGCCAGCAGGGCGTCATCCACGCCGCGGTCAACGTCGCCCCGATGGCGGCGTTCTATCAGTGCCTGGTCAAGACCGGCAGCGGCTACCTCACCCCGATGGGCAACCGTTGGGTGTTCGGCGGCGGCTACCTGGCCAGCATCGGATCGAACACCCTGATGGGCACGAGCCCGCTGTACGGCTGGCGTGATGAGATCGCCGTGCGTGAGACCATCAAGTCCGAGCAGAATAAGTATGCCGTGGTCGCTGAGCGTTCGGTCCTGGTGGGCTACGAACACTTCTACGGCGCCATGCAGATCACCGGATAGAACAGGACCCAGGAACATGCCCGTTGGTGTGAACGTCGAGGATGACCCGATCAACCCGGGTTTTGTGCTGGTCGAGTTCGTGGACGCCAGTCTGCGGGGTCCGGCCCTGGCATCGCTGATCGCCGACGGCGGTCCCGATATTGTCGAGCCCCTGACCCGCGAGAAGGGCAGCGAGCGCAAGCGATACCGCGTGCCGTCCGGCAACGCTTCGGCGGCCGGACTGATCGACGGCAGCGGCACCGAGTTGGATGACATCACCCAGACCGGCCCCGCGGACACCACTGGCATGGTGCTGCCCACTGCCCCGACCAGTGCGAACGCCTTCGGTCCGGTCATCCGCAAGGGCACGTACAAGAACGGGTATGGCGACAACGTGCAGATCCCGCAGCCCGGCAAGGCGGTGGGCCGTCCGCCCGCGGCGCCGACCCAGGCCGAGGTCGCCGAATACGTCAACACCAACCAGGCCAGCCTCAAGGAACGCGAGGGCCGCGACGCCAACGACAACGGCACGCTGGGCCTGGCCTCGGTCAGTCCGTTCGCTCAGGACGCGCCGCCGCTGGACACCGGCAACGACGACGAGCCCCCGGCCGACCCGAGCGGCGATCAGGGATACCCCACCGACAGCGCACCGTCGATGGACTGGACCCGGGACCAGCTCAATGCCTACGCCAAGACCGTCAAGGGTGTGGACACCAGCAACAAGGCCGAATACCCGGCTAAGGCCGATGTTCTGAACGTCATCAACGCCCCAGCGTGATTGACGTAACCCGGTGACGACATGAGAGGAACGACGTTGTGGAAGCAGTGCCCCGGTCAGTATTCCCACCGTCGCCTTTTGCCCCGCGGCCCACGGTTCGCCCGTTCCGCGCTGTCACCCGGCCGCCGGTAATCGTGTCTGAGCACGATCTGGATCTGGCCGCGGTATCGCTGGCCCGGCAGTTCGAGCATCAGCGGGAGGCACTGCGGCTCTGCTGCTGGATCGTGGCCGGGTTACCGATCCTGTACGGCATCGCCACGTGGTTGTTTGGCACGTCGCTGTGGGCGTCCAGTCCGGTGTACACCAACGCGCTGTCGGTGCCCGGCGCCCCACAGTCGTGGGGAACGGTGTTCATCGTTCTGGGCGTGGCGTCCATCGTGTGCTGGGAACGTCGCGCCTGCCGGATTGGGGCGGTGGTCGGCATGATTACCTCGCTGGTGCTGGCTTGTTTCATGGCGTCGTTCGTGCTGGTTGGCGTGCAGCTGCATATGCCGATGGCGGCCTCCCCGGCCATCAGCTACGGCCTGTTTTCCCTGCTCTATATGAACGGCGCCCGGTTGGCCTGGAAGTCACGGCCCCGGCGATGAAACGGCACCTTATCCGTGCGTTCGCCCGCACGGTGGTGGCCGTGCGACACAACCGCAAAGTGCACAGCGGTTCACCGCCCCTGTACAACCTGCTGGCCCTCGGGGCGGTCATCGTCGGCGTAGCCCAGACGATGACCGACGAGGCGCCGGGCAGCTTCACCGCCCTGACTCCCGACTGGGCCGATGACGTGTTCGTGGCCGTCACAGCGTTGTCCGGCCTGCTGATCCTGGCCGGTCTGTATGCCACTGCCGAGAACCGGTATCACGCCACTCGGCTAGCCCTGAGCCTGCACATCGAACGGTTCGGTCTGTCGTTCCTGATGACCATCATCGCGCTCAATATCGCTGCCGCCTGGATCTACAACCACGGGTTTCCCATGACGTTGGGGTCGGTCTGGCAGGTCATGTTCTGGCTGTGGTCGTGGACCCGGCTGTGGGATATTCGCAAGGCGTTGAAGGGGCTGACGCGGTGAGCGCGCAACTGTGGCTGTCCATCATCGGCGGAACTGGGTTCCTGGCAGGCGTGGCCGGTCTGTTGCAGTTCTTCAATACCCGGCGTTCGACGCGGGAAAAATCGAGCGCAGACGCCTACGTCAGCTGGCGGGCTTTCATGACCGGCGCGGTGGACGATGCCGCCAAGATCAACGGCGGCCTGATGGCCGAGCGTGACAGGCTGTACACCGTGCGGGCGTTCCTGATCGACCTGGTACAGCTGGCCCTCAAGCTGGCCCGGGATCACGGCATCGCCGAGGACAAGATCGAACCCCTGGCGGACCGGCTCGATGAAGTGCGGGCGATGTGACCTGCACCGGCCGCCGCTAATGTTCTGATCAGCGGGCCTCGGAACCCTGCTACCTAGGAGATCGCCGACATGGCCGAGTTCCCAGTCGTGAAAGGCTACACGCTTCGCGCGACGCTCATTAATAGCTGTGGCCGTCCCGAGGCGGGCGAGGCCAGTCGGCTCGTTACCGAGGGCTTTGTCTCGGCCAACATCCAGCCGGTGATGAAGGACGCCCAGGACCTGACCCAGGAGAACGCCGCGGGCAAGGACTGCGTCGTGGACCGTACCCCGCCCGAGCGGCGCTGGTGGACGGTTGAGATCGAGTGCTGCAACGTCAACACCGAACTGATTACCATGTTCTCGGGCTGGGAACAGGTCGTGGACTGGAACGACGTCCCGATCGGTCTGCGCGACCGCAAGCAGGTCAACAGCGACTACGGTGTGGCGCTGGAGATCTGGACCGGCGGCGCGTCCGACGACGATTGCCCGATCCCGACCAACGATGACATCTTCTCCATCGCGGGCAGCGGCAAGAACTACGGCTACTTCCTGCTCGGCGGCAAGGAATTCACGCTGTCGGGTATCCAGATCGGTGCCCAGATTTCGACGTTCACGCTGTCGGGCATCACCCTGGCGATGCCGCAGTGGGGCCGCGGTCCGTACAACGTCGCGGGTATCGACGGTGCGGGCACCCCGGGCCGCATGCTGGCCCCGACCGGCAAGGAAGAGCACCTGACGCTGTTCCGTACCCCGGTTGCACCGCCTTCGCCGACCAACGGCGCCGTGCCCCTGGGCATCGCGTCCAAGTTCGTGGCGCCGGATTACTACTTCGGCGGCCCGGCAGGCGAGCCCCCGGCCGACGTGGCACCGAACCAGGACGAGGTCACCTACGACGTGACCCTGGGCGGTACCACGGCCACCGGTGGCGGGTTCACCCTGGTCTACACCGACCCCGACGGTGTGGCGGCCACCACGGCCACCGTGAACTACGACGACAGCACCACCGAGGTGGCGGCGACCCTGGCGGCGCTGTCCAACTTGGACGTGTCCGACGTGACGGTGTCCGGCACGGTCGGCGCCTGGGTGGTCAACATCGCCAAGGGCGGCACGCTGGCACTTGGCACCAACAGCCTGACCCCGTCGCCGGGTGCCACGGTCTCGGTGACCAAGGCGTAACCTCGGTACATCAGCGAAGCGACAGAACCCCCGGCCTGGGGTTGGGCCGGGGGTTCTGCCGTTGTCGGAGCTATTCGGCGAGGCGTAGGTAGGTCTCGACAATCTCGATAGGGGTCATGGTCGCCAGCACGTTTTCAGGGAACTCGACCGCGTCGGCGTTGCGGTACAGCCACTGCAGCATCTGCGGGGCGAACTCTTCGGGCGACTCACGGGGGTCGTCCTCGCCATAGTGGACCCGGCCGCCGTACATCAGACGTCGGCCCGGTAGATGGTGCGGGCGGTGTAGGTGGTCAGCGCGCGGACGGTGTCGCGGTCGGTCTCGCCGTACTGGGCGGCGACGATCTGGGCGACGTTGCGCCGCTGCGAAGCGGTGAGCTTGCGCGGACGGTTGCGGTTCATGGTGCCCTCCTAGAGGCGGTTCGCGGGCCGGTCCCGCTGACAGAAACGACAATACGGTTACACGGCGGCATTGTCAAGGTCCGCACGGCGGCGGGATAATCTAGGCCAGTGACATGCACCTGGGACGTCGACCGCAGATGCCTGCCGCCGCTGCCCGATCCTGACGATGACGGGTACCAGGCTGCGGCGGATCGGCAGAACACCGCGGTGGACACCGCCGTCATGGTGCTCTATCAGCTCACCGGCCAGCAGTTCGGACAGTGCCCGCTGACCGTGCGACCGTGCCCGATCCGCGACTACGGCCGCGGGTACAACGTTCGCCCCTGGTCGCAGACGCTGTTGTACTGGGACGGATCGCACTGGTTCAACGGCAACTGTGGTTGCCGGGGGCGGTGCTCGCGGACCGGTCCCGGCATCGTGCACCTGCCCGGCCCCGTCGGCTCGATCACCGCGGTGACCATCGCCGACGAGGTTCTGGACCCGTCCGAGTACGTGGCCGAGGGCAACTATCTGTACCGCCGCGGAGGCCGGTCCTGGCCCAGTCAGGACCTCGGACGGCCGCTCGGTGAAACCGGCACGTGGTCGGTGGACTACCTGCGCGGGCTACCGCAGCCCGCCGGTGCCGACGTCATGGCCGGATCGCTGGCCTTGGAGTTCATCAACGCCTGTGAGGGCGGCGACTGCCGGATACCGCGCTCGGTGGTCTCGATCAGCCGCCAGGGCGTCAATCACGTGTTCGACGCCACCAAGATGCTGGCCAGCGGCAAGACCGGGCTGGAAAACATCGACCTGTGGATCAACGCCATCAACCCGTACCACCTGCTGCAAGCCCCATCGGTGATCTGATGGACTGCCCCACAGATCCCGCGGTCGACGTCATCGTGGCCTACAGCTCGGCGATGCGTGAGGCGTTCAGCCCTGATGGACGGTGCCCGCCGGTGGCCGGATCGAATGACGTGCGTTTCGTCGCCGGTGAAGGCCCGGCGCTGGTGGCGTTCGACGTGCACACCCGCCGGGGGAACAAGTGCGCTGAACCGTTCCTGTGGGTTCGGCTGGCACGCCGATTCCGCACCGACAAGTCGCGCGCCTTCATACAGCCCGTACTGGACACGAACGCCAATTGTGGCGCCGCTCCGCGTGTCGTGGCCATCGAGGTCGGCGTGGCCCGGTGCTCGGTGGCGGTGAACGAACGGGCCAGCTGGGATGACTACGAGCGCGAGGCACAGCAGGCGCTCGATGACAGCTGGCGACTCGAACTGGCCATGTGCCGCGCACAGAGCAAGTTGCAGGCACTGCACCATGACGTCGCCACCGACGTCATTAACCCGGCCGGTCCCGACGGCGGCGTGATCGCCTGGGTGGCCAACGCCTACGTCCGACTGTAAGAAAGGCATCGACATGCGACAGCAGATGGTCACCATCGAGGGCACCCACATGGCCAGCGTCAAGCTGCCGCGGGGCCAGCGTCAGACCGTGGTGGACACCCCGCAGATCCGTGAGCGCGTCCGGCGTGGCCAGGTCAAGATCGTGGCGACCTACCCCGCCGACGAGACCACCGAGGCGGTGCAGCCGGACCCGAACCCGTCACTGACGCCTCCGGCCAAAAACGCCAGCCGTGACGACTGGGCGGCGTTCGTCGGCGATCTGGTGCCGCGGGTCGATTTCGATCCGGCGGACCCCGACGTCGGGCGTAACGACCTGATCGCGCTGTACGAGCAGTGGCGGGACCAGCACGCCGCCACCGGGGGGTAACCCGTGGTCGAAATCAAGGTCACATACAAGGGCTTTGATTACCACGAGGCCGGGGCCATCGCACAGACGGCCCCGTTATTGCGGCGCGTCCATCGCAGCCTGACCCGCCAGATTGCCACCGAGGCCCGGCATCGAGTCCCGGTGCTGACCGGTCACCTGGGCCGGTCAATCGGCGAGGACCCGCAGCGGATGGACGGTCCGCTGATCGTGGGCGGCGGTGTCACCGCCTGGGCGAAATACGCCCGGTTCGTGCACAACGGGACCGGCGTCTACGGTCCCAGTGGCATGCCGTTCGTGATCCGGCCCCGCAACCCCGCCGGTGTCCTGCACTTCTTCTGGAATGGCAAAGAGGTATTCGCCAAGTCGGTGACCGTGAAAGGTATGCGCGGCCGACCGTTCTTGACCAACGCCGGAACAGCGGTCACCGCCCGCGACCCGCGTATCCGGCACGGCTAGAACACAACACGGCGGTGTTAGGCTCGGCTCGTCACGTGACAATTTGAAAGGGCCTCGGATGACTACTTACGGTGCTGACGGCGTTGTGGACGACACCCCGCTGACCGACGAGATTTTCGAGCAGGAAAACCAGCCGGGCGGTGAACTGGTCAGTGTCGCCGGACAGACTGCCCCGCCCGCTGAGCCGACCGACGCCACGGCTGTCGCCGTCAAGGACGAGGTCAAGGCGCTGGCGCTGGCCGAGCAGTGGCCGCACGACTACCTCAATTTCGAGGGCGACAAGCTGGAAGTGCGACTGCCGTCCGAGCAAGCACTGTCGGCGTTCTCCATCGGCGTGAGCAAGTACATGCCCGCCGAGGTGCAGAACGACATGGTCGGTCTGTTCATCGCCAAACACCTGAGCCCGGGCAGCTACAGCCGGGTGTTTGCTCGCATGATGGACCCCGACGACACCACGTACACCAACCAGACCATCGGCCAGCTGATGAGTTCGCTGTCCCGCGCGGCGATGGAAGCGCGCAAGGCGTTATCCGACGCCAAGGCCGACGCGGGGTAATCTGCCTCGCAATTCGATAGTCTGACCCGGTGACGGCACCAGGGGCTACCGCGGGCAATATCGGCCTGGGCGTCACTATCGACGCCAGTGACCTACGGTCGGAGCTGACCAAGGCCGTGCTGGCCGAAATGGGCCCGGTGCTCGCCGAGCTGAACGCCGAACTGCGCAAGACGGCCCGCGAATACAAGGACGTCGGCGACGCCGCGGACAAGTCGGCTGAACGCCAGATCAACGCGAACAACGCCGCTGCGGCGTCGGCCGCCGGACTGGCGGCGGCGGTGGGTGCGCACAACAAGATTGGGCAGGACTGGTCCCAGACGGTCGACCGGAAAACCGTACCAGCGACCAAGAAACAACAGTCCGCGACCGACAAGCTGGCCGATTCGACCAAGCTCGTAACCCAGCGGCAAAACGAGTTTTCCACCGCCCTGCAGCTGTTCGGGCGCGAGAGTCCCGAGGCCGAGGCGGCGTACAAGAACATGCGCGCCCAGCTCAACCAGTACACCCGTGACCTGGTGTCGGCCGCCAATCAGTCGCGCACGTCGACCGATCGACAAGTCATCGACTATCAGCGACTCGCACGGGCCGCCGATGATGCCCGCCGCAGCCAGGAACAGGCCGCCAAGATCGCTGGCATCAGCACCCGAGGACCCACCCGTGGCGTCGTCGGCGGCCGTGGTGGCCGTGGATCGTTCCTGACCGGACCCGGCGGCATGGCCCTGGGCGGCC
>Ga0164242_10002056_pt1 | contig 23435 bp, 27 predicted proteins | sample OricomgcompostMG_FD_108783 | JGI IMG/M metagenome (GOLD analysis project Ga0164242, IMG submission 108783) | Miracle-Growth compost microbial communities from Emeryville, California, USA - Original compost - Miracle growth compost (MG) ... | reverse complement strand
TGTTTTTTGTTTTTTTTTTGTGGAATTTAGTTCATGTAGTTCATTATTCATGAAGACATTTAGCTGTCATAATATCAGGTTGACCCTATTCCTAGGATCCCCGCCCTAACAACACCAGATTCGCAACATTCATCGCCGCGATGATGAGCCAGATGAGCACCGCCAAAGCGGCCACAGGCCACGAATTCGCCATGTTCACACTCCCATCTCCGCGGTCACCACTCCGCTGGAACACAATCTTGTTCCAGAGGGACCGGGCCGGCCTAGTGCTACCGACAGGCCCGCCGGCCGGCCTCTCCTCTACGTCATCCGAGGGTGGTGGCGACTGAACACCGAAGCGGGCCATGCCCGGCTGGACGGTCATGTACCTCGCTCGGCAAGTAAAGAATATGAGCGGGGCCGAGATGAATGGTAGCGCGACGCTAAGTGCGACCTGGGAGCCGTTGAGCGCGGCGTCGAGGCCCTTTCGGCCAACAGCACCGGCGATGATGATACTGGGGGTGATGCTGATGGAGCGGGTGACGAGTCGCCTCAGCCAGGGCTTGAGCCGCCAGTTGAGCTGACCCTCGGAAACCATCTGTCCCGAGATGGTGCAGACGATACCGGCGCTTATGCCGGAGAGCAGGAGCGCAAGCGCAAAGACGGTCCCGGCCGCGGGAGAGAGGGACTTTGTTAGCAGGTCGTGGATGCCAAAGATATCCGAGTCGAGGGCGTCTGGGTTGTTGTACAGCGAGGCGCCGGCGACGATGAGGATGGCGCTGTTGACAAACAGGGCGAAGGTGAAGAGGGAGATGGCGAGCTCGGCAATGGAATATTTCATGGAGAACCGGATCGCCGATAGCGAGGGGATGTACATGGCCTTCTCGGTGGACTCGGGTTCTGCGGGGTTGCTCAATGCGTCCGACTCGGCGGCGGCGTCTGGTGGGAGGAGTCCGGACTTTTTGTCGAATTCCCGGAGCCGTGCCTGCACGATGCCGGATCCGAGGTAGAGGCTGTGCGGCATGACCGTCGCGCCTAGGATGCCGCAGGCTTGGTAGAGGCCCTGCTGCTCGATGATGGCGGATGACGGAAGGTAGCCACGGAACACTTGGCCGACTGGGGTCGCCTCGATGAGGGAGAGCTGGATACAGAAGCACACGACGACGCCCAGGACAAGGATCATGACGAATAGTTCGAAGGCTCTGAGGCCTTTCATGGAGCCGTTGGGCTGGTAAAACAGGAGAATGACCATGACGTCGAGGATGGATATAGCACAGCCGGCAACGAGGGGTATCTTCGGAATGAGGAGGTTTATCGCAATTGCCGTGCCGATGACCTAGCAACGTGTTAATCAAGATGTGAGAGCATTGTTGTTGAAGCGTGGAAGAGTGGGCAACGCGAGGTACCTCTGCAATGTCAGTAGCAATGATAGCCGCCTCAGCCATGACGTATAACGAGTAGTTCAACCACCGGGGTAGAAAGGCACGGCATGCTTCAGCCAAATTGAGACCGCTGACAGTCCCGAGCTTGATAGAAAGACTCTGGAGGAAAATGGCGAAGAGGTTACTGAGCAAGACAATAAAGAGCAAACGGAAACGATACGAAGCCCCCGCGGCTATGTCTGTGGCATAGTTGCCAGGGTCGACTAGATAGAAAGTTAGGCGAAGGAGGACTCAATGGCAAAAAGAATTGGGTTGGGAAGCACATACTGTATGAGACAGCAACCATAAAACCAGGCCCGATGAACTTGCTAAAAGTCCATATGGCCTTTTTGGTACGGTGAAGGGCTGATCTTGCGCGGCTTCGACCACTGCCAACATCCTCACCGCCGCCGTCGCTGTCGTCGGAAGGCGCAGACGGCGGCGGGCTGGGGCCAAGTTCGAACGGCCCCCTCTGCGCCTGCTGGTCAACACGGGACCCAGCAATGGCGCCACTCTTCAACTGCATCAGCTCTCTCCCGTCGGGGTCCTCAAGTCTAGACACTCCGTCTGCGTTTAGGCCTTGGCCGGTGTCCTGCATGGGAGTGTCCTCCCCGCCTCCCCTCAGGGCTCTCGCGTTCGATATGCCATTCAGATCCTCGTTTGTGGTGAGGTCGTTCGACAATTCGTTCGGGTTCTGGTTGTACCCGTCGCCCTTTTGCGGCTCATCTGTTCTGGAAGGCCGGTTCATCTTGACGGTTCTGGCTGGGAGTGCAGTTTTCTTGCCACCGAAAGCGGATTGCGTGACTCAAGTTGGGGAGATGCGACTCTTCAGCTCGAAGAAGTCGTCGAACCCACCGAAACGGAGATAAGGGGAAATTGAAGACTCTGACTCAGAAAGAGAAACAATCCAAACGCAAGCAGTTGTTCATCAATTTGTCTGCATCTAGGGAAAAGGCCAAGGCAAGGAGGGTAGGTACTTGTACCTTGCAGCTTATACTCTCCATCTCACTACCGCAGACTTTTGGGAGGCGGGTGTTAGTGCATTTTCCACCCGCCCCTCCACGATTCTCATGCAATGGCAATGCACAGAGAGCAGCTGACCCCACCCCCCGATTTTTTTAAGGGATCATCCACTCGTCGGCGGTTTCTCCCGGCAAAGGCCAGCCAGTGCCGTCATCAGTGTAGCCCGGCACGGCAAAGTTCCGAGGGTAGCGTAAAGAGTCTTACTGTGTGGCGCCCTGGCCAAACTTGGGTGCTTCCTTTCCAAGACATCAAGGTACTTTGGAAGCCTGGGTGTGCAACAATGTTTCCCTTTTTTCACCTCTGATATCGTTGGTCGCGTGCGTTATGTCGGGAGCAAGGTGAAGGTACAAATATTCAGTGTACCATTAATTTGGCCAGTTGATGGCCAACTGCAATCATTCAAAAAGTTAAGATCCGCCCACGTGTCTGTCTATGCAACCTTCTTTTTCACCCGGCTGGTCGGTTTGCCGTTCCCCCCCTCCCGGCCGCTCGAGAAGCCCTTCCGTTCGAATAGACCCGACACCAGAGCACCGGGGTGAGATGCCAAGTGGCCCCTCGTGCCACAGCAGCCGGACGATAACTCGGATTCGTCCTCCCTCCAGTGTCGGCCACCACCATTTCCTTGCCTCCGCCCCTCCGGTCCACTGCCCGAGTTGTATATGCCATGTCTCTTTCAACGTTGCTTCTTGCCCTCGACTTTCTTTCCGGCAGCGGCAGCCCTCTCGCGATCCCTCTTGGCGTAGATGGCGCCGGTGAAGGGGTTCTCGAATCGAAGGGCGACCAGATACACGATGAGGACCTCGACGGTCAGCAGGAGACCAGCCGGTTTCCCGTAGATCAAGGCCGTCCCCAGGAAGCTCATGGTCGAGCCGTAGTACATGGGGGCATCTGTGACGTTGAACGGGAATCCCGTCACCATCTTCTCCTGCAAGATTCCGAAGTAGTCACCAAGGAATGTCCCGGTGATTCCCAGCGCCCAGGTAGACGAGATAACCAATATATTTCCCATGGCGAGCAGTGCATATCCTGCTAGGGTCGGGATCTGGCCTTCAAGAGCCGGGTGGGAGGGTTGGTGTCGGAGGGCTCGCTCGTAGAGGGCATCGCGGACGAGGCCAAGGCAGAAGATAGTCGCAGCGAGGCCATAGCATGCAGTCTGGGAGCGGCCACCGAAGAGTCGGGTGAGAACCTTGTTGCGATATTCTGCTAGGCCATTAGTACGGAACGGACGGAAGGGCCCCAGGTTGGCCCAGTCGGGGCGATGGACGAGTTCTACTAACCTTGTCTTGCCACAATACTGCACAATCGGGTGTCAGCAGTGGGATGAGATAATCATTAGCATGTGAGTCTGGAGCATCTTACTTCCAGAACGTCGGGTTGAAGGCGATGCTAATTGCCGAGACTATTCCCACGTATTTTATTAGAAGCCAACCTGGCATTCGACGATTGGGAATTCTCTTACACAGCAGGCTCTTTTGGTCGAAGTCTACCAAACTTCTTGGTTCTATTGAGAAGGGCGCCATTTTGAATAATCTGAGGTGAGGACAAATTATCTACAGAGAAAAGTCAACGCCAATTTTGTTGTCGACAGAGCTGTTCCGGAAGCTTCAACGATAAGAGCTTTCAGTAGCGTGGAATGCTTGTGGAAGCTTGTGCCTTGCAAGGAGGGGGAACGATGATGGCATGGCCAACAAAAGCGCCAACAGCGCCACGGGGTCCGTGCCCGTGCAGAGCCGGAGTTTACCCGTTCCCAGTTAGGTACGGAGTACTTCCGTGCTTGTGGTGGTATTACGTAATGGTTTACGATGACCTGATGTATCATGTACCCCTTGTTTTGGCAGAGCTCAAAGTGTCGCACCTCTTAAAACACCTGGCCAATTGGACTTGGGCAAACCACACGAGAGCTTCAACAGCTGGCTGTGAAGCACCAGCTTTGAGAGCTGATAAAAACATTGGGTAGAACTTTGGTTTGGTCGTTCTGCCAGTCTCGTACTGTACAATAATACCTACAGGATATACCGCTTCTCAACTCGGGCACAATGGCGCCAAAGTCGCCCAAACTGAAGAAGTCGTCAAAGACACAACAGCAGTCTTCGGCAAACGTGGCAATGCCGGATATCGACCCCAACACCTCCTTCACCGCGGAGAACTTCGAGAAGGAGCTCGAGGCCCTGGCGGCAAAGGCAAAGGATGAGACCTGGGCAAAGCACATGACGGAGCAGGCACCTCCTTTACTGAAGTCGATTGTACTACTCACACTCATAGCCGTCTACTCCAACGTGTCTGAGCTAGCGCTGTCACCCATCTATGGATCAATACCGTCGTCGATATGGCACTCCAAGTTGGTCATGGCAGCTTGCTTCGTCGGCTGGTCGTCGAACCTGTGGATGGCTCGGGGTCTCCCCGTCAAACCTCACTTTCTGCTCCCGATTGTGGCCATCTACATCCCCATGGTCCAGTTCTATCTTTTCAAACTCAGTGGCGTCCTCACGGCTAGTTGGGGTCCTTTGATAACCGAGGCTGTTACCCTGTTTCCCCTCATCGTTGTCTCCGTGGCATGCACGGCGAACAACCTCGACGGTGTTGACCTCAGCTTCCTGCCGGGCTTCATCAGAGACGCAGCCCCTGGCCTCGGCTCGTATGGGTTCTTCAGAGCTGTGGAAGGCATCTCTGCCGGAGTTATCCAGAGCTACGTGGGAAAGACTTTCTTCTTTACGAGGATCGGCTTGCAGGCGGTTCTAGCCGCCTGTTACGCCCTCTTCGCGCCATCAAAACTACTGCTCTACACCATCCCGGCCCTGATGCACACTTCATTCCTCAACTCTCATGCTCAAACTTCCCTCGGTACTGCTGCACTGAACAGCACACTCAGCGCCCAAGGCTGGGTCTTATTAGACAGGAAGGAGTCTCTGACGGGATACATCTCGGTCGTTGAGAGCCTAACCCAGGGCTATCGACTTCTACGCTGCGACCATAGCCTCCTGGGTGGCGAGTGGGTCAAATTCAAGGATGGCCAATTTGCGGGCAATAAAGTCGCCGAACCCATATATGGTGTTTTTGCGATGCTCGAGGCAGTCCGGCTGGTTCAGGTTCCAACCCCTGTGCCCGATAGCAAGGCTACGGCCTTTGTCATGTAAGTGGTTTTCGGCCGCAGAAGTCCAAGAGGATGCTATCTTGTCTGACATTCGTTTATAGTGGCATGGGCATTGGGACTACTCCAGCTGCGCTTGTCGCACACGGCATCGATACCACGGTGGTGGAGATCGACCCTGTCGTACAAGAGTTTGCGCTCAAGTACTTCCGGCTGCCGAGGAACCACAAGTCCGTCATCGCAGACGCCGTGGGTTACGCTGCGACGCTTGCGAATAGCACGAAGGAGAGGTTTGACTACATCGTTCACGACGTGTTTACGGGCGGTGCAGAGCCTATCGAGTTGTTCACCCTCGAGTTCTTACAGAGCCTGAACGCACTACTCACACCGAATGGTGTCATCGCGATCGTGAGTTGCAGCTCCGGGCCTGCGTTCCCTGTTTTTGGGTCGTAGATTACCTCCCAGCGCACCGGGCAGATATAAGCTAACGCACACACACTCTCTCTCAGAACTACGCTGGCGACTTCACGCTCCCGCCGCCTGCCGTTATCGTGCAGACCATAAGGGAAGTCTTCCCCTCCTGCCGCATCTTCCGCGAGCACCCGCGGGACGAGGAAGCGATAGAGAGGGACGGCAGCGACTTCACCAACATGGTCATATTCTGCACCAAGCTGGCCACGGGTATCTCCTTCCGCGAGCCGACGGCGGGTGATATTCTGAACAGCCCGTCACGGGAGGCCTTCCTCATGCCAAAGCACGAGGTCGCCGACAAGGACTTCTTGGTTGGCCGGGACGAAGGGATCCTGCGGAGGAATGACACGGGTAAGTTGGTGAAGTGGCATGAGAAGAGCGCCTTGGGACACTGGACTGTCATGAGGCAGGTTGTGCCTAAGGAGGTTTGGGAGAATTGGTGAAGTGTATGAATAACAGCGCATTTGGAGTACGTTTTGTCGAAAGAGTTTGATTGCGGCAGTTCGGAGTCATCATCTTCATTTATCATTCCATTTTTGGGCTACAATGTCGGGGAATGTCACCTACTTACCTAGGTAGGTGTCTATCGGCCGATATACCCATGTGCATACATGATTCGAAGTAGGAACACAAAATCGTTGGCCATATTCTTGGGCCGATGTTGATGAATCACTGGATCCTTCGATAGCCTCTTACTAGGGGACCTATTCAACACGGATAACGCCACGAGGTGGCTCATGACAGATCTCGGCATCCGCCCGTTCGGACTGCCGATACACCCTACCCAAAGGAATGACGGGCATGCACGAGGACAAGATGTGAAGACCGGACGGAAGCTCTCTACCAGGCTTCTATTCCATGGCTGTCTTTCGACGGAGACGTCCACTACATCGGATCGCTGGTTCGGCTGCAAAGGGGACGGAAGCTCGGCGATCTAGGTCTTAGCGTTTTGGATCTAGAGGCGGGAGCGGCTAATAGCGGGAAGAAGCATCGTCGAACATTGCTCATTTTGGCAGGAGTAAGATCTGCACGAGGCTGAACAGTAGTTGGTATGAAGTTGCCCTCGCCAAAGGGCAAGTGGATTCAAATTTCTACTTCGCCTTCAGACTTCAAACTGAAGGGCTTCCGATTGACTGTCTTCAGGGTAAAAGTGTAGAGTAGGGGCAGGAGTGTCCCGCCTCCGTGGCTGGGGGTGTGTGGCTTGCCCCTGGCGTCGCTGTCACGCAGCGGAGCGCAATCGCATCGTCGAGTAGGGGGTGGGTACAGACGAAAATGAGGGGAGCTCTTGCACTTGTAACCAAAACCTTTGAACCCGACAACACCACGATCGAAAGATTCAGTGTAGCGTCGTAAGGTTGTAGCGCATCATCACATCACCTGCGTCCCCGCGTGCTGTTTCGACTTCTTCTGCCCAATTCGGATCTGCCTTCCGCAGTTTGCGTTTAAGGCGAGGAAGAGGAGTGGAAAGTATGCCCAACACGCCATCCGGCCTTTGGCCGCTGCACGCTTATGCGGCTCTTACCCGTGATGTCTCGCCGCTGCCAACTCTAAATTTCTACCTTGTCTTATTATTATGATTATTGTTCGCAAGCGGGGCGATCATGGCCATCGTCGAGGAGTTTGCTAGCCCAGTGGCCTGAGGATTTGTAGGGTGGGATTGTGCTCTGAAAAAAGATTTCTCCGCCCCTACGCTGTGACATCTCGAGTTTCATGCGAAACAGACTTTGACCAGGGGTCGACGCACCCCAAGACTTTGGACCTTGTCAGCCTTGCATCCCCCGCCAATCAGCCTGTCTGCCCTCCCCTCGCATGAATGAAGAGTCGAGGGATCTCGAACGGAGCCATGCTCGTGCCTGTTTGAGCCCGACGTGCCACGCTCTCGAGCCACGTCCCCTCTCGAGCAGGTTAGTCCGCATCGGCACCACGGCCGAGAGGCATGTGGTAACCCATCCTCACTGCTAAGGTTCAAGCTGGCAAGTGCCGCCATTTCGATACCAGCGTGATCCCCCCCCCCCTTCCGTTGCTGTGAATCTGGGATACCACCCCTATCTGCAGGGTTCCGGCACTCTGGGATGCACGACCCGTCTCGATACATCCCGCAACTCCTCGATCCATTCTCTCCCTCTCCTTCACCTTCTTGTCCAGTGGCAAGCAATCGCATGGCATCCGCATGCCATCGTTGCTGTTGAGGCGCTCGTGATAGCGACGACACTGTCAACATGACCGGTTTCTTTTGTTAATACCTTTCTTCTCCTTTTTCCTACTTTACTCCCCATTGACTGGGTCTTCGCTTCCGTTCTGGCCGATTTCCGCCAGACGCCGCCGCCATGGCACTCGTAGGCGCCACCCAGCCGTTGCTGGCCGCGTTCTCATTGTTAGTTTACGACTCTGTCCCGAGACCGAGGACAGCGTAGGAGTGAAGGGAAAGGAAGGCAGTTGGGCATCGGGTTTGGCTAACAACAACTTCTCTATAGCGGTATCGTGGTCAACGCAGCGTCGGCGGCGCTATTTCTTCACGTCAGCGGCAATGGATCCGCCATTTTCAAGGACGGCCTGAGGCTGGTCCTCATTACATTCCTTTTATCAGCGGCCCTGTGGGCCCAGGTCGCATTTATTGCGACCGTCATCGACACGACGACCAATTCGATGCCATGCCAGGTCGGGGTCATTTTCTCAACCTTGTTCGACCAGCTGGGGAGGTTCGCCGTCGAACAGTACCTGCTGTGGGCCATGAATACCGGAGGCAAGATGTCGATCGCCGAGCTCCTCCCTCAGCTCCTCGTCGTGGCACGATTCGTTGTCGGGATGGTCTTTGTCGGCTTCAGCAGAACCCAGGTGGAACCCGTCTGCGTCGCCACCTCCTCGGTCCTCCCCGTCGCTATTGTCGTCATTGCTTTGGATGGGGTCCTTATTGCTATCTTTGCCGCCAGGGCCTTCATGACGGGGCTTGTCTCCGATGTCCAGGCGAACAATTCAAGTGCTTCCAGGAGTAAATCCGTATTGCTAGTCATGGTTGGCTTCGCAATCTGGACGGGGGTAAGAGATCGTTGACTGTCCTAAAACAGTTTTAAGCACCAGGCTAACGGGGGTCATAGACGAGTATTGCCATGCTGCTAGGGATGCCGGAGGTCAGCTTTATCGTTAGGACAGCTGTTCCGGCAGGCGGACTCTCCATTCTCATCCGTACGTTTCCTCTAGTAGCTATTGGTGGGCCTACTTGGTGATAACTAACATCCTACAAGTCATCGTGACTGGCTGTGCAGATAGCCTCGTCACACCTAGGGATAAGCCATCTCATGGGCCCGAGGCACCTTCGCCGAGGCGTATTAACATCAGCCGTGATATCTCCTCCTCCGAGTCGAACGACTGGCCTCCAACCCGATACGAGGATTTGAAGGAGCACGCGATCAGGTCGTCAACCACCTTCATGCAACCGAGGGAGGCACCTAGAATTGCCGATGACAAGAATGAACTTCCAAATATAACCAGGCCGATTACGGGCATTGCTGGTATTGGCGGATTGCCAATCCAGGGCGCGCTGTTCCCTCCTGCCCGGACCGAGACGACCATTACATCCTCTGGGAACGGCGTGGCGCGAAAGATGGACCTTGGTAGCTTCAAGAAGAAGAGGAATCTATTCGACTTTGGCAAGGGTGACGCCGACAAGGCGCCTGCAGGGAAACTGGTAATTGGAAACCCGATTCTCCAAGGCGACAACGCGCAAAATCCCCTCAACAAGATCGCAACCATTGATTTACAAGAGGCTGCTAAGGCGGAGAAGGAGAGGAGGGCCATGGCATTAAGGAGGGAATCCGAGTTGATTGCCAGGCGACCACCCCCTCCACCGCCGAGCGGCACTCCCGACGAGGGTCTCAGACGAGCAGTGAGCGTTAAACGGAAGGAGGTGGCCTCGATTTCTTCACAGGCCGCCCTCACTGCTTCGAACGTGAACCAGCAGTCTAGGTGGACCGCTACGACCACGTCCGCTCAGCTGTCTCCGGGCGTCGAGGAGATCCGCCGTCGATCTCCACGCCAGTCTCCCCAACTCCATCCTGACCACCAAGAATCTAGGCCCGTCACACCTGCCACGCCAGAGCTCGCGCTAGAGCCAATGCCAAAAGTCAAGCCAGCCCCCGTGCCCGAACCGGTAATGGAATTGGCCGCGGTACCAGCACCAGAACCTGCGCCGAAGCCTGTACGAGCTGAGAAGAAGAGCCCCCCGGTACCGATGCCGCAGCCCAGCGCCGTTCGGCCGGCGATTAGACCCTCTAGGATGCGCCCTCCCTCGCCGAAAGAAGAGCCTGCTCCCGAACCTGTGACAGTGCTACAGAGACGCCCGACCAATGGCTTGCCAGGGAACCCAAAGGCCCGCGGACTGAAGTTGGCCCAAGAGGCAGGCAATCAGAACCAGCAGACCGTCATGTTTGTGAACAACATCGTTTACGACGATCCCACTGGCGTCCAGAACATTATTGAAGGGGCCACAGACAAGGCCTCGAGGACGCAAGGAAAAGGAGCCCCTACCCGGTCTGGGTCGGTTGTGAACAGGCCCCGGCCAATTCCCAGGAAACTCGAGCGTGAGTCCCAGGACCTGAGCAATCACCGTCGGAGCAGATCCGGAGGCTCCTTGGTCAGCCGCAAGTCTATCCTCATGTCGAACCCGGGCAGCCCAGGGCAGCTTCCGCCTCTTCCACCTCCTCCAAAGAGCGCCGGGTCGGGGATCCCATCGCGGCCGCACCCAAACAACACTAAGAGCATGACCGTTGACGAGAAAATGACCCTCTTCTTCCCGTCTCCGCCAAGTGGGAGCATGAAGCAGAAGACCTTGGCTCCTATTGTTCCTCCAATCCCGAACTCATTCTTGGAGTCGAACCACTCTCCTACTTCAACCGACGACTACAACCGGCGCTCCAACAGGACCACGAGGACATCCGCCAAGACCGATGACATTCTGAGCGTCGACGAGATTCCGTTGAAGGACCCCAGCAGCCAAAGCCGCCGGAGCCCTGAAGTTTACCAAGACATAGCAGACGAAGTGAGGTCATCATGGATGGCAGAAAACTCTAATAGGCAGACTCAGAGAACCGAATCTTCGTCAGGAGATGGCGCCGGCAAGCGGGCGTCATCTCCACTGCTTCCCCCCATCAGGAGTTCAGCGTGGACCGAAAGCACTGACACGAGGACACATGATACGATGCTGAACTGGGACTCTGTTCGTTCACCCGAAGTTGCTGTAGGCGTCCAAGTCTCGCGATCTGTTGCCAAAGCAACAGATATCTCGCGCTCGAACTCCAAGGGCAGCAGTGAGAGCCAAGAGGTGGCTTTCATGCTAGATGCCTCCGCTCATGACGACATCGGAAAGCGTGGAACCTGGTTCCTAGACGACGACAGTCTGGTCGACACCGGTCGCTCCTCTCCAAGCCAATGGCATAGGCGAGTTGGCGACGAGTGCCCGACATTCTCAGGTCGGAAAGAGCAGGTCCGTTCGAGGAAAATGCCTCCACCGACACCTTTGCGCCTCAGGGCCGGCTCAAGCAAGAACGCGGTTGTCATCCAAGCTGCGGAACCATCCCCGATCGAGTCCCCGAAGCAAGCCATCGAGCAAATCCAAGCCCAGCTCAAGAAGCTCGATCATCCCAACCCCAACCGAGATTCCACCGAGAGCCAAGTCCGGCGACTAGCTTTGCTTGAGAACCTCGAGATGGAGATGGGCATGCAGGAGGACCGCTGGCACGAGATGCAGCACGATATTGGCCGCGATTCCATTTCTAGCCTTAAGACAACCTCACCAAACCGGAACTCTCGCAGAGAATCATTAATTGGGGTCAACCACGTCGTTCCAGATGCGTCTGCGCGCAACAGCATCGCGCTAGAGCGAAGACAATCAAGGCGCGCGCGCATGCGAAACAGCGCCACCATCTCCAAGCCGGCGGAGGAAGCTGTCGCCAATCCTGACAAAGCTAGAGTGAGTGTTTGGCAACAACGCCTGGCCGAAGCCCAGATGGAGTACAATGACAATGTCGCGGACAAGAACAGGCGCAGCGTGAACTTCCTTGCTGTGTCATTAGCCAATCTCGGCAGCCCAACTCCCCCAGATTCGGATGAATCAGACGAGGATACCCGACTTGACGCCGTAGCCACTCGATCAACTCGGGGGCAAAAGTCGCTGTGGAAGCCCGAAGCTCGCTCAGGACCCCGTTCGGCGGGTATGCTCTGGACTCCGAACGCCACCCCGGCCAAGAAGTCAGACACCGCGCTTCCAGGTCCCTCCTTTAGAGCTGCCCCGAGGAAGCAAATTGCACCGCTGTCCATTCACAGCACACAGCTCTGGACCAAACCGCATAACACCAAGACTCGCGCAACCGGAGGACTCTGGCGCCCAGCATGGGTCGCGGCGCAGCCAAGCGCGGAACCCCAACGGACGTCCAAGTCGGAGCCACAAACGCAGTCCCAAAAAGCTCCGCGACCATTGACTCAGCGACCCCCAAGGCGCAACAAGCGAGTCACATTGCTCCCGGACATTGTTGAGAATCCTGAGCCGCTTCCGGACAAGCGGGGAACGCTCGGTATCTTCCAGTTCCCATGGGGCGAGCGCTCTGATACTGCCTCCGTACAGCCCACGAGGAGCACGATGGTGATGGCGATGCCAGGCACTATGACTTCGGGCGGCCAGTCCAAGATAGCGCAGGCTCACGAACACCGAGCCAGGCAGCTTGAGTCTGCGGAGTACTCATCCTCGTTCTTTGACGACTACGATGACGAGGACCAGGACCAGGATTCTGACTTTGAAGGCGACGATAGCGAGGATGACTTTGATGAGACTACCCTGTGGGAGATTGCCAACCTACTCAAGTCAGACAGCGTGCCCTCCAAACTCAGCCTACTACCTCCCCGTCACCCCAACCCAGTTGTGGACGACTACATGAATGATATCCCCTCCGACGACGACTCCGGATCATCCTCGAGGCAATCCATCGTGATCGGCCTCGAAGAAGAGCGGGCCCCATCTGAAAAGCCTCGGGACTCCGTACTCTGGAACGGTCCATCGAGCGCGCAGACGGCCGATCATGGAAAGGGCCTACCTCACCCGGACGACAAGACCTGGGAAGCCTACGGCGGCAACGTCGAGACCGCGCGAGCTAAACCACGCATGGCAGCCGAAGCAGCCAGCATCGAGAGTGACAGCCTTTGGGCACCGGGCTCGGACAAGCATGAGGACGCATCTTCATCCTCAGCCCCGATGTGGGCTGCGAAGGGCACGCCGGCCAAGGAATCCAATAAGGCACAAGGGCAGGTAGCCGGTAACCTATGGAGCGCTCCCGCCACCTCGGAGGAACCCGCAGAGTCGCAGGGCATGTTCAAGCTCAGCCCCAACCGCTCCGAGTACCGCACCACGACCAAGGAGCCCGCCGCCCAGAACATGACCCGGACTCCCCGCCCAAGCACCAGCCAGCCGCTCGACAACCTCACCTCCACCGCCATGTGGAGCAAGACAAGCGGCCATAAGGCCCGCTTCCAGCAGCTAAGCCACGGCCTGTGGGACCATCCCGCATCGCCAGAGCACACCGAGACGGAGGGCATGTTCATCGTTGACCGCAGCCGGTCCGCGTACCGAACTACGGCGAAGGAGCCTGCCGCCAAGGATATGCAGCGCAAGCCTCGCCCCACGGAGCAGAAGCCGCTTGACAATCTAGAATCTACCAACCTCTGGGCAGCGGAGACGACGACTTCTGCTGAGCGGAACTGGATTACCGGTAAATCAGCGAGCGGGCGGTCGATTCCCGTGCGTCACCAATACCGCCGTACGGTGGCCTATCGGGTAGACTGGGAAGCCGCCCTACTCGAAGCCATCCAGGCTAGCTTCCGCCGAAAGACCGCCACCGAGGCCGAGTGGGCAGCTGCCCTCGAGGAGGCAATTGAGCTTGGCTCGTTCAACGCTGCTACGCGCCACCCCGTCTTCGCCGCGTCGACCATGGGCAGCACCCCGGTTCAGGATTCGCACCCAGCCGCCACCGGGTACGGCACTACCTCTACCGCCGCCGCCGCCGCCGCCGCTACCGTTGCTCCTGTTGCTACTTTCTCGGACCCCGAGAGCGACATGATCCGCGCGCAGATCGAGGCCCTCGAGCAGGAGAGGCTGTTCGCCCAACAGGCGGCGCAAGAGGTCATCAGCCGCCTATCCATGTACCAACCCGCGCCAGCCAAGGAGCCAGTGAAGGAGGAGCCGCCCGTTCCAGCCCCAGCCCCCGCGCCTGCCGCTACCACCACCACGCTCTGGTCGCAGCCCGGCAGCATGTTCCGCAAGGCCGCCGCAGCCATGTGGACCGCTCAGCCCGCCGCCGCCCCGGTCGTGGAGGCGCCGGCGCCGGAGCCGGACAAGTTGGAGAGCGTGCGCAGGAAGGAGAAGAGGCGCGAGGAGATCCTGGCGCGCATCGCCGCCATCGAGTCGCCGGAGGAGAAGCAGCCCGCTTTTGCGGAGCAGGCGCTGTGGAATGGGGGGGAGGAGAAGAGCGAGCAGAAGGATTGGTTGGATGAGACGAAGGAGAAGGCGGTGGCGAAGAGGACTTCGGGTGTTGTTTTGAGGTATTGAGTTTTCTGTAGGCAGGTTGGATGGAGGGAGGGATGGAGAGAGGAGAGTAGAGGGGTGAGGAGGTTGGGTTGTTCGGGTCCAGAGACATCTTGTCGTTGGAGCTCTCCCAGGCTGTATAACCCCTTGGAATACTCCTGTATTTAATGTCCCATGAGTCAGTTTTTCGTTTCCAAAATAGTGTGTCTTTTGTTTCGCTTTGGTTTTACTTGTTTACATACTAAACACAAAACTATCATGGAATTTACATCGTTTGTCTACAACACCCACTCATGGCTACCACGGCGGCACGCCATGATGGTAAGTTTCGTTGCATCTTTGATCTAGGTAATACCTGTTACAAACTTGAAAGTAACCAATAGTTTACAGTAACACCGAACATCCTGTTACGACACCAACCAACGCCAAACCATAAAAATAACACCACCCGGGTATACCACATACAGGTGCGAACCACATTAAATAAAACGCCATCGTTACCACATTATGATTTTCCAGTACTCATCCCAATGCGTCATCTAATAGGATATCAAAAAGATCTTGGTCATTCTGTCATACTACACGATTTTCCAGCCCCGTCGACCGAATCTGCTTCTACGTTACGCGATCCTGCGTAAATGCCCTACATCCGCCTGGCATGTTCTCTGGTGGATGGAATCCGCCAAGCATGCCGTTCACTCCTCCATCGTGAAAGCAGGTAAGTTTGGATATCAACGAGTGGCCTCGGCGCTCAAAAACCGAAGTGGGAAAAAGGGGGTAAAGGAGGAAAGGAGGCGGGGGCAGAGAATAGCTCCTTAACGAGGTAAGAGCCAGCTCAAGCCCCAACAGCATTCATCCTCATGTTCTGCGACTCCGGGGTGGGGGTAAGCCTCTTCCGGAGCGCCGGATCCGGGATGCGCGAAGCCATGCTATCGGGGACGAGGTCCGGCGACGCAGAGCGGGAGCGGAGCGGATATTCGCGGGCCGGGGACGAGGCCCTCAAGAGGCGCGACGTGGTCGGCTGCGGGTCGCGGACAGTCGGAGGCGGCGACGACGACGGTTCCACCACCTCGCCCTCGGCGCGCGGCGGCTGGACGACGGTCGCGGGGCCGGGACCGGTGCGGACGCGCGATGGGAGGATCTGCTCGAAACCTTGGGCGCGGGCGACCTTTTCGAGGGACTTGAAGTACTGTTTTGGGTGGACATTTAGTAAGAAGAGTGGCGCGTGAGTGGATAAAAAGGTGGGGAAGCTTACCCTCACGGTCTTAACTTGAAGTTCTAGAGTGGCGTCCTCGTCGCACACGATCATGGGGTGCGGGTGGAGCTGCAAGCTAGACAGAGTCCACATGTGGTTGACACCCTGCTCAATACACCGCTGCAAAGCCGGCGACTTCCTCGCGCCGACGATAAGGGCAACGATCTCCCTCGCCTCGAGGATGGTCTGGACGCCAACGGTGAGGGCCATCTTGGGGACCATCTCGAGGTCGTCGCCGAAGAAGCGAGAGTTGGCTAGGATGGTGTCGTAGGCGAGGGTCTTGACGCGGGTGCGCGAAGCGAGGCTCGAGCCGGGTTCGTTGAAGGCGATGTGGCCGTCGTCGCCGATCCCCGCGAGGAACAGGTCGATACCGCCGGCCTGCTTGATCTTGGCCTCGTAGTCGACGCATTCGGCCTCGAGGTTGGGCGCGTTGCCGTCGAGGATGTTGACGTTGCGCGGGTGGATATTCACGTGCGAGAAGAAGTGCTTCCACATGAAGGTGTGGTAGCTCTCGGGATGGTCCCGCGGAATACCGATGTATTCGTCCTATCCGGTTTAAGTCAGTGACCCCCACCGTGCCACGGGGTTAGGGGGCCTTGATAGACTGTCTACTTACCATATTGAAGGTGATGACATTTTCAAAGGAGATCTAGGGAATCATAAGAATTAGACACGCATGTCTTAATCACAGGCCTAGGAAGTGGTTTAGGGGGTGGAAATACCTCGCCCGCCTTGTACTTCTCCACAAGAATCTTGTAGAAGACTAGGGGTGTTGAGCCCGTGGGGAGGCCGAGCACGAAGGGATGCGCCGGTGTGGGAGCAAAGTGCTTGATCCGATCGATGATGTAGTCGGCAACGAACGCGCTCGCAGATGCGGAATCGTCGCGGATGATGAGCCTCATCTTGACGGCTAATACCGAAAAGGAAAGGTATGGGGGAAAGGATACTATAATCTATATTAAGGGTAAGGGGGGGTGACTTTGAGGCGATACTGGATAATATCGAGGTTCAGAGCCGTGTTATGGTGTCTCTTTCGGGGTTGTTCAGTAAGAAAAAGGAGAAAAAAGGTACGAGATCGTCGAGGACTCGACACAGCATTAAGAGACAGGCACATTCTAAGTTTATGGTGGCAACGCATCATCATACAGGAGCCCGCACAATGGAGCATCGACAGGAGGGGCCACAATACGTACGGAGTAAGGTTCCAGTGGTTCGGAAGGCAACGGATAACACCGGGGCTTGTGGAGGTCACTAGACCCCCGATGATATGGCTCCTCCGGTGTAATGGGGGAAATGGAACGTTCAAACCTTCCAACGCCGCGTTTCGTTCAAGCACGCCAACCACAGTAAGCCATCCCACGGTGTGGGTACTGGCGCCTCTTTTTTTTTTTGGTTGGTGTGTGAGTGGCGTGGCCGAGACCTCCTTTCCTTACCACGTTGTGTTGGTCTCAGGCACCAAGACCACCACCTATGACAAGGGTGCAGGGCAAGAGCCTTTGGGTTAGTGCCTTTACGAGCAGTATGTGGTGCAGTGTACAGCCCAGCACATAACGAAGAGGGGCCAGAAGCCAGGCGCCCAGCGGATCCCGGGACGGAGGAACGGCGGGGTGAGTCGGCCGGGAGGTCGAGTGTACACGTAGCGAGGTGAGACACAGATGGGATTGTAGTAGATTGTCGATACCTCGGTGTAACTCGGTGGGCGGACAAAGGGATCAAGGGTACCTCTGCGAGACGGCCGGGACATCAACGGATCGGCGAAGAATTGAAAACGAGATCATCTTAGGTGCTTAGGCTGGGACCTGCATGGCATTTGCAGAGTCGGGGGCCCCGCACTCCAGTGAAGCCATCATGGCGGACAGTTCCATCGTATTGAACATCGCACTGAAGACCCGCGGGGCCAAGAGCGCCGGCGGGGCTCACCTGAGGCGATGCGGCTGAACGAGGAGGCTCGCTAGAATATTTTACGTTTAATGAAGCGGCCGCATGGGTGGAGAAGCACTGGACGGCGGCGGATTGCTACGGTGGTCCGTGCTCCCATATCCCGGCCTTTTTGTCCGCGCCATTAGCAGAAAATTGTTAGTGATTGTTGCCGTTGATCCCCAGGCAACGTTACGTTACTCCCCTCCGCGTTGTTCCTTCCATTTTGGAGGACCACAACCCAACCCAACCACACAACAGGCAGGGTCCACGGGCGTGCTTGCCTTTCCATGTTCCCTTTCAATGTTCCCTCTCAATGGGAGGCCCACAGGCTCCCCCCTCCCCTTCCCCCTTGTTCACCTGTTCCCAGAAGGAGGGGACCCTATGGAACCTTGTGAATGGGCCCCTAATAGTGCCGAAATATTATTATCGCTGTCCAAACGTTCCTTCCATCCTGGCCCTTTCTGCTATGGAACCTTTCCGTTACACACAGGGCCAGTCCCGACCGGCCATTGGCTCCGCCCAGAGCATTGTCGACATGCTAGCCCTTCTGGCGTAATGTTCTTCCCACACCACTGACTGCAGGTGCTTGTCTACCTACTCTCTCTCTCCCTTTTTGTGCATTTCCTCTGGTAGCAGCGAGAGAAGAAGGCGTCTCCACGTTCTGCGCCAAGTACATCCGAAGTGGGATGCCTGCCTCTTCCTGGCGTTGCGCGTATCCTTCCTCTCCTTCCTTCCTCTCGTTCAATGCCTCCACTATTTCTTCGCTGCTGTTACTCTCGCCGGTGGACCTGACCACCTCTCCCACTTCTCACTCTTCCATCCTGGCTTAGCTTCCAGCCTCATGCAACGGGGCAACTTTTGGGAACCTTACCTTACCCTGCCCTGCCTAACCAAAGGTCTCTTTGACTGTCCCAGCTAGCTTGCCCAGCTTGTCCAACTCTAAAATTCGCCTCGTATTTGGCACCGGACCTCTTGGGGGCAGGTTTCATTCTCCCGTCCCGGCCGATCAACCTTCTTCTCTGGGGGACCCGTGTATCCACTGAGACGACTCTACGCCGGCCCTTCCATTCTCTCGTTGTCTCACTCTCCCTGGGAAACAACAAACTATGGTCGCCTAACCAGCTGCTGGTGCCTTCCGCCCCCCCCCCCCGTTCGCCCCACCTGGGGGATGCTCTTACTTCTTAATCAGATCTCCCCATCCCTGATGATCTGACTAGCTTCTCTCCTTCTTTCGACCGTCATGCAGCCACTCTTTTCTGTCATGGCAACATTACGCGAAGTCTTCGTGGCCGCCTTCAGGTCCCTCCTCCGGGGGAAGTCACTCATCCAGGCCGTGCTTGCCTACTGGGTCAAGCCGCGAAGTCTCAAAGGTCAACGGGCCAAGACTGAACCGTCTCCACCAAGGACGATAGAGGACTTCCTCGACGAAATACGGCGATCGTTCCTCCTGCCGTCAGACGGCCAGGGTCTGAAGGACATGGCGTCCAAACTCAAAGTCCAGTTCCGGGAGGGCTTGTCGTCCAACCCCGCATGTATGCTCCCGTCATACAACCACCAGCTGCCTAATGGCTATGAGTGTGGCCGGTATCTGGTCCTTGATGTTGGCGGCTCCAACCTGCGCGTTGCCTTGGTCGAGCTCAGGAGTCGCGGACTGCGGGGCAGCGAGAGCGGTATTGTTCGCATGGATTCGTTTAGGATCGACAACGACGTCAAAGTCCTCGAGGGCATGGCCTTTTTCGACTGGGTGGCTGAGCGGGTATTCGAGACTATTTCCAAGGACACTAAGCACGACCACGGCTCAGAAAACCCCCTTCCAATGGGCTTGGCCTGGAGCTTCCCCATCGAGTATGCTAACTCCCTATCACCTGTGGCCCCCTGTCCAACCCTTTACTGGATATATGACACCTAGATCTGGGGACACATGGACTGACAGCGAACTGCAGGCAAACATCCCACAAAGGTGGCCGGTTACACGGCATGGGGAAGGGCTTCTTGGCGGCGAACGGCCTGGTTGGCCAGGACCTGGGAGAAATCATCAAGTTTGCCTGCAAGAAAAAGGGGCTCAATATTGAACTCTCCGCCATTGTGAACGACTCCACAGCGACATTGCTCTCGGAGGCGTATATTAACCCATCAACGCGCTTCGGCCTCATCCTTGGCACTGGAGTCAACATTGCCGCACACCTCCCGGTTCCCACAATCGGGCAGGACAAGTACGGTGCCCGACCTGATGGCTGGTTTAAGGAGGCAAGCCACGTCGTTGTCAACACCGAGTTAGGCATGTTCGGCAACGGCGTCCTGCCTCTCACCAGATGGGACCGCTTACTCAAGGCCGCCCATCCCCGGCCCGACTTCCAACCGTTGGAGCAACTCGTCAGTGGTTACTACCTTGGCGAGATGTGCAGGCACGCGCTCATCGAGGCCATTGACACGACGGGATTATTTGGAGGCGTTCTTCCACCCACACTCGCCACGCCTTACTCACTTGCGACCGAAACCTTGTCGGTAATTGAAGCGTAAGTTCACTTCTACACCCCTCGGCACCCGCTCACCCAGCTCACCCCCTTCGCAGAGACGTTAGCCCATCACTAGATACCGCCATCTCTACATTTAAAACCCGTCACCCATCTACCATTGAACCGACAGCAGCGGATCTTATTGCCCTCCGCACAATTTCCTCCGCCATTGCCCGACGCTCAGCCTCCATCGTCGCCGCGTCGCTATTCGCCCTCTGGCAGCTCAAGGCCGAGACCGAGGACGAATTCATTCGATCTCTCCCCCCAACGCACCCTTTCATCGCCGAAATCGAGGCTGAACTCATGATCCCGCGCACCATGGTGTCTTTCAACGGCTCCGTCATCGAGAACTACCCACACTACCTAACGAACTGCCAGAAATACATCGATGATCTGATCACTTCCGAGGGTGGAATATCAGGTGCCCTTGATCTCGTCGCCGCCAAGGAGAGCTCTCTCCTCGGGGCGGCCGTCGCCCTTGCCTTGCCTGAGAAGGGTGCGGCGAATTGAGCGCGGGTCGGGCCTTTACAGGTAGTGGGTCCTCACAAGGGGGTCTACCGCCAGCTATTGGCACATCATATAAGCATTATTCCATTTAATACGGCCGGCGGGCGGATATAGGCAGAGGGTGGGGTGATTGGATCTATCGATATAAATGCGTATAAATGGGATTTCCCCGGATGATTGGATCTTGGAGCGGCGTCGCTGGGTCTGTTGGTCTGTTTGTCCTTATCGTTATTCCAAGCATCATCGGGCCATCGGATCCTGATAGCGAAACAAAATACCACCTTTCCAAAGCGCCGAATTGTCGTTTTTACATCAGCCGCCCCCAATGATACCCACTCGATGCCTATTGTGAAACTTGATGTTCTTCTTTTTTGTTTGTAGTAGTTGAACTTTATCCACGCAAAAACAATATTCAGGCGAGAGACATTAGGGTATACCGGAGCATTACGGGATCCCTTTCCGACGCACATGAGACTAGAAGAACGTCCACCCTTCACGCCGCCCTTTCGCCTCCCAAGTTTTTATAACCTAAGCAAAGTGATCCTCCCACGATGAAGCAAACCCAACAAACAGAGGGCACATCTTGTGGAAATCAGAGGCACTTGAACACTACCCCCTATGATGCCCATATGATACAGCGCAAAGCCAAGGTGAACGAAAGCCAAACCCGCAACGACTGGTGATGCGCTGAGGATAACGCCCGGGGCGGGGTTGTCGTGGGACTCATTAGATCGATCCATAGAGAAGATAAAAATAAATGGTTTGGTGCTCAATCCGCTGCGAAGTAGCGTTTCGTCTTGTTGCGTATCTTCTGGGCTTGTACCTCGGGTGGCACAATGGTGTGGTGGACTACGTGTGGTCTGTAGATGGCGTCGACCGGGGGCATCCTGTGCGGGAGGGTGTGTTAGTGAAGAGCAACACATTCACGAGGGGTGAGGTTTATTGTCTTTGAACTGGAAGGTCAAAAATATAAAATAGCCATGGGGGCCTAGGATGTATAAACAAACCGCAAGGAGATTACTAACCAGTCATCTATGCTTAGCGGGAAGTACTCGTAGAGCATATCCGCCGTCTCAACCGCCGCTGCACCCTGCGCAGACTGCTGAGTCGGTATCGTCCTCGACGACCGCGGACTCTGCAGCGGGTCGGATCCGGGGCGTCTTGGGCTGCGCTCGTCCTCGGATAGGGATAGGTTGATGGGTAATGTCGGAGCGGCGGCCGCCGCCGCCGCGGATCGGGAGCCCTTTCCGCTGCCCATGGACGGCGTGGCGGGGGGGTGTTGGAACGCCCTGGGTAGGGAGGAGTCAGTGTGGGGGAAAAAGGGGGGGATGGGGGGTGGGGTTGGGTTCGGTGAGAGAGCTAGTTTCTTGGAAGGATGGGGACCTGGTTGGTGGTGGAAGACGGCTTGGGGGGCTGACCAGTCGCCGGACTGTGAGGTAAGGGGGTTTTGTTTAGCAAGCGGCTCCAAAATCGAGGACAGTCACCGCAGCGGCATTAGAAGTAGCTCGCGATCAGAAAAAAAAAACATACCTGTATGTTCCCTAGCGAGTGATACCGCTGTATATTCTGCGCTAGATCCCCCTTCTCCGTCTTGATGCCCGGATGCGCAGCCAGCGACGCAGCGGCCGCTGAGGAAGAAGAAGCAGAGGCGTCGGTGCCCCTCCGCTCGAGCCGCTTGTCGCCCGTGAGCGGCACGTCCTTGCGGCTGTCGAAGTTGCGCGGGCTGCGGCCGCGCACGATGACGGGGCCGGACTGGATCTCGGCGATCTTGATCACCTCGCCGCCGGCGCCGGCGCCCTTGGTGCGGCCGAGCAGGTTGATCTGCACGACGTAGTGTTGCTGCAGGCCCTTGCGCCGGCCGTTGTTGGCCGTGGCGTGCTTGAACTGGAGCCGCTTCCACGACACGGGCACGCTCACCCGGTTGCCCTCGAGTTCCTGCCCCGTCGTCAGGTCGATCGGGAGCGTTGGGGGCGCGCTTGCGACTTTGGTGTCTTCTCCCGCTGCTGCTCCGCCGCCGCTCCCTAGCGACGCGTTGGCGCTGCCGCCGCCGCTGCTCTTCCAGGGAATGCTGATGATTTCGGTGGGTTTGCCCTCGATCGACTCGATGGCCGTGATGGAGGCGGCGAGGTCGAATATCGGCACCTGGCGGCCCTGCTCGTTGACGACGGCGACCAGGTGCCGCGGCAGCGTGACCTGGCCGGTACACTGCCACAGGTTCCGACGGTAGCACGTCAGCTCGAGCGGCCTCGACGGGTTGTTCTCGCTGCCGAAGACGTCCTCGGCGACGAAGAACATGCCGTACAGCTCGCCGACCATGCCGAGCTCGGCGTACTGCCCGGGGCCTAGCGCCCCGTCGCATACCAGCCCGGCCTTGATAAGAGGCACGCCGAAGCCGAGGAGTTTGTTGTCCAGTTCCTGCGGGGACGACTCGTCGCCATTGAGGGTCTCGGAGTCGTTGACGGCGCCGTCGTAGACGCGCATGCCCGGGTAGGAGAAGGGGTCTTCGAAGGTCGTGGAGAAGGTGTCGAAGTCGTATGAGGGGGTGAAGGGGAGAGTCGGGAGGCCATTGACGCTATCGCTGCGGCGTGAGACGTAAGTTAGAAAGCAAAGGCCAAGCGTGGGGGATGGGGATGGCAGCGCAAAGACAACCCGTCCTTCGATTCTGGCGAACCCGCGCGGGACGGAGTTT
>Ga0164242_10002055_pt1 | contig 23435 bp, 25 predicted proteins | sample OricomgcompostMG_FD_108783 | JGI IMG/M metagenome (GOLD analysis project Ga0164242, IMG submission 108783) | Miracle-Growth compost microbial communities from Emeryville, California, USA - Original compost - Miracle growth compost (MG) ... | reverse complement strand
AGACAACGAAATGTTTTTTAGTTACTTAAAATATTACGATTCAGGAGTAGCTCAGTGGTAGAGCAATCGGCTGTTAACCGATTGGTCGGGGGTTCGAATCCCTCCTCCTGAGCCATTTTTAAACCCACTTTCGGGTGGGTTGATTTTAGTGTTGGCCGCATTTCAACTTTAGTATCATCATCCAACCTAGAAACCCCGTTGCTGCGTTTACCTCCGAAAGGAGGAACTTCAGGACGGGGTTTTTTTATGGCTCGTGCCTGTGAGGCCGCTCAATCCTGATACGGATTCAAGGTCGCACGATAATCGATGCGCTGAGAAAGCTTCAGTTGGTCTTGATAGAGTTTTTTTCCGTCAGTCATCAGGCCCAAGCCGAAGGCGAGAAAAAAGATCGAGGCAAACAACGCGGTTCGCTCTACCCAATACGATTCCTTGGCCTGATTTGAAATCTGATTCGAATTCTGATTTAAATTCTGGTCGTTCGGAGTCAACATCCTGTTCGCTCCCTCTCGTATTTTCAGTATCTCACGAACTTTTAAAAAACAAAACCGATCCTGCCACCGAACTGAAATCCCACCGCCGGAGACGTCGGGCGATCGCCCATCCACAAACCGGCAAGCCATTGACGTGAAAAACGCCAGTCATATCCGGCTCGCACGATCCAACCCCAGCTCGAATCGCCGAAGGAATCCGAAGAAGTCAAATCGCTGGCTCCGGTGCCGATCCAAAAATCATCGGGACGGGATTTGAGATCCCAAACTTTCACGATCATCAGCCTGAACGCCATCGATTGCTCGGTGGTCCGGGCCGCGCCCAACTCTAGACCCCATCCTGCCATCTGCGCGCGAACTCCCAGGCCGAAGGCGCCCATCAACCCGCTCGTGCGTTTTGAAATTCCCATCGCATCGGCAAAGAGCGAAATCCGTCGCTCTTGCACGACCCACACCCGCGTTTCGCGGCTTTCTTGAAGGTCGTGGAAGTAGGTTTTCTCCCAGACCTTTTTCAAGTCTTTTGCCCGAACCACGGTCAGACGGAGCGTCTGATGCTCGGGGGTTTCGTCGTACTGAATTTCAAGAAAGTTTCGAATGCCGCTGATTCGAGCAATGCGCTTCAGATCGGGGACTTTCTGGGCCGAGTTCTCTCGACAAGCCAGACAATGGATCACCCGTGCTGAGGTATTGGCCATGATGAGCTCGGCCACCCTCAGTTCGATCCGCGAGGTGCTCGAAGCGCGAATGGCGACATCCTGAAGCCCTTTCACCGTCTTGGCCCTGAGGTCCGCCACGAAGTCGGCCAACACCGCATCCTCCAGCCCTGAAGTGATTGCCGAAAACCCTGGCCCGGAATCGTCTTGATCAAGCTGAGTGGCCCAGGCGGGGCTCACGGCCAGTCCGGCTAACATCAAAAACATGAAGAATTTCATTATGCTGGATTTCACCCCTTTGTTTTCGCGTACTTCGGGCCAGGCGACAATTCAATTCGACAACGACAAAAAACTTACGTTTTTCAAAAAATTGACGATACGTTGAGTGTGGCCACATTGAGGTTCATTTTTTGCCTTTTTCTCTGTGCCTTCATGGGCGCTTGCTCCGGTTCGCAGATTGCGAAAACGGAGGATTCCGCTCGCATTTCGGCCCTAGCCGAAATGGCGCCGATGCCACACCCGGCTTCGTTCACTTACGGAGATCTCGAAGCCATTCTGCATTCGTCGTCCGCTCCGAAAGGAGTGCTCGGTGAATTCGCCGATCGTTGTGACGAAGATTTCACCTTTACCGAAAAAGACGCGCGGGCGCTCGTCGTCCAAAACCCAGTTAAAATGCACTGGTGTTTTTACGCGAAACTTTCACGCCTGCAAGACATCTTGCAAGAAGGCGCCCAATGGAGCCTTCGCCAACAAAAAGTCCGAGACGCGTTCCGCTTTCTGACGCCGGTCGCACGCGCGTTCTTCGAAATGAGGCACGATTCGCATTACGTCGAGTGGCAACGACGTTATTCCGAAAAGGCCGCCGAATGGGTGTTCTTCAAAAAGACGAATCGTTCGCCCGCATCAGAACTTCGCGACGAGTGAAGTCGTGAAGGTCGTATCGGTTTTTTCGGCTACTCCCGGAGGCGTATTGTAATAACGGAGCAGGTAAGCCGATTTCAGCGAGAAAATATCGGTCAGCACGGTGCTGATCGACACTTCGGTGTTGAACTGATAGCCCGCCCAATGGCTCAGGTTCGGGAGGTATTCCACCCACCACTTGGCCGAGAAGGTTTTCGTCCAGGCTTTTTCGATTTCATTGTAGAGACGAACAAAGTTGATGTTGTTCGAAGTTCCGTAAGTGTAATTTTCACGAGTGAAACGATAACCGCCCTCGACGAACCAGTGCAGGCCGTTCACGTTTTCGATCGTGTACTTTCCGCCGACGTCGGTCGCGTACCGTTGCTGAATGCTTTGGTACTTGTCGCTTTGAAGCAACTCGCCCAAGAACACCCCGAGGCGATCGTTCAAGTCGCGCTCATAACGAAGGCCCAGGCCCCATTGATAGGCTTGTTCGATACCGTGATCGGAAGAATTGAGAAAATTCCCGCTGAAAATCAGATTGTTTTGCAACCAACCGTAAGCCGTCGCATCTTTCAGCGAAATCGTATTCGTCTGCGTGTTTCCCGTCGTCAAAACGACTCCGGCTTCGGCGTCGGTTTGCCAGCCTGCTTTTTTGTCCAGGGCCTGAGCGCGAGTGGCGATCAGCAATTGCGATGCGACGCCCATCATCAGCGCCGCTGAAAAAATCAACGATCTGTTCTTTCTCATGGTGTTTCCTTTTTGTTGTTTCACTACAGCGGTTAATCCAGCCAAACTTTACCGCTCGTCGATTCCATGTTCTTCCACATCATCGATTCGACCGGCTCCGGCGCGCGCTGGTTGTATTTCGCGTTCGGTTTTTGGTTATACATCGTCTTCACATCACCTTGGACTACAAAATAAATCAATTGCCCGATCGGCATTCCGGCATAGACTCGAACCGGCTTGCGGACCGAAATTTCAAGCGTCCAGTAATTACAAAAACCGACGTCGCCCTTTCCGGCGGTGGCATGGATGTCGATCCCCAGGCGCCCGGTGCTCGATTTGCCTTCCAGAAACGGAACATGCGCATGCGTCTCGGTGTATTCGAGCGTGACGCCCAAGTAAAAAACATTGGGCTCTAAGACGTACCCTTCGGGTGGAATCTCGAATTTGCGAATGCGATTGTGTTTCTTCGCGTCCAGCTCGTCGTCGACGTAGACGGCCAGGGTTTTACCCAGATGCACGTCGTAGCTGTTGGTCCCCATGCAATGGGGGTGGAAGGGTTCGATTTTGATCGTGCCCTTTTCCATTTCGTTTAAAATTTCCGCATCGGATAAAATCATATAAATTTTCTATGAAATCTCAGCGATAAATTCAATGAAATTCGTTGCCGATCTTGTCGACAACAGTCAACGAAATCCTCCACCCCTTTGCACACAGCCATTGTTTAAAAACTGGCAACGCCCTATACTGTCGCCATGAAACCGACCTTGATCCTGATCTTCGGCGCATTCTTTCTGGGAAGCCTCCCTCGGCTCGCCCACGCCCAAATCATGATCCGGCCCGTCGCAGTCACGCAATACACGCACTTTCGCTTCGAAACCGATCTTCAGGAATACCGTAAGCCCTGGTTGAAGCTCTTGGGCCGAGGGATCGCCAATCGATCGACCCACGAGGTGATCTCGATTGCTTGCTTGGATACGGACTGCACTCAGCTGACCTATCTTTATTTCGCGCCCTTTCAGCGGAAGCTCTATCGCTTCGGACGGACGATCGACGCGGTCCTGAGCCCCGATCATCGCCTCGACGAAAAGGCGACGGTTCAAAAAATAGCGAACGACTATCACCGGATGCTCGCGATGAATACCTTCGTGACTTATCAAGTTTTAGGACGGACGGACACGCAGGTCATGTACGAGGCCCGCCAATTCAAAGGCTCGAACTTCAAAAGCTGGAATGCGTTTTCGGGCAAAATCGAAAACTCGATGGGGAACACGAACGACTGGAATTGGAGCACTCGACCGATCTCCGTTTCCCCCCGGGTGTTCGCCTCGTTCATGCATTTTGCCGATGATTTAGCTCCCGAAAATAGCTGGAAGTTTTATCTGAACAGCATCGAATCCGTTCGTGATTTTTAAGGCGATCTCACTTCACGACGAAATTCAGAATTTTATTCGGAACGTAGATCACCTTGACGATCGATTTCCCTTCAAGAAACCGCCGAACGGCTTCGAGCGCCTTGGCTTGCGCCTCGACCCAGGCCTGCGGAGCGTCCGGCGGAACATCGAGGGTGGCACGCAGCTTTCCCAATACCTGAATCGCCAGCGTCACCGAGTCGGCCTTCACCAGCGCCGGATCGTACTTCGGCCAAGCGACGTAAGAAATCGATTCTTTTCCGCCCAAAATCTCCCAAAACTCTTCGCACAAATGCGGAGCGAACGGAGCCAAAATCTGGGTGAAAAGCTTCATCGCCGATTTCGGCATCTTTTCTTTCGCAGTGAAATGGTTCACGAGCACCATCATCGTCGAAATCGAGGTGTTGAAACGCAAGCCCTCGATATCCTCGGTCACCTTTTTAATCGTTTGATGAAGAATTTTTTCATCGTCGGCGTTCATCGGCTCGTCCGAAAGCTTCGACATGAGGCGCTCGGCGCGACTTAAGAAACGGAAAGTCCCCTCGATTGCCTGGGTCGACCAAGGCTTGTCTTTTTCAAGCGGGCCCATGAACATTTCGTAAATGCGAAGGGTGTCTGCGCCGTATTCTTTGACCACATCGTCGGGATTGATCACGTTCCCGCGCGATTTCGACATTTTTTCGCCGTCCTCGCCCAAGATCATGCCCTGGTGAATGAGCTTTTGAAACGGTTCGGGGTGACTGACCACGCCCACGTCGAAGAGCACCTTCATCCAAAACCGCGAATACAACAAATGCCCGACGGCATGTTCGTCGCCGCCTAAGTAAAGATCGACCGGCATCCAGTATTTTTCGGCCTCTTTGCTGACCGGGGCTTGATCGTTGTGGGGGTCGCAGTACCGCAAGAAATACCATGACGAGCCTGCCGAACCCGGCATGGTGTCGGTTTCGCGCAAATACATCTCGCCCGTTTTTTCGTCTTTCATTTCGCGCCAACGACGGATCTCGGGTGTATTGCCCGCCAGCGGGCTTTCGCCCGTACCGGTCGGCTCGTAGCTTTGAACGTCCGGGAGTGTGACGGGAAGTTCATCGTCCTTCAGCGGAACGATTTTTCCGTTTGCATCTTTTTTGATCGGAAACGGTTCGCCCCAATAACGTTGGCGAGAAAACAGCCAATCGCGAAGCTTGTACTTCACGGTCTTCGTCCCGATTTTTTCTTTCTCGGCCCAATCGATCACTTTTGCCGTTGCCTCTTGGGTTTTGAGGCCGTTGATGAAGCCCGAATTCACGGCCACACCGTCATCGGCGAAACACTCTCCCTCTTTGCCCCCCGAAACGACGACTCGAATGGGCAGCTCAAATTTTTTGGCGAATTCGAAGTCACGCTCGTCATGGGCAGGAACCGCCATCACGGCGCCGGTTCCATAGCTCATCATCACGTAATCGGCGATCCAGATCGGCACCTTTTCGCCGTTCACCGGATTGATCGCGTAAGCGCCGGTGAAACACCCCGTTTTTTCTTTCGAAGCGTCCTGGCGGGCGACTTCCGATTTTTGAGAAGCCTCTTCCTGGTATTTTTTTACGGCCGATCTCTCGGCCTGAGTCGTGATCGACTCGACCAAGGGATGCTCGGGCGCCAGCGCCATGTAGCTCACTCCCCACAAGGTATCCGGTCTTGTAGTGAAGATTTCAAATGCGTCGTTCGTGCTGTCGACCTTGAACTTCATCTGAAGGCCGACACTTTTTCCGATCCAGTTGCGTTGCAACTCTTTCGTGCCCTCGGGCCAATCGAGCGTGTTTAAGTCTTCGAGCAAACGCTCGGCATAGGCGGTGATCTTCAACATCCATTGCTTCATCGGGATGCGATACACCGGATGGCCACCACGTTCGGATTTTCCGTCGACGACCTCTTCGTTTGCGAGTACGGTTTTCAGCTCGGGGCACCAGTTGACTGGCACTTCGGTTTGATAGGCGAGCCCGCGTTCGTAAAGCTTAAGAAAAATCCATTGCGTCCAACGGTAATACTTCGGGTCACAGGTCGCGATCTCGCGCGACCAATCATAACTGAAACCGAGCATCTTTAATTGCCTACGGAAATTCTCGATCGCTTGATTCGTCGTGATCGCGGGATGCACCCCCGTCTTAATCGCATACTGCTCGGCCGGAAGACCGAAGGCATCCCAACCCATCGGGTGAAGCACGTTAAACCCGTTCGCGCGCTTAAAGCGGGCCACGATGTCGGTCGCGGTGTAACCCTCGGGGTGCCCCACGTGCAAGCCCGACGACGAGGGATACGGAAACATGTCGAGCACGTAGTATTTCGGCTTCGACGATTTCGTTTCGGTCTTGAAGGTTTGGTTCTTTTCCCAGAACTTTTGCCACTTGGGCTCGATCTCGCTCGGATGGTATGCCATGGGCAAAAGGTATCCGATTAAACGTCGAGAATCAAGGGAACGACCGTAGGCTTTTTGCCGGTATTCCGCTCAAAAAAGCGACGAAGCGAAATGCGGACGTTTTCGCCGAGCTCATCTGAAACAACGCCATGCTTGAGGTCTTTTTTATACTCGCGGATCTCATCGTCCACCACCTTGACGGCCTCTTCGATCAACCAGTGCTCGAAGGCCTCGCCGACCAATCCCTTGGCCAGAACCTCGGGCTTTGAAAGGATCCTTCCCGAATCTTTTTCGCGGGCAAGCAGACAAAACACGACGCCCGTTTCAGCCAAGCGCCTGCGGTCTTTGAGCAGGGTGCGGGTGATTTCGTTCCCCTCGCGGCCGTCGAGCAAAACGCGCAACTCGGTCAACTCGTCCACGATCTGAAGCGATTGAGGGGTGAGCTCGACCACTTCGCCGTTTTGGGCCACCAGAATGTTTTTTTCGTCCACCCCGGTTTCGGACGCAAGCTTGGCGTGGTGAACCAGATGCCGGTATTCGCCGTGAACCGGAAGGAAAAATTTCGGACGGACGGTTTCGAGCATTTTCTTCAACTCGGGCCGAGTCGCATGCCCGCTTGTGTGAACGTCGTCGATCGTGTCGTACAAAACGTCGGCACCCTGGCGAAAAAGCTGATTGAGAAGCTTGCTGATCGAAAGCTCGTTGCCGGGGATCTGACTCGAACTCATGATCACGAGATCGCCTTCGGTCAGCTTCACTTTCGCGTGCTCAGCATGCGCCATCCGGTTCAACGCCGATCGCGGCTCACCCTGACAGCCGGTCGACATCACAATCAGACGACTGCGGTCGTATTGACCGATTTCGTCCATCGAAATCATCAGCGACGAATCCAGATCGATCGCGCCCCGCTCTTGCGCGAGCCGCACGTTTTGCTCCATGCTTCGCCCGGTGAGCGCGATTTTTTTACCGAGTTTTCGCGCAATTTTGAAAATATTCGCCATGCGACCCACGTTCGACGAAAACATCGAAACCACGATCAAGCCTTGCGCTTTCACGAAGACTTCTTCGAGGCGTTTTGAAATCTCGGTATCTTGAAGCGCATGGTGCTCGCGCTCGACGTTCGTCGAATCCGACATGAGGAGCAGCACGCCCTCTTCGCCCGCCTTACGAAAGAGATTCCAATCCATCACGTCGCCGAAGTACGGCGAAGCATCGGCCTTAAAATCACCCGTGTGGATGATCTTGCCGAGCGGAGTCTCGATGAAGAGCGCAAACGAGTCGATAATGCTGTGATTGACCGAGGCCGACGTGACCTTGAATTCGCCCGCTTCGACGGTGGCGCCCGGATTCATGACGTTGATCGGAACCGCGTCGAGCACCCCGCCTTCGCGCAAGCGTTCACGAATCATGAGCGAGGTGAAGTGAGAGGCGTAAATCGGCGCACGAATGCCCGCTTTCAGCGCGAATGACAACGCGCCGATGTGATCTTCGTGACCATGCGTGCAGAAAATAGCCTTAATTTTGTCTTTTTTCTGAAGCAGATTCGAAAAATTCGGAACCACGAACTGAACCCCGAAATGATCGAGATCCGAAAACATCAACCCGCAGTCGATCAAAATCGCCGACTTCGAGCTTTCGATCAGCATGCAGTTCATGCCGATTTCGCCCAAGCCGCCGTAAGGGGTGATCGTGAGCTTGCTCATTTCAATTCCAACAATTTCTGTTTGATCATGGCGGCCATCATCGTTGCCGCGCGATCGGTTTCTTCGCCCACGATGATGTCGGCGTATTGCCGGGTCGGTTCCAGGTAAAGTTGATGCATCGGGCGAACCGTATCGTAGTACTGGCGGATAATGTCGTCGAGGGTCCGGTCGCGATCTTTCAAGTCGCGAAACAAGCGGCGAATGAAGCGAATATCGGATTCGACGTGAAGGTAAAACTTTAGATCGAACAGATTTCGGATCGCCTCGTCCCAGAGTGCAAAGATGCCTTCCACGACCAAAATGCGGCAAGGGCCGATCGTCTGCGTTTTATTCGTCCGGCGTGAAACCGTGTAATCGTAAACGGGTGACTCGATTTTCTTTCCGTCGCGGACGAGTTCGAGGTGCGAGCGCAAAAGCTCCCAATCGAATGCCTCGGGATGGTCGAAGTTCGGCTCGTCGTTCACCTTCAGGTGAGCCGGCGGACGCGGAAGGTAGTAAGAATCTTGATGAAGGACGCCCACTTTGGGGTCGTCGACGAGGGCTAACACTTTTTGGGTGAAGGTGGTTTTTCCCGATCCGGAGCCACCTGCGATGCCGATGATGTACATAGGGTTGTTGTCCTCAAGGGTACTCAATTTTGCGAAACTCCTCAAGGGTTATTCCCGCAAGCCGGACGGGATAATGCGCGGGAATGGGCTTGTGGTTCGTCCAAATCGGGTTCAAAAAGTGCGGGTTCAGCACGCGCGCGAGCTCCTCGCTTAAATGATAATGCGAAAGGATATCCTTCATATAGACCTTCTTCGGAAAGCTGATCGTAATGAACGACGGAAGCTTCGTCTCGGGCTTCGCTTCGGGCGTCGCCTTGAAAAACGAGGCGTGCATGGCATCGACGTCGAGCATGGCCAGGAACTCAAACAGGTAGTTTCGCGAGGCGAAGCGGTAGTTCGGGTCCTTGAATAATTTGATGATCTTGACCGGGTCGTGCGTCTTAAGGCGCTTCACCGCCTTCAGCACCATCCCCGGCCCATGATGATAGGCCATGATCGCGAGCGACCAATTTTTCAGAAGCCGATGATTTTGTCGCAAGTATCGAGCCGCTGCGCGAGTCGACTTGAGCGGATCGTAGCGCTCGTCGATCGCCGAGTCGACGCGCAGATCTTTTTGCGCCGTCTTGGGCATGAATTGCCAGATTCCGATCGCGCCGACGCTCGATTTCGCCGACCCGACGAATCCGCTTTCGACGAACGGAAGCCTCGTCAGCTCTTTCGGCACGCCCTCTTCTTCGAACATCTCTTCCATGCGCGGAAGATAACGCTTCGAAATCGAGTAAGCGTTTTCCAAGCGATCTTTTTGCCCGACCTGAGCGCGAATCCGGCCATAATCGGCGGCAAATTGATACGCGCGCGGATCTTCGTTCGCCTCGTGAATCAGAAAATAACGGTATTCTTCGGGGGTCAGCGCATCGACATTGACCGTCTTTCGCCCGTAATTCTGCTTGAAGATCGAAATCAATTCATTGTGAATTTCGTTCTTGGCCTTCGCCACCTCTTTGGGTCCGCCCTGAACAACTTCGTAGATCCGTTTCAAATTGACCGCGTCGTGGAGGATCGTGTCCTTCGTGGTGTAATCGGTGTACACCCGCACCCAAAAACGAATCTGTGCCGCCGACCAGTCGTCGAGTGTTGTGCCGAGGCCTTGAAAGCGATCGTTTTTTAAATCGGCATGCGCTAGACTGTTGAACGGGGTGGCGAACAAGATGGCGAACGAAAAAACGAAGACCGGAATCGCCCGTCGCATGAAACCGACCGCCGGATTTCTGCTCTTTACGGTATTTTTAGCGGGGATGATCGGCGCGGGGGTCATGTTCCATCAGGATAATTCAAAAAACACGATTCGGGTATTGATTGATCGCTATCCGCTCTTCGACTGCACATCTTCCTGTCAAGCGCTTGACATCACCGCACGCCGCTTACAGCCCCTCATGGATGAATTTCACTACGCCCTTCGACAAGATCCGAATCACGACCGGATTTTGCTCACCAACGCCTCTCGGCCCACGATCGAGTTCGACGTGATTCGGGACGAAATCACGCGCGCTTTGCTCTTTTTACGCGGAGACGCTGACGTGCTTTACGACAGTCTTTCACTCTCGAAAACCGAATGGGTCCGCAAACAAAGATCCGGCATCCGAATTTACGCCGCGCCGGGGAGTACGCTTTCTTACCTCGGGTTTCAGTCGCATCATCCGATTTTAAAAAATCCGCTCGTTCGCCGCGCGATCGCACAGGCTCTTCCGATTCAAGACTGGATCCGCTATTCATTTTTCGGCTGGGTCGCGCGCGATACCGAGATCCGCTCTCCCAAGTTCGACCCCGCTCAAGCAAACGCGCTTTTAGATCAGGCGGGATATCCGGTTCGAGACGGAAAGCGCTTCAGCTTGCGCTATTTTACGACACCGGTTCAAGAAGGCCATCAGACGGCACAACTCGTTCGCGAGGCACTGAAATCCGTCGGCATCGACGTTCAGCTCGTCACGCTTGAAACTTCGCTGTTTTTCGAAAAAATTCGCAAGGGCGATTTTGAACTTTTTTCATCGCGCTGGTTTCGGTTCTCAAAAGAAGCCCCGGTTCGCGAAATCTTGGGCACCGGCGAGAGCCGCAATTATGTGCACTACTCAAACCCGATTCTGGAAGAACGCGCGCGGAGAAATCCCGCGACGTCGCTTGCAGACGTTCGCGATCTGATCGAAAAAGACCTTCCGATCCTTCCGCTCTATACCTGGAATCACGGCCTCGTGGTCAGCGCCCGCTTGAGTGTGCCTTCCGATATCGAAACGAAACTCGACGAAACGTTTCGCTTTTTGGGTTCGATTGGCATAAAATAAAACCATGAGACGCGCCCTCTGCGAACGCCTTCCTGAAAAGGCCGGATCTTTCGTCGAACTTCCTGAAATCGAAGCCCGCCACCTGATTTCGGTGCTGCGATTAAAACCCGACGACGAATTTGAATTGCTCGACGGCTCGGGGTTTCGCGCGCACGCACGACTCGCCTTTCGCGGAAAAACCGCCGGAGGAGAACTCGTCTCCGCCCCCGAAACCGACGCCAAGCTTTTAGCCCGCCCCATTCATCTGTCGATGGCGATGATCAAGGGCGATGCGATGGAGTGGGTGATCGAAAAAGCGGTCGAACTCGGGGTGAAGACCTTAACCCCGGTTGAGACCGAATTCACCGTGGTCAAAACCCATAAAAAAGGAAACGACGTTTTTCAGGAGCGCTTTCAAAAAATCGCAGACCAGGCCCTCAAGCAATGCGGGCGGCTCGAACGCATGGTGGTCCGCTCACCCGTCAATTTCGAGCAGGCACTGATGCCGACTTCACTTGAAGGAAGTCTTCTTTTGTGGCTTGACGAATCGCTGGCCGAAAGCGCCCCGGAAGAAACGCATTTATCCCGTTTTCTGTCGCAAAACCCGCCGACCGAATCATCTTCATACTCGTTGTTCGTCGGGCCCGAAGGGGGCTTCAGCCCATCCGAGAAGAACCGGCTTTTGCAATTGACGGAGAGCAAAAACCAAGCGATAACGAAGGGGCAGCCGGTTTTTGCCCGGGTGCATCTCGGCTCCCTGATTTTACGGGCCGAGACGGCGGCCTTGTTCGGGATTTCGCTCTTGGCAGGAAAACTTTCAGAACAACTTTATGGAAAAAGCCAAAATTCAATTTAAACCGCTTCACGAAGGCATGGGGTTTCATCCTTTTTCGGATGGCCTTCCCTACGCGCCCGAAAGCAAAACGAAATACGCATCCGGACCTTCGACCGGCACAGGCGCCGTGAGCGCCGGACGTCCCCGCTTCGCGACTCAGAATTTCACGACTCAAAATATTCCGACCAAACCGATGGGGACCGCTCGCCAGCTTCAACAAGCTCAGCAACAGGTGCAACAGCAGCTTCGGCAACCGCTCACAAGCCCATCCGCTCAGCGCGCTGCTGTTTCTGCGTCACCTCAAATTCCAAGCGCAAAGATGGCAGTGACCATGACTCCTGCCACTTCGATTCTGCGCCGTCGCGGCTTTGCCTACCTGATGGATACCGTGATTCATGCCGGCTTTTGGCTGACCGTCAACCTGACCGCGCTATTCTTATTCAAATTCCAACTCGACTCTGAGATCCTGAAGGATCACTTCGGGCAGTTCCTGATTTTTTTCTGTGTTTCGCAATGGATGTTCATCGCGCTTCAAGAAATGCTTTTTGATAACTCGATCGGTAAGGTCTTTTTTAACCTTGAGTTCAAGCGCAATCACCGCTCGTTGTTGTTGCGCTCGATCGTCTTCATGATCGGGGTCGTGGCCTTCGGCACGGGCCTGATCTTCCGTCCGCAAGATCGCCTGGGTCAGATTCAACTGAAATCCCAACTGTATTCGTCATGATCGAATCGAAGATCGTTTCGCCCGCGAAATTACGCTCGGCCCTGAAAAAAGGCAAGAAAATCGTTTTTACGAACGGTTGCTTCGACATTCTGCACGCGGGCCATGTGAGTTATCTTGAAAAGGCCCGCAAGCTGGGCGATGTGCTCGTGGTCGCACTCAACACCGACGAATCCACGCGCAGACTCAAAGGCCCGACCCGTCCGGTCAATCCGCTGAAAGATCGTGCGAAGGTCATGGCGGCACTCGAAAGTGTCAGCTATGTCACTTGGTTCGGCGAAGACACGCCGTTAAACCTCATCCGAAAAATTCTTCCCGACGTTCTCGTCAAAGGCGGTGATTACCGGCCCAAGGACATCGTGGGTTACCGCGAAGTCGTCGATCACGGCGGAAGCGTAAAGGTGATTTCTTTTTTGAAGGGCCGAAGCACGACCGCGATTCTTAAAAAGGCGGCCCTTAAAAAAACGAATACCCGAGGCCCAAAGACCAAAGCGTCGCGGGGCGCTTGAAGTAACGCCCGAAATCGCTTTGCAGGTAGAAGTGATCGAAGGTCCAGCGCGAATAAATCGAGATGACCTCACTCAGGGAATTCGGCTGTTCGACGCTATACCCAGTACTATCCGGTCGAGCCAGACTTTGGCTGACATCCAACACGGTCAGACGCAAGCCCAACTCGGAACGGCTCTCAGAGACGATCATGCCCGCCCCAAGCGCAGCCTTAAAGCCAGTCGCCGAAACGTCGGTTTGCTGATACTGCACGAGCCCCTGAGTCGCACTCACCCCTCCCGAACCCTGAAGGTAGCTGAGGTCGAAGCTCAAGGCCCAAAATCCGCTCTCGTAAGAAATTCCGGCACCCGGACAAAGCCCGACGTTCGTGGCCAGCAATGCCGTTGTTTCATACGGTCCGTTTAAGGAGGCGCTCGTCTGCCAACTGATGTAATCGAGAAATACGCGCGGTCGCCAACGGTATTTCTTTTTTTTGAGAAGCTTCAGATGATTATCGACCCGATCGTGGATGTTTTGAACCGCCTCGGCTTGGTATCCCAACGCGTCCAATGCTTTTTTATATTGTTCGAACGCCGAAAGGTTGCGTCCGGAAACTCCGCCTTGCCAAGTCGCACCCAGAATTTCTTGCGAGTAATCGCCGTAAATCCGAAAGAACACCGATTGAAACTGAAGGGGATAATTCGCGGGATCGGGCGCCTGATTGTTCTGAAATTCCTTCTTGAGCCGCACATTTTCGGTCTGAAAGTTCGTGCGGATGTAATCGAAATTAAGAGTCAGCGCCTCGGGATATTCCCTGAGCTTTTCATAGGCGATGTTCACCAAAAGTGCCGTCCGATAATCGTGGAGCACGGCTTTCCGATTCACCAAATACTTTCGAACGACGAGCCGATATTTCTTTTGCTGATAAAGCCGCGCAATTTCATTTTGCACCTGAAACGAAGATGCTTCGAGCTGAATCTGAGCCATGGCCGGAACGGTCGAGACGAAAAGCGCGATGAGGATCGTCACCGTTCTTAAAGCCATACGTGGGTCTGCAAAAGAACCATCCAATTATCGACCGTGGATGCGTTCGGGTTGAAGTTTCGGCTGTCGTCGACATCCAGCCTGAGTTCGAGCTTTTGAACGGGGAAGAACTGAACTCCGGGCCCCCACCGGATCGTGGTGCTGTCATTCGTCACATCGCCCTTCAGATATTCGATATTGGCCAAGAAATAAAGCCCGCGAATCGGCCGCAAATACGTTTGAAGAAGACCGTAGCGCGAGTTTCGGTCACCCGTTCCGTTTTGGGTGCTTTTCCGAGTCTGCCCCAGTTCGACCAACACCGCCGAGCCGTCTTTCAGACTAAAGCGACCGTGAAGCGCGCCCGAAAGCAGGCTCAGATATTCACCCGAGGTTTTCATCACCGAAAAACCGACGCGATGAATCTCGTTCACCGAACGCTCGACGATCGCGCTGAATCCCTTTTGTCTTAGGTCAGAAGCTTGCTGCAAATTCCCCACAAAGCCTTGAACCGCGCCCTCCCACTCTTCATTGACGAAATGGACCATGACCCCGTGAGTCTGATCGTCTTGGGTGACCTGCGGAATCACTCGGTTAAAATCGATGTGCTCGGCGACCCTGATTCCGTAAGCCTTGTCCATGAACCCGGCATAAACGCCGATCGCCGGAGAAAACCGATAACCCACGTAATACTCACGACTGCGGAATTTTTTGTTCGGATCTTCGCCCGGGATCGGCTGCTCGGGCGGCGAGTAACCGAAGTCGCCGACGAAGGTCAACTTGTCGTCTTCGAGAAATTTCAAAATCAATTGCCCGTCGGCCTGCATATTGATCCATTGTTTTTTCTCGATCGAGGTGCCGGGGTTTTGAATCAGGTAGAGACCGCGATAATTGATCTGAGTGCGGATGTGATCCTGTACCGGAGTGCGGAACAAAAACCCGGAAAGACTCGCCACCTTTTCGTCCGACCAGTTTTGCGGGTAAAACATTCCTGAAGAAACCAGATCCGCCCCGACCGAACGTCCGTAATCGGTCAACGGACCGTTTCCGAGCGGATTATAATGACAATTCAAGCAAGACGGATACCCATGCCCGATAAAATGCGGATAAGCCTCGGCCGGGCGAGAATGAACCAACGCCAAAAACGCGATCAGAAGCGCGACGGAAAATTTCATGGCATGTTGTCGATCCAGTTAACGAGCGTTTGCGTTTCGCTCGACGAAATCGAACCGTCTTGAGGCATCAGATTCGCACGAATTTGCTGAATCAAGGGCGAGTTCTCGGCGTCACCGCGAATCACGACGCGGGATTCGTCCGCCCAAAGCGCACTTGACGTATACACGGCCCAATTGCTGTGCGTGTGACAGCTGATACATTTGTTTTGTAAAACACGATACGCGGCCGCGAAATTCGGATCGGACGAGTCGAGCTGAATCGGACCGTACTGAAACTCGTCGGTCGAATTCGAATTCGTCACCTGACAGGCACCAAGAAGGGCCATCACGCTGAATATCGCGATTTGACGAAGCGGCGTTTTTTTCATTTCTTCACTTGATACGGCATCGTGATTTCAACTTTGACTTCATCGCGAACGCCTACGCCCAGGTATTTTGCCGGAGGAAGATTGAACTCCGAGGCCTTCAATTGCATTTCGCTTTCGACATGATTGCCCTTATCCTGATAAGTCATGCTCACGGGTTTCGTGACGCCGTTCACTTGCAGGTTCGCCGTCGCCTTTCCGGCGCTGCCCCGAAGGTTGCTCAGAACCGCCAACGGATATTTGGATGAAAAATGCTTGTGAAAATGTTCGTCGCGCAGGCTGATCCCCGTTTTGAAGGATTGAATGGAAACCGTCAGGCGGCTCGCCGCAAAGGCACTTCCGGTTTTGACGAGGCTGCCCGAAAGCGTGCTGCTCGTCGCAGTGAAATGTCCGGCGGGCGTCAGCGACACCAAAATCGCAACCTTGTTCTGAGCATGAGCGCGTGCTCCCGTGGCAAAATTCAACGCCAAACTCAAGATCACGAAGCTTACGAATTTATTTCTCATTTTTTTCTCCCGTGTATACTCTATTAAATGAATGAAAAGCAAAAAAAGGCAATGGCGAAATATCTTAATTGAACCCGAATTTCAGCTGAAATTGCTGAGTTATTTTGTCGGGCTGTTTGTTTTAACGACGATCAGTCTTTATTCGACGACCTATCTGTTTTTTCATCGTCTCGTTCAAAAAGGGTTGCACGTCGGAATTCCTCCCGGACATATTTTCTATCGATTTCTTCAAGAACAGAAAGCCGAACTCGATTGGGTCTTCGTCGGGCTGGCACTCGTGAATTTAATGTTACTCCTAGGCGTCGGTTTTATCATTTCTCATCGTATCGCGGGGCCGATTTTCAAGCTGAAAACGTATCTGTCGAATTTGAGCCCGCAAAGCCCGCCTTTCAGTCTGCGCAAAAAAGATTTTCTAAAAGAACTCGAACCCGTGGTCACGGCCGTGAAAGATAAGATCAAATGAATCTCGGATGTTGCTTCGCACTGATCCTGAGCTTGATTCCCATGCTCGGCGGCTGCAATCGCGCTCCTTCGACCGAGAGCCGTCATGATCACCTCGATGATCTGGTCTTGATCGAATTTGCGGCTCGACTCGAAGACGACTACCACAAAATTCACCCCGAGGCTTCTCGGTTTTACCACTCACCGCCTTCGGCGGCATCCGCCACACCGATACCGAACTCGATACCCGAACCGACCGTGCCCAACACCGTCGAACCCGATTCGAACTGACTTACAGACTGATTCACGAACGGCCGCTTAAAACACTTGCCATTCGGGCGAAACACAAACTGTAGTCAAAATCCGCTGCCAAGACTCTTTGGTTGAAGACGAATTTTGCGTCAGTGCCGACAAAGCACTAATCACATCGGCCGGAGGAACTTCGGCCTGGAAGAAAAGCTGATAGGCGCGAGCGATCGTTGCATCCGTCGGTGCCGGAAGGGTGCCGGGCAGTGAAGAGACATTCAATACTTTCTTCATCGCCGAATTGAACGTGTTTGTTCCATTGACGAGATTTTCACAGATCCTCGTGGTAAAGGAATAACGCATCGGATTCGAGTTCGCGGGCAGCACGGCGTCGATCCCGGTGTAACATTGCTGGCGCGGAAACTCATAGCTGGCGCCACCATTGTCGGAAGCGGCATAACGGTCGCAAGCACCGCCGAATACCGTGTTTTGATAAATACTGTTTTCTACCCCGTCGGTGTTGCCCGAGGTTCCGAAGACCTGATCGAACACTGATTCGACATAAGAGCGATCGACCGAATAAGGTGAAACGTCGTAATCGAGATAGGCGGTTGCGATACTTCGAGCGGCGCTGTCGTCGAAATGTAACTCGCCCGACCCTTGGGGCGTACAATTCGTCAAAAGTGGAATCAGGACCAAACTGAAAATAATTTTTTTCATGGCTCCTCCCTTCCCCGTCATACGTTCTTCGGCTCCGCGACCGCTGAATGGACCTTACCCGTCGACGGATCTTTCGTCACATACGAAGGGTTATTCGGTGTCGGTGTCGGAACATTCATCAATGTTGCGACCGTCGAGGCCGCGTTTCCAATTAATCCGGTTTGCCCTAAAAATTCGCTCATGGGCGCGCCATATCCCCAAGTGCTTTGATAGTTCGAACCAAAATCTTTTCCCGTGTGATTGATGTGCCCCACGATCATCGTCTGCGGGATCATTCCCGAAAAGACGGAGTAACAGGTCCCGGCCCATCCGTGATCGGCGCCGTCACCGCCGTTGCGAGCCGAGCGGGTGAATTCAGAGTTCACCGCGATCGCGGTACGATCAAAGAGCGTGCCTCCGCCCTGCACATTACAGGCTTTCATGCGACCGATCAGTTCGTACAGACAAGACGACAGCGCGCGGAAGTAGCGGCTGAACAAAATCATCTGCATGTAAGCCCCGGTCTCGTGTGCGTCGACGTTGGTCGTTTGACGAACGTTGTTGTAATCTTTTTCGGCGATCGTGCTCGTCGCGATCGAAACCGCGTGATCGATGATCAGATTCGTGATCGTTCCGCCTAAGGCGATGTTGATCGAAGACGAAAAACTTTGTGGCGCACCCGACGGCCCCATCAACATGAATTCAGCCACCGCCATTCCCGCAGACAGATTCGAGATCGACGTCGAAGTGGTTCCCTGGGTACCGGTAATCGAGCTGATGTCTGAACCGGTGTAATAAGCAATTCGAGACGAAGTATCGAGATACATCTTGAATGCACTGTTATTCAGCTCGCCGCCGATTCCGGCTGCGGCGTCCACGCCGTTCAAAAACAACGAAGAATCGCCGAACGAGCGGGCGATCAGATTTTCGTATTTCGCTTTCAGCGTCGAGAACGTTTGTTGAAGATTCGAAAATTGCGTCGACATCAACTTCTTCGCATTCAAACGGTCTTGAAAGCTGTTCGGAAGGTATTTATGTTTTTCGCCCGCATGCTTTTTCATTACATCCAGTGCGCGGTCGATCATCGAACCGACATCGCTACTCGTCGTCTTTAAGCCCGAAGAGTTCATGAACGGCGACAACGCCGTCGTAAACGGATTGTTCCCGCTCATATTTTGATAACTGACACCTTTTTTCGAGTGATAATAGCCGCCGCCGCCGTTGATTCCCGTGGCCGGAAGCGGAGTCGTCGCTGCATCCGCAACAAGTCCCGTCAGCGAATCACTGCCCGCCGGAACAAGCTGTTTGTAACGATCGAGCTCATGGCTATCGAGCATGAGGTTAATTCCCCTCATCATGAGCATATTCGATGCGAGATTCGCCATATTGGTCGATCCGGTCGGAGTCGCGATTTTTCCGCTCCACAAGTACGGTAAATAGTAGTTCCCGACCTTGGTCGTGGCATACGAGCCGATCGCGCCGCCAGGTCCGCTGCCGGAACTCAATTTCGTAATCAGCATCGAAGTCTTCGGATCGTTATTGGTGTTGTATTGAAACAGATCGTTACCGTTCGGTCGAAGCGGAAGATCCCAAAACCAGCGCGAAGGACCATTGGCCATCGAGATATTGACCAGCTTTTGATCGAGAAAACTCGATTCATCCCCGGCAGCCAAGGCGGTCGCTCGGCTGAACATCCCCATCAGAACGTTCCCCAGAAAAATTTCAAGCGGGGATGCGAGCATGATCCCGCTTCCGATTCCGGTGAGCGACTTTTTCAAGAAATCGCGGCGATCGAGTTCGTTTTTTTCTTCGCAACGTTTACACATAATCGTACTCCAAAGTTATTTTCCGTAATCCGGATTAATGAAGGTGGGCGATGCGACGATCGAACGGATCATCGAACGAAGCGATTGATCTTGCTTCAGCTGCATTCCGAGTGCGATGACCTTATTACGAAAGTTCATCTGCCCTTGAGACAACTGAGGCGCGTTGATCGGATCCGAAAGATCCGAGAGATCGGCATCAATACCGGTTAAAAACTTGTAGTAGCGTTTGGCGGCGCAGACATAAAGATCGTTGGTCTGAGCCAAAGCCTGCCCCAGTTCTTGCAAGCCGGTCACCGACTTCGACACCAACGTTCCGTCGTAGCTCCGATACAAAAGCCCCGAATCCGGCGGGCGTTTGTAGAAGCTCGAATCCTCACCCATCTCAGGATAGGCCGCCGAAGGCTGCGTATTGATCCCCGCCGCATGTGCGAAGTACTTCACGCCGATTGCGCCCGTACCGTCTTGATAAGCGGAATAACCCGCGCGAAGCTGACGGATCGCTCCGGCCATCGGGTCCATCGAACCGTGACACTGCATACACGAGATCCCTTGGCGAAACGGAAGGCTCGACGCCGGCTGCACCATTTTCAGGTTCAATACGTCCGACGAGCGCAGCGCCGGAATCGTCCGACAAAGCAGGTCGCTCAGCACGTTTCTGGCCCAAACGCGGTAAGCATTCAAGCCTCCGGTCACGGGGCCATTCTTGTCGTTGTTCCCGAGCAAATACGCTTGCGTACCGATCAGGCCAGCACCGAAGCTTGCGGTAATATTAGCGCCTTCGCCGTAAGAATACGGAAACGCGGTGGAGTTCTTGCCAGAGCCGGTGTTGTTCGCGCCCGCGATAATGCTGTTATTGAGAAACGCCGATCTTCCGACCGCATCGTCCACCCTGATGCCGAAAGTGCCGGTGACCGAGCCCGGGGTGAACACGCCTGTGCTTGCATTGATCGATGAACCGCCCGGCAGACCACTCGTGGCATTCACCGGCTCAAACAAAAGCGAATACGTGAATGGTGGCGTTCCTGTGCCCGAGTTCACCGAAAATTGAAGCGTCTTTCCGATCGCGACGTTGGATTGCGCGGAATGAAGGATCGGATCGTTGTGGCTGGCATCCCCGGTGGTCAAGACGTTGTTCCGAGTGTCTTCCGTCAAACCGATCAGCTCGCCCACCTGAGCGGGAACCACATTCCACGGGTCGGCACTCCGAATCGAAATTCGGGTTCCGCCAGGAACTCCGGTGTCGATGATCGTATGACCTTGCACGAACGACAGGGCCGTTCCGATTGAGCTGACTCGCTGGGTATGACTTTGTGTCTTCGAATACCGGATGGCCATGATGTTGTCGTCACGGGTGACGATATTCGAAAAAGGCTCGCCCGGCTTAAAGAGCGAATACAGAAAATGATAAGAAGGATCGTTCGTGTCGATCAGATCGGCAGTCATGACATTACCGGCAGAGAGGGTTGGAAGGTAGTCCGGCACCTCGAATTGCGAACGTTGGAACTCCAAAAAACTTTCGAGTACGCGAGGGCCGACGTCCGAATCAGGGTCACCGGTGTACGAAACCTTACCGCTCGAACTCAGCTGGGCCTTGTCGAAGATGCTCATGCATGCATCGGTGCCGCTCATCGAACCCGACAAAACCGCCGTCCAGAGTGGATCGCTCGTTTGAATTCGTTTTTTGACGAAAATTGCGTAGCACTTCTGAAGACGTCTCAATTCGTCCGGAGCGCTTTGCGCAGACGCAAATTGAGCACTCGGGCCGATCGACATGGCCATCGTCAGTACGGTCGCAAAATAGAATGAAACTCCTCCGAATCTCATGACAGATCCTCCCCCCAAGAATCATTATCGTCTACAGACCAGAGGAAGTGAAAGCTTTTTATATTAATTTTATGTAATAATTGCGACGACTTTTTTAGAAACCACGGCGTGATTTCAACTAAAGTCGTCGCAAATCGGTTCAGATGGCTTAAAAGTGCTAAGAGCGACTAAAAATGAGCCCAGGTCAGAAGCGACACATCCTAGCGAACGAGGAAGCGAAACCGACGGTCGCCGTTGTTCGTGCGAAGCACTCCGAAATACGCTCCGGCGGCCAGCTTTCCGGTCTCGCTTAAGACCACGGTCTGAGATCCTTCCGTCAAATTAATTGCGCGCGAAGAAACGGTTCTTCCGGCGGTCGTGTAGATCAGAACCTGAGCCGTCCCACCTTGAAGCGAAGTTACCGAAAGTTTCGCCGATGCTCCGGCTGGGACCGGGTTCGGATAAAGAGTTACCGAATCAGATGCCGATGCTGCCACCTCGGCCGAAACCACCTTCGAATACCGAGTGGAACCGTCGCGATCGATCATCGCAAGGCGGTAATACGCCTTTCCGGTAACGGCACCGTCATTGTAGGAGTATTGACTTCCGGAGCCTTTTGCGTCGATTCGCGCCAGCGACGAAAACGAAATCGCATCGCGTGAACGCTCGACCTCGAAGCCCGAAAAAGCGGCTTCTACGCCGGTTGTCCAAGACAATTGGACGACACCACCCGAAACCGAGGCCTTCCATGAAACCAATTCGACCGGCAAAGCATCGTTTGCTTCGGCCGGACAAAGTTGTTCGAACGTCTTTCCGTAATAGAGTTGTGCATAATCATCGTAAGTCATTCCGGTACCGGGCACTTGCGCAACCCCGCAGAGTTTCGAATTGCCCTGAGTTCCCAGATCCCCGCTGCTCGGGTTCGAGTTGTAGCTTTCGGGATTAATATCGCTGTTGCCCGTCCAATCCACGTTGCCGTTCAAATGAAGCGTCTGCACCGTCGAGCGAAAAACCCCTTGCGGATAGGCTTGGTCGCGGCCGATGTTTTGGACACAAATAAAGGCGATCGGATCCGAACTCAACTGAGTGGCCACCGAAGAGATCACCTGATAAGGCCTCGACGGGTTCGGGTTACTTTCACGGCTATAGGCCTTCAAAAAGTCGTAAGGCTGGGTCGAGTCGCCGGTCGCATTCATGAAGCAACTCGAAACGTTATTCGGCATTTTCACCCAAAAAACGGCTGAAATCTTATCCGAAAGTTTCGGCTGCGAAAGATCGGACGGAACCGCACACCCCGATTGAATTTCAATCACGGGACTCGTCGCCGAACGACAATCCACCCCGCTTTGCGCATAGGCGGAAGAAACAGTGAACGCAGCCAAAGACAAAACGACCGATCGAAAGAGAATCATTAGAAACCTTTTCCTTCATAAAAATAGAGTGAATGAATGGTTTCCCGATGTGCAGGATTCAAGCCAAGCAAAACTTTACTTGGCTTTGAGTTTTATTTGATTTGAAATCGAGTTTTGATCCGAAGGCCTATAACAAATTCAAGAAGTGTCTACGGAATGTTCAGTAAATGTTGATCCGAACGAAATGAATTTCGTTTACTTCTTCTGATAGCCTTCTTTATCGAACCAAGCGACCGACATCAACGAAAGGCTGAAGATCAACCAAGCAAAGAACATCCCGCCACGCGAAATGTTCGCTTCGTAGTAAGCGCGGAAAGACGGCGAAAACAGGTTGGTGATGAACACCCATGAAAATCCGGTCCAAGTCAGGCTGGTTCCGAAAAGGCCTTTTTTGTTGTTCACGCCGGTGACGTGCGCGTAACCCATGCCTAAGATGATCGCCAAAACGAAAAACGTGAGCGTGCCCACGACGAACCCTTCACCGAATCCGTACGTCAAAGCATCGCGTCCCAGAATCGGAAGCCCTGCGATCTTCCAGCCTTTGATGATTTCATCACCTTGAGTGGCGTGAAAAATCATACCGGCGATTTGCATCACGATCCCGGCGAAAATCCCGGCAAATGCTCCGGCGCGAAGACGTGCTCCGCGAAAGGTGTTCCACATTTCGGCTAAATTGTATTCGCCTTCAACGCTGTCAGGATTGAAATTACGATTCTTCATGTGATTCATAGATGCTCCTAGAGTAGCAAGAATCGCGATCAGT
>Ga0164242_10002054_pt1 | contig 23436 bp, 29 predicted proteins | sample OricomgcompostMG_FD_108783 | JGI IMG/M metagenome (GOLD analysis project Ga0164242, IMG submission 108783) | Miracle-Growth compost microbial communities from Emeryville, California, USA - Original compost - Miracle growth compost (MG) ... | reverse complement strand
GACCGCATTGAAGGGAAGGTAACGCAGCCGATTGAGGCTGATATAAGCGTAAACTTGGCCGATGCTATCGCTGAGGCGAGGAAGAGGGCCGGGAAATGAATTTGAGCGCTAAATTGTTGGAATATATAGAGGAACTTGAAGCGGAAAGTGCAGAGTGCATGAGTCCGAGAGAAGACGGAAGTCCTTGCGTCCAATGTCATGAGCGTAAGAGGGTAATACGCAGGCTCAGGGAATTGCTTGCTGCATGAAGGTTGGTCTAGTCGCTGAAGAGTTAGAACTAGCCCAAGATATAGGCAGTTACAGCCTCGATCCTGTTGGGTTCATGCGGTACGCCTTTCCTTGGGAGAGTGAGAAGCTTCCCGCGCCAGGGCCGCGCACTTGGCAGAATGATATCAATGAGTTGGTTAGAGGTCATTTCTCTAACCCTGACACCCGATTTCAGCCTCTTCAGATTGCCGTAGCCTCTGGCCATGGTATTGGCAAGAGCGCTGAAATTGGGATGCTCATTGATTGGGCCATGAGCACCTGTGAAGACTGCAAAGTGGTAGTCACGGCTGGTACGGGTACGCAGCTTGCCACAAAGACAGCCCCAGAGGTGCAGAAGTGGTTCCGGCTTGGCGTGAATACGCATTGGTGGGATATCAATGCCACCTCGATCAGAGTCAAAGACCCTAATCATCAAGCTGGCTGGCGGGCAGACTTTATTACTTGGTCAGTCCAGAAGACGGAAGGCTTTGCTGGTCTTCACAATCAGGGCAAGCGCATTGTCATTATCTTCGATGAGGCCAGCTCGATTGATGACATTATCTGGGAAGTCGCTGAAGGCGTTCTGAGTGACGAGAATACTGAGATCATCTGGATCGCCTTTGGTAACCCCACAAGGAATACAGGCGAGTTTTACAAAGCAATTACCGGGGCGAACCGCTGGCATAAGTTCCAGATTGACTCTCGTACCGTAGAAGGCACGAATAAGACGCTGCTAGATGCCCAGATCAAAGAATGGGGTGAGGACAGTGACCGAGCAAGAGTCCGCATACGTGGCGAGTTTCCTAGAGGCGGCTCAACACAGTTTATTTCTGGCGAACTGGTTTCAGGAGCAAGAAAACGAGTTGTCGAAGGCTACAAGACAATGCCGGTCATCCTTGGTGTCGATGTGGCGAGGTTCGGCGACAATCGCTCAGTAATCTTCAAGCGGCAAGGGCGTAAGGCTGAATTCTGCGGGAGTAAATCGCAAGCGGTCTTTTACGGGATGGATACGCAGGTTCTTGGTGGGCGCGTCCAGGAAGCCATCGACCGAGAAAAGCCCGACGCAGTTGTGATTGATGGCGATGGGATTGGCGGCGCGGTGGTAGATTTCTTGGTTGCTCGTGGCTATGGAAAGCGTACATGGCCTGACGGTCGCAAGATGGTTCTGGTGGAGTTTCATGGCGGCGCAGCGTCAAGCGATCCACACAAGTATTTCAATAAGCGAGCTGAAGTATGGGGTGATGGCCGAGATTGGTTAGAGGGTGGCCAAATACCCGATGACCCTGAGATGGATACCGATCTAACAGGCCCCGATTATGGATACCACCCAAAAACGGGAGCCATAATGCTGGAGACAAAAGATGAGATGCGGTCTCGCGGCGTAGATTCGCCCGATCTTGGCGATGCTTGGGCAATGACATTCGGAGTGAAAGTTTCACCGCCCAAGCCTAAACCGCAAGGGCCACCGCAAAGAGGATCGGCATGGAGTTGACATGAAAATACATTTTAAAGCGCCGCAGTGGATGCCTGAGTGCCTACGCATAAAACTCAACTTAATCGCTGAATATACATATTGGCGGTTGCCCTATTTCAGGAATCGGAGAATTTGGACGGTAGTGATGAAATGAAGGGCCACTAGAGAAAGGAAGCATATGGAGTTGATATGGCTAAGTTAAACGCGTCAGCACGCAAGAAGATCCCGGCAAGTAAGTTCGGCGAGCCCGGAGAGCGTAAATATCCGATGCCCGACCGTTCCCATGCTGCCAATGCAAAGGCGAGAGCAACTCAGCAGGTCAAGGCTGGCAAGCTCAGTTCATCGGCTGCTTCGCGGATTCGTGCAAAAGCAAACCGTATCTTGGGGGAGAAATGAACCTTCATGAGGTAATGGATGTAAATGCAAGGTCAACGCCGAAGGGAAAAGCTCAGCTGCGCTCGATTGAACTAGAACGAGCGGCGAATGGTGGAATCATTGCTTCCCACCGCTTCAAGAGCGATGGTGGACCTTACAAAGAATCCGAGCAACATACTTTTGGCCCCGATGAAGGCAAGAAGGTTTTGACTCATATTGCCGAACACATGGGAATCAAGGGCGATAAAGATTCTGCGGCTGGAGCGGCTACCTAATGAGCGTTCCCTATCAGCCGGATAAGAAGAAGTTTGAGGCAATTGCTGCCTGCACCAAGGATGGTCGGCCAAATTTTGAACAACTGAAGATGAATGGGATGCTGCCTCGATGATGCTGGACGAGCAGCGCCGAGTTGAGAACTTCGCCATTGTTTGCCCGCTGGCGCACATCGAAGACGGCGATATGTTGGCCTTCCTTGCCTCGCTGATTCAGGATCATGATCATCTTCGCGAGAAGCTGCTTACTGAGCCTGACAAGCGCAAGCGGTCGGAGAAGCTTGATGCCATGCGGCCTCACCTGAAGTTCAAGGCGAGCCCGCTGCATGTTTACGAGATGGCTGAAGTCGCCCGTTCCTGCGGAGCGCAACCGATCTACGAAGAGCAAGCCCAGGTAGAGCGCAACCGCGTTTGGATGCCTGAGAGCAGGATTCACGAGGTGCGAGGATGAACTTCCCAGATTATTGGATGGAATGGGTTTCTGAAGTCGTCGATGAACCTGCAATGGGTGAGTTATGGCGAGAAATAGCCCAAATGCGAGAAGTAAATCTCATGCTTCTATGCGGTGGAGGAGTTATTAATGCCCTATAAATCGAAGGCACAAGAAAGATTCTTCAACGCCAATAAGTCTGAACTTGAGGCCAAAGGTGTGGATGTAGATGAGTTCAATGCTGCGTCGAAGGGCAAGAAGCTTCCTAACAAGGTTTCGAAGCTCAAAGGCGAAGCGCATAGCTACGACCATGCGCGACCAAAGAAGCAGGTTGTTTCGAGGTATAGCAAGTAGTGGATTCGCAGCCGGTACGCGATGATGAATCGAGAGGAAGGGGAAAGAATGATGAGCTCTTGCGGGAAATCCGCGAGGACTTCACTTATTTCCGGGATTTCTGGTCTGATAACCATGATGAGTGGAAGACAGACTTAAAATATGTCTCTGGCGATCCATGGGACGCAGATGCGCGGATGGAGCGGGAAGACAATAACCGCCCTGTTCTGTCGCCGGACGAGTTAGGGCAGTACCTCAATGCCACAATTAACAACCTGCGGCAGAACAAAAGAGCTATCAAGGTCAATCCCACTGGTTCGGGCGCGAATGATGCTGATGCCCAGAAACGCTCAGCCATCATCAAGGGCATTGAGTACAAGTCGAACGCTCAGAGCGCCTATACAAATGCCTTTGAGAACGCAATCAATTGCGGGATGGGATTCTTTCGAGTAACTACGAAGATCATCTCAAAGGAAAACGAAGTTACTCCCTGGATCAAGATCATCGAGAACCCGCTCTCAGTTCTTTTAGATCCCAACGCTAAAGAGGCTGATTTTTGCGATCAGAAGCGCTGCTTTGTTATGGATGTGATGCGCAAACGGGATTTCGTGAAGAAGTATCCGAATGCGGAGAAGCGGAGTTTTGAGGCTGAGGATGTAAAAGCGGCGCCAGATTGGTTTCAGGCCGAAAACATTCTCGTGGCCGAATACTGGCGCATTGATGATTACGATGAGAATGGCGAAGGCGGCAAGGTTACACAGTATGTAACCAATGGGCTGGAAATTTTAGAGACAAACGAGTGGCCCGGTTCATGGATTCCGATCATCCCTGTCACTGGCAAGAAGATGCTGGTTCCTCGCGGAAGCGAAATCAAGATCATGTATGCCTCGATGATTCGGCTGGCGCGTGGGCCACAGAAGATGCTTGCCTACATCGCTTCGCAAGAGGCAGAAGAGTTTGGCATGTCTCCCCGAGCGCCGTTTGTGGGGTATGTAGGACAGTTCGAGACAGATGCAGATGCATGGGCCACTGCAAACAAGGTGCCTCGGTCGTTCCTTCAGATTGACCCCATGGTAGATGGAGCCACGAATCAGGTTCTTCCATTGCCGACTCGTCCGCAGTTCACTCCCAATGCTCAGGCGTATGAGATCAGTAAGGAGAGCTGGAGACGGTCAATTCAGGCTTCGATGGGGATTACTCCTCTGCCTACCGCAGCGCAGCGGCAGAATGAGAAGTCCGGCGTGGCACTGGACAAGATTCAATCTCAACAGGCGATTGGCTCTTTTCATTTCACGGACAATTTTGACCGCGCCATTGAGAATGCTGGTCGGCAGATCAACGAGTTGATTACGAAGGTGATGGATACTCCCCGTCAGGTTGGCGTGAGAAATCCAGACGATTCGCATAGCTTGATGCCGGTTGCACCTGCTGGCCAGATGCCGGAACAGCAACCAACTGAGCAACCGATTGATCCTGCTGATGCCTTCGACCCGCAGAAGGGTGATTTCGATGTGACCATTTCTACTGGCATGTCGTACCAATCGCAGCGGGCAGAGGCTAGTGATTTCGTCGATACGTTGCTTGGAGAGTTGCCGAATTTGCCGATTCCTCCCCAGGCTAAAGCTACTTTGCTGGCCAAGGCGATAACCCTGAAGGACATTGGCCCGATTGGCGATGAAATGGCCAAGATCATTGATCCGCAAGGCGATGGGGAGCCGATTCCGCCACAGGCGCAGCAGATGATTGCGCACCTTCAGCAGCAGTTGCAGGAAGCAGGTCAGGCCGCCCAGCAATTAGCGCAGGAGAAGCAGGGCAAGATGTGGGAGACGCAAGGCAAGCTTCAACAGATTGCCGCGCAATCGCAGGCTGATATGGCGTTGGAAGACAAAAAGCTTCTGGCGCAAATAACCATCGCCGAGATTAACACGAAAGCGCAGAATGAGTCCGACCGCGAAGCAGATCGGCGCGAACTTGAGGCGCAGTTCCACGATCAGGCTCACGATGTTGCCTTGCAGGCTCAAGGCGCTCAACAGCAGCAACAGGCTCAGGAGCAGGCTGCGCAGAACCAGTCAGCTCAGAGTGCGCAGGATGCTCAGCAACAGCAAGCAGCGCAGCCAGAAGCTCAGCCCGCACAAGTTTAGTAGCACCTCGCCTGCTCGGCGCAAGAGCACAAAGGAAAACCCATGAGTGAAGCAGCAGCGGTCGTAGCGGAGTCGCAACCCGCAGTCGAAGTACCGGTAATGGATGTTAGTCGCGGGCCTTTGGTGGATATCACCGCCGAACAACGCGCAGAGTTTAGAAAAACGGGCGAACTGCCCAAGCCGAAAACCGAGGAAGCGGCAGCCTCATCCGAGCCAAAGCCTGAAGAGGGCGAGGCGAAACCCGCAGGCGACTCGGAACCGCCAAAGAAGACGCAGGAGAATACCGACCGCAAGCCAAAAGCGAAGACCGCAGAGGATCGCATCGCTGAACTTGAGGCCACCATTGAGAAGATTCGCAAAGGTGCTGGAAAAGAGACGCCAAAGGTGGAATCGTCGCCCACCAAGCCAGAACCTAAACCGGTTCAGCAAACCCCTGAGAAAGAACCTACTCCAGAAGACCAAAATGCAGACGGGACTCCTAAGTTCAAGACTTATGAGGAGTTTACGAAGGCTTTGGCTCGATATGAAGCTCGCCAAGAGCGAGCGGAGTGGCAACAGCGGCAAGCTGAACAGGAAATGGTTGCGAGATCCCGATCAAAGGTGGAAGAGGCAAAGTCTCGATATGGAAACTTCGATGAAGCAGTAGGGCCGTTTGTTGATGCAATCGTCAATGATGCAGATGTTTCTCCAATCGTGAAACAACTCATCGACGAGTCGGATATATTTGCCGATTTGGCTTATACCATCGGGAGCAATAAAGAAGACCTTGCGGCCTTCGCGAAGATGGCAAAAGAAAATCCCGGCAAAGCTATCCGATATATTGCGCTGACGGAAAGCCTTATTGCAGATGAACTCGGGAAGAAAGCCGAATCGTCCAAAACCGAAGAACCTCCTGTGAAACCAAAAACTCAGGCACCGAAACCACCCTCAGAGGCAGGTGGCCGCGCTGCGGCTCCTCCCGATAGTTTGGAAGCGGCCGCCAAGGCGAACGATTTCCGTTCTTTCAAAGCGGAAGCCAATCGCAGAGCTATCGCGAAGCTGAAGAGCTAGCGATGAAAGGTTCTCATGGCAAATCAATTTCTCGATACAAATTGGGTCTCGATGAAGATTCTGTGGATTTTGCAGAATGCTCTCGAAGTCGCCAGTTGCTTCAACACGGAATGGGAGTCGGAGTTCGGTAAGAACTTCCCTGTCGGATCGTCTGTACAGGTCAAGCTTCCTCAGCGCTGGCTCGTAACCAATGGCCTCGGCTATCAGCCTCAGGGCATCAACCGTTTGGCCACCACCATCAACCTCGATCAGGTCTTCGGCATTCACTTTGAGTGGGACTCTTACGAGCGTCTCGTCAAGATGGAGCGTTCGCAGGAAGAACTTGAAGAGAACTACCTGAAGCCCGCTGCTGTTCAGTTGGCTCAGGAAGTAGATTCTCGCGCTGCCAAGTTCGCTTACCAGAACGCCTCTGGCGTGGTTGGTACTCTTGGCACCAACTCAACCACGGTTGATTTCGCTGCTGCTGCGGATGAATACCTGTATGAGAAGGCGTGCCCGAAGGGGACGCGGCATCTCATTGTGTCTGCCTCGCAGATGCGCAGCTATGTTGTTCCCAACGTTACGCAGTTCAACCCGGCACCGGAGATTTCCCGCATGTTCCGTTCGGGCGTTCTCGGGACGGCAGTGGGTTGGGAGTGGTATCGGTCGAACTCGCTCTATCGGCATACCGTTGGGACTGCTGCAACTGGCGGCGTGACGGTGACGGGTGCGAATCAGTCCGGAAATATCCTCAGCATAACCGGAACGAATGGGCAGACGTTCAAGCAGGGGGATAAGTTCTCCATCCTCAATGTGAACGGCGTCAACCCCAGCACGCGGCGTGTGATTTCGTCTACTCAGACCTTCACGGTTTTGGCGGATGTGACGCTCACCGGCGGGACTGACACCATCAACATTTCTCCGGCGATCTATGGCCCGGGTTCGCAGTATCAGAATGTGGATGCCCTTCCGGCAGACGGCTCAGCTTTCACAATCTGGCCCGGCACCGACAATCCATCTGGAGTTTCCGGAACTGTTGGACTCGGCCTGTCGAAGTTCGCCTTCGCCATGTCGGGCGGCAAGTTGGAAGTTCCCAAGGCTGTGGAGCGGGCAGAGCAGACCGAAGACCCGGATACGGGTATGGCGGTTCGCTTCGTGCGTGCATGGGATCAGCGTGAATCGAAGATGACTAATCGCTTCGATATGTGCCTCGGCTTTGGCAACCTCTACAACGATCAGGGCGCTGTCGCTCTGGCAGGAAAGTAGGCAATCATGGCATTCGGCGGACCGAACCAAACGGCAACACCTTCACCGGTGGTTGATTTCACCCCTCAGAAAAATTATCTGTCTTTCTCTGGGCTCATCAACCAATACATCAACCCCGTCACTTACTCCAACGCTGCTGGCAATACATTGCTGGTATCGGATGTATTGGGTGGATTCATCACTCATACTGCGGCTGGCGCGGAGACGGATACCCTTCCTTCGGCGGCTTTGCTTGTTCCTCAGATTGAAGGTGGACAGGCAGGGCAACCTGGGATTGCTCCTCCTCCATCTGGCGCGGGCAATGGAATCAAATTCTATGTCCGCGCTGGTGGTGCTGGCATCATCACTCTTGCTGTCGGTGCGGGTGGAACTTTGGTAGGTAGCGGTGCAGTCGCCGCTGGTACTGCCAAGCAGTTCCTGCTCGTCATTACGGCGACGGGCGACAACCCAACCTATACCGTCTACGCAATCGGCTAACCCCAAGGGGCGGTCATTACGACGCCCCTGATTTTCAGGAGAATCTATGCCATTTGAAATCGACCAAGAGGCCCTCGACAGCCCTAACATGAAGATTCTGGACATCAACAATCCTCCAGTGAAGTCTGTTTCTCATCAAGCTTTTCCGAAGATGGTCTATCTCCATCCGAAGGACAAGACCAAAGAGCACCGCTATAAGGCAGTGAATACGCCGGAAGAGTTTGAGGCCGCGGAAAAGCAGGGATGGAAGACGAAGCCGCATATTCCCGAAGCCGCTCCTGAAGACTTGAGTGATTTCGAGTCTGAAGCGCCCAAGCGTGGCCCCGGAAGACCTGCAAATGCAGCCTAAGTTTCCAGTGAAGGTCTATTACCCCCAAGATAAGGGCGAGCCGAAGGTTCTGTTTGCGAAGAATCAGGCGGAACTCAATGGGCTTCTCCGTATTGGCTGGAAAGAGGCCGAATAAATGCCGACTGCTCCCAACTCGATTACGGTAAAGTCGCTCGATATCATCACTGCGGCCATGCAGGAGATTGGCGCATTGGCCGCTGGTGAAGCTCCGTCGAATGACGATCAGGCATGGGTATTGCAGAAGTTGCAGCGGCTCATCGACCGCTACAACGCTCGGGAAACGATGATCTACAACGTGAATTTCACGCTGTTTACATTGAATCCACCGGATGATCCACTTGACCCCACAACCATCGGGCCGGGCGGAGATTTTGACACCAACCAACGGCCTGTCACTATAGAAAGCATCGGGCTGATTCTTGATAGTGGGACGCCTGGCGTTGAGTTACCGCTGAACCGACGCGATGATGACTGGTGGGCGAACAACCGGATCAAAGGACTGACTTCCACCCTTCCGACCGATTATTACTACTCCCCTAGCTGGCCATTGGGACAGATATTCTTCTGGCCCGTTCCTACTGTTTCCCATCAGGTCAGACTTCAGACGCGGGAGGTTCTTGGAGAATTTACCGCATACGATGCAGCTTTCACGATGCCCCCGGCTTATTGGGATCTGATCGTTTATGAATTGGCGATCAGCATTGGCCCTGGATTCCAGCGCGAAGCGTCGGCCTCTTTGATTGGGTTGTGGAAGGCTGCAAACAAAGCAGTTCAGGTAAACAATATCTCTTCGCCGCGACTGGCGAGCGATTCGCCAACCCAATCGAACGGGAGCGGACGACCTGACTTCAACTTTCTGGATGGCCTTACTCGATGAAGTTCGGGTTTATCGGCCCATCGTATACGGCGAAGTCGAACAATGTGGCTGATGAGGAGTGTATCAACTGGTTCGCTGAAACCAATGAGACGCAAGGCGCTCAGGCGCAGCGCTCTTACTTCGGCACTCCGGGTCTAGTCTTATTCTCGGGATCAGATGATGGGCCAGCGCGTGGAAGTTATGAAACAGGCGATCAGATGTATTCGGTCATTGCGGATACGCTTTATTCGGTTGCCACGGACGGAACTAAGACGGAACTCGGATCGATCGACAATGACGGGTTTTCGGTATCCATCGCGGCCAGCAACATCCAGTTACTAATTGTCGGTGCAGGAAAGGCTTACTGCTTTACCTTTGCGACGAGTGCATTGGTCGAAGTTACTTCTCAACTTGCTGGAAATCCAATTCAGTGCGGCTATTCTGACGGCTATTTCATCGTCATCTTCGAGGACAGCAATAAATTCCAGATATCGGCCATTTTGGACGGAACGACTTGGCCGGGAATTCAGGTCAATGCTGTTTCAGTCTTTCCAGAGAACATCGTTGCCATGGCGATTAGCCATCGTGAACTTTGGATCTTCGGTAGCCAGCATTCACAGCCTTATCAAGATACGGGAACGCTCGAGATTTTCGATGTAATCCCCGGCGCCTTGATTGATACCGGATGCGCGGCGACGTTCAGCCCTTGTCTTGTTGACAATACGATCTTCTGGATCAGCGAGGACGAGCGCGGAGCGCGGCAGGCATGGAGGGCGAACGGTTATACCCCTCTTAGGATTTCGACTCATGCAGTCGAAACTTCCCTGTCTTCTTATTCGACCGCCCAGATATCGCAGATCGTCAGCTATTCCTATCAGGACGGTGGGCATTTATTCTGGGTGCTTTATATTCCCGGCACCGATTGCACATGGGTTTATGACGTTGCAGAAAGCCTTTGGCACAAACGAGCCGAATGGTTCCCGCAGACGGCGAAGTATGGTCCTCACCCGAGTTGGAACCATGTTTATGCCTTTGGGAAGCATATTGTTGGCGATTGGGGATCGGGCAATCTTTATGAGATGAACCTGAACTACTTCACCGACAACGGCTCTCTGATTCGCAGATTACGGCGCTCACCGACGATCAACAACGAACTGGAGAGAACCTTTCATGCTGAGTTGAAAGTCGATTTCAATGTTGGCAATGGGCCGCAGCCTCCTTTGACTGACGGAGAAGGTAATCCCCGCCCCCCTCAGGCAATGCTTCGTTGGAGTAACAATTCAGGAAGTACCTGGTCGAACGAGCATGTTCGTGGATGCGGGATGGCTGGAGAATACGACACGTTTGTGAGATGGCAGCGCCTCGGCTATGGACGGCGTCGGGTTTATGAGTTGGTTGTCACAGACCCTATCCCGTGGGCTATCACCGATGCTTACTTGAGGCTTTCCTGATGGCGAATCAGCTCAAGCCAGCATCTACGTTCATCCCAAGCCGTTCTCCTATTGTCGATGGAAATGGAATGGCTACATGGTCATTCATCCAGATTCTCATAGGGTGGGATACCAAACTTAATAACGGACTGAACTCGACGGGGCAATTGATTGGCAATATCGACCCTGCTACGCGAGTCCTTCCCAGAACTGAAGGGCTCGGGGTAACGCTTCAAAACATAAGCGATACGGGCGTGATGGAATCGGATGGATTGTTCTCCGCTACGACACTAGCGCAAGGCGCGGTTGTAATGCCCGTAGGCGCAACAAACAACCGCCTTGGCACCGCTGCGATAGAGCCAGCTACGGCCTTTGACCCTGCGGGAGCGGCAGCGGCGGCGCAGGGCAATGCAGAGACTTATGCAGATGGAGCCGCGTCAACCGCTCAGACGAACGCAGAGACTTTTGCTACAGCCGCAGCAAATATGGCCCAGAGCAACGCAGAAACCTTTGCTAGCGATGCTTCCAACATCTCTTCGGGAACTTTGGCCACGGCACGGCTCGCTGGCTTGACTGCAACGATTGTTACCGCAGCGCTCACAGTAGGCGGTACCCAAGGCAGCATGACCTTCACTAATGGCCTGCTCACGGCGCAGACTCCAGCTACCTAGAAAGGGATTATGACAATTGAGGATGTGATCGAACGCGAGACCGGGCAGGTGGTGAATGAGAACACTCTGCTGGAAGACTTGAACATCGATTCCTTGGAGTTTGTTGACTTGCTTTTGGCAATCTCGAATGAAACGGGAAAGAGCGTTCCTGACAGCAAAGTCTCCGAGTTGAATACAGTTGGCGATATCGCACGAGTGGCTGAATGATTACTTTTCAGCGAGAGAAATGGGCTGATTGCGTCGATGAGATGCGGGAGATTTGGCCGGAACATTGGGCGGCACTAGCGCTCAATCAGAATGAGATAGCGCTGGGCGTCGATGAGCCAAAATATGCAAATGGCGATCTCGCTGGCGTTCTGCACCTCGTTACGGCCAGAGTAGATGGAGTTTTAGTCGGCTACTACTACGGGATGCTGATGCAACATCTCCATTACAAAGATGCCGGATTGATGTGCTACACGGACGTTTACTATCTGCAACCGAAGTATAGACGTGGTGGGGCTGGCGCGAAATTCCTAATTGCTGTCATGGAGAGCCTGAAGGTTCGCGGAGTCGTCAAGCTCTATATGTCAACAAAAGTTCACCAGGACAACGGGGCTCTTTTCGAGCGGCTGGGGATGAAGTGTACGGATCGCATCTTTACGAAGATGCTGGGAGACTGATATGGGAATTGGAAGCGCTGCGGCCATTGGCGGAATCGGTTCAATCGTCGGGGGTGCAATTGGCGCGAATGGAGCCGAGAACGCCGCTGCTACCCAAGCGGCTGCTGCTCAACAGGCTTCGCAACTCGCTGGCACGGCTGGTACGCAAGCCCTCGGAATCCAGCAAGCCGCCGATACCGCGGCGCAGTCGCAAATCGCTCCTTATACGGCGGCAGGGGCGGGTGGCCTCAATGCCCTGCAATACGGACTTGGTACGGGTGGAACGGCTAACGGGTCAGGCGTTGCACAAGGTTCCCTCCTCACTCCTTATGGGCAGACTTTCACTGCGCCTACTGGACTGACGGAGCAGAATGATCCCGGCTATCAGGCAAGACTTCAACTCGGGCAGGATGCAATCCAGCGATCGGCTGCGGCGGCGGGTGGAGTGGTCACCGGAGGCACCGCGCAGGCACTCAACAATGAGGCGCAGGATTATGCCTCGAACGAGTACAACAACGTCTACAACCGCGCCCTGAGCACCTATAACACCAACTACAACGCCTACAACACCGACCAGACGAACCAGTACAACAAACTGGCTGCTCTTGCGGGATCAGGGCAGACTGCGGCGACTACGGCGGCAACGCTTGGGCAGAATGCGGCGAATAGCGAGGCTGGGACTGTTACAGGAACGGCAGCGCAGCAGGGTCAAGACCTCACCAATGCAGGCGCGGCTACGGCCTCAGGCTATGTCGGGGCAGCAAATGCCTACAGCAACGGTCTTAGCGGCGCTTCAAATAGCCTGACAAATCTCGCTTTGCTGAACTCCATGAGTGGCTATGGGGGAACGGTTCCAACAGCCGGAATGGATATGTACGAGTAAAGGACAACTATGGGATCAATACCGCTTCCAGCGCTCGATATCAAAACTCCACAGCAACCTGACTTGTTATCTAAGTATAGCCAGCTTCAGCAGCTACGTGCCTCGCAGCAGCAGTTGGCCATGCAGCAGCAGGAAGCACCGCTGCGGATGCAGGCCTTGCAGCAGCAGACTCAGTTGGGTGCAGGTCAGGTTCAGCAGCAACAGCAGCAGTTGAACGACCAAAAGGCCATGACTGCGGCAATGCAGAGTTGGGATGGGAAGGACTATACCCAACTGCCAGCGCTCGTCATCAAGAACGGCGGCTCGGCTACCGCTGTTATGGGATTGAAGAAACAGATTCTCGATCAGCAGACGGCAGTTGCCACTCAAGTAAAGGACCAAGGCCAAGGAGCTTTGGCGCAGGTCGGCGCAACACTCAAGAAGAACGACCTCATTACGGGTGCTCTGGCTCCCCTCGTTGATCCGAAGCAGGTTCCTGATGCCCAACTTCCGCAGACTCTTCTGTCCACTGTTCAATCTTTGCAGCAGCAGGGCGTATTAGACCCTCAACATGCGGCGGCGGCGCAGCAGATTGCCCAGACGGGCGATCCTAATGCTATTCGTCAAGGGATCGACCATTTCCGTAAGACGCTGATGGCGCAGTCGCAAATCACCGACGATGCGGCAAAGCAGGCTGCAATGCAGGCTTCGCAGACTGCGGCGGCAAAGAATCAGGCAGAGCTTGATTATTATGCGAAAAATGGGGGCGCTCCTGGGGTATCTGAAGGCGTCATTCAGCAGAATGACTGGCTGGCGAAACATCCGGGGAAAACTGCCTCTGATTATGTAGGCGCGAAGGCCGCACAGGAGGAAAGCGCTCGGCTACCGGGTGAAATGGCACTAGCTGCGCAGCGGCAGGCGTTGTCTCAGGGCGATCCCAAGGCCGCGGCTCAGTTGTTGGTCAATGGTGACGCTACTCTCTCTGAACTTAAGGCCCGCGGCGCTACACCTGATTTCATTGCAAAGACTCTATTTGCTGCCAACCGCCTGAGTGGCGGCCAATATAACGCACAGGCTGCGGATGCTGGCTTCCAAGTGGCTAAATCTCCTGCAAATGTTGCTTTCTTCGGTTCCGCAAAATCGCTCACGGACAAAGGGGGAACGCTGGATCAGTTGGCTAACGCGGCGAAGAATATCCCCGGCGAACAGATTCCCATATTCAACAGCATTGCAGACGTTGAGAAAGCTGCCACTGGAAGTGGCCCCATTGCGAAGTATGCTTCTGTCCTTCTAGGTGTTGCAGACGACTACTCCAAGGTGATGGGCGGAGGTCAAGGCAGCGATACATCAAGAGCGCAGGCGTTGAAACTCATCCCTGCGAATGCCAGTCCAGAGGCGCGAGCTGCGGCAATTGAAGGTATTCGGGGGGCAGTCGGCTCTCAGATCAATTCACGTATCGGCAACAATCCAGTGTTGGGAAGAATGTATGGCTCGCCTGCATCTTCAGGAGGCAATGCGAATCCAAGTGGAATTGCAGTAACAGCCCCTAACGGGAAGGTCTATATCTTCAAAGATCAGCAGTCCGCAGATGCCTTCAAGAAGAACGCGGGGATTCAATAATGGCCGCATCGACCATCGACTACGATAAACTGGCACAGCAGCATGGCGGAACGGTTGCGGTCGATTATGATGCGCTTGCCGCACAGCATGGCGGAACAGTGCAGAATGCAGTAGTACCCCCGACCGACACCCGCAATAGCATCCAGAAATCATTTGATGAAAATACAAAGACTTCGCCAAATGAACCACTGCTTGAAACGGGATTAAAAAGCGTAGTACACGCGATTGGATCACCTTTTGTCCATCCAGAAGATACCGCTTCCGGAATAGTTAAATCTATTCCCCATATGTCAGCTACAGACCCAGAAAACCCCATATCTCAGATGGTCGGGGCAACTGCTCAGGATTATAAGGAAGCCGGTGGCGGGGAGCATGGGGCGGCATATGCTGGCACTAAACTAGCTGGGAGCACTTTCGGGAATGTGGCGCTCGGTGAGGCTACAGGCGGAGCGCTTCGCGCTGCTTCCGACGCAGCCCCAGCGCTAACCGATGCGGCAACTTCCGCGATCACGAAGGCGAAAACGGTAGGCAATAAATTGGTTCCATCCTTAGTGGATGGCCCTCCTGAGTCACTCATTACCCGCGCTGTCAAGCCAGCCAAGAACAATATCAACTGGAATAAGGATGTCGGAACAGCTTTGCCACTTATGAAGTCAGCAGAGCAGCAACTTGGCCATCCGGTTACAGGAATTGATGATGCGATCGATGCAGCGCAACTGGCCAAGAAAGGTATATGGCAGCAATATCAATCGCGTCTTGGGGCTGCGGGCCAGATGGGCGCTACAGTTGATGGGAACCAGATTGCCGATGCAATGGTGAACAGTATCGACAAACGCACGGCCCTTCAGAATCCTGGCCTTGTTGATAAGGTAAAGGCTATTGCGGATACCTATCGGCGCCCGCTCCCCCTCAATGATGCAGAGGATTTCCTGCAATCGGCAAACAAGGATTTGAATACCTACTATACGAAGAACAAAGTAGGGCAACAGGTCGCAATGAACGATCCTGAAATATCCTCCACTGTTGCCGAAGCGAATGCCCTGAGAAACGCGCTCTATAGCAAATTAGAACAAGTTTCAGGCCCGGGAGCCGCGCAACTGAAACAGGCTTATGGATCTTTGACGAATATGGAAAAAGAACTTTATGGGAGGCAGTTGGTCGCAGCCCGGCAAGCCCCTGAAAGCTTGAGTGAGCAGCTATCTACAGTAGCCGGAGCTGGCAAGATTGCAAAAGGAGTCCTTACAGCAAGCCCTGGAGATGTTCTCGAAGGAGCCCAAAACATAGCTGTATCGCGTGCGCTCAAAGCCCGCAACAGCTCAGATGCGATGATCTCTCGCGCCTTCCAAAAAGTTCAACCCGCAACTCCTTTTCCTATTCCTGCTTCGCCTCGGTTTGCAGGTTTGCTTGAGCGTGGTCCGATTCAAATGCCGTCGCCAGAGATCACCCCTTCCGCTCCGTCTGCCCCTGCAATTGGCATTGATGCGACTACCCGAGCGCAACGTTTGGGGCTTTTGCTGCCTGAACAGGCTGGCGGCAAGATTCCATTGCCATATTATCCAGAGATGAGCGGAGGAGAGAGGATCGCGGCTCTAATGCAGGCGTTGCGCAAGAATCGGCCGATTGCCCTTCCTGAGAAGGCAGGAGCAATTCGATTAGGAAGCGGGAAATAAGTTGCTTTTCCGTGGGAAAAACATAAAGCGGATAAGGCGATAGATCGCCCAAGGAATGGGAGATAATAGCAACCCCAATAATAATCCATTGAAAATGGAATAGGTTCCATTATTCGAATCCTTACCGTTTACAAATATCAAAACGACGCCGATGGCGAGACCGATAAAGAACATTTCGCGCAGGATTTTCCTAAGTCCTTCAAGCATGGCAGCCTCGGACTAAAAGTATAGCATTTAGGAATTTTTCTATTGTTGGGATGATTCCGCAGACGCCTTGACACTGTAAATGGTGAACGTTTCAGACTTTGTTTTCTTCCCATCGATGCCGACGCCCCATTTTAGCTTTACTTTTTCTCCAGAGAAATCGGCCTCGGCTTCATCTGCTGTTGGATTTTTGCAAAGATGAGGTCGTTTCCATGCAGTCCTCAATCTATCTTGGCAGCCCACAAAAGCTTTGCGCCCATCTGGAAGCAACAAAACCATATCAATGTCCCTAACATAATCATTCACGACATGGGCAGGCATATAGATACTGTGGCCGCTCGCGGCTCCTGAGCAGTTGACGTTATTGCCATACGCACCGCAATTCGCTGTTGCATTTCCATTATTGAATCCGATGCCCGGGACGTATCGTGAGTATTCCTGACCCGCAATGCGATGGCTGATTATTTTGACGTGCAGTTTTTGCCCGAAGGCGCACGAACTTAGTAGTAGCAAAGCAAGCAGTAAGGTTTTCATAGGAGCCTCAAAAATGGAGCACAATCCTTATTCGGCGGCGTTAGCCGCTACAACCCTCGACCCTAGGGACCTTGCAAGTAAGATCCTGGGAGTGATCGGCGAAACCGACTACAACACTGCAAGCACGGCTCTCAGCATTGCTGAGACGATGGTAGGACATATGCAGAGAGTCAAGCACGATGCTTGGATGAAGGCGAATTCCCCTGCAACTGTGATTTGATTTGCGCCAGGTCGGCTGCGAGTGCAGCAATGCTCCTGCTGATTTGAGCGAGTTGAGCCATGATTTGCTTTTCGGTTTCTGTCATTTTGTCGCTCTCTTCGTTCCCGTCTTCCCGGTATAGGGGTTCACATTGGGCTTACTGGACCAGTTATTGCGCTGCGTGTGATCGGGAGCGGTTCGGACGTATGCAGGCTTATAGACGCCTCGCTTCGTGACTGTGGAGCGTACATGCACCGGAGCAGACGAATGATAGTACCTCGGGGCGCCGAAGGCGGCAGAAGAGAGAAGCAGGACAAGCGCTAAGAATTTCATGCAGACCAGCGTAGCACCGGAAAAGACAGTCCAACTACAACTTTTGGGGAGAATTGATGGCTGACAACCGCACTCTATTGCAGAAGGCCAAAGACAAGTTTGCGCTGCAACAGATGACGGCGGCGGCCCAGCCGAGTTGGATCAGCGGGCAGATTCAAACTCAGCAGGGGCAAGAGTTACCGGAGCTTCAAGGAAGGAATGATATTGGCACGGTGGCCTATGTCCCTAACGCTGGAACGACGATCAGCGTTACGCGGCCAAGCCTGTACGACAAGCCCACGGCGGCCCATGAAGCAACGCACGTCTTCCAGAACACGCGGAACGATAAGTTCCAGAACCTGATGCAGTTAATGATGCCGCAGACGGATTCGGTATCGAATTATGACTATGGCGGCGTTCAGGGGCTACAGGCAAACCCGCAGAAGTCAGTTGCGGCCTATAACCCCGAGCAGCAGGCGCAGATGGTAGAAGACCTGACCGCGGCGCAAAGCAAGCTGAAGCCGAATATGACGCCAGCACAGTTGGCGGCTTGGGACGCGACCAAGAACGCTTTAGAGAGGCCGATCAGCCAACTCGCTGCGGTTCCAGCACAAGATACCTCGGTGGCCGCACGCATCGACCATTATTTGAATCAGCGTGGCTTTGGCGATCCGCTCTCTCGGCTTTTAGGGATCATTTCACCGCCGACGATGAGCATGGCCCCACAGCCGACACCAGGAGCGCCTTCTGTGGCTCTTGGGTATGCCAATAAATCGAAGCTCGTTCGTTAGGATTGTCGCAATTGCCAAAATTGGGTTGCTTCTTCCTCATTGCAAAACCACCCATCGGGTGTATGGACCATTCTCGATTTCGAAACAGTCGCATTGCACCAATGGCAAACAGCCACTTCTGAATAGTAATCGGGAAATAGCCAACGCAGGAATTTTTCCATAAATCCTCTTGCCAAATATATACCGCCGCAGGGCGGCATTTTTATGCCTGAAATAAGGAGCCAAATGAAGCGAATCTTACGACTTCTCTTCCCATTACTGTGTCTTTCCTGCTTTGCGCAGGTGCCTGTAGCGCCAGCTACGATTCCGTACATTACATTCGTAACGGGGTCTGGAGGGCCTTGCGCTACGTGCTCGCTCTATAGCTATATTGCTGGCACTACGACGCCTCAGGCGACCTACACCGACAGCACAGGAACGAGCCAGAATACAAACCCCATCATCCTTGATGCGGCTGGCGGCGCGAATATCTGGCTGGGAGCGAACTCCTACAAGTTCATCCTGAAAGACTCCACAGGCGAGACGATCTGGAGCGTCGATAACGTCAATGCGGGAACACTATTTCCCTGCTCGACTGCGGGCGCAATCCAGATAGCGAACAGCACAAGCAGCGGCCTTACCTGCGATCCTTCGATCACGATCAATACCGTCACCCATACGATTAATGTCGGAACCCTTCCAACTAATCATGTGACCATCGGCGCTCTTGGAACGCCTACATCATGGACTTTCGATACAACGACCCCAGCTACCGCAGCAGCTTCATTAAATCTTGGGGCGATTGGCTCAGGTACGGCAAACCAGATAGCTATCTACCCAGCAGACGGAAACAATGTTCAGGGTTCTAGTTCCCTTCCGGATGGAATTACGGCTACTACCCAACCTAGCAGTGATCGCAGCTCCAAGGTGGCAACTACACAATATGTGGCCTACCCAGGAACCATCAATCCAACAAGCATCTTCCTGAATGGTGGCGGCTTTGTAAGCGATAACCAAGGGAACGGATCGAAGTTGCAGCATTCAACAGGCTCGGTATCTGCTAACGACTGCGCAAAATTCGATGCAGCCGGAAACATAGTCACTGCCGGGGCTGCTTGCTCACTTGCTGTTCCATTTACCGGAGCCTCAGGCTATCAAACACTTTCGAGCGGGCTGATGATGCAATGGGCGACTGGCTCACCATGCACTGGAGACTGTACGCAGACCGTCAACTTTCCTACGGCCTTTCCTAACGCCTGCTTCACCGTTATGACGACGAATTACAACGGCGGTTCGACAAACGTCGTGAAGGATTGGGCAGTTAATTCACCTTGCACGACCACTGGCGTGCTGCTGGAACTGCAACGGCGCACCGATGAAGGCAGCTTCACGGCAACTCCTCAAATTTTGGCAATCGGATGGTAATTATGAAGAAACTCTCAGGACTGGTTCTGATTATTTTTGCTTCCTCGCTGCTCGCTCAGGTGCAGCTTGGGAAGAATGTGCAAATCGGTTTCGGCAGCGGACAAGGAAGCGGAACCGTCAATGCGGGAACCGCAGGCCAATTCGCGCAATACCCCGCGAACGGTACGGCAGTGCAAGGTTCTACCGTGAGTGGGGACTGCTCTCTTGCGAATGGGGGAGCTATCACCTGCACAAAGACGAACGGAAATCCATTTGCTGCATCGGCTACGACAGATACGACCAACGCCAGCAATATCACGAGCGGTACTCTAAACTCGTCACGGCTACCTTCTATCTTTGCCGGCGCAAACGGCATTGTCTTCAACACCTCAACAACAGCCTCGCGCAACGCTACCTTCTCCGATATTGTTCCTCTATGGCAAAGCGGTACATGCTCTGGGTATTTAAAGAGTGACGGGACATGCAGTACACCGTCTTCATTCCCTTCTACTTCAGGGATTGTGTTCAATACATCAACGACTGCTTCCCGCAATGCTGCTTTTTCCGACATCGTTCCTCTGTGGGGATCTGGTTCATGCTCGGGGTATCTCAAAAGCGATGGGACTTGCGATATACCGTCGAGCGGAGGCAGCTCCGTAGGGCCAGCGGGGACGCTTCAGGTCGCGGGAGTGAGTGCGGGATCGTTTGGGGCAGCGACAAGTCTTTATCTTGCGCCAAACGAGATGTTTGGCGATTCTACGATGTTCGATTGGGGTGCCGATTTATACCCTAATTCATGGGCCGGGTTGCTCACGAACGCGCATGGTGGGCCTACGTACAACGGAGGTGTCCTGGGAGCACTCTCGACAGATGGTGTCATCAATGTAGCCAACACGCTGAACCCAAACGCGAATACTGCCGTGCCGCAATATGTAGGACTAATCAATTACGGCATAAACGATGCTGCAACCTGCGGGGGAACTACTACGGCGTGCCAACAGAACTTTACCGCCGCAGAGAGCGCCGCCATAGCGCTTTTTGAGCTAACTGGAAGCACATATCAAACGCTTGCGCCCGCGTGTACGCTCACAGGTTCATGGACGGCCGATACAACCAACTTCACCAACTATTACAAGGGCGAAGTCAGCACCACTAACGGAAATAGCTTTAGCTGCTCAATTACAACGACGGGCAACCCTATCGCACTGGAAGCTGTTGTGCATAACTCGGACGCGGGAACGGCAAACTGCCGCGTTGATTCTGGAACCTACCAGAACGTAAATTTCTTTCCCTATATCGCTATCTCGAATGGATCGATATCGATCTTCCGCACAGAGATCGCGGCAGCAGCGGGAAGTCACACGCTGAATTGCGTTATCACCTCAGCAACATCAGCCAGTAACCCTGTGGAGTTTATTGGGATTGACAGCTTTCCGGTCGGAACAGCCTCAACGCTGCCGTATCTTACGGTAACAAACGTTACACCCAATGCTGGCGTGAACGATGCGAACAGTGCGGCGATCAGCGCTTTGGTTCCAGGGATTGTTTCGGGATTTCAGGCGGAAGGCGGGAACCTGGTCATGGCGGACATTCGCACGCCGATGCTCGTTCCAGCCTATTTCGCTGCAAACAATCCTAATTGCCCGCAACTCTTCGCCGGAAACGTACATTACAACGATTGCGGCCACAGAGTTGTCTATAACGCGATTCAGGCGGCATCGCCGATGATTTATCAGACCAACATCGCTCCCCGATCTTATGGTGACTCGACTTTCCCTTTTCGCTCCATCGGACGATATATCCCTTCCATGACTAACGGAAGTGCTTTATCGACAGGTAATTCGAATAATCTAGGCCCCAATAGCGGCTATATTGCGCCCGGTGGATGGTGCGTTATCAATAACCAGTGCTTCAGCATTGGAGGAGCCAACGGCCAGATTATTCCGCCCGATTCGGGAGCGTCAGAGGTTCTTCGAATCAACGCCTATCACAACATCTGTTTCTCCTTCAATACAGCGAGTACCCAGACCGAGTCTCAATTTAACCATTATCCTTTTTGCGGTAACTCAAATGGCGACCTGTATAACTACTTCGCCAACGGAGGCACCCCCATCATAGGGATATTTCATCCAGGGCTTCTATCGCATGACAACACTACAGCGGTAAGCGGGACGAGCGGTCCAAGTCTTATCACCAAACACGATGTAACCTTCGTCGGGCCACTGACGGCCAATGTGAACGCGGTTATGGGCGGCTGCGATCCAGGCAGCACTAATCTCACCAATTTCGAATACACGCTTTTTCGACACGGCAATGATGGGTTCACCGTCACCTTTACTTCGACGTCGCCGGACAACATCAACGGTGGGTCGGCTGGAAACTCCTATGTATGGAGTGCGAATGAAGGGCAAGAGTTAAAGATTTTGTGTTCGCAAAATGCTGTTGGTGGAAGCTCTTGGAATATTACCGCAATTGGAGCATCATCAACTCCTCAACTCACTTCCTTTGTGGGTAGTGGAACCGCCAGTTACACGCTTGGAGGTTCAGCACAGGTCGGAACGGGGGCATCTGCGCCAACCTGCTCCGCCGGTTATGCGTGCAATTCTTTAGGCGGTCAAGTCCAATTCACCACCGGCACCGGAACTTTAGCTGCGGGAACGATTTTTACGATCAATCCAGGTGTCACCCGATCAGTGAATCCAAGTTGCACAGTGAACATAAACTCTGCGACATATACGGGAATTAATGCATTAAGTAACACCACGTCGATTTCCATAAATGTTGCCGCAGCGCTTTCAGCGAGTACCACATACACGGTGACATGGGGGTCGTGCCAAGGCAATTAGAGATGCATCCCCGGAATAAATGGGGATGAGCAGGCCGGGGCAGCACCCCGCGCCTAAGAGGAACCAAGGCAGAATGAGGCTGGCTCAACCGACTAGAGCGGGGATGCCAGCCTCGATTTTTGGAGGATTATGCTGACAGCAAGTTTGATCCGAAGGCACGAAGGACTGCGATTACAGGCTTACAGAGACACCGCAGGTAAACTGACTATCGGCTATGGCTTTAACCTTGATGCAGGCGATGCCAAGGCCATCTGCAACTGCCTGAAACTGGATTACGAGGCCATTAGAAACGGCGCTGCGATCACAGAGGCTCAGGCCGACGCTATTCTTGATCTGCAATTGGGAATGGTGAACGCACAGGCTAAAACCTTGTTTCCGAACTTCGGCCAGATGCCCTGCGATGTTCAGGCGGTTGTGCAGGATGTAATCTTCAATCTTGGACTTCGGGGGTTCATGGAGTTCCATGACACAATCGCTTCACTCAAGGCCGGTGATTGGAACGGGGCTGCGGATCATCTTACCGATTCGCTCTGGTTCAAGCAGGTGGGTTCGCGGGCTGTGGAGGATGTTACGCTGCTTAGGGCTACTTAGAGGTATTCTTGTCATGCATGTTGACCATCCTGAGCGCCATACGAGTGCAATCGGCGAGCAAATCATCGTAAAGCGCTAGAAGCTTGTCATAATCCGCGGCTCGAACATAATGATCCATTTTCCTGCGTCCTAGCATTTTGTGAATGCCCGGAGCGGCAGGTTCGAGTATTTCTGTTACTGGAATGCGCTTTACCTTATCACGATCAAACATCACCTCTTCCTCCTGGCCGTGCCTTCGGGTACGGCCTTTTTCACTTCTGAGGTCATAATTTCTTCGGATCTTGCCAATCTCAAGAGAGCCATTCGCATTACGCCTGCATGGTCAATCCCCAAATGGTGCGCTAATTTGTCCCGGAGTTCAACTTCCTCATGAGATAGACGGATCGACATTTGCAGAGATCGCTCAGTAGAGGCCATGTTACTGATTATGCATG
>Ga0164242_10002053_pt1 | contig 23440 bp, 25 predicted proteins | sample OricomgcompostMG_FD_108783 | JGI IMG/M metagenome (GOLD analysis project Ga0164242, IMG submission 108783) | Miracle-Growth compost microbial communities from Emeryville, California, USA - Original compost - Miracle growth compost (MG) ... | reverse complement strand
CTGGATGCACAATAATTTCCTCGTCGATCGGACGGGGAAGATGTCCAAGTCCAAAGGCGGCGTGGCGACGCTCGGCGCACTGGTCGAGCGCGGCGTGCATCCGCTCGCCTATCGCCTGCTCTGCCTCGGCGCGCATTATCGTTCGGAGCTGGAATTTTCGCTGGAGGCGATCGCGGCGGCGCTGACGCGGCTTAAGCGGCTGGCGATCGCGATGGAGAAGCTGCGCGCCGAAGCCGGCGAGCCGGACTGGCTGCGCGCGGTGCGCGAAGCGGGCTTCTCAAAAGGTGCGAGCTTCGCCTATCAGCGATCGCTGATCGAGCAGGGGCTGTCGGCCGAAGCCCAGGCGCTCCTCGCCCGCTTCGACGAGGCGCTCGCCGCCGATCTGATGACGCCCCAGGCGCTCCCTGTGCTCGACGCGGCGCTCGCCGCTCCGCTGCCGCCCGAGGAGAAGCTGCGGCTGGCCGCCAGCTTCGATCTCGCGCTCGGACTCGACCTGCTGGACCTCGACCGCCGCACCCTTTCGCTGCGGCCGACGGGCTCGGAACTTACCGATGAAGAGGTCGAGGCCCTGCTCGACCAGCGCCAACAAGCCCGCGCCGCCCGCGACTTCGCCACCGCGGACGCCGCGCGCGACCGGCTGAAAGCGGCGGGGGTCGAGATCATGGACGGCGATCCCCTGCGCTGGGAATGGCGGCCGGCGCTCGGCGACTAACCCTCGCAACTTGCTCCGATCCGGATCAATTTTCATCCGTAACGGATGACTTTCCTGTCCGAATAAGCCAGCATCGCCTGCTCAGGGGAGTAGGCGTGATGGGGGCATCCGGCCGTTCGACCGATCCGTTGCGGCTGCTGAGCATCGTCGGCACCCGGCCGGAAGCGATCAAGATCGCGCCGATCGCTATCGAGGCGAGGCGGCGTCCGGCGCTCCGCCACGCCATCCTGGCAACCGGGCAGCATGGAACATTATTCGACGAGGCGCTGGCGGATTTCGGCCTCGCCGCCGATCATCGCCTGCCCGCCATCGCGCGCGATCCCGATCCGGACATCATGCTCGAACGGCTGGCGGCCGCGATCGGACCTGTCCTTGCGGATCTTTCACCTGACATGGTGCTGGTGCAAGGCGATACGACCACCGCTTATGCCGGCGCGATCGCCGCCGATCGGCTGGCGATCCCGATCGGCCATGTCGAGGCGGGGCTGCGATCGGGCGATCTCGCCAGCCCCTGGCCGGAGGAGCGCAACCGCGTCCGCATCGATCGCCTCGCCTCGCTGCTTTTCGCTCCCACGCGGCGCGCCGCCGCCAACCTGCTTGAGGAGCCGCTCGTCACCGGCGTGACGATGGTGACGGGCAACACCGGCATCGACGCCCTGCTGACAATGCGTCGGCGGTTGCCGGAGCCGCCGCCCCGTCTGGCCGACGCACCCGCGCTGATCCTGCTCACCTGCCATCGTCGCGAGAGCTTCGGCGCAGGCATCCGGTCGATCTGCCGCGCGACGCTCCGCCTCGCCGATCGCGGCGACATCCGCATCCTCTGCCCGGTTCACTCCAACCCGGCGGCAGGGGACACAATCCGCTCCTTGCTTTCCCGCCACCCCGCGATCACGCTCGCTCCTGCTTTGCCCTATCGCGAAACCGTGGCCGCGATGGCCGCCGCCACCCTGATCCTCACCGACAGCGGCGGCATTCAGGAAGAGGCCCCCGCACTCGGCATTCCCACTCTCGTGCTGCGCGACGTGACGGAGCGGCCGGAGGCGCTCGCCACCGGCAATATCGAGCTGGTCGGCTCCGATCCCGACCGCATCTTCAGGGCGGCTTCCCGCCTGCTCGATGATCCCGCCGCTTATGCCGCGATGGCGCGGCCGGCCTTTCCGTTCGGCGAAGGCGACGCGACGATGAAGATCCTCAATGGCGTCGAACAATATTTCTCCGGCGCGTATCCTGGTGAACATCCATTGCCTTTCGAAGCGGTTTGGACCAAGGACGACGCCCGACAAGGAGCGTGAGAATGGCCACCGCATGGGCCCCCGAAAGCTGGCGCAGGCATGAGGCGCGGCAGCTTCCCGATTATCCCGATCAGCAAGCGCTTGCCGCCGCCGAGTCCGAGATCGGCCGTTTTCCGCCGCTCGTCTTCGCGGGCGAAGCGCGGGCGCTGACGGCCGAGCTCGCCCAGGTCACGGCCGGCAAGGCCTTCCTGCTCCAGGGCGGCGACTGCGCCGAGAGCTTCGCCGAGTTCAATCCCAACAACATTCGGGACACCTTCCGCGTCATCCTTCAGATGGCGGTGGTGCTGACCTACGCCTCCAAGCTGCCGACGGTGAAGCTTGGTCGCATGGCGGGCCAGTTCGCCAAGCCGCGATCAGCCCCCACCGAGGAGCAGGGCGGCGTCTCCCTCCCCTCCTATCGCGGCGATAACGTCAACGACATCGCCTTCACGGCCGATGCGCGCCGCCCCGATCCGCAGCGCATGGTGCGCGGCTACAATCAGTCGGCTGCCACGCTCAACCTGCTGCGCGCCTTTGCGCAGGGCGGCTACGCCAACCTGCTCCAGGTCCATCGCTGGACGCTGGATTTCATGGGCCGTTCGCCCTGGGCGGAACGCTATCAGGCGCTCGCCGCACGGATCAGCGACGCGCTCGATTTCATGGCGGCGTGCGGGGTCAATCCGGAGACGGTGCCCCAACTCCAGGGCACGCATTTTTACACCAGCCACGAGGCGCTTTTGCTCCCCTATGAGCAGGCGATGACGCGGCAGGATTCGCTGACCGGGGACTGGGTGGACACCTCCGCCCATTTCCTCTGGATCGGCGACCGCACCCGTTTCGAAGGATCGGCCCATGTCGAGTTCCTGCGCGGCGTGCTCAACCCGATCGGCGTCAAGTGCGGGCCGAGCCTGGAGCCGGATGCGCTGCTTCGCCTGCTCGATACGCTGGACCCCAAGCGCACGCCGGGCCGGATCACGCTCATCACCCGCTATGGACATGACCGGATCGAGAAGGCGCTGCCCGCCCTCGTCCGCGCCGTGAAGCGCGAGGGGCGGCCGGTGGTCTGGTCCTGCGATCCGATGCACGGCAATGTCGTCAAGGCCGCCAACGGTTACAAGACGCGGCCATTCGATCGTATCCTGGCCGAAGTGCGCGGCTTCTTCGCGGTGCATCGCGCGGAGGGCACGCACGGCGGCGGCATTCATGTGGAAATGACGGGCCAGAACGTCACCGAATGCACCGGCGGCGCGGTGGCGATCACCGACGAGGGGCTGGCGGCGCGCTACCACACGCACTGCGATCCGCGCCTCAACGCCGGCCAGAGCCTGGAACTCGCTTTCCTCCTCGCCGACATGGTGAACGAGGAGTTGAAAGAGCGCGAACGTCACGCCGCCTGAAGATCGGCCGGGGAGTTTCAGCCGCCCAGAATCAGAGGCAGCGCCGTGGTCGATTTGATCTCGGACAGCGCCACCATCGAGTGGACCTCCTGCACGCCCGGCACCTGGGAGAGCTTCTCGAAGAAGAAGCGCTCATAGGCTTCGATATCCTCGGTGACGATCCGCAGCATGAAATCGACCGAGCCCATCAGCACGAAGCAATCCAGTACCTCCGGAAATCGGCGAATGGCATCGGAGAACTCGGTCAGATGCGCGCGCCCGTGGGCGTTGAGCTTCACCTGCGCGAAGACCTGCGCATTGAGCCCCATCTTTCGCCGATCCAGCAAACAGACCTGGGCGCGGATATAACCCTCTTCCTTGAGCCGCTGTATCCGGCGCCAACAGGGCGCCTGTGAGAGGCCGATCTCGGCGGCGATGTCGGTGGTGGAACGGGAGGCGTCCTGCTGGAGAATGGCCAGGATGCGCTTTTCATAAGAATCGAGATCGTTCGGCATAGCTCTTTCTCGAATGGAGCATTCTGAGAAGATATGACGCCCGATCATGGCTGATGGCATCGCAATGAGCAATTTTTGTCAGCGCCTCCGGTGATAGTCTTTCTCCTGCAAGGAGGAAGATCATGGACAAGCAGGTGATGGACCCGCGCGGCTCGCTGGAGTTGCTGCACCGAATCGAGGATTCGGCTTCGGGGCTGAAGGGCGTGATCGCGATCCACACGACCGCGCTCGGCCCGGCGGCGGGCGGTTGCCGGCTCTGGACCTATGACGGCGACGAGGCGATGGAGATCGACGCGGCGCGGCTCGCGCGCGGCATGAGCTACAAGAATGCGCTGGCGGGGCTGCCCTTCGGCGGCGGCAAGGCAGTGCTTCGACGCCCAAGCGGCGCATTCGATCGCCAGGCGTTGTTCCGCGCCTTCGGCCGTGCGGTCGCGGGGCTTGATGGCCGCTATGTCACCGCCGAGGATGTCGGCACCGGCGTCGCCGATATGCAGGCGGTGCGGGCCGTCACTGGCCATGTGGCCGGGCTCGAAGCGGCTCCCGGCCGGGCCGGCGGCGATCCCTCACCCTGGACGGCGCTCGGCATCTTCAAGTCGATGCAGGCCGCCGCGCAGCTGGTGTTCGGCTCCGATCTGAAGGGTCTGCGCGTCGCGGTGCAGGGCGCGGGCAATGTCGGTTCCGGCCTGTGTCGACTGCTCTCCGAGGCCGGAGCGAAGCTGATCGTCGCGGACATCGACGCCGCCCGCGCCCGCGCCCTGGCGGACAAGTACGGGGCCCGCTACGCCTTCGCGGACGAGATATTGGAGGCGGAGGCCGACATTCTCGCTCCCTGCGCACTCGGCGCGGTGCTGAACGATCGGACCATATCGCGGCTCAATGCGCGCCTGGTCTGCGGCGGGGCCAACAACCAGCTCGCGACGGATGCCGACGGCGTCGTGTTGCTGGAGCGCGGCATCGCCTTCGTTCCCGATTATGTCGCCAATGCCGGCGGCATCATCAATGTCGCGGCCGAATATATGGGCGAGACCACCGCCCAGGTGGAGCAGCGTATAGGCCGGATCGGCGCGCGCGTAACCGCGATCCTCGGGCAAGCGGCACGCGAGCGACGCCCCTCGCACGAGGTCGCGGACGAAATGGCGCAGAGGATCATCGCGACTGCGCGGCAGGCGGCGTAGAGATCAGGAAGGCAACCGCCGCACCGCCTCGATGATGGGAACGAAGGCCGCCGCGGTCAGGCTGGCGCCGCCGACCAGCGCGCCGTCGACATTATCGACCGCGAGCAGGCGGGCGGCGTTGTCGCCGTTGACCGATCCGCCGTAGAGGATGCGTACCTTCTCGCCCTCATCGCCCAGCAGATCGACGAGCGTGCGGCGGATGACGCCGTGCATATCGGCCACCTGCTCCGGCCCGGGGGTGCGGCCGGTGCCGATCGCCCAGATCGGCTCGTAAGCGACGACCAGCCGGTCCGCGTCCGCCCGCGGCACGGAGCCGCGCACCTGCGATTCCACCCGCGCCGCGGCGTGGCCGCCGTCATGCTCCTCCTCGCTCTCGCCGACGCAGACGATGGCGATGAGCCCGGCGGCGATCGCGGCTTCGGCCTTGGCCTTCACCTGAGCGTCCGTCTCATGCTGCTCGGCGCGGCGCTCGGAATGGCCGACGATCACCAGCCGCGCGCCCGATTCCACCAGCATCCCCGCCGAGATGCAGCCGGTATGCGCGCCTTTGGGCTGGGCATGGCAATCCTGCCCGCCGATCGCGAGCCCCGGTTGACGCGCCGCCGCGCGCTCGATCAGGGTGAAGGGCGGGCAGATCACCACGTCCACGCCATCCGCCGCCTCGGCCGCGCGGGCGATGCCGTCCAGTTCGGCAAGCGCCGCGTGGCTGCCGTTCATCTTCCAGTTGCCGGCGATCAGCGGCCGAAGCGCCATGTGTGTTCCCCTTGATTATGGTCTGTCGTGAACCGTGCGATAACGTCGCCGCCGCCGCTTCGCCACCCGGCTCGCTTGAAGAGCGGGCAGACGGCATCTAAGGGAGGCGATCCTCGCCGCCGCCACAACCGGAAAGCCCGCATGATCGCCTTCTTCCGCAATATGCTCTCTTCCAAGCTGGCGATCGGCCTGCTCGCGCTCATCGCGCTGGCCTTCATCATCACCGGCGTGTTCACGAACGAGATCCCCGGCTCCTCCTCCTTCACCGGCGCTCCGGCGGGCGACGTGATCGCCACGGTCGGCAAGCAGTCGATCGGCGTCAACGAGATGGACGACCGGGTGCGGCGCACCTTCACCCAATATGCCCAGCAGCAGCCGGGGCTCGAGATGGCGGAGTTCATCAAGGGCGGCGGCTATGAAGCGGTGATCGACCAGTCGATCGCCGGCGAGGCGCTGGAGGCGTTCGGCCGCATGATCGGCCTCACCGCCAGCAGGAAGCAGGTCGACGGCGAGATCGCCAGCCTCCCCGCCTTCCAAGGCGCGGACGGCAAGTTCAACCAGCAGATATTCCAGGCCGCGCTCGCCCAACAACGCATCACCGAGCAGCAGCTCCGCAAGGAAGTGGCCGGCGATATCGTTCGCCGCAGCCTCTACATCCCCGCGAGCGGCGCGGTGAAGCTGCCCGAAGGGCTGGTGAAGCCCTATGCCGCGCTGCTGATCGAGGAGCGGCACGGCACCGTCGGCCTGGTACCGGCCAGCGCGATGAAGGACGGCCCTACCCCGACCGACGCCGAGATCAACGGCTTCTACAAGCAGAACATCGCCGCCTACACCACGCCCGAGCGGCGCATGCTGCGCTACGCCGTGATCGGTCGCGATCAGGTCGCCGCCCAGGCGACGCCGAGTGAGGCGGAGATTCGCAAGGTCTATGATTCCAATCCGGACAAATATGCCGCGCGCGAGACGCGCGATATCCTCCAGGTGGTGATGCCGAGCGAGGCCAAGGCCAAAGCGTTCAAGGCGGCGGTGATAGGCGGCAAGAGCTTCGCCGATGCCGCCAAGGCCGCGGGCTTCTCCGCCGCCGACTATACGATCGGCGAGAAGACGCAGAACCAGTACGCCCAGCTTTCCTCGCCCGAGGTCGCCAAAGCGGCCTTCGCGCTGTCCAAGGGCGGCGTCACCGATCCGATCAAGTCCGCGCTCGGCTGGTATGTCGCCAAGGTGCAGGATGTGAAGAAGATCGCGGGCACGCCCTATGAGAAGGCGCGGCCGCAGATCGCCGCCGATCTCGCCAAGCAGAAGCAGGACGACGCGCTCGCCAAGCTCGTCAACGGGCTGCAGGACGCGATCGACAACGGCCAGGGCTTCGCCGATCTCGCCAAGGCCAACGGGCTGAAGGTGGAGGAGACGCCCGCCATCACCCAGGGCGGGATCGATCCGGATAATCCCGATTACAAGCCCTCGCCCGATGTCGCGCCGCTGCTCGCCTCCGCCTTCAAGAGCGATCCCGATCAGCCGCCCTCGGTCGAGACGATCCAGCAGGGCGAGCGTTACGCGCTGCTCTCGGTTCCCAAGGTGGTGGGCGCGACGCCGATCCCGCTCGCCAAGATCAAGGATAGGGTGAAGGCTGATTTCCTCGCCAAGCGCGCCGCCGATCGCGCCAAGGCGATCGCGGAGGCGATCGAGAAGAAGGTGCAAGGCGGCATGTCGATGGCCGACGCCTTCAAGGCCGCGCCGGTCAAGCTTCCCGCAACGCACGAGGGCAGCGGCCGCCGCATCGATTTCGCGCGCTCCCAAACTCCGATCCCGCCCGCGATCCGCGCGCTCTTCACCATGCCGGTGGGCAAGACGAAGCTGGTGCCCGCCGGCCAGGGGCAGGGCTGGTTCGTCATCCACCTCGACAAGGTGACGCCAGGCGATTCGAAGCTGCTCCCGGCGCTCACCGGCATGACGCAGGGCGAGCTCGTGCAGGCGGCGGGCAATGAGTATGTGCAGGAGCTGTCGCAGGCGGCGGCGAACGCGGTAGGCGTGAAGCGCAACGGCAAGGCGATCGCCGATCTGCGCGCGCGCCTGCTCGGGCAGGCTCCGGCCGCCCAGTGAGCTCGGCCGAGGGCGATCGGGCAGCGGCCGAGGCGCTCGCCGCCGGACGACCGGCGCTGGTCTGGCGTCGGCAGATCGCCGACACCGAGACGCCGGTTTCCGCCGCGCTCAAGCTGATCGAGCCGGGGCGCGGCGACTATCTGCTCGAATCGGTGGAGGGCGGCCGCACGCGCGGGCGGCACAGCCTGATCGGACTCGCCCCCGATCTCGTGTTTCGCGCGCGGGGGAATGCGGCGGAGATCAACCCGCGTTGGCTCCACGACCGCGACGCCTTCGCGCCTTGCCCGGAGGACAGTCTTACAGCACTGCGTTCGCTGGTGGAATCCTGCCGGATGGAGGTGCCCGAAGGGCTCCCCAAGGCGCTCGCCTGTCTGGTCGGCTATTTCGCCTATGAGACGGTGGGGCTGGTCGAAAAGCTCCCCCGCCCCGCCCCCAACCCGCTCGACCTGCCCGACATGCTGTTCGTGCGGCCGACCCTGATCCTGCTGTTCGATCGGCTGACCGACGAGCTGTTCTGGATCGCGCCGCTATGGCCGGAAACGGGCGTGGGCGTGGAGCGGGTGATCGAGCGGATCGAGGCGGCGCAGGCGAAGCTCGCCGCTCCCCTGTCCCCTCATATTCCCGTGCAAGAGGAAACCCGGATCGGCTACCCTTCTCCGCACCCCTTCCCTTCGCCGGACCATGACAGGCTCACGCCTGTTCTTCCGCCCGGCCGCTATGGCGAGATGGTGGCGCGCGCCAAGGACTATATCGCCGCGGGCGACATCTTCCAGGTGGTGCTGGCGCAGCGCTTCACCCGGCCCTTCGCATTGCCGCCCTTCGATCTGTATCGGGCGCTGCGGCGGATCAACCCTTCGCCTTTCCTCTATTATCTCGATCTGCCCGGTTTCGCGCTGATCGGCTCCAGCCCCGAAATCCTCGTCCGCGCGCGCGAGGACGAGGTGACGATCCGCCCGATCGCCGGCACCCGGCCGCGCGGGCGCACCGATGCCGAGGACGCCGAGCGCCGCGAGGAGCTGCTCGCCGATCCCAAGGAGCGCGCCGAGCATCTGATGCTGCTCGATCTCGGCCGCAACGATGTCGGCCGCGTCGCCGCGCCCGGCAGCGTCCGCGTGACGGAGAGCTATACGGTCGAGCTCTATAGCCATGTCATGCACATCGTCTCGAACGTGACGGGCAGGCTCGCGCCGGACAAGGATGCGATCGACGCGCTGTTCGGCGGATTTCCGGCCGGCACCGTCTCGGGCGCGCCCAAGGTCCGCGCCTGCGAGATCATCGCCGAGCTGGAGCCCGAGACGCGCGGGGCCTATGCGGGCGGCGTCGGCTATTTCTCGCCGGACGGCTCGATGGACAGCTGCATCGTGCTGAGAACGGCGGTGGTGAAGGACGGCGTGATGCACGTCCAGGCCGGCGCGGGCATCGTCGCGGATAGCGACCCGGCCTCCGAGCAGCGCGAGTGCGAGGCCAAGGCGGGTGCGCTGTTCGCCGCCGCGCGTGAGGCGGAAGCCCGGGCACGCGAGCCCGGCTTCGGTCAATAGCCCATCAGGCTCAGCACTTCCTCGCGGCTGCGGTCATCCTCTCGGAACACGCCCATCATGCGGCTGGTGGTCATGGCGACGCCGGGGGTGCGCACCCCGCGCGCGGTCATGCAGGCGTGGTTGGCCTCGATCACCACCGCGACGCCGTGGGGCTGGAGATGCTCCCAGATGCAATCCGCCACCTCGGCTGTCAGCCGCTCCTGCACCTGAAGGCGGCGGGCGAAGCCCTGGAGCACGCGGGCGAGCTTGGAGATGCCGACCACGCGATCCTTCGGCAGATAGGCGATCGCCGCCTTGCCGATGATCGGGGCCAGGTGGTGCTCGCAATGCGAATGGAAGGGGATGTCCTTCAAGAGCACCACCTCGTCATAGCCGCCCACCTCCTCGAAGGTGCGGCTGAGATGGCGGGCGGGATCCTCGTCATAGCCCGCGCAATATTCCTTCCAGGCACGGGCGACGCGGCGCGGCGTATCGAGCAGCCCCTCGCGTTCCGGATCGTCCCCCGCCCAGCGGATCAGGGTGCGGACGGCCTCCGCCACCTCCTCCGGTATGACGATCGGCGGGGGCGGCGCGACGAGGTCGCCGTCTTCGGGATCCTTGCTCATGCCTCCCCTCTGGGGGCTGGGGTCGGCGATGGCAAGAGAGGGAGCATCGCTCCCTCGATAGGCGAAAGGCTCAACCGCACAGCCTGGCGGCCGTCTGCGCCACCAACCGTCCCTGATAACGCGCGCCCTCCAGTTCGTTGTCGCTGGGGTGGCGCTGCCCCTGGCCTCCGGCAATGGTGGTCGCGCCATAGGGCGCGCCGCCGGTGATCTCGTCCAGGGTCATCTGCTTCTGGAAGCTGTAGGGCAGGCCCACGATCACCATGCCGTAATGCAGCAGGTTGGTGATGACCGAGAACAGGGTCATCTCCTGCCCGCCATGCTGGGTAGCGGTGGAAACGAAGGCAGAGCCGACCTTGCCGGTGAACGCGCCGCGCGCCCAAAGCCCGCCGGTCTGATCGAGAAAGGCGGCCATCTGCGAAGGCATCCGCCCGTAGCGCGTGCCCACCCCAATGATGATCGCGTCATAATCCGCGAGTTCGTCCACGGTGGCGATCTCGGCCTCCTGATCGAGCTTGTAACCGGCGGCGCGGGCGATCTCCTCCGGCACAGTTTCCGGTACGCGCCGGATCGTCACCTCCGCGCCGCCCTCGCGCGCGCCCTCGGCGACGGCCTTCGCCATCGCCTCGATATGACCATAGGTGGAATGATAGAGGACAAGAACCTTCGCCATCGCCAGTCTCCTGATGTGAACGCGGAGACGATCTAGGCGGCGGCGGAGTTCCGGAGGAGCCGGATAAGACCGAAGCGATCGTTCGGATTTATCGAACGGTGGAAAGTGGTGGCCCCAGCAGGACTCGAACCTGCGACCTGCGGTTTAGGAAACCGTCGCTCTATCCGGCTGAGCTATGGAGCCACTGAGCCCACCTAGATTTGCACCGTCGGCAGGTCAACGCGGAACCGCTCCCGCCGCCGAAACCATTGCGCGGGCATTGATATTGTAGCTACAAATAACTATGAATATCGAGTTCGATCCCGCTAAGGATTTGATCAACCGTGAAAAGCACGGGATTTCCCTTGCCCGCGTGGTCGATCTGGAAGGCATCATCGTCGTGAAGGATGATCGTTTCGCGGAGAGCCGGTTCCGCCTCTATGGGGCGATCGATGGCCTGCCGCATTGCGCGGCGGTGGTGTTTCGCGGCGGCAAAGTCCGCGTAATCAGCCTCCGCCGCGCGCATCGGAAGGAGTATCGCCGCCATGTCCGGTGACAAGCCAGTTGCCTTCGACGACGACAATCCCGAATGGACGCAGGAGGACTTCGCCCGGGCGAAGCCGATCGAAGAATATCCCGAACTCGCCCAGGCATTCGCCGAGGCGCGGAAGCGCGGTCGACCGCCCGGCTCCGCCAAGCAGCAGATCACGCTCCGTCTCGAAAAGGACGTGATCGCCCGTTTCCGGGCCGGCGGCCCCGGCTGGCAGTCGCGGATGAACGAGGCGTTGCGCAAGGCGGTGGGGCTGTAGCTTCCGCCGTTCAATTCTCGCGCGCCGTATCCCGGACGGGAAGCGGGAGAGGGGCGACAGGGATGCCTTCCTCCACCAGCTTCTTCGCCTCGGCGGGGCTGGTCCGCCCGTGGATCGGGCGCTCGTCGGCCTCGCCGGCGTGGATGGCGCGCGCTTCCTCGGCGAAGCGGCCGCCGACATGCTCGGAGCCTTCGAGCATCTTCGCCTGCATCGCCGCCAACGCCTTCATCACCTGTCGTGGGTCAGGCTGATCTCCGCCTTTACCTCCCGAGCCTATGCGCGGGGCCATCGGCGCCTTCTCCACTTCGGGATCGCCGCAGATCGGGCAGGAGACAAGACCGCGCTGCCGCTGGCCATCATAATCGGCCTGGCTGCCGAACCACGCCTCGAACACATGACCGGCCGGGCAGGCGAGATCGAACACGATCATGCCGCGCGCTCCACCGGCGGGATCAGGCGGCGATGGGCGAGCACGGGAATGCGCGTCCGCGCCTCAGCGACCCGCGCGAGATCGATCTCCGCGAAGCCGACGCCCGCGCCCTCACCCATGTCGAGCAGCACCTCGCCCCAGGGATCGATGACGAGCGAATGGCCGTAGGTGGCGCGGCCGTCCTCATGGCGGCCCGATTGCGCGGCGGCGATGGCGAAGCAGGCATTCTCGATCGCTCGCGCGCGCAGCAGCACATGCCAGTGCGCCTTGCCGGTCGGCACGGTGAAGGCGGCAGGGATGGCCAGCAGCTCGGCCCCCGCCTCGCTCAGCGCCTGATAAAGAGCAGGGAAACGCAGATCATAGCAGATCGACAGGCCGAGCCGCCCGGCCGGCGTCTCCGCCGTCATCGCGCCCGCGCCCGGTGCGTAGGCCGCCGACTCGCGCCAACTCTCGCCGGTCGCAAGATCGACGTCGAACAGGTGGAGCTTGTCGTAGCGCGCGCGGATCGCGCCTTTGTCGTCGATCAGGAAACCGCGGTTGACCAGCCGCCCGTCGCCGCCCTCCTGACGCAACGCCAGCGAGCCGAGATGCACCCACAGCCCCAGCCGCGCCGCCGCTCCGCGCGCAGTCGCCAGCACCGGATCGTCCGCCTCGCACCGGATATGCGCGGACGCCCGCGCGCGATCGCGATCGAGCAGGCCCGTCATCTCGGGCGTGAAGGCAATCCCCGCTCCGCCCGCCTTCGCTTCCTCCAGCGCGGAGACGAGGGCGGCGGCGTTGACGACGGGGTCGATTCCGCTCGTCATCTGGATCACCGCCGCGCGCATCGGATTCGCCTCTCAGGTCGCCAGCAGCGAGTCGAGTTCGCCGCGATCATCGAGCGCGGCGAGATCGTCCGATCCGCCGATATGGCGGCCGTCGATGAAGATCTGCGGCACGGTGCGGCCGCCGTTCGAGCGCTCCAGCATCTCGGCGCGCCTGGGGCCGCCGAGCGTGATATCGGTTTCATCGAAATCGACGCCCTTGGATTTGAGCAGCCGCTTCGCCCGCATGCAGTAGGGGCAACCGATCTTGGTGTAGATTTCCACTTTCGCCATAGGCTTGGACCTGTGGATGCGGCGCGCGCTTGTCAACGCCCGATCGCATCCTCCTCGCGCAGCACGCGCGCCCAGCAGAGCAGATGGACGCTTGCCGCCCCTGCGCGCTTCAGCGCTCTGGCGCAGGCTTCGGCGGTGGCACCGCTGGTGAACACATCGTCGATCAGGATCACCGCGCGTCCTTTCAGCGCCGGGCGATGCCGCGCGGGAACGGCGAACGCGCCCGCCACCGCCTTCGCCCGCGCCTTGCGCCCCAGCCCGCGCAGCACCGGCGTCGCGCGGGTGCGGACGAGGAGATCGGGCGAGACGGGATGGCCGCTCGCCTTCCCCAGCGCGCGGGCGATCAGCAGCGCCTGGTTGTAGCCGCGCGACCAGAGCCGCCGACGATGGAGCGGCACCGCCGCCAGGATCGCGTGGGCCGGAAGCCGGGCAGTGTGCCGCGCCATCTGCCGTGCCATCATCCGCGCCATGCCGGGCCTGCCGCCATATTTGAGCCGCAGCACCGCCGCGCGCGCGATATCGCCATAGGCCACCGCCGCCGCCGCGCTGTCGAAGGCGGGCGAACGGGCGTGACAGCCTCCGCACAGCGCCTCCGGGCCGATCGCATAGGGCAGCGGTATCCCGCAACGCGCGCAGGCGGGTGGCCCCAGGAAATCGAGCGCCTGCCAGCAGCCCGCGCAGAAGCGCCCGTCGCCGTCGACGATCGCCCCGCAACCCGGACAGCGCGGCGGCAGCGCGAAATCAAGCGCCATGCTCCAGCTTCGGGCGAGCAGACGGGCGGCGGGCGCGATCATGCCGCCCTTGTCCGATGCGCGGGCAAGCGGCACAAGCCCGCGATGCCTCCCGCCTCCCCAATCCCCTCCGAGCCCTTCGACCGCCGCCGCCGCCGCGCGCGCCGTGATCGCGCAGCGGCGCGCTTCGCCGCGCACGGTTTCCTCACCGTCCATATCGGCGCGGAGCTGCTGGCGCGACTCGAAGGCATCGATCGGCATTTCGAGCGCGCATTGCTGATCGGCGCGGCCGATCCGGCGCTGGCCGATGCTCTGCGGATGCGGGGCATGGCGGTGTCCGCCGTCGATGCGGGTCTCGCTTTCGCCCAGACAGCGGGCGGGATGCAGGCCGACGAGGATCGCCTGCCCTTCGCCGAAGGCTCGTTCAATCTGATCGTCTCGGCGGGAGTGCTGGACAGCGTCAACGATCTGCCCGGCGCGCTGCTGCTGGCAAGGCGCGCGCTCCGCCCGGACGGACTGTTCCTCGCGGGCTTCCTCGGCGCGGGCAGTCTGCCCCGCCTTCGCGCCGCGATGCTGGAAGCGGATATGGCGGGCGGCGGCGTCGCGCCCCGCATTCATCCGCAGATCGACGTGCGCGCGGCGGGAGACCTGCTCGCCCGCGCAGGCTTCGCGCTTCCAGTGGCGGACAGCGAGCGACTCGACGTGCGCTACCGCTCCCTCGATTCGTTGCTGGCAGACCTCCGCTTCGGGGCGCAAGGCGGCGTGCTGGCCGGCCGGCCCGCCCCCCTCACCCGCGAGCAGGCAGCGATCGCCCATGCCCGCTTTCTGGCCGGCGCGGATGCTGACGGCCGAGTCGCCGAGACATTCGAGATCATCTATATGATCGGCTGGGCTCCCGATCCCACACAGCCTCGCCCCGCCAAGCGCGGCAGTGCGGTAGTTTCCATGGCGGAGGCATTGCGCTCATCGCAAGGCCGTAATTAGTTTGGAAATACTGTCTTCGTCACCATTGCGCGCAGCTTCGTCGCTTCGCTCCTCGCAATAATGAGAGAGGCATCTGCCTACACCAGCGCCTCCAACAGACCGATTAGAGGCTTGTCCGGCGAAGGCATCGGCAACGCATGAAGCTCCACCGGACGCAGCCAGCGCAGCTCGGCTGCTTCGATCGATCGGAGCACACCGCGCCATTTACGGCAGACATAGAGCAGGAGCAGCAGATGCCGCTCGCCCAACGGTTCGCTGGAGAAGGCGGCCGGCGCCAGGCAGGCGGCTTCCACGTCGATCCCCAGTTCCTCCGTCAGTTCACGGACCAGCGCCGCCTCGGGCGTTTCGCCCGGCTCCAGCTTGCCGCCGGGGAACTCCCACAGGCCCTCCAGAACACCATGCGCGCGCCGCTGCACCAGCACGCGCCCGTCCCCGTCCACCAGCGCGACGGCGGCGACGATCAGCGGATCGGCGGCAGGCTTCATAATCGTAAATCTTCCTTAAGGGTCGGCGGGTTAGCTGAAGGCGTGGGATTGTGTCGGGACGGGGAAACGGGGTGGACCTTATCCGCAGACTGCTGCGCCATGAAAAGGGCGGCACCGCGATTGAATATGGGCTGATCTGCGCGCTCGTCATCATCGCCATGATCGGGGCGCTGGAGACCTTCGCCGGCTCGGTGATCCACATGATCAACCATGTCAGCACCGAAGTATCCAACGTCGAATGAGCGTCGGATTAAACCTTTGGCAACCTCCTTGCCTTACTGCTCGTGACGCCGAACCCCATGGTCGGGGCCAAGCCGGGTAGTGTTTCGCACGGACGTAGGAGACCTCACATGCGCAAGTTTCTGAAGAACAACAAGGGCGCGACCGCCATCGAATATGGCCTGATCGCCGCCCTTATCGCCGTCGCCGCGATCACGGCGATGTCGACCCTCGGCTCCAGGCTGAGCGCCACGTTCAACCACGTTTCTGACCACCTGTCGAACAGCTAAGTTCGATACGTAGTTTAGGCGAAGGGTCGGCGGAGCTTGTCCGCCGGCCCTTTTCTTATGCCCTCAGCCGATCGCCAGGAACTTGTCGCGGCGCTGACGGCGGAGATTCTCGCGATCGAGCGGAGCGAGCGCGTCCAGTTCCTCGCCCAGCGCCTGGCCCAGCGCCGCCACCGCGGCCGCGCGATCGCGGTGCGCGCCACCCAGCGGCTCGGGAATGATGCGGTCGACCACGCCCAGCCGCTCCAGATCCTGCGCGGTGATCTTCATCGCCTCGGCGGCGTCGGGCGCCTTCTCGGCGGTGCGCCACAGGATGGAGGCGCAGCCTTCAGGCGAGATCACCGAATAGACGGCGTGCTCGAACATCAGCACCCGGTTGGCGGCGGCCAGCGCCACCGCGCCGCCCGATCCGCCCTCGCCCACCACCGCCGCCACCAGCGGCACGCCGAGCGCGAGGCAGGCGTCCGTCGAGCGTGCGATCGCCTCGGCCTGGCCGCGCTCCTCGGCCTGCACGCCGGGGAAGGCGCCGGAGGTGTCCACCAGCGTCACCACCGGCAGGCCGAAACGATCGGCCAGTTCCATCAGCCGGATCGCCTTGCGATAGCCTTCCGGTTTGGCCATGCCGAAATTGTGGCGGAGGCGGCTGGCGGTGTCCTCGCCCTTCTCATGCCCGATCAGCACCACCTTGCGGCCGCCGATCCGGCCGAGACCGCCGATGATCGCCTGATCGTCCGCGAAGGCACGATCGCCCGCCAGGGGCATGAAGCCCTCCACGAAGCCGGCAATATAATCCTTGAGGTGCGGGCGTTGGGGATGGCGCGCCACCTGCGTCTTCTGCCAGGGCGTGAGCTTCGCATAGGTCTCGCGCAGCATCCGCTCGGCCTTGGCTTCGAGCTTGGAAATCTCCTGCTCGATATCGAGCGCGCCGGCGTCCGCCGTCTCGCGTAACTCCGCGACGCGCGCGTTCAGTTCGGCGATCGGCTTTTCGAAATCGAGAAAGTTCATAGGCGAAGCGGGTTACGGCGCGCGATGGGCCGCGTCAACGCGCTGTGCGGGAGAAGTAGGGAGCGGCGCGGTGCTCCTGCGGAAGCAGGAGCACCGGGATGGGATCAGGCGAGGCGAAAGCCTCAGGCCTTTCCGATCGGCCGCTCCGCCAAAGGATGGCGCTCATTGACGAGGTCGATCAGCTTGCGGCTGTCGACATGGGTGTAGATTTGGGTGGTGGCGATATCGGCGTGGCCGAGCATGGTCTGGAGCGCGCGCAGGTCCGCGCCGCCTTCGAGCAGGTGGGTGGCGAAGGCGTGGCGGAGCACATGCGGGCTGATCCGGTCAGGCGGGATGCCCGCTTCCGCCCCCAGCGCGCGGATCATCTGATAGAGGCGCACGCGCGAGAGGTGGGACTTGCCCGAGGGGAAAAGCCAGGGCTGGCCCGAGGGAACATATGCGCGCCACGCCTCCACCGCCGCCAGCGCGCGGTCCGAGATCGGGGCCAGCCGCTCGCGCCCGCCCTTGCCCTTCAGGATCAGGAAGGGCTGGCCCGGCCGGATCGCCGCACGCGGCAGCGAGACGAGCTCGGTCGCGCGCAGGCCCGAGCCGTAGAGCAGTTCGACCAAGGCGGCGAGCCGGAGATCGGCGGGTGAGGCCCCTTCCCCTGTCCGCGCCGTCAGGACGCCGAACAGGCGGTCCACCTCGCCATGCCCCAATATCCTGGGCAGCGGCCGCCGCACCGTGCCCTTCGGCAGGGCGGCGGAGGGATCGTCGGCGCGCAGCCCTTCCTCGGCGAGAAAGCCGAAGAAGCGGCGCAGCGCCGCGCCCTTGCGCGCGACGGTCGAGCGGGCGAGTGAAGCCCAGGCTTCGCCCAGTTTCGCGAGCGCCGCCCGGTCCGCCTGCGCCAGAGCGCCTTCGAGCAGGGCGGAGGCGCCCTCCAGGTCCGTCCGATAAGCGAGCAGCGTGTTCCGCGCCGCCCCCGCCTCGGCCGCCATCGCCTCGAGGAAGCGATCGATGAGGAGCAAGTCTTCGCTCACGTCGGGGAGTTTGCGCCCATCCACCCGTTCGTGCTGAGCGAAGTCGAAGCACGTGATCCGGGCGACTCGCTTCTTGCACGTCCTTCGACTTCGCTCAGGACGAACGGAGGATAACAGACCACAGCCTTCTTCTCACGTCCGCATCAGCGCCTCAGCGGCGACCATGCGGGCTTCGGGTTCGAAGCCGACAGCCTTCAGCGCCGCGACGATGTGATAGAGGAAGGAGGGGGAAACCTGCGTCCAGTCGCTGGTCTGCATCCCCACCGCCGCGAGCAGCGCCACCGTGGCGGGCTCCCGCCTCGCCGCCGCCGCATCGATCGCGCGGGTCCAGACATTCTGAGCCCCCAGCGGCACGCCGAGCTTGCGGGCGAGATCCTCCGCGTCGCGCGGCCTGATGCGGTTCAGCCCGGCAAGCGCGGCGAGCAGGAATTGCCGCCGGAGCAGCGCCGATCCGCGCCCGCCGTCCCCGAAGCGCGCGACCCGATCGGGATCGACCTTCACCACCTCGTCCGGCGCGCCGACCGCCATCAGCGCCCAGGCTTCGTCCCCACTGGTGCCGCTCATGCCGCGCACCACCGCCGCCCAGCGCTGGGCTTGCGTATCGAGCCCGGCCGAGAGCATCGACTGGATCAGCATCATCACGTCCGACTTGCCGGCGTCGGCGGGATCGACCCGCGCCGCCGCCCGCGCGGTGAGGATGCGCGAGGCATATTGATCGCGCTCGGTCGGCGGGTCCGCCCACAGCGCGCGCATCGCCGCCAACCGATCCGCCGCGTCGCGCGCGGCGTAGGCGGCGCGCAGCCGCCCTTGCGGGGTCTGGTCCATGGCGAAGGGATCGCCTTCGTCCGCCATCGCCGAATAGAAATCGACCAGATCGGCGGACGACATCACTCCCAGTGTCGCGGCGATCCGCTCGGCCTGCAACCGGCTCGCCAGCGGCAGCATCGGCGCGCGGGCGCGCCACGCCGTCATCGCGAGATCGCCGTTATCGAACAGCGAATCGGGAATGGCGAGCCCCACCGCGCTCGCCAATCCGAAGCGCCAGGGGGTGAGTTCGGTCACGCCCGCCCATTCGATATTGGTGGCGCGTCGGCTGTCCGTCCCCGCGCCGATCACGCGCTGGGCGAGCAGCAGGTCGATGCCCTTGGCGGCGTTGGGGAGCGAGCGCGCGCGATCGACCAGCGCGCTCGCCGTGCCCGCCTCGCCCGAAAGCCCGGCACACATCGCGCGCGCCAGCGGCCAGGCCGGGGCCTTGCTGACGCGATCGGCCTGATCCGCCACCGGGCAGAGCGCGGCCGGATCGGCCGAGGCCAGCGCCGCCTGGAGCACAGCCTGATAGAAGCGCGGCGTCGCCTTGTCGGGATCGATCCGCTCGGCGAGCAGCCGCGCCGCGTCCGCCTCGCCCATGCGGGTGAGGAGCAGCACGCGCTCGGCGGCCCAGTCGGCCGGATCGATGCCGCGCGGCGTGTCGATATCGGTGGTGAGCACGCGCCGAAGCAGGATCGAGACCCAGCGCGAGGCGACCGGCGCGTCGAGGCGGGCGAGCAGCGTGCCGAGATAGGCCCCGCTGGTCCGCCCGAAACCGTCCGCCGGAATGCCGGTGACGGCGGGGCTCAGAAAGCCGATATGGTCGGTCGGCCGCTGGGCGACGGGCGGGATATCCTGCTTCTCGATCTGTGCCTGCGCGGCCTCGGCGGCGTTGTCCGCCTGCATCTGCGCGGCCGCCGCCGCCGCTTGCGCCGCGGCCTGATCGGCGGGGGACACGGCCGCCGGCGCGGGCGTCTCCACCACGTCGCCGCCGATCGATTCGCCCGAGGCGGGCGGCGGCGCGTTCGGCTGCGGCGCGGGCTGGGGCGGCGCGTTGAAGCCGGGCGGCAGGATCGACTGCGGCGATTTCTGGCCGAGCGCGGGCAGAGCCAGGCCGAGCGCGCCCGCGCCCGCCAGCAATCCCGCGATCAGGCGCTTACTGCGCGGAGCCATCCGCGGAGCCGTTCAGCGTCACCACCTGCTCGATATGATGCGGCGTCACCGCCGTGTCGCGCTGCGACAGCCAGACCAGCAGGGCGATGATGATGAGGACGATGACGACGAGGACGATGCTGGCGCGCGACATGCTGCTTCCCGGGCTTAAGGAAAATATTGCGTAGCGAACGGGCTTTTGCCCATCCCCGCACCCTGTGTATAGCCCCGGCGCGATGCCGCAAAGCCCGCCCGCCCCTCGAATGGTCGCCCGGCCCCGCCCGCCGGCCCGTCCGATCGTGCTGGTGGGCCTGATGGGCGTCGGCAAATCGACGGTGGGAAAGCGGCTCGCCTCGCGCCTCCGCCTGCCCTTCGTCGACGCCGACAACGAGATCGAGGCAGCCGCCGGGCTCAGCATCGCCGAGATCTTCGAACGCTTCGGCGAGGCGCATTTCCGCGACGGCGAGCGGCGCGTGATCGCCCGTCTGGTGGCGGGCAAACCCAAGGTGGTGGCGACCGGCGGCGGCGCGTTCATGAACGAGCAGACCCGCAAGCTGATTCTCGATACCGCCATCGCCGTGTGGCTGGACGCCGATATCGACGTGCTAGTGGAGCGCGTCGGCCGGCGGGACACGCGCCCGCTGCTGACCGGCCGCGATCCGGCCGAGGTGCTCCGCCATCTCGCCGCCGAGCGCAATCCCATCTATGCCCTCGCCCCCATCCACGTCCGCTCCGAACCGTTGCCCCACGACGCGACGGTGCAGGCGATCATCGAGGCGCTGCCCTGATGGACAGGACCATCCCCGTCTCGCTCGGCGCGCGGAGCTATGAGGTGGCGATCGCGCCGGGCAGGCTGGCGGAGGCGGGCGCGCGGCTCGCACCCTATGCCCGGCGCGGGCGTTTCGCGATCGTGACGGACGAGCATGTCGCCGCCGCGCAGCTTCCTATCCTGCTGGATGCGCTGGAAAGAGCGGGGATCGGAGCCGATCCGATCATCCTGCCGCCCGGCGAGGCGACCAAGAGCTGGGCGCGGCTGGAGGCGCTCACAGATCGGTTGCTTGCGCTCGGCATTGAGCGCGGCGATCATGTCGTGGCGCTCGGCGGCGGGGTGATCGGCGATCTCGTCGGCTTCGCCTGCGCGATCCTGAAGCGCGGCTGCGGTTTCGTGCAGGTTCCCACGACATTGCTGGCCCAGGTCGATTCTTCGGTGGGCGGCAAGACCGCGATCAACACGCGCGCCGGCAAGAATCTGATCGGGGCCTTCCACCAGCCCGCCCATGTGCTGATCGATCCCGGCACGCTCGCCACCCTGCCGCCCCGCGAGCTGCGCGCGGGCTATGCCGAGGTGGTGAAATACGGGCTGATCGACGATCCCGTCTTCTTCGCCTGGTGCGAGGCGAACGGCGCGGCGCTGCTGACCGGGGACAGGGAAGCGCAGACCCATGCCATCGCGGTCAGCGTCGCCGCCAAGGCGCGGATCGTGGCGGAGGACGAACGCGAAACGACGGGCAAGCGCGCGCTGCTCAATCTCGGCCACACCTTCGGCCATGCGCTGGAGGCCGAGACCGGCTTTTCCGATTGCCTGTTGCACGGCGAGGCGGTGGCGTGCGGCATGGCGCTCGCCTTCCGCTTCTCCGCGCGCCAAGGCCTGTGCCCGCAAGAGGATGCGGCACGGCTTTCGCGTCACCTCGAAGCGGTCGGCCTACCCGCCACCCTCGCCGCCGCCGGAGTCGACGCGCCGGGCGAGGCGCTGGTCGCCCACATGGCGCACGATAAGAAGATGGACACCGGGCGCCTCCCCTTCCTGCTGGCGCGCGGCATCGGCGAGACTTTCCTGGCGAAGGATGTCGATTTGGCGGAGGTTGCGCTGTTTCTGGAAGAGGAACGCGCATAATCCTCCCCGAGCTTGCTCGGGGAGGGGGACCGCCCGCGAAGCGGGTGGTGGAGGGGTGCGCCACTTCAGCGGCGCTGCGCGCCGCCCCCTCCACCATGCTTCGCATGGTCCCCCTCCCCGTTCCGGGGAGGATTGAGAGAGCCCGCCGCCAGTACCAGCCAGCCCGCGATCAGCATCAGGCCGCCCACCGGCGTCACCGCGCCGAGCCAGAGCGGGCCGCCCAGCGCCATCGCGTAGAGCGTGCCGGCGAACACCGCTCCGCCCGCCACGAACAGCCATCCCGCCGCCCGTCCCAACGGCCGCCCGAGCAGCGCCAGCGCGGCGAGCGCGTGGACGATCTGGTAATGCGAGCCGGTCTTGAGCCATTCGGCCGCCGCGCCGCTCGCGCCGTGCGCGCCATAGGCCCCGGCGATCACCGCCGCCGCTCCGGCCAGCGCGGCGAACAATGCCAGCGGATCGCGGCGCGCGCTCACGAGCCGGTGTCCTCAAGGCTGTCCGGCTGGTGGCCGGGCCGATACATCAGGCCGAGCGCGGTGCGCAGATCGCCGCTCTCATGCTGGATGTGCAGGCGGCGGCGATCCCGCTCGCGATATTCCTGCTCGATCTGATCGATCCGCTCATCGTCCGCGCCCGCCGCCTTGAGCGCGAGGCGGCCGAGGCAGACCGCGCTTTCGAATACCTCGCGCACCATGCCGGCCGGCTCGAACTCGGCGAGCGCGATCAACTGGCGGCGATCGAACAGGCGCACCAGCAACTGCGCGTTCGGGAAGGTCTGCCGCACCGAGGCGAGCAGATCGGGCGTCGGCTGATCGCCGTCGATGCAGAAGCAGATCAGCTTCGCCTCCGCCGCGCCCGCCATGCGAAGCAGATCGAGGCGCGTGCCGTCGCCATAATAGATCTTGATGTCGATGCGGCCGCCGAAATCGATGATCTCGGTATCGAGATCGATGATGGTGAGCGACATGCCGTGGGCGAGCAGCATCTGGGTGACGGTCTGTCCGAAACGGCCGTAGCCCACCACCAGCGCGCTCGCCTGCTCCGCCTTGTCCGGCCCGTCCAGGCCGCGCAGCTTGGCCCCCGCCGCCTCGCCGCCCAGCCGCCGGGTCAGCGCCATCAGGAAGGGGGTGCTCGCCATCGAAAGCGTCACCACCGCCGAGAACAGGCTCGCCGCCTCCGGCGCGATCAGCAGCGCGTGCTGGGCCTGGGTGAACAGCACGAAGCCGAACTCGCCGCCTTGGCTCAGCAGCAGACCGAGCGCGATGGCGGGGCGATGCTCCATCCTCGCCACCCGCGCGATTGCATAGAGCACTACCGCCTTGGTGACGATCAGCGCGGCGGCGATGGCGAGCACGAACAGCGGCCGCGTGGCGATCGCGCTCAGGTCCAGCATCATGCCGACGGTGAGGAAGAACAGGCCGAGCAGGATGGTGCGGAACGGCTCCACGTCCGCTTCCAGCTCATGCCGATAGGGCGAATCGGCCAGCATGACGCCCGCAATGAAGGCGCCGAGCGCGGTCGAAAGGTGGAGGAACTCCATCAGCGCGGCGGCGGCGAGCACCGTGAACAGGCCGGCCGCCACGAACATCTCGCGCTCGCCCAGGCCGCCGATCAGCCGGAACAGCGGATTGAGGATGAAGCGACCGGCCAGCACCAGCAGCACGATCGCACCCACCGTATAGGCGGCGAGCAGCCAGCCGGGCGGCGTGCCGGGATCGGCCGGCGCGCGGGAGAGTGCGGCGATGATCGTGATCAGCGGCACGATCGAGAGATCCTGGAACAGCAGGATCGAGAAGGCGCGCTCCCCGAACGGGCTGTGCAATCTCCCCG